>Ga0210025_1000054_pt1 | contig 179834 bp, 175 predicted proteins | sample CryGeyme20150102_FD_183989 | JGI IMG/M metagenome (GOLD analysis project Ga0210025, IMG submission 183989) | Groundwater microbial communities from Crystal Geyser aquifers in Utah, USA - Crystal Geyser metaG 2015-0102 (SPAdes) (version 2) | ecosystem: Environmental > Aquatic > Deep subsurface...
CAAAGGTATAATCGTTAGGAATTGCCCCAAAATCTGCAGAATTAGTGTTTGGTTTAGAGCTAATGTAAAGACCTCCTCTTACTAAACCACTACCAGAATCCGAGGCGCGGGCTGTTATTTTTATTTTGCCATTGCCCTCAAGTCGGGTAAATGTTAGATCACCACAAATGGGAAGAGTGCTATCCTCTGGACCAAAATTTAAATTAGCACTAGGCCCTCCCGAATGAGTCAAAGAAGGGTTGTTTAGATTACCATCCCCAGTACCGTCATTTTTTATATTTATAGCGTAGACGTATATTTTATGCCTCCGAGCATCATCTATCTTATCTTTATTAGTATTAATTTGATCTAAAGTAACATGGTAACCATGGTTGGTGGTACCGCCACAGGATCCTGAGACATCCGCTCTCTCGCCGTTTGCTTTATAACCACCTAAAAATATACCAGAACCAGCAGGTCCATCGGCATATAAATGTATATCTATAGATTTATCAAATTTATCAGCATCACATGTCCAGCCAGCCGCTACTACCTCAGAATCAATGAGATCGATGGAACCCAGTGGTGTACTAACTCCTTGGATTATATTTATATTACCTGGATTTTCTATTCCATAGGCCGACGTATAGTTTAAAAGGGTAATCTTAGGGGGGTTTATAAATGAAGGATCTAGTTTAACATCGTGGTAAGGAAAAATACTAGAGCTGTTGTTTGTCACTCGATTGAAAATAACCCCATCTACAGAAACTTCCATCGGAACATATTCGGCATTCGGGATGTAAATACCCCAATTACAACTGAAAGTAGTATTTACAACGGATATTTTAAGTTTAGATACCTTAGAGTAAGGATTAACAGGCTCTGTCTCATGAAGATTTATACAAGGGACAGACATCAGAACATTTCCCCTAGAAAAAGTTGAGTCTAAGATATTAATATTCATACCAGTAAAAATATTTAACGCCCCTTTAATTCTTACATTTTTAAACGACGCTTGTTTAGGACCGCCCAAACTAGGAGACATACCATTATTCTGTACGTAGATCATAGTCAGATTATTAAAACTTATGTCCGCCAAATCTTGAATAATTACCCTCCCACTAATCACAGTATCTTCACGAGATTCCCCAGATATATCCCAATATAGGGGGCGCCTGAAAGTAGGTTCCGCGGTCCCATAAGTGCCATTTTTGATAAAGATTTTGGTCTTATTATTAGGAGAACCCATTTTCGGCGCAGTACTTACCATATCTACTAGTCCCGTATTGCCAAAATATCCACACAGAGAGTCCGTGTCGCCCTCTGGACAGACAACATAGTCATAGTCCGACAAATTGATTACAGCGATATCTACGTCATTTTGGGGTAAAAAATAGCCTGCAAGTTGATTTAAATTAGAAAATTGTAAGGATTTAAACTGTGAAACAGATGGAATAATAAGAGAAAAAAGGGCAACAAATCCAAAAAATATTGATATTGTTAACCCTAACTTTTTTTTAATTGGCATTGTGTAATTTATATCAAAAGACAGCTATAAAAGATAGACATTAAAACCATTTTTGAACTATGGAGGAGGGATCAATTCACCACCGCCGATTACAAGGGAAGAGTATGTCCATTTAGATAATTTAATAAGGTCGTTTATATCAACCTCCTTATCATTATTAAAGTCGGGGTCTTCACTGGGGGATATTTTGCCATCAGCATTTATATCGTATGCCCCCAAATAGGGTTTATCTGAGTAAATCCAATTAACAACAACTAATAAATCTTTATAGTCATACTCACCGTCTCCGGTTAAATCCCCTGTTCTAATTTTAATCTTGGAGCTGACTACACTAATTGGTGTGGCATCCTCTGCTTGGGCAAAAGCCTGTGCCCTAATTGTAAAGTCACCTTCAGTGTCGCCCGTTCTAAATATATAATCATCCACACCCGCTAAATACTGCTTCGTGTCTAAAACGGTACCGTTGGGTGTAAATGTAGTAAATATAATTTTTCCTGGCTCTGGCTTTGTGCCATCGGTAAAGCTAATAGAGAACAGATCCGAAGTATACATAAGGTATTTATCGCCATTTAAGGGCCTTTCAAACTTTATACCTGAATAACTAGTAACGGTAGGAACTGTAACATGGTTAATTTGTACAGGTAGTGAAACTAGTTTAGATCTATCAAGGATATCTAAAGGATCGGGTTTTGTAATATCTGTAATTATCAGTTTGGGACTTCGAGTACTTACTTTAAAGTTTATATTCTTTTTTGTTGTCTCCTCCGTAGAAACTACATCAAATTGCATAATATATTTTGAACTATCAGCAAGGTCTTTTATAGTAAGATACTCTGTATTCCCTTCTGACCCAGAGGAGGTCCAAAGAGATGATACCTCAGTATTGGCAGCGCTTTCTGTTATATTATTATCAGCAAAACCTCCAATATCATCCCGAATTTTTAAAGAATCCTTGACTACTTTTAAGGGAGAGGGAACAAACAAAGAAAGATTGTAACCGCCTATAACAACTGAATTAATAGTATGTTTTTCTCCAGCTAACTTAACAGTTATAGTAAAAGGTTTACCTACTTGGGGTGCGGGATCGCTAGACTCCATATAAAAGTGAGCTGTGTAGTCTACTTCCTCGGGAGCAACTAAAAATACATCCATCTCTTTGTCTGTATTTTTGTTTAAAAAGTTGGGATTAAGAAAGCGATTAAAGTAAAAAACCCCTAGAAGTATAGAAAAAACAAGTAATATTCCTAAAGCACTACTATTTGAAAAACTCTTATTAATTCTTTTTTTATTGGGCATGTTAATACCAGATTAACAGGAAAAATAAGAAATTAAAATAACATTTAATTAATAAGCAGGAAAATAATTTGAAATGGTGGGCGTGCCTAGAATCGAACTAGGGACCTCTTACTTATCAGATAAGCGCTCTAACCCCTGAGCTACACGCCCTTAAATTGGCTGCAGACATTTTACACTTAGATGTGGCTTTAGCAAAGAGTTAGGGTGTTATGTAACTATAGAACTTAGGGTAAGAAACGAGCTTAAAGATTTATCTATTTACCCTAAATAACTTATATATTCTCTCAATAGACAATATATCAGACAGATATGTGAAATTATGATAGTGAGTAGAAAGGGGCAAAGCTAAATAACAATCTAATACTATGCTGATAATTTTAAGCTCTTGGTGAGAAAAGAAACATCTACAACTAAGATTGCAAAATAAATTTTACTCTCTTAGAGGTTGTAACGTTACGCATCATGTTACCAAGCTTAAGATTCGGTATGAAAATATTATCGACTACATTACGCCTCTTATTGAACGTAAAATAATCCTCTGATAATACCTTATTACTCCTTAGAAAGGAGGTGATCCAGCCCCAGATTCCCCTAGGGCTACCTTGTTACGACTTATTGTTGGTCATTGACTCTACCTTAGGCCCTCAGTAAAGAGAGACTTCGGGTATTTCCAACTTCCCCCAATTGACGGGCGGTGTGTGCAAGACCCGAGAACGTATTCACCGCTGTATGGCTGACCAGCGATTACTAGCGATTCCAACTTCATGGAGTCGAGTTGCAGACTCCAATCCGAACTGAGGCCGGCTTTTTGGGATTAGCTTCTTATCGCTAAGTTGCAATACCCTTTGTACCGACCATTGTAGCGCCTGTGTCGCCCTGGATATAAGGGCCACGCTGACTTGACGTCATCCCCACCCTCCTCCCGGTTGCCCGGGCAGTTTCGCTAGAGTGATACAACTAACGATAGGGGTTGCGCTCGATAACGGACTTAACCGAACATCTCACGACTCGAGCTGACGACAGCCGTGCAACACCTGTGCTACACCCTCGAAGGACTTCCCAATTTCTTGGGGTTTGCAGTAGCATGTCAAATCCAGGTAAGGTTCTTCGCTAATCATCGAATTAAACCAGGCGCTCCACCGCTTGTGCGGGTCCCCGCCAATTCCTTTGAGTTTTAGCCTTGCGGCCGTACTTCCCAGGCGGTCGACTTAACGCGTTAGCTGCGAAAGTGATTATAAAAACCACTTCCTAGTCGACATAGTTTACGGCGTGGACTACAGGGGTATCTAATCCCTTTGGCTACCCACGCTTTCGTCTCTCAGCGTCAGCAAATTCCCAGTTAGCTGCCTACGCCTTTGGTGTTCCGTACGATATCAACGCATTTCACTACTACACCGTACGTTCCGCTAACCTCTAAATTGCTCTAGAATTGCAGTATCACAAGCGAGTCTCTGGTTGAGCCAGAGGATTTAACTTATGACTAACAATTCCGCCTACAGAACTCTTTACGCCAAATAACATCGGACAACGCTTGCCACCTTCGTATTACCGCTGCTGCTGGCACGAAGTTTGCCGTGACTTTTTAATGTAAGTTTACGACCCGAGGGCCTTCATCCTTCACGCGGCGTCGCGGCGTCAGGCTTTCGCCCATTGCGCACGATTCCTACTTGCTGCCACCCGTAGGTGTGTGGCCCGTGTCTCAGTGCCACCGTGGGGGTACATGCTTTCACATCCCCTACCCGTCATAGCCTTGGTAAGCCTTTACCTTACCAACTAGCTGATGGGACGCAGGCTGATCCTAAAGCGATAAATCTTTGGTCCGAAGACATTATGGAGAATTATCCCAAATTTCTCTGGGTTATGCTCCACTTTAGGGTACATTCCTACGCGTTACTCACTCGTCTGCCATGAATCTAATTTCATTCGACTTGCATAGATTAGGCACGCCGCCAGCGTTTGTCCTGAGCTAGGATCAAACTCTTAAAATTGACGTTTCTTTTCTCACTAAAAGTTTAAAAAGAACATAGTATTAAATTGTAAATGAGCTATTAATTTTGATTCCAAATACAAGTACAAATACTAAAAACAATATAATACTGTCTTTAAGTAAGCCCTTGCAGGAAAAAGCTATAGTTTAAGCAGAAGTAATTATATACAAATGAAAGCATAAAGCAAGGGATTAAATAAGGTAGTAAAAGGTAAATTAAGGCACAAATTTAACTCTAGTAACTTGATGAACTCAAATATATACTACCTATAATGAACCTGCCTCAAAAGAATAGAGTATTATTATTTTTAGTATTGCTTATACCTTCAGTTATATCTCTAGGCCTTTATTTAGAAAATCGAAATTCAACGGATTTTGAAATAAACGTTTTAGAAATGGAAAACTACCCTGTTTTGCTACAAACTTACCGAGAACCAAGTCTAATAAATAGAAACACCCCTTTTGGAAGCCCCTTGGGAGGTAAGGGCCTAGAAAATACAACAATAACAGCCTATTACTTAGCAAGCGATTATAAACAAAATTTTGGCGCAGACCACTGGGGTGTAGATTTAATTCCGAGTGATAACTACTATAAAAACAGCTGGGTATACCTTAATATCGATAAAATGGTATTTTTTGCCACACACTCAGGAAGGGCGGAATATTTTGTAGATCAGTTTGGAGGTAACTATTTACAAATAACGAATGCAGCCGATACTATCAGAACTCACTATGTACATATGCAGGCCTCTTATATTAGAACGGGGCAAAATATCGAGGTTGGTCAACCCATAGGTTTAATAGGACACACGGGTAATGCCACAGGCAACCACCTGCACTATGCTATACAAATTAAAGATAAAAATGGAAAGTGGGTTTACAACAACCCGTTACCTTATATAGGTAAATAAAAAAATAACTTACTTTTTTTGCAAGCTAATAAAAAAACTGATGGCACTTCCAAGCGCTGCAAAAACGAAAATGTATCTCCAATTAGAGAATGCTAAAAATGACAGCATGACCAGAATAATTACAGGGATTCTAAAAAGGTGGATAGCAACTTCTCGATAGATTACAAAATCCGCAGCATCGTTTCCACGACCTATTTCGTAGGTTTTGGACACAAAGGGTAATTCATATAAAACAAAGTTTGTTCTTGAAAACAGGTCTAACGAGTATACATGTAGAGGCAATAAGACGAAAATTCTCAGTAAATGTAACAGGCTGGCCAAGCTTATACCTACGGCATGTATCTTTTTGCTGTTGTTTGGATTAATGATTCTACCCACGATCAACCCGAAAGCGGAAGATAAAAATAATGAAAAAAAAGTTAAAATACCTATGGTAGAAAAATCCTTTAAGGTAATTAGTAATACAATAGGCCAAAAAAGATTAAAAACCACAAAAACTGCTGTAGCACCAAAAAGCCCCAGACTAACCCGGATATACTTTTTATTTAGTAAGTACCTAAGAATAATTTTTTTGGGGCTGTCTATATGGTGACGAACATCTTTAATGTCATAAAGTATAGGTAAACTACTTATTACAATAAGTATTGACGATATTAAAAACAAACTTTTAAAACCCAGGGTAAAAAGAATAGCACCACCAAAAAGAGGTCCTAGAGCATCTACAGACCTACTTAAAAAGGCAGACATACCTAATTTTTTACCGTAATGCCCTTCTTTATCACCATTTTTTTCTATAAAAAATAAGTGATAAGGAACCCAATAGCAGGTTATCACTAATCCTAAAAACCCAGGGGTAATAAAATAGAGTATTGGTAATTTTTCTAAGTTGTATAAGCAAACTAATGCTATTACCAAAACAAGGTTGCTAAATAAAAGAATTTTTTGGAAAGGTACATTTTTATAAATCCATCTGGAGAAAATAAACAGGGTTAAAAGGGTAGATAAAGATTCTAAAAGAAAAAATATAGAAATAATAAACACAGAATTTATAAAGGAGTCTGGATTAAAAGTATAAGGTAAATAAAGGTTAAACAAGTATATAGGTAAAAAAATCCCAATAAGGGACAAACCAAAAGTTCTAAGCATAGAACTTAAATAAATGGCAGAAGATTCACTACTTAAAAAATCGTGAGGAATCGTTAAATGTGGTTTATTAAAGGTATTTAAAGGCACTTTTTAGATTATTGGAAAAACTTTAATAGGGCAAACTAATAAACGTACTAACCTTATTTTGTGGGTATTTCCCCACCTCTAGAACATTCTTTAATAATTTTTAAATCCTTTGAAATCCTGTAATCTAGTTTTTTTCCACTCTCATCTTCCAGATCAAATTTAAAACTCGGGGTAATGACCTCGGCGTACATTGTACCCTCAACAGGACAACCCAAAGAAGTATTTCCAAAATCTTCCTCATTCACGGCATTTATACTAATTGGGGTATCCCTAAAATATTCCGCAGTTACTCGTTCAAAAGCGGTTAATTGCTCTGGGGTCAGATCCTCTTTTTTGATCCCCGTACTAGTTTTATTCAAATTTAATTCAAGAGGAGGGCCGCTTTCAAACTGACTAGGAATTTTTTCTGCTTGTGGACCAAACTTTGGGCGAACAAATAAGGAGAAAAAAGTAATATATACCAAAATTATTATCAGAAGTGGTTTAATTTTTTTCATTTATATAATCTTATAGCTATATTGGAACAAAATGAACTACCTTCTTGACCGACTATACCTAAAAAGTAGAAAGGCTATGGTTACACCAAGTAACGAAACAAGTGAGCTAGATAATAAACCCGAAATACCTGTAGCAGGCAGATCTTGTTCGGGGTCTATGCTTGGATCAGGTGCAGGTACTATAACTCCAGAGGCACAGTCAGAATCAGAGGCACATTGATTAGAACCGCCACCGCTAACCTCTTTGCAGGACTCTAAAACACACTCTAAATGACTGGATAGGGAACACTCAGCTTCGGTAGAACAAAGGTTTTTACCAGCACCCTCTACAGAAGAACAGCTACTATCCACGCACTCCAAATGATTTTCAGATACACAGTCATCATCATTTGCACACGTGCTAGAGCCGGAACCGCTAACACTAGTACAGGCATTACTTCTACATTCTAAATGAGACTTAACCCCACAGTCTAGATCACTAGAACAGGTATTAGACCCAGGACCGTCAACTAAAATGCAAGCTGAACCGTCACAAACCAAATGGGAGGGGCTTAAACAATCGTTGTTATCCGTACAGGTAGAGGGAGCTACTCCATCTACAGTCACACAGGAGTTTTCAAAGCACTCTAAGTGTGTAGAGTTTTCGATAGCCCCACATTCACTGCTGCTACTGCAAGAAACTTCTCCCTCTAATGGAGCCCTGTAAACTTTTTCACAACTTTGGGTTGAGTTATTACAAACATTACTTATTTGAGAAGTCTTAATACTAGAATTACAGTAGTAATCTATGCCGGTACCCTCAACAAAAACTTTTGTAACATTTACCATCTGGGAGTCACTTTCAATTGTATTCTTAACCTTAACGATATAATCTATATAAAGTTCTTCAGTATAAGGGATACTGAGGTTTCTACACTGTATAGAATTAAAGTCCGTGGAATACGTACACTTGTCTTTTATTCCAGGACTAGAAGTAGGAGATATATCTACAAACTGTAACCAAGTAAGATTACTTGCCCCTTTGCTTGCGTAAGTACCCTCTAAAGGGCTTTCAACAGAAACGTCATTTAAAGCTATCTCACCGGTATTATTAAGAAGTATTCTTACCTTAATAATATTGTCGGGAGCTACTCTAGAATTTTCAGTCAGCTTTTCATTATCCTCATTGTTCAAAAAAGAATTACTACAAGAAACACTCATATTTTTAAGATCTCTTTTTTTTACAGTAAATAGCATAATACAGGAGTTACCAGGACCAGAATTATCACTTACATTTTTGCCTAAGGGGAAAATATACTTGAAAACTAAAAAGGCAGAACTTACTAGTAATGCCAAAATAAGTAGAATTAAAATGATTAAGTTTGCTTTAAATAGATCCCTCATTTGCTACACAAATTATTTTCATTGCAAACCCTGGATGTTACTTTGTAATTACCTACACCATCTAAGTCAAAGTCTGCGGTTGCGGAGTAACAACTATAACCTTCAGTACATACTGATAAAGAAACCAAATCGGGCTTTTGCACGGATTTACTTTGCAGAGTCTGCTCACCACCCACGCTTTTTTCAAAGGTAAAATCAATTCTAGAAAGCGGAGATCCTTTTGTTTCAGCAATACAGGTAAGTAATAAAGTCCCACTGAATTCTTCAGGTAACTCAGACATGAGGTACTCGATCCCATCTTTGGAGGCTATTCCCACCAAACTTTTGCACCCTACAAAATCATCAGACCCCCTATCAAAGGATTCAACTACATTAATTTCCAATTCCTTAAGAGGATCTAAAACAAATATAAAGTCACGTCGATAAAAATCAGCGTAAGATCCCAAGGAGTCTTCGTAGTAGGGAGACTCTAGTAACTTATTTGGGTCGTTGGCATCCACTGTTTTCCAGGACCCCCCACCAACACTATAGCCCAAGTTCGACAAGTTTCCGGGAAGTCTATATTCCGGGGAAAACACAGGTTGGTATCTATGAGGGGTGGAAAACCCATAAAATCCACACCAGTTTAATCCCTGACTATAGATACCTGAGTAATTTTTCAGTAAGTCCCTAGAACACTCGGGTAAACTTTCGACAGTCTCTGTTGAAGAGGTACCTGAGGTAGAACAGGCATATTTTGATCCAGCTGGAACTTTTTGAAAACAACTAACACCCCGAGAGTCTTTACTATTTCCCATTAAATAGCTTCCTACAGAATCAGTTAAAACACTTACGGTATGCTTTGTGCCAAAACACACCTTACCATCCTCACAATATTCAAAAGAATCGTAGTCAGTGCGTACAATAGGAATACCACTTAAAGGGAGTTGTTCTCCCGTAGGTAGTTGAATGTACACTTTTCCAGAAACAGAGGACGGCAGACCGGCATAAACATTATTTATACTAACTGAAATTAGTAAAAAGGTGGCAACTAATATAAAAAAGAATACTCTAAAAACAAAGACTAAGTTTATAGATCTAAATGCAGGATTTTTAACCAGATCCGACCGAAATAATTTTAAAATCAAATTGTTCATTATGCTTTCAAGTTAATATTCTTTTTATTTTTAAAGCTCGAGTTTGTAACCTTCTAGAATTCTTTTTCTTATTATCTGATCAGAAGACTTAAAAGGAAATTCTTTTGAGGAAGTTTTTTCACTTATCTTTAAAACTATAAAAAAAGCTTCAAATTTAGCATCCCCACTATAATCATGACCGGTAAGTATTTCACTAGTCTCTCCGGCTTTTAAGTCCCACATCGTTTTATCTAAATAATCATCATGAAAAACAGATTGATCAGGTGAAATGTAGGTGAATTTCATATAGGCATTCGACTGGTAAGCGGGGTCGATAGAAGATAAACTAAAATTCGAAGATATAAGATCCCCAGCGGATTTCATAGTAATTTCATTAGACAATATTTTAGAACGTACATCTGAAATAAACTTTAAGGCCGTTTCTTTGGCGGGAACTAAACCAATTGAAGGGACCTGTTCGTTATAAAACCACACAGTTATAGCTTCACCACTTATATACTCTTTGCCTTTAGAGTCAAAATAATTCCTTGCCCTATTTACTTTAATAGGGTCTAACGTTGAATTATCTTTGCTTTCAAACAGGCCCTTTCTGGCACCTTCATTTTGTAATATAGCCTCACTGTTAACCTGATTAAGGACATTTTTCCAGTTAGCCAAATTTGACCAATTTTCAGGGGAATTATCATAAAGTATCTCGTATCTTCGAAGTAAGTCTTCCCAATGTACAGTAACGTTACCCACAAAAACTCCTTGTTCAAACTTAGATTTATTAAAAGGAAGGCCATCATAACTTTCTAAGACTACTTTATCCCCTCCAAAACCTTTATTTACAGACACATAAATAATTAGGGATACAAAAGTTAATAGACAAGCTATAAACAAAACAACTAATTTATTTTTTAATAAAGCAAATTTAAAAAATGATTTTTTAACTGGCTTTTTTATTTCATTTGGAACCACAACCTTAGTATCTTTAGATATTACTGGGTTGCTTTTTTTAGCTAAAGGGTCAAATCCAAAAATAGACAGTCTCATATATGTTTATTATAAGGTAAAACGCATTAAGGCACGAGCCGAAATTGTTTCTTGCCGCTCAGTAAATACCGTATAGATAATAAAGGTTTATAAAGTATTATAATTACACTAAACAATTGTGTGGTACAAGATAAAACCGATACCCACTCTATCACAAATTTTCAGTTTTGGTTCTGTAGTATACATAACCTTTCTCAGAAATAACTTCTATGTTAGACAATCCAGCGTTGTGCAAATAACTTTCGAGAGTATGCTTCAAATTTATGAAATATTTTAAAGGCTTGGAAATATTAGCACTCTGATATCCCGTAAAATTAAAGACAAAACCAGAACTAAACTTCCTACCTACACCAGATAAAAAGTCGGTAGTTTGAGAAAAAGTAGTCCCCGTAGAATAGCTATCATCTATAAAAATAATACCCTTACTTGAGGTTTCTTTGGGTAGCTCATCAAGCGTATAAGGATAACTGGGACAAGTTTTATCACTGTAGTTGCTTATGTCCAAAACCAACATATCATATTTACCCCCGTAATTTGCAGTGTGTAGGTACTGTTTAAAAATCCTCCCAAACTCCCCCGTTCCAAGGATCAAGCACCCATCAGGGTATTCTATTTGTATTCGCTGTAGTAAAAAATAATTATAGTAAGACTCCTCCTTTATATAGTCATCTAGTTTCGTGACTATATCTTTGCCATTTAAGGGATAATCGTATTTATAACTGACTAGGGAGAGCTCGTAAATAAATTTTTCTCGTAAACTACCTATAGGGTCAGATAAATTGAGGTTCATTGTCAAGCTAAATTATAACACCGGAGCCAACTAAAATTCTTTCACCACTTAAGGGGTCAAAAAAATATAAAACTGCAAACTGGCCCGGAGCAATAGAATCTAAAGGCTTAGACAAATAAAATTTAACTTTACTACCTAATACTACTTTAGAAACTTTTACGAAGTCACCAAGATTTCTAATTCTTACAAATATATTTCCATCACCACAGAACTCGTTAAGAGTCGCTTCTGTAATAGCAAGATCAAAGTCCGTTACGTTAATCTCATTTTTTAATAAATCAGATTTAATTCCTACGGTTATGGTATTTTTACTAACATCTTTCGATAAAACATACAGAGGACTTTTGTGGTAAGCATTAATTTGAAAATCCTTTCTTTGTCCCACAGTGTAAAAATACGCTCCCTTATGATCACCTATTATTTCACCTTTTTTGTTCAGCACATTTCCATTTTTTTCACTAAAACGTTCTTTTAAGAAGTCCTGGGTAACCACTCCCTCTAAAAAACATATACCTGTACTATCCTTTTTATTTGCAACAGGTATACCCACTTTAACAGCTATCTCTCTAGTGGAGTTTATTGATTTTTCTGCCTTTTTTTCAACAGAGCCCAGTGGGAAAATAATATTGTTCAATGAACCTATTTTTACCCTTGATAAAAAGTAACTTTGATCTTTCCACATATCAAAACCAGATGCAATAAAAAGAGACTTGGAGATTTTGGGTTTTGGATTTAGAAATTTGGTTTTTTGATAATAATTATTAATCAATTTATCACCAATCAATCTACTCATAGTAGACTTATCATTAGTTATAAATTGTGTGGGATTAGTCGTTAATTTGTCAAAGTTTACAATTTTTGCGTAGTGCCCCGTTGCTACATAATCAGCCCCTCTTTTAAGAGCTTTCTTTAAAAATAGGTCAAACTTAATTTCACTGTTACATAGAATATCCGGGTTAGGAGTTCTTCCTTTAGAATACTCTTCATAAAAATATTCAATTACAAGATTTTTGTACTCTTCCTCTAAATCCCATATTTCTATAGGAATATTTAAGTACGAAGCCACTTTAACAGCATCGGATCTATCCTTATGCGCCTTACATTTAGGATCGTTTTTACCGTGGCACTGCATATAGATACCCTTAACATTAAAATTTTCTTTCTTTAATAAGAAAGCTGCAACACTACTATCAACCCCACCACTCATAGCAACAAATATGGTGATTTTTTGTCTATCATAGGTATTTGCAGAGTCTAGCAATTGTTGATAGGTATCGTCTATGTGCATAACAAAGGGGATTCTACAGAATATTTATAAATAAATCCAGCTACCTAACCCAATTAGTTAAACTTTTCAAAAACGCTTTTTGGTGGTTTTGAATCTGGTAAACTCAGTTTACTCATGACAAAGGCATATTTATCCCCATACTGTGAAAGGTTCGTATTCTTACTAAGTGTTATAGATAAATCTGCAGGTATATAGCAGAAACCATAAGAGTCTTTAGTTGTGACAAAATATATGCCTTCAAATGTTAAACCGGAACCAGCGGAAAGAGTGATTAACTCCTCTAAATCGGTTTTGCCTTCTGGACTAAACCACTTAAAAGTGTAGTTAGTATCTTTACTTAAAGGCAGAATTACTGAATCCTTAACTTTAGGGTCTTGTGCCTTTTCCCAAGCATAGACACCATTATCTAATTTATTTATTTCTATCGAAGAACTCAGTTTAAAACACATATTCATCCAGGAACTTTCTTTTGCTGTAGCTAAAGTTTTAGCAGGATTAAGTTTCATAAGGGTCAGTGTGGAAAGAATTAAGAACACCAAAGTAAGTCTGAGGAAAAGTAAAACTAAAACAGCAGAAATGACTATAATTCTCTTTTTTCTAGAAGAGTCTAAGCTTGCGGTAGGCACGGTTGTGGGTGTTTGTGGTACAGTTTTAGAAACTATAACTTGGGATATAACTGGGACTGTTTCTTCACTAACCGCTCTTTTTACAGATTCAGTTTCTGGTAATTGTTATTCAGAGGTGGAAATATCAGCATCTAAACCCTCAGCTAAATTCATTTACAAAGAAAAAGTTATTTAGTTTCTGTTGGATCAAGAACACTGGGAGTTTTAGGCGCGATATCATATTTATCGACGTATTCTGTAGTGTTACTTTTTTGTATTGCTTTTTTAGTAGCAGACTCTGACCCAGACGCGGCAATGCCAAACATAACTATTGCAAAAATAAGTGCTGCATAAAAAAGAGTAATACACCCACAGGGTAAAAAGGTTTTAACATATTCCTGAGGGTAAAGATCTGGCCCGTCAAGCAAAATTTTGCCCGTGGAATCAGTTTTTACTACTATACTGTCAGAAATGCTATCATGCCAGGCTTGTCTTTCTGCACTAGAAAAATACCAGAAATAACCAAGCCCAAAAAAGAAGCTACTTAATAATTTACCTACAGTTTCTCTCAGTAAAACTCTTCCCCAACTTAAGTAGGAATTATCGGCGGGTCTAACAACCTTTATATTTAAAATCTTTTTACCCAGGGTTTGACCATTTTTAGTATAAAAATAAATGTAATACAAAAGGGGCATTACCATAGCAATAAGGTAGATAACCAACATCATAAATATACCCAAAGCGTCTGTGCCAGAATTATCTGCAGGAAGCATTAATGTGGACATACCTCCGCCTATAAGCGCCAAGGGTATCATTACGATATAGAAACCTACCATTACTATTATTCCATCTATAAAAGAAGCTAAAAATCTTTCTAAAAAACCTGCCATTTGGGGGTTTGGTGCTTGTTGCATAAAAGTAAAAAAAATTATTTTAAAATCCTAAACGTAAGATATAAACTAATTGCCCTCAGAATAATCTTTTTCTTTTCTCATATCCTCCTCAATTAGTTTTCTTAAATAAACAGATCTTGGGATACGTTTTTCTTTACTTACCCAATCTAAATAAGTAGATATTTTTGGAGAAACAAAAAAGTTAAAACGTATATCAATAGCCTTCATCAGTTTTTTTATGCTTGAATTTATAATTCTATCAAGATCTGAAATTTTTGTTAGACTGTAAGGAGCTAAAATGAATTTATCAGATTGGTAGCCCTCTAAAAACATAGGGCTATTACCCTCACTGTATAATGCCAAAACGGGCTTTTCGAACTCCAACGCCAATGTTATTTCATGACCAACATTAATTGAAGAAGGATAAGAAACCTCCGCTACTATCAAATCTGCTTTTTTTATACTCGCTAAAACCTTTTTGTAGTGCTGCTCTCTAGAATCACCAGTACGGGGGTTTTTTAGTTTCTCTAGACTAAGGCCAAAAAAATTTTCGTTCACTAAAGCAGGGTCATGCTTTTGTAGAACTTTATTTATCCCCTCATAACTAGTCTTGTACTTTTCAGCTGCGTATATGGCTGCAATGTAATATACCTTCATTGTTCAATGATAACAGTACTAATCAGGTTTAACAACGAATATATCATACCATTTTGTAGGCCGCTCCAAACTGTCTTTGTATACTTTGCTTTTGATAATTTTAAAATTAGCCGCCAAAACTTGAGCTTCAACGTAGTCGCGGGGGTAAGTTTGATAAAATCTGGAACTAACCTCGCCTCCAATATTCAAAATATTGTCTTGAAGAACACCATACCCATTAATCTTAAAACCCAACAACCCCTTACCACCAGGCTTCAAACTACTGTAAAAAGAATTTAAAGTAAAACAAAGTCTGTTATGGGGTATATAAGATAGAACACTATCTGCATATAAGGCATCAAATAAGATCTCTGGAAGAGGGTCCTTCGACAGATCAATTTTTCTGAATTCCACATTAGGTACTTTTTGTTTTGCAACTTCCAACATACCCTTAGATAGATCAAATCCTATGACGTTATGACCATATTTTTTGAATTCCTTAACATCTCGCCCGGTACCACACCCCAGAACTGCAACGCAAGAATTCCGAGGTATCTCATTGTTTAAAGGCTGTACCAATCTTTTTTTTACCTGATCGGATATAAGGTCGGCCCACTCAACCTTTTCTGCATATACAGAAGCACAGGCATCGTAGGTTGCACGGGTTACCTCTAATTGGTAGGGGGTTATCTCAATTATTTTTGGCATAGATATCTTATAGTATACAAAAGGAGGTTAAAATGCAACAGTATTAATTTCTTCTCCCTGGAAAAACCCCCTTAGGTTATCACAAGTAGTATCTAGGATTCGCTGTATTGCTTCTTTGCTATTAAAAGCACTATGGGGTGTAATTAATACATTAGGGTGGTTAATTAAAACATGGTTTGTAACAACTGTTTTTAAATCTTTTACTAAACTTTCATCACTGTACAAAAGCTCCGCTTCTTCACTTAAAAACTTTTCTTCTTCTAAAACATCTAAGCCGGCAGCTTTAACCTGACCTTCTACTAAGGCATCGTACAACGCATCAGTTTCTATTAAAGCCCCCCTTGAAGTATTTATAATCACCACCCCTTTTTTAGTTTTATTAATATTGCTTTTATTTAAAAGGTGATGGGTGCTTTTATTATAAGGGGCATGGAAGGTAACAATGTCCGACTGTTCTAAAAGTTTATCTAAAGGTAAATATTTTAAACCATACTTTTGTTTCATTTCGATATCTTCGTATAAATCCATAGCCAAAAGCTTCATATCAAAACCAAAAGCCATTTTAGCAACGTGTTTTCCTATACTACCACACCCCACAATTCCTAAAGTTTTACCCTTTAAATCAAAACCGACTAAACCTTTAGGACTAAAATGGCCCTCTTTTACTCTATTATTTGCGGGTATTATTTTTCTTGAGATTGCTAATATTAAGGCAAGAGTGTGCTCTGCAACGGTGTTTTCTCCATAATGGGGAACATTGCTTACAGTAATACCTCTTTTTTTACATTCTTGTAAGTCAATATGATCAAACCCAGTGGATAGGGTTACTATGGACTTAAGTTTAGGAAGTTTTTGTAATACCTTTGAATCAACCCTACTGTTAATAAACACTCCAAGATACTCAGCTTCACCAGCTAACCCAATATTTTTATCATTTAAAGTATCCGAAACAAATACAGTGTCGAAATCGTTTTTTAATTTGGCAGTTAAATATTTTTTTTGAAACTCGTTTGTTTCAAAAAAAACTACTTTCTTATTAGGCATTATACAAATTATAAACTTCTTAACATAATAAATATACAGGTACCTGTGTATTTTTGTTAAAGCCAAACAGAATACTTCTATGCTAACATATTGTTATGAACAAAAGTTACTTGCCCATCATAACCCCTGTAGTACTTTTTTTAACTGGAGTAATATTTTTAGGTTTTACATATTATAAGAATGTATCGAGTAAACCCGCTGCGTTATCCATAACATCGAAGTATCGAGACGCTACCGTCAGTCTTAAAAACAAAGAGTTGGGTAAGGCCCCCTTGGACCTGATAGATTTAAAACCAGGGGTTAACCAAATAAAAATTTCAACCGACAATAACTCCTTTACCAAAGACATAATTTTAACCGAGGCCGCTTATACAACTATATCTATAGATGTTGGTGTATCTGACAAATTTTCAGCTAATCAAATTTTATGGTACGACAAAGCCAACAGTAATACCTCAGACCTTTTTGTTTCTTCAACCCCAAAGGATGCTACCGTTAAAATTAACAATAAGTCTTTAGGTTCTACCCCAATTACTATCTCAAAAAAAGATCTATTAGAAAGTGATAATGGAGAATACACCATTGTAATAGAAAAAGATGGTTACGAAGCCCAAAAACTTAACGTAAAACTAGAAAATGGTTTTACCTTAAACGTTTCATCACAGCTTTTTTTAAAACCTATTCCTAAAAATACTATGGGACTAGAATCTAACAGTTTCTACAAAATATATAACTTTATAGATCCCTTAATTAAAAGTAACCAACAGGGTGACTGGGCTCAGGCCATAGATTACTGGCTAAAAACCAGAGGCGAGGCAATTATAGATACAGACAGCATAAAGGGTTTTGACTACTTTATAGATAGTGGAGGCACACTTTACTCGGGAGATGGTAAAGTTTTAAACAAGGATGCGGTAACCTTAACGGAGTCAAAGGAAGGTACCTTAATTTTAATTGGGTATTTAAGTTTGGATGACAATGCTAAAGAAATGTCTACTCAGGCAAGTGACACCTTAAGTGCTATAACTAACTCCCCCGTAGCAGCAACGCAGAATCTACTCTACGAAGTTACAGAAACAGGTTTAGGATACCTTAATGTTAGAGATAAGCCTGAGTTAACAGGAGAGATAGTCCACCAACTCAACGTTGGAGATACAGTAAAGGTTTTAGGACAAGAAGGAGATTGGTTTAAAGTACAGTATAAAGAGGGTGAAGAAGAAAAAGAAGCATATGCATTTTCTAGTTATCTTAAAAAATCCGAGCCAGAGACACCATAAAGTAAACCTAACTATTTAGTATTTAAATATAGCATTCTAGATTGAGCCTGTAGGAATCTTGGCTTCAGCTCTAGAGCAAGAGTATACTGCTTTACAGCCTCCGCAGTATCCCCCTGTTTTTCATACAACTGACCCAAGTAATAAAAGTATATCGGGTTTGTGTAGTCCCGAGTTAATAAGCTTACTAAAAGTTCTTTAGACTTGGCAGGGTTCTTATTCATTATCTTTAAAGCCAAACTCTCTTTTAAAAGCCTGTTTTTAGGGTTTAAATTTAGAATAGTTTTAGTATTTTCATCATTTAAATTACCCGACAAACAAAACCAAGAGAAATTTTGATAATAGGGGAATAGTTTAAAGGAAAGACAAGGATTGACTTTAATTATCGAAAAGCTAAAAACATATATCAAGGTAAACACAAATATAAAATCGTATATCAAAAAGTTTTTCACTCTAAAAGTAAAACTTACATATCTTCTGTCAAAACCTTGTTTTATCAGAAATTTAACTAAAAAGATAAATAATAAAAGATACGTGTAAGCAGTGAGCCAACCAAAAAGAGAATTAAATAATAGGGCTAAAGGTAAAATATAATAAATATTCTTTTTAAGATTAAAAGCTAAAAAAATAAAAAGGGCCGTAAAAAACAATAAACCCAGGATACCTGTTTCAAAAAATTCTTCGACAAAAAAATTATGTGGCTTATCGTACAAGTAAGACCACTCGGATGTTTGGTTTAAACTACTAGGCCTTTTAAAATCATAGGCGAAGTTCTCGGGTCCAGCCCCAATCAGTAACAGTTTTGGGGATTTTACCACCTGCAAAAAAGCTGATTTTGCAAGGATACCTCGAATATAACCTGTGTCATTAGTTAGGATACTGTTCTCATTATTATCGCTTGCAAAAACTTGATGATTAAGTCTTAATACTAAACTTCCGCCATGCAAAACGGTAGTCAGTATAAAAAACAACAGAATAATATTTAACCTAAAACTGCTTTTATTTGTAAAGGGTACAAACCAAAAAATACAAAGTGCCAAAATTAGAGTGAGAAGAGCTGAGAGAGATAAAGTATAAAAAATGGGAATTAAGGTAAATACAAAGTAAAAGAGGGAAAGGTTTCTCCTATCAACCACGTATGAAATAGTATGAATTAACAATACAATTACCAAATAACCTCCAAACCAATTTGGCTGACCAAAAGTTGAGTAAACTCTACCAAAAGTTTGAAACAACACAGAAGGGTTAAGTATCTGGGCATAAGAAAATAAAACAGGAACAACAGAACCCAAAGATAGAATAAAAGATATTCTAGAATCAGACCAATTGGCTAGTTTTTTCTCATTTTCGTTTAAAAAAAATATAGTTACACCTAAAAAGAGTAGGGACCCTGCAAATCTACCATAATATCCCAATAAAGAGGTACTAAGGTTAGACGAAAATAAACTAGATAATACATACAAAGTTAAATACCCAAATAGCACAAGATTTAAGTAAGACAAATTATGGCCAGGGATCTTATTACTTTTTTCAGTACCCGTTCTAAACTTATAAGTAATTAGTGAGAAAGAAAGTAAAAGGAGTATAAACAATGTTTTTGGAAGTTCGTAAGCCTCGACCATAAAAGGTATTACCAAGGAAGGGCTAATGATTAGCACAAACTCAAGTATTGTAATTGTTTTGTTAAAATAAAATCTCATAGTTATATGACTATAGTAAATCAAAACCAAGAAAAAGTATTGATTGCTAAAACCAAACCTATTTAAAGGCAAAATCCATTGCAATAGCATCAACTTTAGAGTTATTATATACATAGATGAATTCTGCCCAGAGTACTCACCATAGCCCAATATTCGCTCATTTTGTAAGAATGTGTGTAATGCCTTCAATAGTTTTGGTTTTTACAAAGGCCTTAACAATGATATTTTTTTCAACACTTTACGGTCTTTCGTACGAAGCTACTTCTAATGGGATAATTTTTAGCAGTTTTACAAACTTTAAGATGGCTAATGATTACTCCAGTGCACTTACCTTTTTAGTAGCATTCAGCTTTACCTCATGGTTGGTTTTTAAAGGATACTTTTTACACCACTCACATATAAAACCCTCTCTAAGCTCCTGGTTGTATAGCCAAAATTTAGAAGGTTTGCTAGTTAAAAATATGGGCTTATTTGTAAAACTAGCAGCTTGGGTAATTTTCATGTGGATTATTGCAATTTTAATAATCACCCAATATTTTTTAGGGTTAACGAGTGACTGGGTCCTATACGGGTCACTTATTATGTCCTCAGTACTAACAGTGCTTTCAGTGATTGATATTGAAAAGGAGCACGCAATTTTTGTGTCAGTCTCATGAATATAAATTACTATTTTAAAAAATTAATGAGCTCCTTGGCTTTGTTTGCTGTAATGCTAGGACTTCTGGCTCTTCCAATTATATCTTTTAACTCGTTTAAAGGCCCGAATGCAGATAATTCAAAGGTTCTGGGTACTTCGATAAAAAGCACCAGTGTAATAGACGGAAGAGTTAAATATACAGAATCTCGAGCCAAGATAATTAGTTTTGAGATAATATTAGAACCTAAGGAATACTTTACCAAAACTTTAAAAGGGGCATCAGGCACCTCACAAATAGTTCTAACAGAAGGGAATAAAGAATCTTATGCCACAAATAAAGATGGGGAAATTGAAATTATAAACCTAAGTGACAGTGCTGTATGGGTAAAAGGAATGGTTTTTTAACTTAATTAAAAAACCATTTAATCTGACATTTTCTTTAAATTATACAAAGCAACTCCTACAACTACCCCAGGCAGAACTAAAGCAAAAATATTCCAAACCCCCATGTAAATCATTAGTATTTGATTTAATAAAAAAAATCCTGAGTAAAGATAAGCACCCCACTTTTTCATTAACCACATCCCTGTAAAACTTATAAGACCAAAAACTATAGATAATCCCAAATAAGGGGGGTACCAAGAGCCGATTGATTTGGCAGCTTCGCTAAAGACCAAGAACACACTTGGAAGAATACCCAAAAAACCTAAAATACAAATTATTGTTATAGATATGGGTCTTGAAGCAAGTTTTTTTGTATCCATAGCTATGAAAAATTAATTATGATTATATATTAACTGTACCTAGAACGTAGTAAAAAAACAATATCATCAATCCCCAAATACCAATAGCTCCTAATAGAAATTTGTCTTGTAATAAGGCCCTTTCAGGAGATTCCGCATTTTTGCTTTCATATATTACATATAAGTACCTTGCAACACCGTAGATAACCAAAGGTATGGTTAACATCATCCACTTTGGAGACGAGAGTGTATAAGGCAAAAAGTCTTTAAAAAGCTCGGGTGTTGGCCTGTCGGGAGAAGTTTGAAAGGCAAATAAAGAATAGCTAATAATTGCGTAAGCTGCAGACATTGAGATCATAGAGTCTAGTAAAGTATCGGGGTAGTTTTTTAAAGTATCTCTAGTATCTAAGCTAAGTTGTTTACTAGAGAGTATGGTTCTTTCCCCTCTTCTTTTACCAAAAGCCAAAAGTAAAGATAGTCCAATCACTGATAAAATTAACCAACTAGAAATCGAGGCAGAAGCAGCAACACCACCCGCAAAAACCCTTATTATAAAACCCAAGGATACTATTAAAGCGTCGATAATAATAAAGTTTTTAAGATAAAAAGAGTACGAAAGTTGGAGCAATACGTAAGCTAGGGTTAAAAAAAACAAAAAATCGTTTACCTTTAAAGATAGAACCAAAGCAAAAGTTAAAAAAACTATTGCCGCCTTTAAAGCAGTACTAATCTTTAACTTACCACTGGCTAAAGGTCTGTTACTTTTAATGGGGTGCTTTCTGTCTTTTTCGATATCCACTACATCATTTACTATGTACACAAATGAGGCAGCAAAAGAAAAAACAATAAAAGCTACAAAACAGTTAAAAAGAGACTCAAAAACAAAAAGCTTGTTACCCAAAACTAGAGGGCCAAAAATAATAGCATTTTTTATCCACTGACGAGGCCTAACTTCTCTAACTAATTGATAAAACATATTATTGCTATTTTTGAATCTTTTGAGCATATCGACTATAATATTACAAAATCTATTCTACCTTAAATACCAATAAGAAAAAGGTAAAGATGGAAAATAACAATTTAACATTATTATGCTTTATACACCCCACGCTATCACGGGAGCGACAATAGCTTACTTTATACCAAACCCCTTCATTGCGATAATTCTGTCTTTAGTTAGCCATCTATTTTTCGACGTATTTCCTCACTCAAACCCTAACCCCATAAAGTCAAAGGGGGTAGGAAACTTAATAATTTTAGGAGAAATAGTAATAGGGACAGTCGTATTGGCGGCTTACAGCTATTTGTTAAGCGGAAAGTTTGTTAACAGCAATTACGCCATGACAATAATGATAATATGCGGGATCACTGCAAACCTTCCGGATATATTAACTGGTCCTTACGCGATGTTTAGAAAAAACTGGTTTTATTCCGAAAGTATTGCCAAGTTTCAAGGACTAATTCAAAACCACGTTAAGGGATATATAGGTTATACCCTGCAGGTAGTATTTATATCTGTACTTGTATATATAGCTTTTTTACACTAACGCTTTAGCTTTTCAGTGCTGTAAGCTTACCTACGTATCTTCTAAAGACAATAAGTGCAAAAAGTAATACACCAGTTAGCATTAGTGTAGTTAAGGCTTTAGATCTTCCAGAAGTATAATACGTTAACACACCAAAAACTGCAGAGATAAGCCAATAAAAACTAGCTATTTTTCTTTTTGACCAACCTAAATCAATAAGTTTGTGATGTAGGTGGTTTCTATCACCTTTAAAGGGGGATTTACCTTCTTTTAAACGTACAAATAGTACGTAAGCAACATCTATCGAGGGTAATAGTAGTACCAAAAAGGCGGAGGCGACTCTTGTACCAGACAAAAGAGATAAAGAGGCAAAAATTAAGCCAACAGCAGTGGCCCCCCACCCCCAGATTATTTTTTGTGGTGGAAAAGTATCTATAAACAATCCAAGTAAAGCTCCGAGAGTGATAAAACTAATTTTAGCACTAATCTGCTGTTCATAAGTTAGATTTCCAAATCTAAAGGACAGCAAACCAATTACCAAAGCTGTTACTGAGCTGATGGCTACAAATTGACCGTCTATACCATTATTAAAGGAAAGCATCTGACTTAACCAAAGAAGCCACAAAAAAGCAAAGATAGCAGCAAATACGATTATGGAGTGATTGCCAAACAGTTGAAAATTAAATACCCACGAGTCCAATTTTAGAGGCTGGCCAAAAGGGTTTGGAATGTAGATCATTATAAAACCAGATAAAACAATAATAACGATGGAAACAGGCAATACTAAAAGTAGCCTAGAAAGGTACCCAAGTTTGTATCTATCATCTAAAAACCCAACCAAAGAAATTAAAAAAGTACCAATTATAAGACCCCAAACCCTTTGAGAGTACCAAAGAAAGGCGGAGCAAGCTATTGTAAAACCTACCCAAAAAGCTACACCACCAGCTCTTGGAGTAGGGCGTTGTAAAACCTTTGCAGGCTCATCACGCAGGTCAGGAAACTCTATAATCCCCAGTTTATCTGCATTTTTGATTAAAACCCTCGAAGTGATAAAGGTTCCAGCAAAGGCAATTAAAAAAGGAAAAAAGTATAGATTAAACCAAGGACCAAAACTCAAAGTTGTAATTTTAGATCTTTCGATTAGTGTAAAAATAGCTACCCCGAAAGCAAGAACATTGAACAAATTAAAATAGGCTATAAACCTAGAAACAGACCAAAGGTTGTATTTCATAAAATATACTGACACAGAAACACAGGAGAGCATTACAACTAAAGACAAGGTGGGAAGTATAAAAATATACTGCTTTGAGGCTAAAATATCAGCTCCCCAGTTTAAAAAGTTCCAAAGCGGGATTATAGAAGAAAGATATTTATAATATATTAAAACATACACAAATTGGAGTATCACAACCACTAGAGACAGTAGGTAAAAGTAATTAGTCTTCAAATCAGTAAAAAAGCCAAACCTATCTCCAACCAAAAGTGACACATTCTTTATTAAAAGATTTTTAATAATACTAATTTTATTCATTATCTAAACTTAGGCGTGTAATATAAACTTTTGTATTTTTTTCCTAACATCATCTTTGTTTGAGCCTCTAACCAAGGAATAAATGCAAAAGTTAAGTATGTAAGATAAAGAGCTGGTAAGCTTATTAACGAGATAAAGAATTTTTTATACCAAGGCCAAGATTTTGGCATAGGTTTTTTAAGTTTTAATCGTACGAAAAATAAAGGTAACAGGCCTAAAAGAGCAATGGAAAGAAGTAGGCTATTTATCTTAGGGATAGCATAAGCATAATTTGCTTGTTTAACATTTTCATTTACAAAAGTAAGCATTAAAAAGCCAAAAGTAAGTAGAAAAGGGGTCGCACGAAGTAGAACAAAATGCTCTATCTTGGTCCAGATATGAGATATTTTATCCACAATATTAGCATCTTTCGCAAAAGGAATTAATTTTACAGAGATTGGAAAAGTTATTACTCCCCATCCCCAGCGTAACTGTTGTTTGTACAAGGATAAATGCGAGTCTAAATAACCGCTACCCTCAGCTGCATCCAAATGAATAGGTATAAAAAAAGGTACACCTTCAAAGTTTCCCTCAAAAGCCTTAAACGCCCTCCAAAAAAATATCGAGTCGTCAATTCCTAAAGAAGGGTCCCAATAATCCGCCTTAACTAAGGTGGTCAAAGCACAGCTGTAACAAGAAAAAGTGTCCATCTGTTCAGTTGTCGTAGGCCAGTTTAATGTAGACCAAGTAGCTAAAAGAGCCACCATAATACCATCGGCAGCTACCCTGTTAATTACAGGAACCTCGTAAGTATTATTATCAAATATGTGCACGGCTGTTTCATAAAACCTCTTTTTACGCTCATCGGTAGTTAAATAAAGATAGGTAATTCGAGCGAAAAACTCTGGGTGGGGCTTTGTATCGGAGTCCATTGTAGTAAAAATATAATTATTCAAGTTTTCATTTCTTTTTTGTAGCTCTTCTACAGCTCTTCTAGCAGCCCAATCCCTATTTGGCCCTGCAACACCTAAAACCTCCCCTTCTATATTCTGAGGGTGGACAAAATACATTATTTCAATCTCATTTTTAGGATCAAACTCTTTTTGAATCTTCTTAATATCAGCAATTACCCTATCGCTATATTTTTGCTCAATCCCGTAAACTATAGTTAGGCTTTTATTTGGAATAGAAGTTGCCAAATAGCTTTTAAAGCTGTCTGACAAAATAGTGTAAGGTTCCGAATACACTGGAACCAAAACAAAATGTTTTATTTTTTCAAAAGATTCTGGAAGTGTCTGGGGATCGTTGAGTTTAGAAAAATCTAGTTTTTTTGATTCTTCAAACCAAGATACAGAAGTCTCCGCTTTATATTTTCTATAACCATTTACTAGACCAGCCATACCGTTTGTAACTTTAAAAGTCCAATAAATAGTTAAAAAACTTAACATAAAAACTACAAAGTCGGGGTAAAAGTACCCTAACACCAAGGGGGATAAAAGCGTAGACCAAGTTAACGCCCCAGGAATTATTTCTAGTATCCTTTGCGAAGAAATTTTAAATTTGTATTTTTTTAACACAATAAATCAGTTATTTATATATTTAGAACAATTTTTGATAACTAGCCTCTGTAGTTTTTCCACCGATAGGCCCCTTATTTTAGACACTGCCTGATACACGTCGATAACGCCTTCAGAAGTATTATACCCCCTATTTGAACTTTCTTTAGTCCTTGGAGATAAAAAAGGAGCATCTGTTTCTAACACTATTTTATCATCCGGAATAACTTTAATACTTTCTTGTATGTATATCCCCGATTTATAAGTAATTACTGCATTAAAACCAAAGTAAATATTGGGAAATACGCCTAGTAGCTTTTTGGTCGTATCACTATCTAAATTGTAGCTATGCCAAATAAATTTAAGGTTTTTATATTTTTCTAGCACTTCTATAGTTAGTTCGTAAGCATCCCTAGAATGTACTGCCACGGGTAGATCATACTTTAAAGCCAGCTCGATTTGATCTTTAAAAACCTGCATTTGTATGTCTTTTGTAGATATGTCATTCCAATGCAGATCTACACCCACCTCACCAATACCCGCAATAGGATTTGGACTAGAGGATTTAGGGTTTAGGGAGCCGGGGTTTAAAGTCGTAGGTCGGCAATATACTTTGAGGATATTTTCTAGCTCAGAGGAGTCATATTCCAAATAATCTTCTGGGTGAAAACCCACAAAAGTTTTAAGGTTTTCAGGGTATTTACTTGTTAAAGCTAAATTTCTTTTAATATCCCAGACATTCGTTGAGCTAAGCCATATTTGTTTTACACCCGCCTTAATACTATTTTTAACAACTATTTCTGGGTCAAAGCTAAAACCTTCGTCATTTAAAAATAGATGGCAGTGGGTATCAATATAGTGCATCTTACAATCTTCAGATATTAAAATTTTCCTCTATAAGTTTTTTATAGATGTAACCGCTTCTGCGTATTTTTCTTGATAACCGGTTATTATAGTCAATCTCTACTAATCCAAATTTGGGCCAAAAGCCTTTATCCCATTCAAAATTATCTGTTAGAGACCAGTAGATAAAGCCGGTGACAACAACACCCTCGGCCTTAGCTTTTTTAATATTTTCAATTACCTCTTTAATGTACCAACCTCTTTTAATGTCTTTAGAATCTGCAAGACCGCATTCTGTGATTAAAATCGGCTTACCAAATCTTTGTAGCTTTTTAAGCAAGTTATATAAACCTTTGGGGTATAGTCCCCAACCCATATCAGAATACTTTAGTCCGGCTTTCTTCTTACCAAAAATTTTAGAAATATAGTAATTTAAACCTATGAAATCTAAGTTCTTTTTCGTTAAAACTATAAAAAGTAAATTCCAAAAGAAATCAACGGAATAGGCTAAAAAGTGGTTCCACGAGGTAGTGAATCTGGCATCTAAATCCTGCTTAGAAACACCTACTAAGGCTTTATTATTATATTTTTTAATATAGCTACCCGCACGATTTGTTACGTATATAAAATTTTTAATAGCCTTTAATCCGGAGAAAAAACCTTTGTTTCCGTTAGGAAAAACACCAATAAAATAAGTTGCAAAAGTATAGATCACGGGCTCATTTAGTACTATCCAGTAAGTAACCAGATCGGCATACTCTTTCGACACAAGGTCTACAAACCTCAAAAAGTAATTAGCTACTTTTTTATTAGAAAACCCACCCATCTCATATGCCCAAACCGGAAGAGTAAAATGCCACAAAGTAGCAACGGGCTCCAAACCACGGCTTTTTAGCTCCTTTAAAACATTTCTATAGTGTTCAATCTCCCTGGAATCAAATTCTCCCTGCTTAGGTTCTATCCTAGACCACTCAATAGAAAATCTATGTGCGTTGTGGCCCAAATCCTGGGCCAGTTTAAAATCTTCGGAGTACCTGTTGTAGTGATCCACAGCATCACCAGATATATAGTTTTTGGGGTTTTCAAAGTGAGGGTTCATTAACTCCCAAGGAGGTTCAATACTAAGAAACATTTTAGAGTACTTTAAATAATACTTTTTTGGTTCTTTTGCTAAACGAAAAGCGTTTTCCTGCTCCCAAACTGTCCAATCATTATAGTTGTTTCCCTCTACCTGATGAGCAGCACTACTTGCGCCCCATAAAAATTTTTTACGCTTGGGCATTGAATTCATTGGATTCTAGGAAAAAGCCCAGTCAAATGTGTTACTTTTTTAACAGTTTCTATATCCTCACTAACACCTAGATGGTCAAAGACCCGCTGTTTAGTAGTAGGGAGAATAAATTCAAAATTGTCTAACAAGAATAAAATTTTATTTAAAACCAATTCTAAAAGTTCTTTATTTTCGGCAATATTTTCCCAGGGTTTAGTCTCTTGCAAATGTTTATCTAAAACGGAAACTTCATAGGTTAAAACAGCGCAAACCTCATCTATTTTATACTCACTCATTAATTGAGCTGTTTTATCAATAACACCTTCAATTTCGGCTTTTTTAAAGTTTAAAATGTATTCAAAACCACTTGTTTCACACATTTTAGTTACCCTAGCAACAAGGTTACCTATCCCATTGGCTAAGTCTCCATTAACCCTGTTTTTAAATTTATCATCAGCATAGTCCATATCTTCACCAAAAGTTGGGGCGTCAGATAAAAGGTAATATCTAAGGGCATCTATTCCGTAGTTGTCTACAATTTTAAGAGGGTCAATAACATTTCCAAGGCTTTTGCTCATTTTTTGCCCGTCACTGTTAATAAACCCGTGAATTAAAATTTGTTTGCTGGGTTTTAAACCGGCAGAAAGTAACATTGCCTGCCACATAGCACTTTGTTGCCTTAAATTATCTTTTCCTGCAACTTGTACCCCAGGCCAAAAATCTTTAAAATCACTATCTTTGTTTGGCCACCCTAAGGTGGAAATGTAGTTTATTAAAGCATCAAACCAAACATACATAACATGATCGCTGTCTCCCGGCACCTCAACACCCCAAGGCATTTTTTCTTTTAATCTACTTATACTAAAATCTTTTAACCCCTCACTTACAAATTTTTTAATTTCCTCTAACCTAAAAGCGGGTACTACAAAACTGGGGTTTTCATTATAAATTTTAAGAAGGGGCTCTTGATACTTAGAAAATTTAAAATAATAATTTTCTTCTTCGACAAGTTCAATATTCATATTAGGATGAATTGGGCATTTTCCATTTTCAAGCTCACTATCTTGTTTTTCTAATTCACAGCCAACACAGTACTTAACTGCGTATTTATCCTTGTAAATATCACCATTTTTAAGGCTTAGGTTCCAAAAATGTTTAGCTGCCTCCTTATGATTTTTATCAGTAGTTCTAATAAACCTGTTAAAAGATAAATTTAGTTTTTCCTTTAAATCTTTAAAATGTTTAGCGTATTCGTCTGTATAAACTTGTGGGTCTTTTCCCTCTTCTAAAGCTTTTTGATATATCTTTAAACCATGCTCATCCGTACCTGTATTAAAGATAACGCTATAGCCCTGCTTAGACATATATCTACAAATTGCATCCGCCTGAATAATTTCTAAAGCAAAGCCAATATGCGGGCTACTGTTTACGTAAGGCAGGGTTGTCGTTAAATAAAAGTTTTTAGTCTGGTCCATAATTTATAAGCATTATAACAGGGAATAAAGACAAAAACAGAGGTTTCAAACAGTTAAATTTCTGCAGAGCTTTTTTTATTTAAAATATATCCTCCAAGGGTAGAGGCTACAACTAAGCCAACAGACACATAATTTATTTGTTTTATATAGCTTAAAAAAATCATTAAAACTGCTCCCAAAGATAAAAAAATAAACAAACTATAAAGAGAAACAAAGTTTTTTTCTTTTAAATACCAAACTCTTCTATCTTCTCGGTGCTTAATTACAAAGGTAACCAAACTCAAAAATGAAGATAAAAAAATAAACAATAAAAATAAAAAAAGTAGAACCATTAAAGCATTTGTGGGCTCAACAGTGGTAAATATATAAAGCAAAGCAGTAAAAGTTATAGCACTAAGACTAATATGTTTAAACAAAAAAACAGGCGGGTGAAATGCTCGTTTCATAAATAAAGTATACGCTAAAATTTAAAGTTCTAAAATTATTAGAGTAGACCTAGAAAATTAAAAGATAACTGACTACTGGCTACTATCTACTGTATACTGACTTCATGCAAATAATAATTGCCCTTACTACTGTAACAATTATAATCTTACTCTTTTTACTTTGGTTTAAGAGAGATATGGAGAAAAAACAAAAAGAAGATTTTAAAAATGTGTTTAATGAACTAATGAACGAGGGAATGGGAAAATTAACTCAAATTTCTAAGGATGCTTTAAAAGCAGATAAAGAAGTGATTTCAACTGATTTAAAAAATAAAAAAGAGGCTATGGAAGGAATGGTTAAAAAAATTGAAGAAGATCTAGAAAAACGACATAAAGAACTAATAGAAAGCCGAACAGAAAATATGAAGTATTTTGGTGATATAAAGAGGCAAATCGAAGAACATCAAAAAGCTACTAAAGATTTAGAAACAAGTGCTGCAAAACTTGCCAGAGTAATGAGCAACAACCAGGTACGTGGAGAGTGGGGAGAAAAAATATTAGAAGATATTCTAATAAGTAGCGGACTTGAAAAAGGAGTACATTATAAAACCCAAGAAGTTATGGACAGTGGAGTTAGACCCGATGTAATAATAATGCTTCCCGAAAAGCGCACTATTAGTGTAGATGCAAAATTTCCTTTAGCTGCAATATTAAAAATGACCGATGCCGAAGATAAAACTCACTTAACCAATTTAAAAAAGCAATTTGAGTTAGATGTACGAACTAAATTAAGAGATATTACCAAAAGAGAATATATAAATAGTGAAGAAGGAACTTTAGATTTTGCCATAATGTTTGTTCCAAACGAGGTTGTTTTTACTTATATAAATAAAGAATTCCCAGCCCTTGTAGAAGAAGCTTTTGCTAAAAAAATAATTATTGCCTCCCCCTTTAGCATTTATGCTATAGCCAGAACAATAATGCAAGGATACAGAAACTTTTATTACGAACAAAACCTTAAAGATGTTATAAAACACATTGCAGTTTTTAAAGACAACTTTACAAAATTTACAGGTGAGTTTGAAAAGTTAGGTAGGAGCTTTGACACAGCATATAAAGATTACCAACAAATTTCAGAAACTAGGGTAAAACAAATGGGTAGGAGCTTTAAAAATATCGAAGAATCGGAAAAGAGCAAAGATAACAAACCAAAGTTAAAAGAAGCAAAAGCAACAAAGGAACTTGCCGAAGAGGAAATTAAGCTTGTTGAATAGGCTAGTTTTTAGAAAAATGTGAAGTAAAATAGTATATACTAAGTATATACTCAGTATATACTATCAATCTTATTTGTTGTTGTTATAAGGCTAATAGTAACCCATAAAACTCCGCTTAATTTTACTAAATTTACTTGACATCTTATAGTTATTTGTGTATATTTTAATCATTAAATAACGCCTTGGATTTTAGGGAGTTATGCAAAGACTGGTTTTACCTTTGGTAAACTTTGCAAAAACCGTGATCTAAAATCATTTACAACCGGCCATACTGTATGGCCGTTCATAAGGTTTAAAACTCTTAACCGGCTGTACTGGCCGGTTTTTTTGTGTTTAAAACACTAATTACCGGCAAAGTACATTTAAAATTTGCTGGTGTTTTTTGCCTTTTGGCATTGTGAATACAGACACTGTATTTACTGTGTCGAAAGGCAATCGTTTAAATCCAACCCAACTAAAAGGAGACATAGAGTGAAAAGCTTAATTGGTGCACTAGTACTGGCTTTGTTTTTGTTTGGAGCTTGTGCACCTGCACCAGCCCAAACTCTAGATTCACAAAAGTTTGGCCCGACTACAAGCACTGTAGAGGAACAAACTCAGTTGAAATGGGTACCGGTAAACTCTCCACCAGGAGTAGAAGGCCCCTGTTATGGGTATTTTATAACTAAAGCCTTTGGCGGAGAGTTCTACGGATTTTCGGGTGTTTGGTGCAAGTAAAGGGGAGAAAGATGACAAACCTACTACGACCGAAGGGCCAGGGACCACATCCCAAGTGCCCTCATTGCAAAGAGGAACTCACCTCGGTGGTGAAAACCATGTACGGAGGAGGTTTCACATACTTTGTAACGTATTCGTGTTCCAAGTGCTGGGGAGTTCTTCACTCCAACGGCCCCCGTTCTAAGTAAAGGAAAAAACAATGTCTCACAAGAATAGCGGGATCAGTACATTCCTGGGTATCTTTACACTGTATATGTTTCTAAAACTCCTGTTCCTGTTTGGAGGAGCTGTATCTACAAGTTTAGTGGACACAAACCCGCCTACAGGAAACGTGGTTGCAGTTGCAGCTACAGGAAGATACTCTACCGTACTACACTTCTACTGCCAAGTAGAAAACAAGTACTACGAGTGTAGTAAAGAAGGTACTAGCGAGGAACTCTTTTTTGAAAAAGGAGAAAAACTGGTATCTGCGGTTGGAATTGGGCCATTTAATGATGTCACCTTTTACTGTGAAAGCGAGGGTGAAATTCATGTATGCGTCCCAAAAATACTGGTCGAAGTTGATCAGTAGCACCGGCAAAAACGAGGGGGTTTGTAGAAAACTTAGCTGACCGCAAAATCACAAGTCTACAAACCCCCTTAGAAGTATTATATCAAAAAAATAATATTTATATTAAGTCTTATAGTACACACATGACATACCATTTCATGCGTATTCTATAGTATTTGAAGTATTAAATACTTATTTTTGTTGCATGGTTTAATTACCCTAAGGTTAAATATACCTTAACCCTATAGTATTGTTACTTATACGGTAAAATGGTATAATTGATATGTATTTATATAGGTTTTTAATCACTTTAAAAATCTATATGGACTTTTAACCACCTGGTTGAAAGTTGAACATTTAAAATTCAGTGCAAAATGCAAGTCTATTCGAATAGAGAGGAGAGCCTAATGTTGAACTTACGACAAAAGATCGTCATTGCTTTAAGACTACTGGTAAAGTACTGGTGGTTGAGGAGCAAAAACGATCTACGAGACCTGAGAAAAAAGGGCTTTGAGGGATTAAAAACCCCAGACAGACCGAAAACTCAGGTAAGCGTACCGGTAGGATTTGAAGGTGTTAAAAAACTCTTTGTCCCATTCTTTGTGGCTGTAAACGCGGGGATTTTCCTCATGATTATTACCATGCTGATTGGGGCCCTGTTTTATGTGGGAGGTCGGCCAGAGCTGGCAAACCCAGCTTTGCAAGACGCAGTCCCCACAATAGCACCAACATCAACTCCAGAACCCAAGAAGATTCGCGCAATTGACGTTTTTGATTGGCTTAGCCAAGAGGAGGCAAGGGAGTTAAGAGAGAAAGAAAGTGTTGTAAACTGGGCAGTGCTCAAAAATGGGGGGTCTAAGTACTCTTCCTTAGGGATAACCTTCAACATCGAAGGGTCAACCTGGGCGAGATCAAAACCCTTTATAATTGAAGCAGCGTCACCAGAAGGGACGGCCGTAACGTTCGAGGTTGAGGGTAAAATCTACAATCTCAATTTACTACAGCCATTCACCGTTGAATCCAGACCCGAGAAGGTCTTTTTGTTCGACACTTCCGGTCGACTTTGGGAGGCAATGCTTTCTGAGGTTCAGTTCAGGGAAGTGTCAGTAGTACAACAAGAGTTGAACACTATTATCTTACCCAATCCCAACCTTTCACTCAGTTACTAGGAGGAAAAATGTTTATCTATGCGGTAGTAGCAGGAGCAGTTTCAGCCATATTCGGTGCGGTTTGTAACCTATCCGCGCGTGAAAATTTTGCGGCCCCGGCTGCAATATTCTCTGGGCTGATAACATTCGTGGTAAGTCTGTTGATAATATTCATAGGACAGCCTTACTTCACTCACTGGGCAGACACAACGGGAGGTTATGTACTACTAGGAGCAACAGCACTAGTTGTTGCATCAGCAGTCACCGCCTACGGGTCGGATTCTGGTGCTAATGCCAAGGCTTGGGGAATTACCCTTGCTTTTGGTGCAGTACTTCTGGTGGGCAACTTGGCCATCGTACCTCCGGTCATGTGTGTAGACTCCCAAATTCGCGGCAAAGCCGACATTTGGAAAGTTGTGGGTGCCTCACAAGAGTTCCATGACACAGATCTGGACAGTCTTCTAAGAGTTACCCCAGAAAACGCTGTGGCAAAGGCAAAAGACAAGATGCCTAGCGACATGGGAAGCTACTTGGAGATTGGGACAGCACACCTTCAACTGGTTAACAAACATCCCTATTACATCGTCGACCTGAAGATCCGAGATGGTCAATGGAGGGGATTCCTGAACCGAGGTGGTGTCGTACCGGGATACTTGGTCGTAGACGCTCTAAACAAAGATGCTGAGGCTGAGTTCCGTGGAGGCTATGCCATGAAATATGTGGACAGCCCGCGTATGTTCTACGAGTTCGAGCTAGACAGGTACTTTTATCTCAACTGGGTAGTAAACAGTGGGATGATTTGGGAGGACCTGGGCACGCTGGAAGTCGATGACAACTGGCAGCCTTTCTACACCGCCACAGGACTAAAGCACGTGGTTGGCTACACAGGAAACGAAGTTGTCGGAACAGCCGTTATAGACCCGCAAACTGGTGACATAACCTACTACGAACTTGAAGAGGTACCAGAGTGGATCGACATCATCTGGACCCGTGATATCATCCGCGACTATGCGAATTGGTGGGGAGAATTTCACGCCGCAGAAGCAATCTGCAGCCTGTGGAATTCGGCCGGCCGTCGCGACGTTGACAAAGTAAATGACGTCTTCGCAGGAGATGGTGAACTGTGGTGGCAAGTAACCTTCACAAGCAAGGGAAACGATAGTACGGTCACAGAGATCGTATATGTCAACCCCAAAACGGGTGAATCGCTACGGTATGACGTCAGTGAATCGGGCCTGAAGAACATCTCCGCGATTGACGATCTGATGGACACCGCCAGCAAGCGCCTATCCACGGAAGGTTTTGAGCCGGAACAGGTCGAAATCCAAAACATCTTCGGGGAGCCCGTATACTACGGCATCCTGAATGGGCGTGGTGGCAACAATGGGGAGTCCTCAGGGGCTTACTCGGGAGTATCCTTTGTCCGCGTCAAAGATGCAAACAACGAAAGTGCGGTTATCGTTGCCTCCAACCTAGAGGATGCCTACCGGCAGCTGCAGCAGGCAATCAGCAACGATCGTTCGGACGACCCAACACTGTCTGGTCAGACCAACACATTGCAGATCGAGGGTACTGTCACACACAAATCTGTATGGGAAGATCGATTCCAGATCCGTGTTGACGATACGTCAGGCGGTGCATGGTATATCCTTACACCCACCTCGGATGATGCAGGTTCCTACGTCCAAGTTGGTCAAGAGGTTTCTGTGACCGTTAACAAGGGGTCTCAAGAGAATTGGCTCTACTCCATCAAAATTTATATCATCGGCGAGCCGATGTTTGAGTTTGGTGGACAAGTACAACCCACTCCCGAACTCGAACCCGAACCTGAACCGGAGACAGAGACGGAAGTTGAAGAAACGCAGTAAGCACTGAATGAGAGCTGGGCACAGTATGTGAGTTGGCAAAAAGCCACCATATCTGTGCCCAGCGCTCGACCCTTAAAATCCCTTACCCACTCAAACAAAAACCCAAAAAACGTTATACTATATAAACAATGGTTGATACTTCAAAAACATTTAACAAACTTTACAAACAATTAAACCAAGCACAAAAGGCGGCAGTAGATACCCTTAACGGCCCAGTAATGGTGGTTGCAGGTCCGGGAACTGGAAAAACTCAAATTTTAACCCTGCGTATTGCCAACATTTTACAAAAAACCGATGCCGACCCAGGAAGTATTTTAGCTATTACTTTTACCGAAACAGGTGCAAAAGCAATGAGGGAAAGGCTAGCCAGTATTATTGGTAAGCAAGCCTACTATGTAAACATTACTACCTTCCATTCATTTGCAAGTTCAGTAATTAACGATAATCCCGACTTTTTTTACTTTAACGAAAATGCCAGAGTTATTGGAGATTTAGAACGATTACAAATTTTTGAGCAAATTTTAGACGAACAAAAACAAATTGAACTTTTAAAACCAACTAATAGCAAATACTTTTACGTAAATTCAATTATTAGCGCAATAAAAGATTTAAAAAGAGAAGGCGTTACATTAAACAAGTTTGAAAAATTAATAGTTAATAACGAGCAGTTAACAACCGATTTAGAAAATAAAGAAAAAACAACATATGAGGAAAAAAAGCAGATAAAAGATTTTAAAAAACAAATAGAACTATCAATTTTATATGAACATTACGAGGTAAAAATAAAAGAACTGGGGCTGTACGACTTTGAAGATATGATTAACTACGTGAACGAAAAGTTAGAAAATGAAGAAGAACTCGCTCAAAAATATCAAGAAAAGTTTCAATATATTTTAGTAGATGAGTTTCAAGATACAAATAATGCACAGTATTCAATAATTAAAAACTTAACTAGTTTCTGGGGCCAAGATGCCGACGTGTTTGTAGTAGGAGACGACGATCAATCCATTTACAGATTTCAGGGTGCGAGTGTTGCTAACATGCTAGATTTTCAAAAAGACTTTGTAGGCTCTACGTTAATAACTTTAAAAAACAATTATCGTTCAACTCAGTTAATTTTAGATGCCAGTAGAAATGTTATAAGTAATAACCAACAATCTATTGAAAAATTTGTTAAAGGTATTGATAAGGCATTAGTATATCAAACTCAAACTTCAACATCCCTGCCTGTGCAGGCAAGCAAAATCCAAACTTCCACCTTTAGCAATGGCCTTATAGAAAATTATTACATTGCAACACAAGTAAAAAAACTTATTGATAACGGCGAAGACCCAAGTGAAATAGCCGTACTTTTTAGGCACAATTCTGATAGTAACGAGTTAGCAGAAATATTCAGTAAACTTGGTATTTTTTACAATTTAGAGGGCGGACAAAACATTTTAAAAAGCCCACACATAGCAAAGTTTTTGGATTTACTAAAAGTTATTGAATATTCAAAAAGTAATACAGAAAATTTAGACCTATTTACTATTTTAAGTTACAACTATTTGGGTTTTGATTATTTAGAAAATTTAAAACTAGCAAAATATGCTTCTACAAAGAGAAAATCTATAGAACAAGTAATTTTAGAAGATGATTTTGAAAAAAAGAGTGGGCTAACAAACCCAACTAAATATTCAACTTTTATAAAACAAACAATTGTAGAGTGGCAAAATTTTGACGCCGAAAACCCCATTACCAGAACCTTTGAAAAAGTATTAGAAGAAAGCGGTTACCTGCAGTATATGTTATCGCAAAAAGATAGCGTAGAAGAAATAAATAAAATAAATACTTTATATAACGAAGTTCAAAGGTTAGTTATAGCTAACAACAAAGCCCAAATAAAAGATTTACTAGAGGGGTTAACTTTAATGGAGCAAAACAATATTGGTATATACGAAAAAGATTTAGATATAGCAAAAAACACCGTCACCCTTTCTACTGCGCATAAAAGTAAGGGATTAGAATTTAAGCACGTATTTATTTACGCCTTTAATGATAAAAAGTGGGGTAATAACCCCACACGGGAACTTATAAAACTACCAGATTTAATTGCGAGTAATTCCAAAACTAAGGTAGGCGAAGAAACAGATTCTGACCCTAACGAGGACGAACGTAGATTATTTTATGTAGCCTTAACGAGAGCCAAGCAAAGTGTTTATATTTCAAGATCAAATGAATACCAAACCCCTTGGGGTGTAAGGCAAATGGAAGCAAGTATGTTTTTATTGGAGCTACCTAAAGAATTTGTTACTGGGATAGATACTGCAAAAATTGAAACTAAAGAATTTGTAAACACATCTCTAAAAACTCAGTTATCGTTTGTAAAAGATCACCAAATGCAAAACGATGAAAAAGAATATTTAGATGAAATTGTTAAAGACATAAATTTATCGGTAACGGCATTAAACACGTACTTAGAATGTGGGTATAAATTTAAATTAAATAACTTACTTAGAACCCCACGTGCTAAAACTATTTATTTAAGCTTTGGAACAGCAGTACACAAGGCGCTTGAGGAATTTTACAATGAGTATTTAGAGGAAGACACACTGCCAGATAGTCAAATGTTAGTCAGCAGTTACCTAAAGGCCTTAGAAAAAGAGGTTTTAACAGAATCAGAACGAGAAGCATTAATTAAAAAAGGTAAAAGTGTTTTAGCGAATTACCATAAGCACTATTCAAAGGAGTTTAAAAACCCAGAATACTTAGAAAGATTATTCGGATACGGATTTGCAAAAATTTATGTCGGAGACACCCCTATTGTTGGAAAAGTGGACCGAATAGAACAATTAAAAAAAGAAGACGGACAAACCTATGTAAAAGTAATAGATTACAAAACAGGTAAACCAAAAAGTAAAAATGAAATAGAAGGGAAAACTAAATACAGCGACGGGGGGTACAAAAGACAACTAGTTTTTTACAAACTACTTTGTGATTTAGACAAAACTTTTAAATACAAAGCAGAACAATTTGAACTAGATTTTGTAGAACCTAACGACACGGGAAAGTATAAAAAAGAAGTTTTTATAATAACCGAAGAAGAGGTAAAAGAGTTAAAGGAAGTAATTATACAAACAATGAAAGACATTAGGGAATTAAAATTTGAAAGAACTACAGACTACTTAATTTGCGGCAATTGCGATTACCAAAGACACTGCTGGCCCAACGGAATTCCTAAATTACAATATAAACAGAATACACTTTTGTAGAACCCTTCAGTACTATTTAAAAACTTTCGAAGAGAACTTTTTTTAATCTACAAGTACCCCACTAAGTACAAATTCAAGGATAAAGCAACAAATGAGAACACCACACCTACCTATGGCCGTCAAAAATTAATTAAGATTACTACAAAGGCAATATAATTTTTAATATTAGTTTCTTTATTCTTATAAATAAGAAAAGAATAAAATTCCTCACTATAAATATAGGGGGGATAAGGAGAAGGGTACTTAAAAATATACCTATAAAGTTAAGCATAAATTGTGTCAGCAGCTAACACAATTAAAACAGAGTATTGGCCTCCACAACAGCAAAACTTAAAAAAAATTTGTACTCTTTATTCCTTATAGATAAGGAAAGAAAAAATAAACTGTCTACCGGTCTAATAATATTCCTTATACAACTTGACACGGGACAATAATACAACTGACTATGAATAGTAACTTTCTAATAAACTAAAATAAAAAAAGGTAAAGACAAATAAAAATTGGGGGTAAAAAATAAATTGGCAAAACAACAAGGCGAATGAACTGTTCGTAATGATATAATTATTCTGATGCGGATATATCACTACTCCTCGAAACCAAGGAAAGAAATACTAACAATAAAGCTTCAGAGAAGTGACGGTGGCCAAGATTTTAATAGGTTAGACGAGATTTCTTTCATGATTGATAAAATCCCCACAGAAGTTATTTCCAAGTCTAATTGGCCAGAAAAACACGCGTACAATAGCAGATACCTATACTGCCACACGGTTGATTTAAAGAACCTAGAAAATATTCATAGGTGGAGAATTGCAGAGTCACCCTTGGACGTATTTTTAAGAAATAATTTTTGGTCCCACCAAAGATACTGCAAAGTCATCTACAAAATAATTCACAATATACTAAAAGTATTGTTCAAAGAGAAAGGTTCTAACCTTGAGGCACTGGAAAAACAAATTCTAAAGTACAAAGGCACTTACCCCTCTTTTTTTAAAGATTGGACCAACTCGAGCAGTTTTACAAAAACGAATGCGATGTATGCCTGTGGAGTGCCCCACTTAATAGTTAGTACGAAAAGACCAATTGAAGTAGATAAAACACAAAAAGTTCTAATACAATAAATAATCTAAGCTTCAGAAGGTTGGACTATACCTAAAATACACTAACACGATAAACTTTTAACTTCCTCGGTAAAATACGATATTGGAGAAAGGTCTGAAGCTAGGGTGCTAAATACAATTTAAAACTTATATTTAAGCAATTTACCCAGCATAAATACCACTAAAACGCTAAAAATAGCTATGTAGTAACCCGTTTCAAAAACGTAGGTGCTAAAGTACAAAACCAAGAACAAGGGTATATTACCAACCATAGCAAAAGCATTTCTGTATGTGGAAGAAGTTAGCGTATCACTGTTCTTGCTTATACCTATCATGTAATTATCCAAGGGTATATCTACAAATAAGGAGAAAATACCTACTAACAAGGTGGACATGTAATAAAAAATTGGGTTTGCAATATTTAGCCTTAACGACCAAACAACAAAAACAAAAGCACAACCTACTAAAATCATTTTTTCGGCATACTTACCCGAAAAATTTCCAATTAACTTGGCAAAAAACAATGTACTTAAAGAGGCAATTATGGGTATAAGGGCAACGGAACCAACGGTTCCATACAGTGTATATATAAACAGGGGCCAAATTATAGACTCTATACTAGATTGCATGCCCCAAAACCCTTTAGAAAAATAGCTCTTTTTAAACCCAGGTGTCGAAAAAAACTTTAAAAAAGACTGCTTTGATTTTTTTGGGATATCATTCACGTGCTTAAGTTTAAAAAGCGGAATAATCGAAAGTAAAAATATAAAAATGCTTGCGTAAATTAACAAGCTTTCGTCAAAGAATATAAGAATTAAAGCACCGACACCCGGGCCGAGTAACTCCCCAAGTCTTCTTATTACCTGTAGAGAACCTACTGATCTACCGGAGTCCAGGTGCTCTTTTAAGTTGGCCTCATAAAAAATATAGATATGTGAAACCCAATAACTAGTGTCGTAAATAGCAGCAAAGATTGCTAACAGAATTAAAGTACCAAAATTGTTTGGCCCCAGGCCATTTAGTATAAAAAAGTAGCCTATTGTAAATACCGTTCCAAGTATCATTATCTTTTTAGCCCCAAACTTTTTAACTAAAAAATGGGCTATAAAATTTAAGGGTACATCGAGTATGTTATATAAAAGGTAGTACAAAAGAACGTTTTGAATTGAATACCCTATTTTAAGCATAAAAATAGGTATAAAAACCGAAACCAAAGACCGGGCAATTGTGTGAAGCCACACAGAAAACTCAAAATGGTTTAAATCTGGGTGTGAAGAGAGTTTATATAAACCATGCCTTTGGTAAAAGTTTAATAAATGCATGGGATAATTCTATTGAAGATTTACCTTAAGTAAAACAAGCCAGTAAAATTAAAAAAGTAGAATTGTGTGTAAAAGCCCTACTAGGGGCTACTTTTTACTAAAAGCTTAATAACCTCCCCAGGTTCTTTGCTAATAATAGGGAGTTTTTTAAAGTCTTTATCGTAACTAACAATCACCCATTCTTTAGATAAAACTTTTGGAATAGAAGCTAACATACAGTCTATAAACTTTGCCTTAGATTCTTTGTGTGACTTTAAAGCTACAACTAAGTTATAACCATCAACAAAATTTAATCCAGAAAGATTATAAATATTTTCAAGTACTTCAATACGCTTAGATTTAGGGAATTTATAGTATGTTTTTAGAGTCCAGTAAATTTCAGATAAAATTAAGTGGGATGTTACCCCATTTATTTTGCCCTCTTTTAAAGCCCTTAATAACACTAAACATTCCTCATACGATTTCTCGTCACTAGCCTCTAGATATCTTAAAAAAATATTTGTATCGATCAAGTAGTTCATAATCTATACTCTTTTGTAATGAGATTCCATGTATTTTCTAGCTTTTAAGGGGTCTACCCCTTTATTCTTTTTAGCATATTTATTAAGAGTACCCCCAAGTTCTAAAAAGTCAGTGGTGGGAGATATCCTTAATGCTTTATCGATGCAAGATATAGAAACCTTTCCATACTTTTCAATTCCTAGTGCATCTCTAAATTCTTTGGGAATAGTTATTTGTCCCTTTTGAGTAACGGTTGCTTGTATTACTTTGTTCATAGTATTACTTTATCAAAAGTAATACTTTTTGTAAAGTATTACTTAATCTCTAAAAATCGAGTTTTTAAAACTGGTATTATTACTACTTATAAATAACTCCTTTTTAAATAAATACGCATGCCACAACCCCAAAAGTTTTGGGTAATTTTTTTCTAAATCCTCTTTTGCAGCTCTCGAGTCTAAAACTCCCCTGTAATTACCAAATACACTAACTAATATACCTTTTGGTTTTAGTACCATTACCAAATCGTGTGAAATTCTACTGATATCGTGTGATAAACTTCTGAGTTTTACCCCATCAATTACTTGATCTGAAAATTGATCCTTACCAACTTTAACAAAGACAGCATCTGCACCATCTAAAATATATAAATTATCGCCTAACCAAACAAAATTATAAGAATGTCCCTTAGCCCTAGCATATTCAAATTGTATATCTGATTTGGCTAGTACAGCGTTTGCTAATAAGGTGCTGCCAGCACAGGTGGCAGAAAGGGTTTGTTTAATAATTTTGGGGTAAAAGCCGTAATCGATTGGAGGTATAGAGACGAGTATTTTATGTAAGTGTTGTAAGTCATCTTCATTTTTAACTACTTTAAAATTAAAATCGCTTAAAAATTTGTAGATATCCTCCAAAGTTATTTGGTACAAAAAATCTTTAATAGATTCTGTATCTTCAATATTAGGACTCAGGGTCTTAAGACTAGGGGTAGTTAAAATACGAGAATTCCAAAACTCTAATAGGCTATCAAAATCACTTTTACTTGGCATAAGAAAAGTTTAGGCTAAATTAGAAATAATCTCGCACCCAAATACAGAATTATCTCGCTAAAGACAATCAGTGAGTAAATACTAGCCTTCTATCTAGATTTCAACTATTTTGTTCTTCAGTTCTTAAGTCTATTTACCTCAAATAATCTTTAAGTTTTCTGCTTCGGCTTGGATGTCTTAATTTTCTTAAAGCTTTAGCTTCTATTTGTCTTATTCGTTCTCTTGTAACGCCAAATACTTTTCCAACTTCTTCTAAAGTTCGAGGTTGGTGGTCTTCTAAACCAAAACGTAACTCTAAAACCTTTTTTTCTCTAGGGCTTAAGGTATCTAGCACACCTGTTATTTGACCTTTTAGTAACTCGTAGCTTGCCTGATCTTCTGGACTAAGACTGGCATCATCACTAATAAATTCTTTAAGCTGTGTGTCTTGATCTTCTCCAATGGAACTTTCTAAAGATGTAGGCTCCAATGAAATTTTCATTATTTCCCTAGCCTTTTCTGGTTCAATCTCCATCTTTTCAGCTATTTCCTCTGGGGTTGGAGGCCTTTCAAACTTCTGCTCAAGTTCCCTCTGCATCTTTTTAAACTTGTTTATAGTTTCGATCATGTGCACAGGAATTCTAATTGTACGTGCCTGATCAGCAATAGCTCTTGTGATGGCCTGTCTTATCCACCAAGTGGCATAAGTGCTAAATTTAAAGCCACGTCTCCAGTCAAACTTTTCAACGGCCTTCATTAGGCCCATGTTTCCCTCTTGAATTAAATCTAAAAAAGTTAAACCTCTTCCCATATACTTTTTGGCAATACTTACCACAAGTCTAAGGTTGGCATTTATTAGTTTTTCACGCGCTACTGGGTCATTTTTTTCAATTCTTTGGGCTAAATCTACCTCTTCTGCTGCATTTAAAAGTTTAACTTTTCCTATATCTCGCAAATACATTCGTACAGGATCCCCAGCTATACTTTTATCTAAAGCAGTTTTTAAAACAGCTTCATCATCCATACTAGGTGCTTTTTGCATTTCTCTAACTTCTTCTTCGTTTTCAAGTACATCTAAACCTTCTTCAATAAGTTTTTCGTATAGTTGATCTAAAAGTTCCAAGTTTTTTTCGGCCTCTGGAAACTCTTTAATTATTTGATCTTGTAACAGGTATCCCTGAGCTTTTCCTTTTTTAACAAGCTCATCTAATATTTGTTCCTTGGTTAGTTTTTCTACCTTTTTAGCCATAAGGGTATTTGTAAATGTCAAATCGCAAAAGGCGATTTAAAAATTATTACTTAAGGGGGATTTTAATTTGTTAAAAATTATGAGTATAAATTTATATTAAGGCTTTTCAGACTTTTTTAGTACGTTCGTTAGCATTCTAAACTTTTTTTGTAATTTGTCCAGTCTTTCGTTGTCACCAAGCTCTTGTGCGTCTTTTAATTGGGCAGTTAAATTTTTAATTTCTAGCTTTATCTTTTTTTCTTTGTAATTTCGAATATGGCTTAAAATTACCCTATCTTGAAACTCTACAGACTCATCAAAATCCCCTAGTTGCTTTAATAATAGTGATTCTAGCTTGTTCTCTTTAATAAAGCCGGGCTTTTTATCTTTGCCTAAGATAACCTTTTGTTCATACGCAATAAGAAGATTAAGAAGATTTTCAGGTAATAATTTTTCTTTAGAAACCTCAGAAAAATTCTTTTTAAAAATTTCTTCATTACACCTAATAAGATAGACAAATAAAGCATCCTCAACAGGATCCACATATTTTTCTTCCATTTTAAGATTTTCTTTTTTATCCTCACTGCGGGGAGTACTCTTTAAAACCTCCTCCGAAATTTCTAATAGCTCAGAAAGTTTTTTAGTGTAGTGATCTTTAAGAATAGGGTCTTCAATTTTATTGATTTTAGGCATTAAAAACTCACTAATATTCTTTTTACCTAGAGCATCTTTATAGTCATTTTGCTTTAATGCATAGCTAAAATAATAGTCATACGCAGGAACAGCATTTTCTACAGCTTTATATATTAAATCTATAGACTGGCTTGCTGCTTCGTCAGGATCTTTATATTTGCCAGGTAAACTAGCCACCTTAATATCTAAACCAACCTTTGTAGCTATCTCTATACCCCTAAGTGCAGCGGAATCTCCGGCACTATCACTATCAAAAAATATGTAGGCTGTTTCGGCATACCTTTTTAAAAGTTTTGCTTGGAGGGCGGTAAACGCGGTGCCTTTTAAGGCAACAATGTTTTTAATACCCTTAATATAGGGTTTTATGGCGTCAAATTCCCCCTCGGTTACAATAACCTCCTTTTGTCTTCTAATTTCTGTTTTGGCTCTATTTAGGTTAAATACGAACTCACTTTTATTAAAAATAGGGGTTTCCTTGGTGTTTATGTACTTTGGGTCTTCATCAATAATAGTTCTACCGGAAAATCCCACAACTTTTCCACCTTGGTTTTCTAGCGGGAATATAATTCTGCCTCGATAAGAGTCGTAATAACCGCCCCCCTGACCCTGCTTTATTAAGCCCGCTTTTAAAATATCTGCCTCTTTATACTTTTTCTTTATTAAATAGTTATACAAAGAATTCCAAGAGTTTGGGGCGTAACCTAACCTAAATTCTTTAATATGGTCCTCATTTAAGCCCCTCTCGTTAAGGTATTCTAAGGCAATTTTTCCAACTTTTAAATTAAGCAAGGTGTACTCGTAAAATTTTAATGCTGCTTCATTTATTTCGTACAAAATACTGTTGTTTGTGGTTTTTTTTGTGTGACCGTATAAAGAGGTGTCTATACTCAGCTCTTCTGCGAGTTTATTTAGTGCATCGGCAAACTCTATTCCCTCCATTTCCATAACAAAATCAAAAACATCCCCCCCTTTTCCACAACCAAAACATTTATATATCTGCAACTCCCGATTAATCATAAAACTTGGGGTTTTTTCGCTGTGAAAAGGGCAAAGTGATTGGTAGTTACTTCCGGCTTTTTTTACAGTAACGTACTTGCCAATTACATCAATGATATCTATTCTAGTTTTTACCTCAGTTACAAGATCATTCATATTTTTTAAAGTAGCGGGATAATTTTTTATCAAAGGTAGCAATACTGTCTACATTTAAGCTCTTTGCAAGAACTAAGTGATAACAATCCTCTAAAGATAAGTTGGAATACCTGTACAGGCCTAAAGATATTTTTAAAAGATCTTTTTCCTCAAACTTTATAAAGTCCAGTGATAGCAACTCCTCTATAGAATCTACGATGCGGGTCTTTTTAAACTCATAGAGAGAGGATAAAACCCATTTTATCTCAAAGATAACCAAAACTGAGGTATGTAAATTTACTTTATCCCTAGAAGCATCTAAAAATAGCTTTTCGACCTCAGCTACTTGTTTAGCTGAGTCATCTATCAGAAACCGAATAAAGTAATTAGCGTCTACAAAATATTTATTCTTCTTTTTTACCTGTGCCATAAATCTTTTTAAAATAGTCTTTTTTAGCTTGCTCAACTAAATCATTAATCTCTAAACCTACATACTTTTTAGGAACTTTTAAACTACCTCTTAATTTTTGTAATTTGCTTTCAGCAGAAGTTAATATTAACGCACCGTCTCTCTCTTCGGCTAAAAGATTTTGACCTCTTTTTAAGCCCATTTTCTCAAAAATTTCAACGGGGATGGTCAGTTGACGTTTACTTGTAATCCTTACGGTCTTAGACATAGTAAGGAAAATATAACATAAGTAAGGAAATATGACAACAAAATACTTGGCAATTTACAACAACAATTATGTTAAAATAGAAAGATGAAGAATGACCTACCACAGCCCTTAAGCCTTAAAAAAACCCTAGGACCAACTTTTATACTTTTAGGTTTAGCATTAGGAAGTGGGGAACTTATTTTGTGGCCGTATATTACTGCCAATTACGGCCTAGGGCTAATTTGGGGGGCTCTTCTAGGAATAGCTTTCCAGTTTATCTTAAACACCGAAATTATGCGCTACACCCTATATTGGGGTGAGAGCATATTCTTAGGCTTTAAAAAACTCCACCCAGCACTGCCTTATTGGTTTGTAATTTCTACTTTTATACCTTGGGCTTTACCCGGATTTTCCTCTGCAAGCGCACAGATAATTTCGAAACTTTTTAACCTAAATAGCCAAACATTAATTGCCATTGTAATTTTACTAGTAGTGGGGGTTATTTTAACTGTAGGAAAATCCCTTTATAAAACTATGGAAACGCTACAAAAAACCATAATAATGGTTGGGCTACCCTTAATATTAATCTTAACTACCTATTTAACAAACTCTAAAGACTGGGCAGATTTTACACTGGGTTTGGTAGGTAAAGGCGAAGGTTTTTGGTTTTTTCCAAAAGGTGTAAGTATTGCAGCTTTTTTAGGGGCTTTTGCATTTAGTGGTGCTGGGGGAAATTTAAACTTTGCACAAAGTTACTATATTAAAGAGAAGGGTTTGGGTATGGGTAAATTTGCCGCAAAAATAACCTCCTTGTTTACCAAATCAAACGAAGTTGTAGATATTGAGGGGCAAACCTTTGAAGATAATGATAAAAATAGGAAAACCTGGGAAAAACTTTGGAAAACAGTAAATGCCGAACATTTTTTAGTATTCTTTGGTTTAGGTTTTATTACTATCGCCATTTTAGCTGTTTTAAGTAAAAGCCTTTTGCACGGTTTACAGGTAGAAGACGGATTAAGTTTTATTTATAAAGAAGTAGAGGTAATAAGCCAAAGAACCAATGTTTTCGTAGGTACATCTTTTTTACTTACTGCCCTGCTTATGCTGTTTTCAACCCAAATAGGTGTTTTAGAAAGCAGTAGCCGAATTATTAGTGAAAATATTTTGCTAACTACCTATAAAAAGGGCAAAAAGTTTAATCTAAGCTTGGCTTTTTACATGGCTTTGTGGGCTCAAATTATATTAGGAATAGCCTTGCTTATGTTTGGAGTAAAAGAACCAAGACTTTTGTTAACTTTAAGTGCCCTACTTAATGCTGCAGCGATGATGGTAGCCTTTCCTTTAGTATATATTTTAAACAAAAAATACCTAAAAAAGCATTACCAGCCAAAGTTTTGGAGAATAGCGCTAATGTTTATCGCCTTAGTATTTTTTGTAATCTTTTTAGCAGTTACAATTAAGCAGAATCTTTAGTTATTTTTTGTAACCCTACAAATAAAAGATTTTAAATACAAACCTTCAGGCCAGTAAACCGAAAGTGGGTGATCTGGTGACTGAATTGTATAGTTTAAAACCTCTAAATTAACTCCAGCCTGAACCGAAGCACGCCTAAGTGTAAAGGCCAAGTCATCAACAGTAAAAAAGTGTGAGCAGCTGGAAGTTACTAAAATACCCCCTTCTTTTACAAGACGCATTGCAGCTCTATTTAAAAAATGATATGCCTTACCAGCGGACTCTTTATCTTTTTTAGTCTTGGTTAATGCAGGTGGATCTAAAATTACCATATCGTATAAATCTTTAGTGTTTTCGTTTAACCATGTAAAAACATCAGCCCTATCGGTTGTTAGTTTTTTCGGGTCTGCCTTATTTAACTTGGCAAGGGTAGAGCTGACTTCTAGAGCAGCCTCGGACTCGTCAACATTGTGTACTGATAAAGCACCACCTAAAAGAGCTGCAACACTAGTTGCCCCAGTGTAAGAAAACAGGTTTAAAACTTTCTTATCATCAGAATATTTAGAAACTAACTGTCTTAAATCTTTTTGATCTAAAAAGAAACCTGTTTTTTGCCCCTTCAAAACGTTGGATACGAACTTTTTTCCATACTCTAAGAATTCTACATTTTCTTCTGCTTCTCCATGTAAAATTTCATTTACCTCAACATTTTTATAAATAACGGACTTTGGTTTAAAAACTTCTACACAAGCTTTAGTGATTAATGGAAGTAACAAACGTATACTTGCTGTGGAAACTTGAAACACTAAAACATCACTATATCTATCAATAACTAAACCTGGAAGATTATCGGACTCACTAAAAACCAATCTATAACCAGTAGTATCTGTTTTTGGACCATACCCTAAAATTTCTCTCTTGCCTTGGGCATTTTCTAAAGTTTTTGTTATCCAGGCCTCATCAATTTCAGTTTCGGAAAAACTATAGACTCTTACTGCTATATTTGATTCTCCTTCATACCCACCAGTCGCTATAATTCTACCGTTTCGATCTGCTATATGAACCAAAGCACCTAATTCAACAGAGGTAGTTATTTCTTCTAGGGCACCTGAAAAAATCCAGGGGTGTTTGAATCCAACACTTGCTTCTCGACCGGACTTTAATTTTAAAATAGGGTATGACATGTGCTGATTATGCGTATTAATGGTTAAAAAGAAAAGAAAGACGCTAAATTAGAGGTATAGATACACCCATCTTATTAAGCAGAAAATCATAAAAAACCACAACTAGAATAATTAAAAAAATAAAAACAACTGTTTTGTGTTTAAACAAAAAACTGGGGTGTATGTTTTTATGTTTTTTTGAGTCCATTATAGAATCTGCAATATAAATAGATAAAAAAGTTCCTACTGCAGAAAAGAATATAATTATCCAGTAAGGATAAGGGGCATCTAATACATGTTTAAAAAGAGACAAAAGTAATGTTTGCTCATAAATTTTAGGATTAGTAATAAATACAACAATGTTTATTATTATCGCTACTAACCAAACCATTATTTCGGAATATACCATTCTAATTTTGGTAATTAAACGCATTGGAAAATCAATAAGTATCCCTGCCTCGGCTACGGGCGTACAAAGCACAAAAAAAGACCAAGTAAGAACACTTATTAGCAAACCTTGCTTTATTCCGTGGGCAAAAGACACAAACAAAAAGTAAGAGAATAATAATACTACAACAGAAATAAATTTTACTTTTGGGTGTCGATTAAATACCTGTTGAATTACAAGTAAAAGGTTTTTATGTGGTGGTAAAACTACTTTTTTTCTTTTGGGCATTTTCAGCTATCTATATACTTTAATTCTAGCACAACACAAAAACGTTTTGTGACTATATCGGTTATTAATACTAACTCGTCCTTAAAAACCCAAAAGGTAATTTCCCGTCGAGGTTTTAAGATCTGTAACGAATAAAATTTTAGCAACTTCGAATAACTCAGACTTTCCTGTGGATTGTATTCTAATAATTTCTTATTTTAATGGCGGTGTGCGTTCGAAAAAATTCGAACAGATTTCGCCCAAAATTTGTAGGGCGGGCGGAATTCCCCCCAACCCCCACTTCCGCCCGCCCGCAGAAGCGACTCTTTCGGATTGGACGATTTTAAGTTTTTCGTTCCGCTTTTAGCGGAACCTCGAGCTTCGCTCGGTTTGGCGGCAAATTCTTTTTCAAAGTAAAATAAACCCATTTATTTTTCGAGGTATTGTCTATCTTAGTTTTTAATGTATTGTAAACTTTTTTTAGAATGCTTTGACGAACTGAGTCGGGGACCTTTTCAAAAAATGGTGCAACAGCTGGAATTTTGAAAAAATTAATATTATCCTCTAATGTGGAACCTGGAAATTCAAGGATTTTTGCTTCCATAAGTTTCAATCCATTTTTAATAGCCAATTGTTTTATTTGATTTTGATTAAGTTTTTCTCTTAATTTATTCTCAGGATTATATCCTCTGTCCTTTAATTCTGAAAATATAGCTTGTAGAATCATTTTTCTGTGAGATATCTCTTTTATTCCAAAATCATAAAACTGCTGATTGAGATTAAAAATAAAAACTCCGTTATCTTTTAAGGTTTTGCTAACGCCCCTTAATACTTTCTCGTAGTCGGTAAATTGCCAAAAAGAAGAATTACATAATACTAGGTCGACTTTTTCGGGGATGATAGTGGATATTTTTTCTGCTGGGGCTAAAATAAATTTTACATTTTTTGCGTCTATATTCTTTTTGGCTTGTTTTATCATTTCAAACGAAAAATCCAAAGCATAAATCATGCCAGTGATACCTAACTTTTCCAAAATATATTTTGTTGTAAACCCAGTACCGCAGGCTAAATCGACCACAATCTGCCCGTGCTTAATGGGGACGATTTCAGTTATAAATTTATTCGTTTTTTTATATTGTGGAAATGTTAAACCGTACTTGTTATAAATTACAGCACTTTTATTCCACAATTTTTGAAAATTCCTCATACAATTTAGTTCATTAACTCATCAATTGTCATCCCCAAACCCTTGGCTATCTTCATAACGGTCTGAATAGAAGGCTTAGTGATAACATTTGTTTCAATTTTGGTCAGCGTTGTATAGGGAAGATCTGATTTTCTCGCCAATTCGTCCTGCGTTAAACCCTGCTTATTTCTAAGTAGTTTTATCTTATCCCCAATTGTTTCACTATTGTTTTGACTTTTCATAGTTTCCAAAGTATGATAGTATTAGTATGGGTGCTTATCTAACCCTTCATAAATATGATAACAAGTAAAATGAATTTAGTCCAATTAAAAATGAGGGAAGCCCGCTTTTGGCCCAAAATGAAGTTCGAGACGATATTTTTTCAGGTTCTTTGGCAGTTTTTCAATCCGAAAGAGTCGCTTCTGCGGGCGGGCGGAAGTGGGGGTTGGGGGGAATTCCGCCCGCCCTACAAATTTTGGGCGAAATCTGTTCGAATTTTTTCGAACGCACACCGCCAGTTGGGAAATGTCTTTGTTGGCTCGCCCTCTGCGAGGGCTCGCCAGCCGATTTTAAGCGCAAATTGGAATTTTTTATCTTTGCCCCGCTACTGCGGGGCTGGCCAAAAGCGGGCTTCCCGAATTTTCATTTTTAATTTTTAAGGAGAAACTGTAAACTACCGGCAGCTTACGCAGCCGGCTTTAGGCTATTTCAAGCTGTGCTTGCCCTAAATCCTCTTTACCCTGCAGTAGTATGTACTTTTTAATTTGTGATTCATTAATACCTACTGTAGATACAAAGTAACCGTCAGACCAAACTCCCTCATTACCCCAGTATGCTTTCTTTATATAATCAAATTTCTTTCTTAGGTGTCTGGCTGTATTTGCCTTGATTATACCTACTACTCTACCTACAGCTAACTTAGGAGGTATAGATAACAACATATGGATGTGGTCCTCATCGTGATTTAGGCTTAAGACTTCTATCTCAGGATAAAATTCTGGCAGTTTCTTTAATATATTTTCAGTGTAGGCAAATACACCTGCGTTAAATATCTTTCTTCGATATTTAGTAGTTATTACTACATGGTATTCACAACGATATACACAGTTTGTTTGTTTCTTAAATTTCACTTACGTATATTATATTACAGAGGATTTTAGGGTCTACTTCCTCCACCAGCTTACGCAGGTGGTTTCAAGTTGGGAGGTATGAACAATTGGGTAATATATTACTCATGTTATATAATCTATGTAACAGGGCTATAACAAATTTAGAGGACCCACATGACTAAAAAAGCCTTAATTTACTGCCGAGTATCTAGTCAAAAACAAGTACAAGAAGGAAGTGGAAATAAATCACAAGAACAAAGGTGTGAAGAGTATTGTAGATATAACAGCTATAAAGTAGCCAAGGTATTTGTAGATGACGGAATCAGTGGAGGTCTGTTTGACAGGCCTGCAATGAAAAAATTAATAGACTACCTGGACCAAAATCCCACCGAATCTTATATTATAGTTTTTGACGATTTAAGCAGGTTTGCTAGGGACGTATTAGTGTACATAAGACTTAAAAAAGAATTAATAGACCGTGGGTGCAAATTAGAGTCCCCCAACTTTAAGTTTGATGAAAGTGAGGAGGGCGAAGTAATGGAGTTAATGACAGCTGTTTTTAACCAATATGATCGAAAAAAGAACAGGCGACAGGTTATCCAAAAACAAAAAGCAAGACTAGAGCAGGGTTACTGGCCATTTTGTTACCCGAAAGGATTTGTAAATGTAAGAACAAAAAAACACGGTAAACTTTTAACAAGATCTGGTCCTTACGCAACCATATATACCCAAGCCATAGAAGGATTTGCAGACAATCTTTTTTATACACAAATAGAAGTACAAAATTTTATTAATAGTGAGTATGCAAAACAAGGAATTAAAGAAACTCTTAGTGCTAATGGTACGAATAAGGTTTTAAAAAATGTAATGTATGCCGGAAAAATTGAGTACTTACCTTGGGGAGTAGAACGAAGGGAAGGACAACATAAAGGTTTGGTTAGTATAGAAACCTTTAACAAGGTTCAAGAAAAGCTAGAGAAAAATGTGAAAAGATCTAGGAGAGCTGATTACACTAACGAATTTGCTTTGCGAGGGTTTGTAAATTGTAGTGTTTGTGGGAAGCCTCTTACGGGAAGTTTTAATAAAGGCAGAAATAAATACTACCCAAATTACTTTTGCAAACAGAACGACTGTATTAGAAAGTGGAAAAGTATTAATCGCGACAAATTAGAGACCGAATTTGAAAATTTATTAAAAACTGAGGGGTCTATTAAAAAACCTTATCTAGAGCTGGCCAAAGCAGTTTTAATAGATATTTGGAATACAAGGATAAAGGAATCAAAGGTAGATAAAAAAGCCCTTAAAACGCAAATTTTAGGCTTGCAAGAGCAGATAGATCTAATATTGGACAGGTATTCCAAAACTTCGGACGACAGTATTGCAGAATCTTTAGAAGTAAAAATTAAATCTTTAAAAGTAGAAAAGAATAATTTAGAAAGTAATCTTAAAAAAGACCCTAAAGAGTTTTATACAGCAGAAAAGCTTGGAACCGCTTTTGATCAGGTAAGTGAGATACTGCAAAACCCCTTGACCGTATGGAAAAGTGAAAATGTGGAAACTAGAGGAACTATTATAAATATGTATTTTGAGGAGTTACCCAGTTATGACTTAGAAGCTGGATTTGGAACCACGACTTTTTCCTATCCTATAAGGGTCTTACAGGGTTTTGAAAGCGGGAAAAATCAATTGGTGGAGATGAGGGGAGTTGAACCCCTGTGTTAATAGTTAGTCGTTAAAAAGTTTACAAGCTTTTGATAAATACTTATCGGTTGGAATAAAATAATAATTCCTAGAGTTTACACTCTGTTTGATTAGTTTAAGTTTAAAGTAAAAAGTCACTAATCGGGCTTTTTAAATTATTTTAGCAATATAAATCTTAAACCCTCGCTAAAAAGAAGGAGTAAGGCTTCCGTAAGTTTAGGCAAAAACCAAAGCGTTTGCGTTAACTACAGGAAGTTTAGCTTTATTATTAGCATTTATTGTTTGATCAAGTTTTAAGAGTTAGTTCTGCTCTGCTTGCTTTTTAATGTGCTTCTATTAGGCGATTTCTGATACATCCCCAAATTAAGCATTAATATAACAGACAGATTTACTTTTGTCAAGGGTTTTGTAATAACAAGTGACTAGTAATGAGTAGCTAGATAGCCACAAAAGTAGTGGTTTAATAAAAATATACAACGGCAATATTGTTTTAAAATGCAAAAATTCCATAGTAGAGTAGGTACGAAAATAATCTATGATCTTCTCCCAAAACTTATCCCCGCTGCAGTACAAAGAATAAGTGCCCTCTCAACCAAGTTTTTTCCAGTTTACCTGTATCGTAGTTTATGTACAATTCCTTTTTTATTTTTAAATTCACCTTTAAAAAAAGTTCCTTTATCTCAAAGGGGCTAAAAAAATGACAAAAAGAATCGATTGTTTTACCACTTACTGAAATAGGGTAATAAATATCGCCATTTTTAGGACTGGGACTTTTAATATCCTCCTCTATGTTGGCTGTAAAATTACTCTCTCCATAATTTTCTAGGTTATATCTGTTACTTACGTCTATAAGTATCTTCCCAGTTGGCCCCAGCAGGGATGCTAGATTCTTTAATGCACTAGCCCTGTTAACTTCCGGGTCTATGTGCCCAAATACATTCCATAAACAGGTTATTACATCGTAACTACTATCGATCCCGGCCAAGTCGGATGAGGAAATATCCAATAAATGGGGCTTCTTAAAGTTCTCTTCACAGGTTTTAGCCATTTCTACACTATTCTCTACCAGATCTACTTTACAACTCTTTTTAGGTAGCCTTTTTAGTAGTTCTTTTATTCTTACACCATCTCCCGTCCCTACATCTAGCCATTTAATCCCCGTTTTGGAAAAACTACGTATCTCTTCAACAACTAGACTATCCACAGAATCCAAATAACAATGCTTCTTTTTTGAATAATTTCTGTAGTACGGTGCAAAACTGTCGTATAATTCTTGTGATTTTGTTTTCATAAAAAAAGTTATTTTACATATTCAATATGTAGTAGTATACTGTGTTAAATGCCAGGGGTCAAAAAGCATTGTTAATATGATCAATTGTACATCTCTTAAAGACAAAAATGTATATTTATCTATGACAAAGGATGGGTATCTTGCATTAGAGAGTTTATTAAAGCATCGCAAAAAAGTGGACGTGGTGATAACCCGCCCTAAAGAGGGTTCTGGGGAAATATCCGACTATACTGACTTTACACCCCTAGCTAAAGAATATTGCCTTAAAGTCATATATACTAAAAATATAAACAGCCTGAAAAACCAGTTTATAGAAGAAAGACCAAACATACTGATCGTAAATGGTTGGTCTCAGATTCTGACCAAGGAAATACTTCAAAGCTCTAAGAAGGGATGCGTTGGTTCACACCCAGCACTACTCCCTAAAAATAGGGGGAGGGCTCCAATACCTTGGCATTTTATTAACAATGAAGAATACGGGGGTATAACCATCTTCTATTTAAACGCCGAGGTTGATGATGGACCGATCATAACCCAAAAAAAATTCAAAATAGAACCGGAGGACAATGCCTCATCCTATTACGAAAAGATATCAAAGTTTGGGGCTGAACTATTTTTAAAGTACTTTGACGATATCTCTTCTGGCACCGCAAAAGAATATGCAAAACCACAGTATTCAAAAAATGCTACATATTTATTAAAGAGGGAACCCAGGGATAGTTATGTTAACTTTAATAAAGACTCACAACATATACTAAACCAGGTTAGAGCCGTTACAGATATATACCCACTTGCATACTTTTTTTATGAGGACCAAAAGTATACATTTAAATCTGTAGTGATAAAAGACAATGTTCCTTTTTTCTCTGGTAGAAATGGCCAGATAGTTAGCGTTAGCAAAAAACATTTAGGGATTGTTTCTAATAATAAATTACTATACTTGTCAAAAATCTTTAGTGATGGGTTAGAAGTGGATATAACTAAAGCTTTCAAACAAGGGCACCAATTAAATGAAAAAGATGTTTTCTAAACAAAAAATACTAGTAGTTGCGGCACATCCCGACGACGAGATCCTGGGGTGTGGAGGCACTATGAAATTACTTTCTGAAAACGAAAATGAAGTTTTTGTTTGCATAGTTACAGAAGGTTCTACAGCTCAATATGCGGGAGATACTATAAAATACAGCAAAAAAATAGATGAGTGTAGGGCGGCTAACAAGGTTCTCGGGGTTAAAGAAGTTATTTTTTTAGACCAGCCAGACATGAGATTAGAAAAGGTTGACCATGTAGATTTAAACAAGGTTATAGAGGATGTTTTTAAAACCCTACAACCAAACATAGTTTTTACCCATACGAACACCGATGTAAATTTAGACCACAGTATAGTTAACCGTTCCTTAGAAGTAATATCTAGACCCGGAAAAAAATATCTATCCAAGATTTTTGAATATGAGGTACCTTCCTCCTCGGAATGGTCATTACATAATTCCTTTAAACCAAACACCTATATAAATATAGAAAAGTATATTGAAGATAAAAAAAGATCGTTCTCTTTGTATGAAACCGAAATCCGAAGGTACCCCCACCCTAGAAGTTTAGAGGGGATTGAGGTTTTCGCTAAATATAGAGGGCTGGAATCTGGCTATAAATATGCCGAAAGTTTTAAATTAGTTAAGTCTTATGACGAAATTTAATTACCCACTAGCTAAACCTTACTTAGATAAGAAAGATATAGATGGGGTAATCGATGTTTTGAATTCTGGAATTCTAGGTATGGGACCCAAAAGCAAACTTTTTGAAGAGAAGATGTGTAAGTACACAGGAGCTAAATATGCTTCTACAGTTTCAAGCGGTACTGCTGGGCTGCATTTAGCACTAAAAGCTTTAAACATTAGAGAAGGAGAGGAAGTAATAACTACACCCTTTTCTTTCATAGCCTCCAGTAATGCAATCCTATTTGAAAAAGCAATACCTGTATTTGTCGACGTGGATCCCATAGATTTTAATATAGACGTTTCTAAGATAGAAAAAGCTATTACAAAAAAGACCAGGGCGATACTAGTTGTCCACATTTTTGGCAGACCAGCTAAAATTGACGAAATTCAGAAAATAGCCAAAAAGTATAATTTAAAGGTTATCGAAGATGCGTGTGAAAGTTTGGGAACATATTATAAAAATAGACATGTAGGAACATTAGGGGATTTTGGAGTAATCGCCTTTTATCCAAATAAACAAATTACCACAGGAGAAGGAGGCATAGTAATTACAAATAATAGAGACCGTAAAAACTTAATTGACAGTTTAAAAAATCAAGGTAGAGGGATAAATATGCAATGGCTAAAACACTCTAGACTTGGCTATAACTATAGGATGGATGATATGAGTGCTTCTCTTGGCAGCACTCAGATGGACAAATTTGAATGGATGAACTTTGAGAAGGCTAGAATAGCGGGTTACTATAATAAATATTTGGAGGGTACTCAAAACATTACTACTCCCCCACTATCCTGCAAAGATGGTAAATATTCTTGGTTTGTCTATGTTATACAAGTTCCAAAAAATATTAGAAATAACCTTATTGTAGAACTATCAGAGAGAGGGATACACTCTAAACCCTATCTACCATCTATACATTTACAGCCTTTTATGAAAAAAAAGTTTGGATACAAAAAAGGTGACTTCCCAATATGTGAAAAAATTTCTGCTAAAACCCTAGCACTGCCTTTTTATATAGGATTAAAGGAAAAGGACATCGTGGAGATCACTAATACCTTGAAGAGTTTATTATGAAAAATTTAATTACGAACAAACAAATATTAGTAACTGGGGGGACAGGGTCTATTGGTACGCAATTAGTAAAACAACTAGCTTCAATGGGACCTATGCAGATAACTGCTTATGCTAGAGATGAATATAAACATTTTTTGTTAAAGCAGGAAATGGATAGAGATTTTCCCAAAATAAATATCAGATACTGCCTGGGAGATGTGAGAGATTACGAAAAGTTAGAACGGGTTACTAAAAATATCGACATTGTATTCCATGCAGCCGCTATAAAGCACGTTTATTTCGCAGAAAAAAACCCGGAGGAAGCTATAAAAACTAATGTGATCGGTGCCCTAAACATTATTAATGCCTGTTCTGTGAATAATGTTCCCAAAGTTATAGCGATATCTACAGACAAGGCAGTAAATCCTACATCTGTCATGGGTTCAACAAAGCTTATAATGGAACACTTGTTAATAAAATACTCCATCAATAACCCCCAATGTAATACCAAGGTTGCTGTTGTTAGATTTGGTAACGTTTTAAACTCTAGAGGATCCCTTTTACCTAAGTGGAGACAGCAAATAAAGTTGGGCGGGCCTGTGACGGTTACAGACAAGAGGATGAAAAGATTTTTTATGGAAATAAAAGACGCTGTGTCCCTAGTAATTACCGCGGCAGTAACTATGAAGGGTGGAGAAATATTTGTGCTAAAAATGCCCGAGTACAATATTTACGAACTTGCCAAAAAAACTATAAGCCAAGAAACCACTAAAAAAATAGACATAATATTTACGGGGTCCGGTTCTGGTGAAAAGATCTGCGAAGAACTACTTACAGAGATGGAAAAAGACAGGTCTGAAGAAACTGAAAGTATGTGGATTATTAAACCTTTTAATTGCCTATAAATTGCTATGCAAAATAAAATCAAAAAGGTGTTAATCATTTGCTCTGTGTACAAACCCAATGTAGGAGGCATAGAAACAGTTATAGAACAATTAATTGAGGAATATAAAAAAAGAGGGATCAAAACTGTTATCTTAACTAAAAAATTCCCCTCTTATTTGTCTGAAAAGGACGTCTACAATGAAACGAAGATCTACCGAATAGATCGGCCTAAAATAGCTGAAGATTTTAAAAAGACTAGGGAATTTTTGGATTCAATAGAATCGGAAATTAGGGCAGACGTGGTACATCTAATTGGAGTCAGAAGACCCATGCCTATTATCTCTTTATCATTGGCTAAAAAATGGGGGGTACCTTTTATTGCAAACTACGCTGGCGGAGATTTACCAGACGAGCACAGTCAGGACAGCATAGAGGTATGGAATGAGGGAAAAGATACCGTAAAACCAGCCTTAATGTTTGCTGACGAGCACATCTCCTTCTCCCGTAGCTTATCAAGCTTAGTAAAGAGAAACATTAGTAAAAACATAAGTGTTAAGTTAGTCTACGGCGGTATTAACGTCGAGGAGATTAAAAAAACAAAACAATATAGGTGCAAAAACCCTTATTTTTGCACTGTTCGAAGATTAGACTACGAGAAAGGTGTAGATATTTTACTAAGAGCCTTTTTCCAGGTTTTAAAACAGCACCCAAATACCAATTTAATAATTGCAGGGGACGGACCTGAAAGACAGAACTTAGAAAATCTTGCAAACAAGTTAAATATTCAGAACAAAGTAAAGTTTTTAGGATACATTGAACATAAAAAAGCCCTTTCCATAATGAAAGGGTCTATTGCACATGTGTGTCCCTCAAGACAAGAAGGGGGCGGTCTTGTAAACATAGAAGCTAGTGCCTGTGGAACTCTGCCTGTAGGCAGTAATACAGGGGGTATTCCCGAATATATTATAAATGACAATACGGGGCTTTTATTCAAAAGCGAAAATGAAAAAGATCTCACCAAAATTATGCTAAAAATACTGGATAATCCTGACAAAAGAACACAAATAATAAAAGTAGGCAAAAAGTGGTCAAACAACTTCTCCTGGCAAAATATTGCGGGGCAATACCTAAAAATCTACAACGAATCTGGAAACCCATTAAAGAAGGTTGTACCACAAAAATGGTCGGGAGATACTGAGAAAATCTATAATATACTAACGGATTGAGTAGAGACCTAAAAGCCCCACTCTTTTTTTAAAATTCCGTATATTTCTTTAGCACCGCTAGTACCAACACGGGTAATAAAGTCAGTCTGCGAATTAAGAACATTGCTATCTATTTTAAAGGAATTTTTAATTAAATCCTCTAATTTTTCGACAAAGCTCTTCCTGTATTGGTCGTTTTGAAGTATTTCCCTATCCATCTCTCTGAATCTAGATATTGCTTCTTTTTCGGAAATTTTTTTAGGTATACTAAACTTACTAGAAACTTCGTCTCTCTCAAAAGAATTTTTGATAACTCCCCTGTTTACGAGTAAGTCTTTTAACCCCAATTGACTAAGGTTTGTAGAAGGGAGGAAGGAAACATAAGTTCCCAGCTTAAAGGACTCCATTGTCGCAGTCAAACCGCCTGTAGCACAAAAAGATTTCGACTTATTTACCCTATCTAAAAATTCTTTTCTTGGTAAATTTTCAATCCTCACTAAGGGATTCTTTATCGTTTTACCCATGAATTTTACTGATGCTTTATCAGAAAAAACGGTAATTCTTTCTCCACAGCTACCTAATCTATCTAAGGCTAAACACAGCAGGCTAAGATAGTCTTTAGGAATACCTTTGACTAAAGGATTTACACTGCCTCCAACATACATTACTAAATCACTTTTTTTACTTACACTAGGCAGCCCCTCTCCAAAAATTCCCGGTACTACGTATGCTTTTTTTAAAATCTTTATCTTGGATTTAGTTTTAGGCATATTATGGGTAAAATATAAATCTGCGTCGTAATACCACTCGGGTATAGCCTCCCAGAACCAGGTTAAAGTATCAATAAATGCGTTTGGAATCTGCAGATCTTTTGCCGCTTTTAAGGCGAACCTATTCTGTGAAGAAATCACAACTGGGTTTTTTATGTTTTTCAAGATTTCTTTTATTTTGTCTAAATCTCGTTGATCGGATCTAATAATTTTTACCCCCCGATTACTCCCAAAAGGCTCCAAAGTAGTCTCATCCGCAACGTATATAATTCTTTTCTCCCCGTTTTCTAGAAATTCCTCTAAAACTGCAAGCATTGTCCCTACCGTTCCAAACCCAAAAGGGTTAGAAAAAAAAACAAAGGTTTTACTGTTTTCCATCATTTTTATTGTAACCATTGTTTATGTATTGTAAAAATTTATCCCTTTTAACTTCCCCATCTAGGTGTAAAAAGTCTACATCAACCTTAGAAGCAACTTTCTCTAATCTACTCATTTTAATAGTATAGGCATTTCCTTTGCTCTTACCCATTTTTCTACCCCCTAAGAAAACAGTAGGTGTATATAGTGTTTTGGGGTAGGGTACCTTTGCATTAAAGTAGTCCATTAACGCCTTCCTTATCTCGAAATCTCCCTCCTCGTGATGATCAGATCCAGTAATACATAAATCGATCTTAAAAGACTCTATTCTGGGAACGGCTAAAGGTTTGTGGTAAAACCAATAATCAAAATCCTCGTAGTGACTAAGATGTTTTGATCCACACACTGAACACTGAAAGGTAACATTGCCTTTAGAAGTAATCTCGGTAAATCCCCTAGCCATCCTACATTTAGGACAAACAGCGGAAGCATAGAGAGCATATTGACTAGGCACTTTCCATTTAGAGTATTTTTTAAAAATTTTGGCTAATTCCTCAGGATTCTTTATCGTTTTAATCAAGGCAGATTTAAATACATCGTAATTTTTCATTTCAGAATTTCTCACGAATTTTATATTAATTTTTGGGAAAGTGTTCAACAATAACTTAACATAAAACTCTATTACCCTTTGCCAATAATCTACCAAGGGGATGTCTGGAAACTCAACACACATTTTTTGTTGAAGTGTAGTGCATTTAGGGTGGACATTAAATGGGCGATTAAGTAAGTCTGGCCCATCTAGCTTGGCCTGCTCATAATCATTTATGAAAACAAAAAAGTTGAGTTTCGGCTCAATACCCAGCTTTTTCATCTCTTTCATCAACAAGAGAGGGTACACGTACAGTACCAATGCGTTTCCAGAATGAAAACCGTACGGCCTTATGCCTAAATAAATATTTTCGTTACCTTTTAGCTCTTTGGCCAAGTTCTTCAGGCCGCTAATATTATGAAACTTTTGCATAATTAAATAACTATTACTTAAACATTTTATTTATAAAATGACACGCCTCCTCCAAATTTTTAAATCTTAAATGACTGTGAAAGTTCATCCAGTAGTCATGCAAATGTTCTTCTCCAAAAATAATTACTGCCTTGCCTCTTTCCCAAGAATACATTATTTCCATTGCAGTACCAATATTACTTACATTTGTATAGGAATCGTTTACTAAAACTATATCAGCTTGATCAATATCCATCTTATCCCGAATAACAGCCCCTTTTGGATCCGGCATCGTTTCTTTTAGCTCTCTGCCTCTCATAGCATGAAGTACTCTAAAATTCTCCTCAAGAAGTCTTGTAGCTTCTTCTCTGTACCCTAAAGACTGCTCCCTAGGTACTCCTCTCATTGGGCCCGCCAAAAATATATATTTTTTCATTTGCAAAAATAAACTTTAATATACCTATAGTAGTACATACATATCGAATATGTCAACAATTAATTTGTTATCCTTAAAGGATTTAAAGGTATGATGACTTTTTTACAAACTTTATCATTGCTATATTATAGACTTATAGTATAATGTTCTCATTATTATATTTATACTCAAATAAAATGGACGAACGATTGCCTATTACTGGAAAAACATTTATAAATTCCCATGACTTAACTTTACGCTCATTAGATGGTAGAGACAATCTATTTTTTGCTGGGGAAGTTCTCGTGCAGCAAGGATCTTGTACGGCGGTAACTGGAGAAAGTGGCTCGGGTAAAACTAGTCTTATCGAAGTTGCCTGTGGATTAAGAAAACCAGATTCGGGAGATTGCCATATACTTGTAGGGCAAGATGTGATTGATTATTTACCCCAAGATATAGAAAAAGTTAGAGACCAAAACAGAGACGTATCCATACTAGATTTTTGTGTGGGAAGAACAGCGCTGCCTTCTCTCCAACACGAACTAGAGGAAATTTATTTGTCTGATGGATGGCTAGAAAATTCAGAGGCAACAGCTCGAGTAGAAGAAATAACCCGCGAGCTCGAAACACTTGGGGCATATACAGCTGAGAGTGAAATGCTGAGAATTTTAGATGGTTTAAGAATTTCAGACATTCCGCTTACAAGAAAACTATATCAATTAAGTAGTGGCCAACTGCAACGCGTACTAATTGGGGCCACTCTCTTTAATAAAAAAGCAGAATTAGTAGTATTAGATGAGCCTACAGCTTTTTTAGATAGGGAGTCTACCGCCTGGTTGGCTGAATACATTAAAAATGACGATAAACGAGGTTATTTGGTTGCCACGGGAGACGAACTATTTTTAACAGCGTGTGCCAATAGAACTTGTGGGATAACGAGTACTGGGAGGGTATTTAGCGCAGATGGAGGTTATAAGAACTTTTTAACAAAAGTAGCTGAAGTCACTAGTCAGTGGAGAAGAGAGGCGACTAATCTAAGTAGAGACAAGGAAAGGTTGGAGAGAACTGCTGCGAAACTTAGGCCTATGGCTAAAAGAAGTAAAGACATGATGAGGAATGTGAAGGTGATGGAAAGACGTGCTGAAAGGATTGGGGAACAATTAGACAATCACCCTGGTCAGGATCTTTTAGACGAAAACGACTATACAAGGAACAGGTTCTTTGAAGCAGGAAGAAGAAGTGGGGATAATGTAGTTAAAATTAGCGGTGTGGAAAAACTTTTTGAAACGGATGCAGGCACTGTTCACGTTGATTTATCAAAGTTAGAACTACAGGTTCAAAGAGGAGATAGGTTATATATTTACGGCCCTAATGGAACAGGTAAGAGTACTCTCTTAAGAATGATAGCAAAAAGAGATAATCGTGAAAATCTCCCAGACGCCGGAGAGATTGGATTTGGAACAAATGTTGACATTGGTTTTTACACTCCGGGAGCTGAGGAGGCCCTGGGAGATGACCTTTTAATTAGAGAGATGATAAAAGACAGACCCGGTATAAGTGAAAAACACGCTGCAGCAATTTTAGCGTACTGGGGATTTGTAGGTTCCACTCCTTATGAGGTCACTAAAGAACATTTGAGCAGAAGCCAAAAAGTGAAGCTTTATATGGCTAAATTAATGCTAGACAAACCCAATTTGCTTATACTAGACGAGCCAATTGGGGATTTTTCTAATGCAGATATAGATTTACTAGTCGAGGCTCTAGAAGATTACACAGGTACTTTAATAATTGTATCCCACGATCCGAGACTATCCGAGAGGGAAGAAATGGGTTTTAATATAGGTTTAAGATTGCCAGAAGTTCGGGTTGAGGACTACCGTAAATCTTAGATAAAGCGATAATATTTTTGCTATTTATGGAAAATATGGGTTAGACTGAAAATCAGAGAAGATCTCTTGGCTAGGTATATTAGCTTTATAATCAAAAATTATTTGGATTCTTTATTTATATAGTAAGTTTGCAATGAGGCATGATTATGTCCTGTAATAAAAAAAAGATTATTTTCGCTACAAAAAATGAAAATAAGTATGCCAAAATAAAGAGACTACTAAAAGATCTAAATTATGAAATTTTATCTCTTGCAGATATACCTGAAAAAATAATAGCGCCAAAGGAAACAGGATTCAGTCCAAAAGAAATTGCCGAAGAAAAGGCACGGTATTATTGGGCTAAATTAGGAAAAAGTATCGCAGTACTAACTCAAGATGATGTTTTAGACTTTTGTGGAAATGTTTCTAAAGAGGACAATTCAGGATTATCTATAAAATCACCTGTGATAAATAGATACGGAAAATTCAATAACGCAACGGCGATAAAATTTTACTCCAGCCTTGCTAAAAAGTATGGTGGGGAAATTGATATTTTATTTAGATATGGCCATGCTTACATAGATAAGGCGGGGATTAAAAGCAAAGAGTCAGTTATCCGTGCAAAGTTGGTTAGCAAGCCAAGGGGGGTAGAAAAGGTAGGTAATTATCCTCTAAGGGCAATAACAAAAGTAAAGGTAGGCAATAATTATATATATTCCACGGAGATCAGTGCTAAAGATCGCTTAGAAGTAGACAGTGGTATCCTAAAATCCCTGCTGGAGATCTTAAAATGATTACTTTTTAATCTCCCCCCCCCCACTGAAGGGTGTGAGCCATAATCCAGGTGCTAAAAAGTTGAAAAATTAAAGTTTTAATTTACCCCACCCTATATAAAGAGTATTACTCAGCTACTTTTTGGTTTATTTTAGGAACCCAAAATGTATAAAATACTGTAGAAATGATAAAAGCAAGTGGTTTAATAAAAATATACAACGGCAACATTGTTTTAAATGGTATAGATTTTGTGTTGCCGAGAAATAAAAAAATAGCCTTAGTTGGTGCTAACGGGTGTGGAAAAACTACTCTGTTTAAAATACTTATTGGGGAAGAATCCCCTACGGAAGGCCGAGTGACTTTAGAAAATGAAAAAATAGGTTATATTCCCCAGGAATTCAGACTAGACCCTAATCAGATGGTGGGAACTTTTTTATTAGATTTGCTAGAGGAGGAGTGGGAATTTTACAAAGTTGAAGCACTATTACAAAAATTAGAATTTAATAACTACGACGAGTATCAAAGAATAGGAACTTTAAGTGAAGGGCAAAAAATGAAATTAGTAATGATTGAGCAACTTTTAAAAGACCCCACTACCCTACTAATTGATGAACCCACTAACCATTTAGATATAGAGGGAATAATGTGGTTTGAAAAATATATTAAAAACCTGGATATCAGTGTGGTTATGATTAGCCACGACAGGCAATTTTTAAATAATACTGTAGACTCTGTTTGGGAAATAGAAAAAGGTAAAATTATATCTTTTGTAGGAGATTATGATAATTACAAAGAACAAAAGCTAAAGCTTATTGGTAAATGGAATGAGGAATACACGAGATTTCTAAGAAAAAAGACCCAGTTAGAAAATTTGATTGTTAATGTAGCTAAAATAAAAGCAGGAACAAAGAGAGGAAAGGCTGTAAGGGCAGCTAAAAAACGCTTTGAAAGAGAAATAACTAAAGATAAAAAAGAAGAATATATAGAGGAAAAAATGAAAACTGTAGAATTTGACACCCAAATTCACGCCGGGAAGTTAGTAGTAAGTATACAAAAGGGACAAAAAAAGTTTGAAAATGTAACTGTATTTAACGATTTAAATTTAGAAATTAGAGGAAAAGATAGAATTTGGATTTATGGACAAAATGGTACGGGTAAAAGCACTTTAGTAAAAATAATAAACACGGCATTTAAGCAAACCAATAATCAATATACAAATATTGGGGGCGAAAAAGACCCATTAGAGCTAACAAAAGGGACAGTTACCGTCGGACCAAACTTAAAGGTAGGTTATTTTGCTCAAAAATCTAGTTTTTTAAACTACAAAAGTTTATTAAAAGACGCTGTTTTTGAAAACTCAACTGTTGCAGAAATAGGCCAGGTATACAGCTTACTTGGAAAGTTTTTATTTAACAAAGAAGACGTTGAATACAAAAGAGTTGGTGATTTAAGCCCCGGACAGAGAGCTAGGTTTGTTTTTGCTATATTTTCTGTTAACGACTACGACGTTTTAATATTAGATGAGCCTACTAACCATTTAGATATTTCAACTAAAGAGGTTATTGAAGAAAGCTTAAATGAATACAAAGGAACATTAATTTTAGTAAGCCACGACAGATACTTTGTAGAAAGTGTAAACATAACCAAAACCTTTAACCTTCGAGAGAAAAATATTGTTTTTGTGGGAAATTAGCCTAAAAGCTTATTTAGTGGGTGGACGTATATTTTTCTAGTAGTATACTATAGGCATTTAGAAAGCCTATGAATTTACGAACAGTTACTCCTGAAACTGAACTCCAAGACACTCCAGTAATAGAGGAATGGGAGCAGTTAGATTTTTTAGACCCAGCCTACTTATTAGCCTTACAACAATGGCAAGTTGCATCAGAAGGAGCAACAAAAGAAGAATGCGAATGTTCTTGTGCAGGCTGTGATTTAAATACTCACCACTGTCATAAAGAAGATCGAGGATGCTGTTTATAGGTCAACATACTTAACCCTTCCTCTATTTCTAACACCTATATCAATAAGGTATTCGCCTGTAAAACAAGCTGTGGTTAGTTTTACCTTTGGCAGATCTATCGCTTTTATTAAATTTTTTAACGATAAAAAAATTAATTTGTCTGCCCCAATATATTTTCGAATTTGCTCTACACTTTTGTTTGCCCCAATTAGTTGTGATTGATCGGGAGTGTCTATTCCGTAAAAATCAGGAAATTTTACCGGAGGAGAACTTACAACCATATAAACCTCTTTAGCTCCGGCTTGTTTTACCATTTTTACTAAATTTTTAGAAGTTGTTCCCCTAACAATAGAGTCGTCTACTAAAATCACCCTTTTGTTTTTAATAACAGATTTAATAGGGTTAAGTTTTAATTTAACGCTATTTTCGCGAAGTCTTTGAGTGGGTTTAATAAAAGTTCTGTGGATATACCTGTTTTTAATCAAAGCTTCTTCTAAAGGAATCCCAGACTCTTGGGAATAGCCTAAGGCGGCAGAGGTGGCAGAATCTGGCACAGGAATAATTACATCGGCTTTAATTTTATGCTGTTTATATAATAAGGCACCCATTCTTTTACGAGCCTGATAAACGCTAGTACCTAAAAGGTCACTGTCGGGCCGGGCAAAATATACAAACTCAAAAATATCTAAATGCTCTTCCCCTTTTACCAGTTGGGTAGACTTTATTCCTTTTTTAGATACAACTACTATTTCTCCAGGTTTAACATCTCTAATAAATTTTGCACCAACAGTGTGAAGAGCGCATGTTTCTGAGGATAATACATAACCACCTTCAATTTTTCCTATACTCAGTGGCCTTATCCCCATAGGGTCTCTGACGCCTACAAGCTTGTTTTTAGTCATTAAAACTAGCGAAAAAGCCCCTGTAAAAAGAGGAAAACACTCCTTTAGAGCGCCCTCTATAGAATGCCCTTTAATTAAATAATACTGAAGAGCTTTGTGCATTAGATTTGAGTCGTTGTGTCCGAAAGTATTTATACCTTTTTCTTTTAAAAAAACTTTTAATGCTTTAGTTACAGGCAAATTTCCATTATGAGCTAGGGCAACCCTGTTATCATCGTCGTATACGGGTTGTGCAAACTTAATTTTACCTCCCCCACTTGTTGCATAACGGTTGTGACCAATAGAAATACCCCCTTTTAGTTTTTTTAAGTTTTTTTCACTGTAAACATTAGCCACTAAACCCAAACCCCTATGAATTGAAAAAAATTTTCCGCTACTAGTACAAATACCTGAACTTTCTTGACCCCGATGTTGTAGGGACCACAAACCAAAATAGGTCAAACGTGAGGTGTCTAAAGAGGGGCCAAAAACACCGAAAACTCCACATTTTTCACCCAACTGGGGTTTTAAAATCGATTTTGGCATATATTAAATGAATTCTACCATTGTATTATTTTATAAGTCTCGGGTTTTCAAAAGTGACATTTTGTTTTTAGTTAGCTATACTCTGCTTATGAATACAACACTATTTTTTCAAAATATATTTCCGTTATTAATGTCTGGGGTTAGCTTTATATTGATAGGAATCTTGTGGTATTCCCCTGCAATTTTTGGAGATATCTGGCAAAAAGAGTTGGGTTTAAAAAAAGATAAAAATGGAAGAATTCCAGGAATGAATCTAGCTGTTGCAGGATCTTTTGTATTGTCCTTAGTTATGGCGAATATTCTAAACTACTTTATAACCATAATGGGATTAACAGAAGTTTTAGATGCACTAATGCTAGCCTTTGTATTGTGGATAGGCTTTGTAGCAACAACAACTGGAATTAATGTTTTGTACCAAAGAAAAAGTGTAGCTCTGTTTTTAGTGGATGCAGGATTTCAGTTAGTAATCATGCTAGCCTTCGCGCTAATACTAGTAGTTTTATAACCTTTAATTTAAGTTTTGTTCTATAAATTTAAAAGGGTTATAAGCTAAGGCAAAGCACACAACGCTTTTTGCCCCCGATCTTTTTTAATACCCCAGTATTTTCTAAAAGAGTCGAACCTGTACGTCTATTAAAAATACTTTTTTGGGGATAGAAGAAGCAGTGACGCTATAACAATTTTTAACCAATTCTTTTCGTTTTGCCCTGTTTTGAAGGCTTAAAGCACTTGTAGATTTTGTCTTTTTTAAGGATACTTCTGAATTAATATTTAAATTCTTACTCCTTTTGTTGCAAATTATTCGCGGCAAAGAAAAGCCCCGTTCTTTAAGCCTTTGATGGTCTGGGGGCACAAAAGTCGCCGTATCGCCACTTAAATTATTTAAGTTAAACTGCTCCTAGTGAGGGTTTAAATAATTTACCAGAGAATCTATTAAAACAACTTCTGTTTTTGCAATGCTTAGGCTAAAAAGCCTCTCTAACCAATTCAGAGTAGCTATAAGGAGTTATAAGGGAGTCAGGAAGGAGTGGTCTACTTTGTCTACAAAAATCGTGTGTATAACCCTCTAAAGACTTTTGCTGGCAAACAGGGCATATAAAAGCATAATTAAAAAATAAACTTTGCGTACAGTCGTTGCAAGCAGAGTCTTTAATGCTTAATTTACCACAAAATTTATATATTTGAGGGGAAAAAGTAATCTTAAGTAGTTAATAACTCTATTTTAATTTACTTTTTGACTCTTCACTACAAAAGTTTCCACATACTTATTAGAATTTATCCACATACACTTTAAATGCTTATTTAAAGCAATATACCCCCTATAAAGACTTATAGCATTAAAACACGATGTCTTATAGTTATTTGATGTAAAAATGTAAATAATGACCTTAGCTACGCCAAATGCTAAAATTACAGCAGTAAATAACTTGCCATGATTAAACCAGTAAACATCACCAGTAAAGTTCTTAAAGAACAATTAAATAGGATTAACACCTCATACGAAGTTTTGGTACAGGAAATTAACCCTAAAAATACCTCTAGAGAAATCGGGTCAAAAATAAATGATTTTTTTGGCATCCACCCTAACGGCCAAGTTATTTTATTATCTAAAATCAGACACCTTAAATCTCTAGGAGGGTTTGATTATGGAAGGGAGTTTGAACTACTAGAAAAAATTGGCAAAACATACAGCAAAAAGGGTAAGAAAGTAAATACAATAAGGGCAGGGGCTCTTTTAGAAGAAAATAAAAGCTACATCAACAACCTAATAAGGGAGATCAGATCAGGCAAAAAGATTTCGTATAGCGATGGAGACCAATTTAGGTATTTTATTAGTTTACAAGACCTAATAAGATCTATAGAAAAAATAATTAAAACTAATGTTTCAGGTGAAATTTTTAACATAACCCTAAATAAAGTAAGGGAAGGAGAAATTATTAGTAGGCTTGCAGAACACTACGAATTTTCTGTAGAACCATTAGAAAACTTTAAAGATAAATTTAGCGAAAAAATAATTGAAGTAGAGACAAATAAAATAATTGGTTTTAAACCAGAAACAACAATAGGTACCTATATTAAAACCACCTTAAACAAAGATTTTCTACCGACGAAAAAAGTTAAAAAAAAGGGTAAGCTAAAATTAAAGCTTTCCTTACCTAAAATACAGCTTAAATCAGGGGTAAAAACTACTTTTTCAATAATTAAAACACTAATAATAGCTTTAGTTTTTGTAGGTTTCTTAAGTGCCTTGGACTTGGGACTAGACAACTACTATTTATATAAAAGCCTAAAATCGGGGGACTTTGAAAAGGCCACCCTTTATGCAAATAAACTAAGAGCTGTTTCTATGCCCACAAAAGTTGGAGAGAACTACCAAAACACCTACAACGCCATTTATTATGCACTAAGTGCCTTAAATTTAACAAATAGAGATTTAGAGTCCAAAGGCACGTTAGATAAAGAAACAATATCCTCAGTTATGGGTATAAGCACAAAGGCCATAGATTATGCACAAGAAATTGACTCACTTTATTTTTTAACTCCCCTAGAGAGAGACTTATTTAACAGTAAAAGGGAGCTTATTGACGGTCTACAAGAAAAAACTAAGTACCTGGAGTTACTATCTTTGTACCCCGATACTAAAACAGAGCAAACAGCTTTAGTACTTATCCAAAATTCGAATGAACTTAGACCCTCTGGAGGGTTTATAGGGTCTTATGCAATCGTTAAAACTAAAAATTTGAAGATAACCGATTACATTTTTGACGATATTTATAACATAGACGGAACTCTAGAAGAAAAGTATAAAAACATACTTTTAGAAATGCCCAAAGAGTATATGAATTTTATTAAAACCGACTATTTGTACACAAGGGATGCCAATTTAATTCTAGAAGCTAGTCAAAGAGATGAAATAGTAACTGCTTACTTTGAAAAAGCACTAGATTTAAAGCTGGATTACGTAGTGTATGTAAATCTTAATAGCCTAAAAAAACTTTTGGAAATAACCGGCCCCATAAAGCTGGCTACCTACAATGAAGAAGTAACGGCAGAAAATTTTGATACTCTTGCACAAACTTATTCTGAAAAGAATTACTACGAAGGCAGTACTCAAAAGAAAAATTTTATAACTCTACTGGGCAGTAAGGTTTTAGAAAAGCTAAGTACGAAGGACAAAATGAGTTTAAATCTGGTGTTAAATTTATTACAAATTTTGGAGAGTAAAGATATTGTAATTAATGCAAAAAATTTAGATTATCAAAGAGTAATACAAAATTTGGAATTAGACGGAAATGTTGTTAATCGAGATAAAACCAAAGATTACTTATACATTTTAGAAAGTAATCTAGGAGAAAATAAAGTTAATAAAAAAACTGAAAAAAAAGTTGAGCTTAACGTAAACTACGATCAAAGAAGAGGCATTAAATCTAATGACCTATTTATTACAATCTCAAACTTTAGTAATAACTATAATTGGCCCTATGGAGACTATCAAGGTTATTTAAATATCGGCATACCAGAATCAAGTTTTGTAACAGGGGCAAAAGTTAAGCAGATAGACACCTCAAAGGAAATAGACATTACTAGAAATATCTTTGTTAAAAAAGTCAACAATGTGAATGTAGTCTATATCCCATTTACAGTAAGACCTTTAGAAGAAATTTTCGTAACCCTGTCTTACGAAGTAAAGGACCCAGTATTTTTAGAAAGTCCCTACCGGTTAAAGGTACAAAAACAGCCTGGTGCCAAGGACTACAGCTTTAAAATCTTATTAAATATTCCAGACAAAAAAGTATTTGAAAAAGACTATATAATTAATAAAGATTTTATAATTGAGGAAGAATAAAGCTTACTAACAGAATTTCCTTGTATTTAAACGAAAAAGAAGTTAAAATCAACTACGTTCAAATACATCATTATATAAACCTTTTATGAAGCTTGAAGTAAAAAAAAGAGAAGTTCTAGGAAGTAAAGTTAAAAAACTTAGAAGAGAGGGGATTTTACCTGCAGTTATATTTAGCAAGGGTAAAGAATCTCTTTCAATAGAGTTAGTTTTAAAAGACTTCATTAAAGCTTTTTCTAAGGCAGGGGAAACTGAAATTATTGACATAAATGTTGTTGGCGAAAAAACTCCAAGACCTGTTTTGATAAAAGAATTGCAGTATGATCCAGTTCTAGAATCACCTATTCATGTAGGATTTCAAGAAGTAGATTTAACAGAAACTGTTAAAGTATCAGTACCAGTTACTTACACAGGAGAAGAAACCCATCCTCTAATTAAAAATGGTAAAGCTATATTAATTGTTCTTTTTGATGAGGTAGAAATAGAGGCTTTGCCAAGAGATATACCACACCAAATTGAAGTTTCTATAGAGGGATTAAAAGAAATAGAAGATGTGCTTACAGTAGTGGAATTAGAAAAATATATAGATACGACTAAAGTAACTCTTTTAGTAGAAGATAAAGAAGCAGTTATAGCCAAGCTTGACTACGCTGAAATGCTAGAAGTAGAGGAGGAAGAGCCTATGGATGTTGACGATATCGAAGTTACAGAGCAAAAAGATAAAGAAGAAGAAGGAGAAGAAGGGAAAGAAGGGGAAAAGAAAACAGAAAAGGCAAAAGAGGAAAAAAAGGATAAAGAAGATAAGTAAAGTTGGAATATCTTGCATTTTGCAATAAATTCCCGAACACTCGTATACTAAACTTGCTCGCTAAACCCCAAGATCTATAACCTAAATCTTAGTTGGGCCAATTAGAAACTATTAAATCTAAATCCCCCTTTTGTTTTAATTCTTGCCAAGCTGCCTCAGTTACAAAAGGCATAAAAGGATGAAGTAATTTTAGACAAATACTAAATACTTCTTTTAGCGTTCTTTTTGCAGTTATATCCTTTCGATCTTTAATTTCTTCTAAATACTGATTTGCTAGTCTATTCCAGATAAACTCATAAATTTCCTCCCCGGCAAGCTTAAAGTTATACTTATTCAATTTTGAAGTTACAGACTCTACAAGGGCACTACAATCAGTAAGTATTTTAATATCTTCCGATCTTAAAGTTTTATCTGTTAACTCTATCCCAAATGGGACAGCCGCATTTTCTTCGCTAATTTGTATAAACCTAGCTACATTCCAAATTTTATTTGCAAAATTTCGATACCCCCTAACTTTGTCTTCATCTAAAGGAGAGTACCTAGAAGCAGTGTTACCACCAACTAAAATCCCCATACGCAGAGCATCTGCTCCGTACTTTTCTACAAATTCTAAAGGATCAATAGTATTTCCCTTACTCTTGCTCATTTTTTTACCACTCTTATCTGCGATTGCACCGTGAAAATAAACATTTTTAAAAGGAACTTGAGAACCCTTTTTGCTATCTTTTGTTAGATAGAGACTAAACATTAACATTCTAGCTATCCAAAAAAACATAATATCCCACATAGAGTCCATAAAACTTGTAGGAAAATACTTTTTAAAATCACTAGAATCTGGAAACCCTGTTGTGGTAAAAGGCCACTGGCCACTACTAAACCAGGTATCAAAGGTGTCTGTTTCAGGTAAATATTGTTTTCCATCACCAGGTTTATCTACAGAAACTACATATTTTGCGTTGGCAGGAACAATTACCTTTTGCAACCCATCTTCTATTTCTTTTAAGTTGTAAATAGATAATAAAGATTTAATGCTTCCAAACTTAGACTCACCTTTTGAGTTAATAAAGGTTACTTGTAGATTATCGTTATCTTCAATAGGGTACCAAACAGGTATGCTTATACCAAATATAGTTTGTCTACTTATTGGCCAGGGTTTTTTTTCTTTTAACCACCGTAAGATTTCGTTCTTCCAAAGTTTTTTATTAAACTTTATATCCTCGTTTTCAACCGATTTTATAGCCGCCTCTGAAAGTTGTTCCATATTTATAAACCAATTGGGAAGTATCATAGGTTCGATAGGTCTTCCATCTTTATAGTCTATAAGCACCCTATTTTCATAAGCTTCATCTACTTTAGCAAGTGCCCCCTTTTTCTTTAAAATCTCCACAGACTTAACTCTGGCCTGGTTGGGGTAAAGACCCGCACAATCTTTTGCTAATTCATTTAACTTACCGTCTAAATCTATTAAAGAAATAATCTCTAAATTATGTTTTTTACCTATCTTGTAATCGTTTATATCGTGCCCGGGAGTAATTTTTAGAGCCCCTGTTCCAAAATCAATATCTACATACTCATCTTGGATAATAGGCATTTCTCGTCCGTTTAAGGGATTAATAACAACCTTATCAACATACTTTTTATATCTATTATCCTTAGGATTTACTGCTATAGCTACGTCAGCATAAATAGTTTCCGGTCTTACTGTAGCTACTGTTATAGATTCCTCGGTGCCTTTAACTGAGTATTTTATATAATATAAAGGAGAAACTGAGTCCTTGTATTCCGTTTCTAGATCACTAAAAGTGGTACCATAAAAAGTCGAGTAGTTTACCATATAGCCGTCTCTGTAAATTAGCCCCTCTTTATGCATTTTGATAAAAGTTTTATAAACCCTATCTACTACCTTCTTATCAAGCATGAAAGTATTTCTCCTCCAGTCGGCACTTATTCCGATTTTTTTAAGTTGGTTTATAGCCAAATCACTGTTTAATTTAACAAAATTTAAAACCAAACTGTAAAGAGTTTGACGGTCGTAATCAAACCTACTTTTGCCCTCTTTTTTTAACTTGTTTTCATAAACATACTGGGTTTCAAAACCAGCATGGTCAGTGCCTGGAAAATAGCAAACATCAAAACCTTGCATACGTTTAAACCTAGCCATTAAGTCTTGAATGGCGTAGGTAGCGTGACCGCAGTGCAGGGGGGCATTGGCGTTTGGAGGGGGCATTAAAATAGAATAAGGCTCACCTATGTTTTTTGGGTTTCGAAGTTTAATAACTTTCTCAGGAGAAAAAGCATTTTTTTCTTCCCAAAGTTGATACATTTTATTTTCTATTTCTTTGTGGTTATATATTTTTTCCATATTTTAAAAACAAAAAAAGCCTCTCGACTTTATACTATAAATACTAGTATAGAGACGAAAGGCTTTTCGCGGTACCACTCTATTTTTTTAGAAATACTTCTAAAACACTCTTAAGGCTGTTTCGACGCCATTTAAACTCGAGGGGTTCTAGTATTTTAAAATAATATTTTAAAATTTCTTCCCCCAGCATCCTTTAGGAAAAATTTGGTGACATTAAATCCAAATCATTACTGTACGGAGATTTTATCACCCTACCCTAAAATTTCAAGGCTGAGGCCGGGGTTTGCATCTAAAGTAGACAAGTCCCTTGTAGATAAATCTTGTAAATAGTAAGCTGCGCAACCTATCATCGCAGCATTATCACCACACAAAGACAGGGGGGGTAAAAATAATTTATCTCCGAACTCTTTAGTAAAAACGTTTCGTAATTTGGAATTTGCAGACACCCCACCAACAACCGAAATCGATTTTGGATTAAATTCATTAAAAGCCTTTAGAGTTTTAGTTAAAAGTACTTCTGTAACAGAATCTTCAAATTCTTTACATACATTAGCAACTTCGCCTTTGTTTAATTTTCTACCTTGTAAATCAAACTGTAGATAATTTATCACAGCGGTTTTTAAGCCTGAGAAAGAAAAATCGTAAGTACCCGAATTTAACATGGGTCGGGGAAAACTAAAGTCGTATTTTTTTACGGACCCTAGTGCAGTTTTAGACAAAATGGGACCACCTAAGTAATTTGATAAGCCCACAACCCTCGCAACTTTATCAAACGCTTCTCCGCAGGCGTCATCTCTTGTACCACCCAAGTACTCGACCTGGGTTCTATCGTTTAATAAAATTAGATCAGTGTGGCCCCCAGAAGCCACTAATACTAAATTCGGGAAATCTGGTTTTTTAGGCTGCACAGTTTTACCTAAATATTCGGTTATAAAGACAGAATAAACATGTCCAAGTAGGTGATTAACGGGTATTACAGGTTTGTTATAAATAAAGGACAATGTTTTAACCGCAGTAACTCCCACCAGTAAAGACCCAACAAGACCAGGACCAACTGTAACTGCTAAACTATCTATTTGTTCTATATCTAAACTAGCCTTCGCCAAAGCTTTTTGAATTACGGGAACTATATATTCAACCTGTTTTCTCGCAGCTACTTCAGGAACAACTCCCCCAGTTTCTTCAAACAAATTACTTGAAGTAGAAACAACATTAGACAAAACTTCAATACCGTCTTTAACTACACTTGCAGAAGTTTCATCACAGCTGGTTTCGATGGCCAAAATTAACATAGAGCTATTATATAGGATAAAAAGATAGATTAGAAAATGAGTTTAGTTGGTAGGAACAAAACCAGAGACCCGGTTATATTCTTTTTCGGCAGTATCTATTAAAGAATCTAGGTCTCCGCCATTTAACACTCCCTCAACAATATTTTTAAAAATATCCACATAATTATTGTTTCCGGATCTATCCGAAATAGGCATAGTATCTGAATTTTGAGCGTAAACGAAAAAGGGTGAAAGGTAAGGGTTGCTAACTAACTCACCTTGCATAGATACTCTAGGATAAGGCTCTCCAAAGGTTCTAGTATCAGAAGCCTTAGAATAAACTTTTCGCAATTGCTCGGGCTGAGATAACCATTTTATAAATTTCCAGGATTCTTCTTTATTTTTAGAGGAGCTAGCTACGCTTTCTACCCAATAAGTAGAGTAATTTATTTCTGTAAGTTTAGAGTCAGAAACAACTTGAGGAACTGGCGCAACACCAACTTTTAGGTTAGGTGTCTTTTGTAAAATATCTAAAAGAGACCAACTAGTTCCAAACATCATAGCAGTACGCCCTTGAGAAAAAGCTAAAGGTGAGTAGGCTTGCTCTCGATTCCAAACACCAGACTCCTTAACAAAGTTTGTATAAAATAAAATAGTGTCTCTAAATGCTGGTGATTTAAAGTCTTTAGGAAGCTGTATATTACTCTGTCGTAACAACAAACCGATTATATCCGAAAAAAATGCTACATTTTCTGCAGAACCAAAAGCAGCCCCCGACTGAGATATTTGACCGGAATTAGAAACAGTTAAATTTACGGAGGTATCTAAAAAGTCTGACCAAGTAGTTGGTGGATTTAAATTTTTCTGAGCAAAAATATCCTTGTTATAAAATAAGGATAAGGAATCGAACATTAAGGGAACAGCATAAATTTTTCCATTTAATATAGTATTTTCAACAGCTGTGTTATAAAAATCTGCAGAATACTCATCAAAACTAATTATACTGCTGGGAGCAGGAGATAAGCTGTTCTGAAAAAGAGGTAGCCAAGTCACATGAATTCTCACTATATCCGGACTATTAGAACCTGTTTGTAGAGTTGCTAAAAGACTATCTTTATAAGTGTACAGGTTATCAAAATTCCGCTGCTCGAATTTTATAGTAACATTAGGGTTTTGTTGCTGATATTCCTCAATTAAAGGTTGGTAGACCTCATAAGGCTCAAACAAAGACCAGTAAGTAAGAGTAATAGGCTCGCTAGGTGTTTTAACTGTATCTGAATCTTTGCTAGTAAAAGGGATATGAAAACCTAAAACACTGCACCCACCAAGCACAAATGAGGATAATAGTAGTAGAGCTACTGAGGTAATTTTATTAGGCATCTTCTTTAATGATAGATTTATGCATAAATATAGTCAATGTAAGCATTAACAAACCTTGATTTAAAGTAATCAAAAAATGGTCTGAGGCACTAAAAACTATAATAAAAAGCAAAAAAGGAGTCAATTTTAAAAAATTTTTGTACTTAAATAAGTAATATAGAAGGGTAATTAATCCAAAAAAACCTGTCTCTACAAAATACAAAATAAAGATATTATGCACAGGTTGAAGATCAGATATTCCCCCTATAAAATTTTCATATTCTAAAATACTAGGAATATAGTTACCTACACCAACCCCAATAATAGGAGCTTTTTTAATCAAATAATAACCACTCTTAATTTGATCTACTCGAGAATTTACAGAGGTGATCTTAAAGGACCCTAAATAAGAAATATAAAATAAAGAAATAAAAATCAGTATAAAAGGTAGTATTTTAAATTTATTATTTATATATAAAAAGTAGGTAACTAAAAGAAAATTAAATAAAAGGGCAGTTAGGGATCCTAGTAGGAGACAGGCAGTTATATTAAATATAAATAAAATTAAAATGTAGTTATTATTTTTATTTTTAGATTTAAAAAATAGAGATAAGTAAGCAGTATTTAATAGACTTAAAAAAGCCGCAAAGACATTTGGATGAGGAAAATTACCTAAAGGAATTACTCTTTTAATACCAAACCAAGATAGGTAGTCTAGTCTAACCCCAACTCCGTGAAAAGGATAAAACCCGAAAGGGAAATAAGAAAAAATATTGGAATTAAATAAAAACTGCAGTACTAAAACCGTTAAGTAAAGAATATTTAAAGAAATTAGAAATTTAAAAGAGGGTTTAAACTCTTTAAGTCTGAATAAAAGAAACAAAAAAGGAATGTATATAATTCTTCTTAAAATGTACAAGAGAGTAATTGAGGGGTTATTAGATACTAAAATAAAAAAACCCAATACAACAAGAGAAGTTAATATTTCTTTTTTATAAACTACTAAATATTTATAGTAAAAAATAATTAAGAAAAAGATAAATATTTGATTTAAGTAAACTCTAAAAATAAGGTAATCCACTAAAACCCCTCTAACATAACTATTTGGTAATATAAAACTAACTGAGGAATTTAAAAGTATTAAACCAAAGTAAATGTTAGGTAATTTAGTTTTAAAATTTTTTGTTAAGTACATTTTGATGAGCGACAAATTCGGGATAAAAAGTTTTTAAATCTAGATTTTTTTGCCTTATAAAAAGATCTTTAAGCAAAAATTCTAAAATATTCGGATTTTTTACAAATAAAGGGCCGTGCAAGTAGGTACCTAAAGTTTTTTTATAAAGTAAACCTTCACCTTTATCGAAATCATTGTTTCCGGAATCCTTTGAAAAGGATTCTCCTAGAGGTGTAAGTTTATCTTCTAAATAGGTCCTCCCATTGTGGTTTTCAAACCCGACAACTGTATTTCCAAAAAAAGATTCTTTAAATTTAAAGTAAGTATTACCAACAATTCTCTTGTTTTGATTTAAAGGGGACTGAGTATAAAAATTAAAAATACCAAGTCCAGGAACTTTTTCGTTTTTTGAATTTAAATAATATTTACCAAGTAGTTGAAAAGATCCACAAACAAAAACAGAGGGTTTGTTCATTTCTATATGTTTTATTAAAAAATCTTTTTTAGTTAAAAAATCTTTATAAACTAGATTTTGTAGAGAGTCCGGGCCCCCTCCAGAAAAAATAAAGTCAAAATCCTCGGTGATATTAGTTTTTAAACCAATATCAGTCACCTCACTTTTTATCCCAATTTGATTTAAAAAATAGGTTAGATACAAGATATTACCTTTATCCCCATACAAATTTAACTCTTTTGGGTAAAGATGGGCTATTTTATACATTTTTATTTTCTGCAAATTCTTTTACTAGATGTCTAGTTGCAGAATAGTTAGATAGTATATATAGATCCTTAAAACCCCAGCTACTACAAAACAATAAGGTATTGTTTAGATTACTATAATTAAATGCGGGTATACCTAAGATATTTAGTAAATTAAAAAAGTCTGTAGATCTAGAGCCGGCAACATAAGTATTCTTACCCTTTAAAGCTTCTTTTAATAGTTCATAGTCTATATCGTAAAACCAGCTGACATCGTGTCCGTCGGGTATATTATCGTTCATATAAATTAAAATATTTTCACTTTCTACGGGCAGTTGTTTTAGATTAATATTAAAACTAGCAGGATTTTTTGTTAAATTAAGATTAACTTTTACACCATTAAAATAATAATTATTACCCCTGCCGGGGACTTGCTTAAAGGGGGTAATTTTTTCGTAATTAACAAATACTTTTAGCTCCTTTAAAAGGGTGAATATAAAGCTAAAATTTTCTATCAAATGATCCTTTGTAAGAAGTCTTAACTTTACACATGCTTTTTTAAACTCACCAGAGTCTTTATTAGCTAGAAAGTAGGGTTCATTAAAATTTGCAGTGTAGTTATCTTTTTTTAGAAATAAATTATATTTAATAAAGTCTTTAAAGCTATCGTTAATTTTATCTACTAAAATATCTATCTCTCCGTAACGATCTAACTGGTCTCTGGAAAGATTAAGAACTAATAAGCTAAAAACTTTGTCTTTTGGAAAACTTTCTATAATCCCTGGAACACTAGCCTCGTCGACTTCAAACACACAAAAGTTAGGGCTATGTCTTTTATAACTATTAAAACCTAAACTAAAAGCGCTAAGAATACCTCTTTTTAGATTTGACCCAGTTAAATTAGACAGTACTGTGTACCCAGATTCCAAAAGTAACTGATTCAGTAAAGCTGTTGTGCTAGTTTTTCCGTTAGTCCCAGTTATAAATATGTATTTAGAATCAAAATATTTAAAGTAGATAGAAAGATAATTTAAAGGTAACTTTTGAAGTAAAAGCCCCGGAAGAGTAGAGCCATTTCCTAACTTAAAAAATTTTAATAAATAACTTATCTTAATAAGAAAGAAAGATATTATAGACAGATGTATCTTGGAAAAAGTTTTAAACATTGGTTCTTATTATTATAATTTTTTTGTTTTAATTTATTAGAGTTAGTAGTAGTAAGTGTTAATAAGTGTATAACCATTGTAACCTCTGTACTCACAACATAAAACTCACTTTGCCAATGTTAATTATTCAACCTCCCCTACCTTAGCTATTTACATTACTACAAACTACGTACCACCTTTGTTTATGGGGTTTCTTTACTGTTAATAACCCTAATAATTATGTGGAGAACTTGTGGAAAATTGTGTGTACTTATTAACAAAGCCTCTAGTAATTAACTATTTTATCCCCTGTCCTCCTATTTTATCCACAAATTTTTCTACTTATCCAGAATTATTTCTTTAATTATTGATATATCTTTTTTAATTTTGAAGTTGTCGTTTTTAAGCTCACTTTTGATTTTTCCAATGCCGTACATAACTGTGGTGTGGTCTCTATTTCCTAGTAATACGCCTATTTCCATTAAAGGAAGTTGGTTAATTTCTTTTAGAAGATACATGATTATTTGCCTAGGTAATACTACCTCTTTTGTCCTTCTTGGACCTTTAACCTCTCGAGTTTCTAAATGGTAATACTCACATACTTCCCTAACAACTTTGTTAGGTTTAATATTCTTTTCTTCTTTTGTTACTATAGAGTTATTTAAAGCCTGTTTGGCAGCACTTATATTAGCTTTAATATTCATAGCTTTGGCATAAGTAACTACCTGGGTGAAGGCCCCTTCTAGTTCTCTAATATTCGAGTTAATGTTGTTAGCTATGTAATCGAGGGTTTCATTATCGATATCTATGCCCAAATCCTCTCTTTTGTTTCTTAAAATAGCTGTTCTTACGTCTACATCCGGCTTTTGTACATCCGCAACCATGCCCATATTAAATCTTGAGGATATTCTTTCGTGTAATTTCTTAATTTCTGAAGGATGTCTATCTGAGCTGAGTACTATTTGCTTTTTGCTCAAATATAAATGATTAAAAGCGAAGTAAAATTCCTCCTGAGTTGCTTCTCTTCCGGCTATAACTTGTACGTCATCAATTAGCCAAACATCTATGTCTGTGAATCTTTTTTTAAAGTCTCTAATAGTCCCACCATTAGTTCTAGTGTTCTGTAGGGCCTCCATTAAGTCATTTAAAAACTCTTGTCCGGTACAATAAACGATTTTGTAATCTGGGTGGTTTTTAAAAATCTCATTCCCAATTGCGTGTAGCAAATGCGTTTTTCCAAGTCCAACACCCGAGTATATTAAGAAGGGGTTATAACTATTACCTGGGTTTTCGGCAACAGTTTTGGCAACGGTATAAGCTAATCTGTTATTAGGGCCTACTATAAAGTTTTGGAAGTTATATTCTTTAACTAAACCATTGCTTACCGTCTCTTTTAGGGGTGTGTTCGTTGAGGTGTGCCTACTTTGTTCTAAGTCTTGTTCTCTTACGGTACTTGTATTCTTATTGCCAAAAAGGGGTGCATCCGTAATAAACTTCCCCTGGTCTACTGAGTTTTTAGTAGTAAATATAATGTCAAATTCCTGTCCAGTCCTATCTTTTATCAGTTTTTTTATGTCTTTACTATACCTCTGTTGTAGAATTTCCTTTGAAACATTGTTTTGGCAAAAAATTTCTATACTCTCGTTTTCAATTTTTGTAATTTTAGTGCTTGGAAAAAAAGTATTGTAGTAAGTTGGGGAGACCGCTAGCTCCAGCTCACCTAGTACACTTTTCCACAATTTTTCGGGTTCCATTCGTATAGTTTAAGATTAGGGCACAATTTGATAAGGGCTTTAACAGGAGCATTTAGAAGATTTATACAGTCTAAATACCGTGTTGTAATAATAAGTTATCCACATTCTTTGTCAAACAATATACTTAATTTATACCTTTACTTCATTTTGGTTATACTTATACTAACATTCCCTTTTATTTAAAAGAAAATGTGCTATTATCTTTACTGCAGTCTTTAGTGTAAATTTATTTTTTAAACATGGGATCTAAAAGAGCCGATAACAAAGGCAGTAAAAGAAAAAGAAAGAAGCACGGGTTCAGGGCTAGGAGAGAGACTCCTGGAGGTAAGAATGTGCTTAAAAGACGCCGTACTAAAGGCAGAAAAAAGTTAGCAGTAGATGTCCCCAAATTTAAGGGGCGCTAACTTTTAGGGTGAATCTTCCCAAAGAGTTACGACTAAAGTCTTTCGAGGTTCTATTATTAAAGACTAAATATCCCGACAAGTCTGCTACCTCTTCTTATTTAAAACTTAAATTTTATTCTAACGAGACAACTAAGTTTACTTTTATAGTAGGTAAAAAGTTTTTGAGTAAGTCAACGGATAGAAATTTTTTAAGAAGGCATATTAAGGCCACCTTATATAAAAAGTATACTAGTTTAGAATTACTTAAGGGTCATTACGTATTTATAGTAAAAGATACCCTTAAAAAAGAGGATTTAACAAATGAAAAAATCAGTTTCGAGATTAATAAGGTTTTATCAAAAATATCTTAGTATTGATCAGGGGTATCTAGGGAAGTTATTTGGTAATCCTGCAGTTTGTATTTACGATCCGACTTGTTCGGAATACACTTATCAAGCGGTGAATAAGTATGGTGTTATAAAAGGTTTTTATTTAGGTATAAAAAGACTTTTAAGGTGTCATCCCTTTGCAAAAGGGGGCCATGACCCCTTAAAATAATATAAATATGTTAAATTTTATTTGGATAGAAATATTAAAAAAGCCGATATTTAACTCATTAGTTTTTTTGGAGCTTTATACCGGTAATTTAGGTATTTCTATTATTCTTCTGACCCTTATTTTAAAAACGATTTTAGTCCCACTTAGCATACCTCAACTTAGGCTGTCTCTTAAAAAAGGAGATATGGATGAGGATTTAAAAAAGCTTAAAGAAAAGCATAAAGATAAGTCAGAATTGGCGAAAGCCCAGATGGATCTTTATAAAAAGCACGGAGTTAGTCCAGCAGGAGGCTGTTTGCCCAGTATAGTGTTTATGATTATTCTGTTAGCCCTATTTAATGTTTTTAGGGGCCTTTTTGACGGGACTATAGACCCTAGCTTTTATTATTCTAGTATTTTAAGGGAAAACCCTATAAACCATTATTTTCTCTATTTAGATTTATTTAAAAAAGATCCCTACTATATACTTCCTGTTTTAACGGGTATAGCTCAATTTTTTGCATCTAAGTATATGATGCCTAAAGTTAAAGCCGCTGAAAAGATTGCAAAAAAAACCGAATCTGGGGTGGATGATATAGCTACTCAAATGCAATCCCAAATGCTATATATGTTTCCAATTATGACTGTATTTTTTACTATCAACTTTCCTTCTGGTTTAGCCTTGTATTGGTTTGTCAGTAGCTTGTATACTATTTTACAGAATTGGGCCTTAAAAAAGTACATTATTAAAGGTTAATTTATTTTATAAATATGGGAGATAAAGATATAAACAGCATAAACGAATTTTTAAAGTCTCTTTTAGAGAGTTTAGATGTTAGTGATTTTGATATAGTTACTACCTTCGATTCCGAAGAAAACTTATTATCAGTGGAAATCGAAGGGGAGGATTTTGGTAATTTAATTGGTTATCATGGGGAGAATATCTTTTCGATCCAAAGTATCCTTTACGCTTTTGTATCTAGAAATATAGAGGGTGAGTTTAGTATTTTTGTGGATATTGGTGGCTATAGAAAAGATAGAGAAGACAAACTAAGAGAAAGAGTGAAATCTGTTGCGCTGCAGATATCCAGTGAAGGGGGTACTTATAAGTTTCCTCCTATGAAACCTGTAGAAAGAAGAGTTATTCATACAGAAATAGCTTTGTACAAAGATGTAGTTTCGTTTAGTATTGGCGAAGATATGGAAAGACGAGTTGTTGTTTCTAAGTCTGATTTAAAATAAGCTACCTAAAACTAAAACCTCTCTGGATTAAATTTCTATAAAATTATACACTTGCCTTAATGAAGTTTACTCTAGTGCGTGAAAAATTTGCCAAAGCCTTAAGCATTACTCTAAAGGCTATATCTGTTAAATCTTCTTTGCCTATACTACAGAATGTTTTATTGGAATCAGATGGTGGGCGTCTTAAGCTTGTTGCTAGTGATTTAGAAAAGTCCATTGTTACTTGGGTAGGCGGTAAAATTGAAGGGGAAGGTAGTATTACTGTACCAGCCAAATCTCTTTATGACTTTGTAAACGGTCTAAAGGATGAGTACATTGAAGGTGAAATAAAAGGAGAATCTTTTTCTGTAAAAACAAAAACGGCAAAAGCTTCTTTTAACGGTATGAGTGCCGAGGAGTACCCCGCAATTAATTACACTCTTAGCGAGAATAAAATGAAAATTTCCGCTGCAGTACTAAAATCCTCGGTGGATGAAACCCATTTTTCTTCAAGCAAAGATGATATGAGGCCAGCTTGGACAGGAATTTTACTAAAAACTGTAGGTAAGGATTTACATTTCGTTGGTTTAGACGGTTACAGGCTATCTAGAAAATTACTCCCTTTAAGCAGTCTTACTTCTATGCCAAAAGACATGGAAGATATGATTGTACCGGCTAAAAACCTGTTAGAGGTTATCAGAATGGCCAAACCTGAGTCTGATATTACTATAGACTTTCAACCCAGCTCTGGGAATGTAATTTTCGACTTAGAAGATTTATTTTTTGTATCTAAAATTTTAGATGGTGATTTTCCAGATTACGAAAGTGTTATACCTAAAAGCCCTATATCCCATTTTACTTTACCCCATGGGGATTTTTTAAATGCGATTAAGCTTGCTTCTGTATTTTCTAAAGAAACTGAAGCAGTTAGACTGAGCCTAAAAACCAAAGAAAAGACCTTAAATATACTAAGTGATGATGTTCAATTAGGAAGCCACAAACAAGGTTTAACCTTGATAGATTCTGAGGGAGATGACTTAGAAATGGCCTTTAAAGTTTCTTATCTTTTAGATTTTTTAAACAATGTAAGCTGTGAAAATATAACAGTCCACTGTTCCGGACAAACTACCCCCGCCTTATTTATTCCTGATACTCGAAAAGATTATTTACATGTGGCGGTACCTCTTCAACCCTACTGGGAATAAACTACTTTTTTAACTATTCCAGCGCAATTGTGTTCTTTTTTAATTCCTGGGATGGTTTACTTTCTGCTGTTTTAGATACATTATCTTTTACATTTGTATTCTCTATAGAATTACTTGGTTCTTGAACTTGTTCTAGAGTTTTGTTTACCACCTCTTCGTTTATTGGTTCTGTTTTAGGTTTATCTTCTTGGTTTAAAGCCCTTCCTGCTGTGATCTCAGATTTCAGTTCCGCCTCTTTTATTCCTGCCTGTTTTTTTAATACTTCTTCTGGGTTTGTAGTTACAATTTTATGTTCCTCTTTGCTAGCAACAACTTGCATAGCCACATGGTTATTACCTGCAAAAAAGAGTCCCTCCCCTATCCCAACAGACAATAGAAGTCTTTTTTCTCCTTCAGATAAATGAAAAACTTCGGATAATCTATCTATAGAGCTGGGAGACTGTTTTAACAGTATTTTAATAGCCGCGTTAGTTATGATTACTTGGCCGTGTTCGGAATTTAAAAAATCGTTAACATCCTGACTAATGGTGGTGAGCCCTAAATAATATTTTCGAGCTCTTTTTGCAATGGAGTACATGAAGTAGGCGGAGTCTTCGTGGGTCATTAAATACCAAGCCTCGTCTACTACAAGAAGTCTTTTTTTCATTTTCATTTTCACCTTAGTCCAAATAAAGTCTAAAATAATGTAGTAGGCAATGGGTCTTAAAACGTCTTCTAAATTTCTAACGGAAAAAACTGTAAAAGGGTTATCTAACTTAATATTAGTTCGCTGATTAAATATTCCTGCTAAAGAACCTTTAACATACCTTTCTAGCCTTGCCGAAAGGTTTTTGGACTCTGGCTCATCCATTCCTAATAGTACTTTGTAAAGATCTTCCATAATTGGTGATTCGTTAGCGTGTGTTTTAGGGTCTGGTCCGATTCCTTTTAGTCGGTAGGTTTCTACAATAGCTTTGTCTAAAATAGCTTCTTCGGTGTTACTCATATTTCCAAAGATTATTTTAAACAGAGAGTGTAAGCTAAGTATTTTTGATCCTAATGCATTTTCAGCAAGCTCCCCACCCTCCTGATTATCTGTGGTCGGTATATCAAACGGATTAATTTTAGAAGCTGAGTTTTCAGAAAATTCAATAAACTCTCCCCCTACCGCCTCCGACAGGGATTTATACTCTCTTTCTGGGTCGATGGCTATACACTCTGTGCCAAACATTAGGGAACGTAAAATTTCTAGTTTTACCAGATAGGATTTTCCAGCACCAGAAGTTGCAAAAATACAGGAATTAGCGTTTTCTAAAGAAAATCTGTCGAAGATAATTAAAGAGCCGTTGTGTTTGTTAATTCCGTAAAGTATTCCTTCGTTTCTGGTTAGTTCACTAGATGTAAAAGGAAATGTTGTGGCAATAGAAGAGGTGTCCATATTTCTAACATAAAGCATTTTATCTACACAAAGTGGGATTGTTGACTGAAATGCCTGCTCCATTTGTAAAGTGCTTTCTTTAGCTACAATAAGCAGTGCTCCCAAAACCCCTTGAAGCATCTTGGTCGTATTGTCCAACTCTTCTAGTGAATCGGCTGGAATTGTGATGTAAAAAGAGAATTGAAAAAATCGTTCTACTCCTTTTACTAATTTATCTTGTAAGGCGAGCGCGTCTTTAAGGGCAGCCTCAACCTTTGGATCCATCACCTTGCCATTTTCTCTGTCTGTTGAAAGTGTAGCCTGAAATTCTGTAATCTTCTTTCTTAGATCCTCTAAAACCCCTTTAGCCTCTATGGGGTAATAAAACATAGAGAGTTCTACAGGGTGCTCAAAATTGATTAAGGAGGTTAACCAATTAGCTCCAACATATCTTGGGTATCCCGAGATAAAAAAACTTCTGTAAAATTTGTTTCCAATCTTTAAGTGGTTAAAATCTACATAGATTGAGGCCGGAGCTATTATATCTTTAATATCTGTGACACCAGCAGAAAAAGTATTTACTGCTTTATCCACTTTGGCCTCTTTAGTGTTTATTTTTATGTCTGCTGTTTTAATCCCCTCTTTTAACGGCGTTGGGGAACTTGTAACATTAGTACTCCCCGGTTTTTGAGGTACTGGGGGAGGTAAGGTAGCTGTTTTTTTTGTATTTAAAAAAGGTATTTTCATTTTAATCTTGTAAAGTTTCTACCATAGGGGTAGTGTAATCTGCCACATTTTCTTGGGCCTCTTTATTTATAGTGCTTTCTGGGTTGTAATATTCATAAAATAACTTAATTAGCTCCTCTGTGTTAAGTCTTTTTGCTTGAATATTTATTCTTCTAAACTCTTTTACAATATGCTCTGTTTTTGGTGAAAGCTGGCTTTTAGCCTTTGCCGCTATGTCGGCAACATCGATTTGGCTTTTAGCCCTGTGTCCAAAACCAAGTAGATCTTTTAACCAGTTAAAGGGGTTTTCTCCGGGTACTATTAAACCTTCGTTATAAGTGATTGCGACATAAAAGCTTTTGTCTAAAATTTCAAAATTTTGTACTATCCCGCTTACAAAGTTTTGATAGTCTTCCGCTGCCTTTTGTAGCAAGGGGCTTTCAATTTTTTTTCTTGCTTCAGATATTTTATCTATATAGTTAGAAATATCCATTTTTTTATTTTTAATAATGACTTGCATAGGAAAACTAATAGAGTTTAAAAGTCCTGAGTATGCAAAAATAGCTGCATCTTGTTCTCTTTGTGACAGAAGTTCAAAGTTAATAGCACTAGTTTGTATTACAGCGGATGCGGCACCGTTTTTTAAGATCACCATATCTTCTTTTATATCGTATATATCTAAATGCTCTTGTGTAGATGCGTTTACCTTAGTGGTTTCCATGGGTTATTATTTATTTACAGGCAGTTATAATATTTTTTCTCCTATTAATTTTACTGGATCTAGGGCTTTTCCTAAAGCACTAACCGCAACTGGTGTAAATTTATATCCTTCTTTAATACCTTCTATTCTGTAATCTGCGTTCTCAAGGGATGTAGAGGATTCAAACTGCCCTAAATTATTAGTCTTTAAGGCCCTCATCGGCTCATTATCAGAGTCTTTAATTATAACAATACAGTCTGGAAGCAGGTTTCCTTGTTTATCCTCTACCGTTCCAATTATTATATTTGCCTTAACCGGGTTTGTAGAGATAGCTCCAGTTGGTGCACTTGTTTTTATATTATTATTATCTGGAGTTTTAGGCTTTTCCTTTATTTCTTTCCCTTCTTTTTGTTTGTTAGATTTCAAACTGTGCAAAAAACTACTAAACACGCTAGTAGGTTCCTTTTCTTTATCCTTAACTGGGGTAGTTAACTCCTCTACAACGGGAGCACTAACTTTTATATCGGGTTTAACTTGCTCTAAAGCAGGTATCGTAGGTGTAGTAGGTGGGGGCACTAACCCAACTTTTTCGGCTTTATCTGTCACTACCTTTACATTTGATTGAGGTACTTGCTGTGAGTTTTCTTCGAGTATGTCCTCTTTACCTTCAATTACTTTATACTTATTTTTTTCTATCTCCTTAATTAGTTTATCTTTTAGCTGGTTCATTTCTTCCATATTTTTGCTGTAGTTTACCTTAATCTCTATCTTGTTTTCTGGTTTAGTATCTTTGCTAGGGGTTATAGGTAACTGATTAGTAGTAACCGGTGGCGTGTGATTAACAAACTGTTGCTTGGATTCGTGTTCGTCCTGATGTAATGATTTAGCCAAATTTAATTGCTCAGAATCGCTAATTTTTTTGGGCTTAGTAGCTACACCTATTTGGTTAAAAAATTCTTGTTCCTTAGTTTTTAAGTCGGTGTCATCATCAAAATCTTTTGGTGTTTGAGTTTGGTTATTGTCTTTTTGACTAGCAAAAAAATCATCGATACTTACTCTTTTTTGGTTATAGGAAGGTTGTTGATTACTGCTTTGGGTTTTTCTAGTGACATCCAATGTAAAAAAGGTTGGAATATTTATAGTGTGTTGCCAAACTCTAAGCCTTGGGTTTTTGATTGCATTGATGTAGTTTATTACCCACTTATCTAGAGTAATATCATTCATTGGAAAAAAGGCAAATCCAAGCCCTGCTAAAGTTTCAATTAAAAGCAAGGGGTATTTAAAAATCCCAGGTAAGCTAATTTTAAAGGTTATGAGGATTAAGATGCCAAATACTACTAAGTAGCTAAATTGTCTAACAGTTAAATCCCCAATAAGTTTGAACTCCACGTCCATAACATTTTGAGGAATAGGGTGTTGTTTATTGGCAGACTCAATTTGCATAACCTAATTTTAGCAGTAAACAGGAGGTAAGTAACTATTAAAGCTTTTGCAGGAAGCGACTTTACTATGTTTTTCTATTTTCTTTTTGGCGGTCCCGCATCTCCCCCTCCAAATAAGGGTTCTACACCCAACATTTTTTCTAAATGTTTTGGGGCCTTGGGTGAGTTCCACATTATACCGATACTCATAAATATTGAGGCCAGCATAACTATGAATTTTGCACTTGCAAATCCTATAAATATTACATAAAAAGAAGCCGCATACATTACGGATATTGCACTTAGGCCAAAGATTTTACTGGCTAAGTTCATAAAATAAGTTTTAATCATGCCTTCTTTGCCAGGAAAAGCCGAAACTAAAAGAATTAGAGGGGCAAAGGCTATTAAAATACCTGTTTTAAAGCTTATTATTACTATTGCGAACAAATACCTTATCATTGAAATTACCCACATAACAAGAAGTATTACAAATATTATTATTCCTACAAACCCTCCACCTAAGCTGGCAACTACAGTATACAAAAGCATGAACATTATAAAATTTCCAGATGCCCCTTGTTGGAGCTCTGGGCTCATGCTGTTTGTAGCCGCATCTCCAAAAGAGGCTAGCATCCCTATAACTACATCAGTAATCGGCTTGGCTAGCTGAATCATTAAGGAGGCAATTGGGTACGAAAAAGTAATTAAGAGTATTGTAATGAGCAACTTAGGTATAGCCCGCATTAGGGTAATTTGAGTTTGTGGGTTTATTTGCATTCTAAACATTATTGCAAATCCAAAGGCTACTGTAGGAATTATTATTAAATAGTAAGAAAAATTAAGGGCTGTCTTCCAGATATTAAAAAACCCCTCTCCTAAAGTAGTGTCGGTTAAGAACCCTTCCCAAGTATATGCTTTAGCAGTTTTAGCCCCGAAAATCGGTAATTGTTCTTGCATGTAGTCTGCATAGTATGTGGTATTGGCTAAATTTTCGCTTTCTAAGGATACTTGTTTAGTAACGTAGGTTGTTAAGCCCATAAACCCTCCTTTTATGGGTTTTGCCATAGTGATTGTATCGGAAGTTTGTTCGCTATTTAGCTTGTTTAGCATGGAGTCTTCAATAGGACATTTCTCCGTTTCTGTTAAAGTTCCTGAGTTTAAATCCGCAGTTTCTGCTACTTTTTTACACTCGGAGTAAGTTCCCCCTTGAAAGGCTACTGTTGCAGTTTCCGCAACTCCGGTGGTAGCACATTGACCAAAACCTTGTATGTTAGACACACAGTCGTAAGCTGCTTCTATTCCCGCAATTTTAGCATTTATACCCCCAGACCAAGGTACCCATCCAGGTACTGATAAGGCGTATACATTATTGTTTAAACGATCCCCTGCGTTGGGCATAATCATGGCCAAATGTTTTTCGTCTTCCCAATATCTTCCAACGTGAGTTTTATAGTTTGCTATACCTGTTTTTACTAAAAATGCAGTTAGTATAAAAATGAAAATATAAAATAAGATGAATAGTTTGCCGAATTGTTTTAAGCCAGATTTGTTCATTGATTACAGTTTAATAAATAAACCTTTAATTTACTAGTTATTTAAAGTGCTAAAAGTTAACATATACATAATATATGGCACAAAAAAGAGGAGGTCCTCGTAGGGGTCCAGGAAGACCCATGAACCCTGGGCCCACAATAACACCAAGCGCACAGATAAATATCCCTACCGAGCTTTTTGAGTCTCAGGTTTTAAAAAGTGTTTTAAGCCAAGAATCTTTCGAGTATTTTGAGAGCCTTCCTTCTAAGACGAAGGAGATGTATATCGATACCTACAAAAAAGCTCTTTTTAATGCCACTTCTGAAAAAGCTGCAAATGGTTTAATAAATTACGGAGAGGACGAGTTTCAGGATTTGGCGGGTGTCCAGGTAGAGATTTCTTTAAACCCTGCAGATTGGAAAAACCCAGGAGAGCAGGCAAAGAAAACACTAAATAACTGGGCTAAGGGAGTTCTACAGTGGTCTGATATCGAGCGCGAGCTTGAAATGAAGATGTTACGGGAGATTATGTCGGGAAACGTGGATAAGCAACATATGGGAACGGGTTACATTGTAAATAATCAAATCCTTACCTCCAAAACTACCCATACGCTTCGAGGAAACCCCATTACCTTAGAAGGGGCAATAGGTATTGATGGGGTTTCTGGCTACAAGGACTACGCAAAGTCTATTGAAGGGTGGGTTGAAAAAAGCCAGTCTATAGGGAAGAGGGTGGGTGCGAGGGCAGGTGTCGATGAGAAACTTATAGAGTTGATGGAGAAAGAACTTGCCCATCAAGGGGGGACTTGGGTGGATGCTTATGGTAAACCGCTCTTTAATGACACCCAACTTTACACGGCAATGGAGTCTCCTGGTGGAATAATTGCCTCCGCAGGGGCGATTAACCCTAACCTAGAGAGATTTCTGTCCACAGACAGTGTTGCGGCTACTTATGCTACCAAACTAGACGCGGAAATTGTCAAAGGATATACCCTTGGCGACATGGTTCAGGGAGTCAGCGGTAGCAGAGCGATAGTTAAATCAAAACTACAGGCAAGAAAGCTTTTAGATAGTATGGGTGGCAAAGATGTTAGGTATTATCAGGATTTTAAAAATTATGTTTTAACTGGAAATAACTGGAAAACTTTAGGTTTTTCTAGTGCAGCAGCAGCTAGAGAGGTTCTGGATTTTTCAATCGGTGTTGATAAGAAAGATAAAAGACTTGGGGAGTGGCTTTCAGAAGGAGCTTTTAACCCTAAAGTATTACCTGGGACCTTTTCTGATGCTAAGAGTAGAGACTTTTTACTAGCTCAGCAGTCTTTTGCAAACCTCGATGATGCCGTGATGAAAGCTAAAGAAGTCTTGGTTAATGACAGCTTAACCTTACTTAAGGAGAGTAGAAAAGATATATTAGATACTCTTTCTGCAGGTATACCCATAGCTCAGAGGGGCGATTTTAGAAGACGATTATCCCGAGCCATAGGCTTGAGGGACTACGTGGAGACTCGGAACACTATGCTGGCTCAGCAGGAATTTTTAGACGCCGTGCTAAAAGGGGATCTCTATAAACCCTATGTATTTTTGGGTAAGTGGGATCTATTAGCAAAGTATACTCCCATACAAAAGGAGTTAGATAAAATTAAATTACCACTTAGGGCTTTTGGTGCTAGTAATCTAGGGGAGCTTAGAAATCTAGTGAAAACCGCAAGTGTTAAAACCCAGGATTTTATTGGTTTAACAGGGGAGGGTTATACTGAGTTCGCAACTCACCGCTTTTTCACCGCTTTTTTAAGCCAGCAAGAGTATTTGTATCCCGGAGACTTTATCAACGGATTAAATGTTGCAGAAATTGGTGGTAACAAAATCGGTTTATTTGTGGGAGAAACATACTTGCAAACTAAAAATAAGTTTACTTCCTTTAAAAACAGCTTTAGCAGTACAGATATGGGGAGGGTGCATATTTCCGCAAGACAGCTTGATGGTTTAGTCAATGTTCTTGCTGCGCTAAACACAATGTCCTCGAATGTGCCCGCTGTGGGTGGTGTAGTTAACATTAGTAATTTTCACGACCTCTTCAAGGGCTGGTACGAGCAATGGGAACTAACTAAAAATGCGGACTTTATAGATGCGCTTATAGCTGGAGGTAATCTTACCGGATATACGGGGGATACCGCAGTTCTGAAGAAATCCTTTATCTCGATTTTCAAAACTTTAGAATCTTTAGAAAAAAAAGGTGTAGACAGGGACGACTTTTTATCACTTACCCTCCTGTTAGGGCAGAAATTTATCCGAGATGGGAAATTAGTAAAGTATATGGCAGTCCTGCCTTGGGTAGCAACCAAGCTTAATGCAGTACAGAGCACCGTTTTTGCTACGTTAGAACATAAACTTTTATACGGAGTTTTTAAAATTAAGAGTTTTGGCATTGGAAAATTTACTCGAAGGTTGTGGAGGTATAACAAGCCTGGATACGGTCCAGTTAGACAGGCTAAAGTCTTTTTAAGACTGTGGAGAATGAAGTATGCAAACAAAGCTTTTTATAAAGCTATCGTCTCCGCGTTAGGAAAACTGGGTAGTGTGTTTTCTAAGTTTTTACCAGCAGGGTTGACAGGTCCACAGGCCGTACCCGCCTTACTGGCCCTAATAATAGCGAAGGTAGGTCAAGCGGTAATTAAATCGGCAATGAGTTTACTTAAGGGGGATATAAAAGGTGTTTACTATGCATTTAAAAATTTAGTTGATGATTTAATAGTTAACCCTACTAAGTTTGTAGTAAAAATACTGCTTTACGCTTTAGCTATAATTCTTGTTTTTATTATAATGATACTAGGGGGTAGTGTAGCTCAGGATGATCGAGATTTTGGAGCAACGGCCTACATGGGAAGCATTTTTGATGACCCAACTTTGGCCTGCCGAGGTGCAGCTAACTTTGCCGGTAGTTCTGCCTCTGGACTAGACGCAAATCCTGTGGCTCCTACCGAAACTTCCTGCTTTGGCTGGAGATCTTTTACACAGGCAGGGTCTACAAAGTATAATTTTCACACGGGTATAGACTACGGAGCTACTACTGGAACCCCTATTTTATCGCCTTATAACGGTTCTGCTACAGTGATTTCTGCAGGTTGGAATACAAGTGGTTATGGTAACCTGGTGGTTTTAAAAGCAAACAGCGCGGATATTTACATATATTTAGCCCACATGAGTCAAATAGATGTAACGACAGGTCAAACAGTTATACACAGGCAACAGGTGGGGCTGGTTGGAAGTACTGGTAACAGCACTGGCCCGCATTTACATTACGAAATAAGGTCTGGTGGAACGGGTTCGGCTTTTGCGGTAAACCCTTGTTCGGTATTCAGCTGTGGTACTTTATGTGGTGGTGTGAGTGGTAGTAATTTAAATGGCAGAGGAGAATGTTATGCCGAATATGAACCTTATCTTCCTTAAAAATATAAAGCAAGTAATTGGCCAAAATAAATATGCTTTTTTTGTTTTAATCTTAATTGTTTTGGTTGTAGTGGGCACCTTATTTTCTAGTTATCTGTCTCGGTTTTTTAGCAAGCCGGTTACCAAAACAACCTCCGTAGAAAAACAAGAAAATCTTACAGATGTTAAGGATGTTGTAAGTAAGTCCAATAGGGTAGTGCAAAATTTTGATAAAAATGTTCCTCAGTTACCTGCCGTTTTTTATGGTAATGAGGTTAAAGTTAAAAAAGAGGTTACGGAAAGTGATCTTACAGAGATTAATAACAGATCTTTTATTTATTCAGTTATTCAGTATAAACCTGAAGAATTAGCTAAGAACCCCCGCTTTAAAAATTTAAATTTTTCAAACATTACCAGTGTAAAGGGTACTAAAGAAGGTACTCTAGATGAATTTGTTTCTGCCTACACCTACCTTTTAAACGGTGCCTCTACTAGCAGTGTGTATAGCTTTTCCCTTAAAAAGCTTACGGAAAGAGATATAGATTTAGGGGGTGATGAGTATTTTGTTCCCGCAGCCTTTTCTAATATGGGAACTTTATACTCTCAGGTTACTTATGGGGTTTATTTAAACGGTAATTTATTTGTTGATGAATATGGCCAATCTTCTGTTTCTGCCATTTATAATAAGTTTGAGAAAACAGTAGACTTTAACATATTAAATTTTTTTCCAAAAAGAATTGATGTTGTGGGGAACAGGTTTTTTGAAGCAAAGAATTATTTTTTAGTTCCAAAAATTTCCTTAGATGCGAATTTAACTGCCTTAGTGCTCGATGGTAATGTTACTTTAAAAACCAGCGACTTTAAATTTGAAAGTAGTAAAGACCCTAATTTGGTTTATATCTATGACTCTTTTAGTGGTTTATTAGTACCACAAATCGCTTTTAGTGGGAGTGTAGAAAACGTGCAAGGTCTGTTAAACAGTGAGGTAAACTTTATGCCGGTTAGTCAGTAGATATTAATTATTAATTTGATTCGTAAACAGATACCTTGGCCGGACCTACGCCTGCCATTCCCCACCTTACAGCTGTATCGTAATCAACGTCTACTACCCAGTTTCTTTGTAACAGAGAGGGTATGTCATGCATTGCTGCAACATCTACTACTAAGAAAGGCCCTTCTACCTGGTTAGTTTTAGGATTTGTTATGTAAACTTCTCTACCAATATCTCCTGCTCTAAGTAGGGCTACAAATCCCTTATATTTACCCTTGTTTTGCATACTTAAACCGTCGGGTATTTTTCCTGGGTAGTTTTTGCGTTGGTTTGCCATAGCTGTATCCATCACCCCTCGTGAGTAATACATAGCTTTTCCGCTAGCAGGTAAATTAGAGGGTGAACTATAAGGTGGATCTAAGCTCATAGATATATCTGGGTCTACAGGCACTCCTGGGTTAACTTGGCCAATATCTCTATTACTTAAATTTAAGCACTCTTCCCCTTTTACCTCTACTAAAGTCGTTGGAAAACTAGTTTTGCAACTTCCTGTACCGTCAAAATTTATACCAAACATTTTTGTATACATCTCTTTGCCTTTAACTAACCACTCTGCTGAGTAGGTGTACTTGTTATTAAAAACTATATCCCCGTCTCCCAACTTTATACCTGTAACTCGGCTCCAAAAGTTATCCTCAGGGTTATTTCCGTGTAGCCCACCGCACGAGTTATTTGCAAGTACGTTGTAGGGATCAGCTAAGGTACAACCCATGGTCTGAGTTTGGTCGTTATTGTACCTTTCGTGGGTAATCGGGCTTGCGTAACCTCCACCTGGCATATTGGAGTTATTGGTTATCTTTGCACAAAAATTTTTATCTGTATTTTCTTTAAACATTTTAATAACACCACTGTCTGGCAGGTAACTTTGTGCATCGTGTAAGCAAGGAAAATGTTTTACCTGAATTTTGTAATACCCTTCTTTAACATTGAAAGTTGATACCGAGTTTGTATATCCCGTTCCCTTATATTCAAGAACGGACGCATAGTTAAGCCAGTCTGCATGGCTTGAAACGTTTATTTCCGGAGGCAACGCCCTTGGTAGATACATAATTTGATAAAAGGTTCCGTTGGATTCCTCTAGCGTATTGCCACATCTTGATGCAGATGTTTGCCCTGGGTTCATCACTACCACTTGGTGATTTAAAATTAAAGTTGCGCCATCCACATACCTATTAGCTACAGATAACTTTAAGTCTGAAGATTTGTCTAAAAAATAATATTTATTGTTAGGATCCACGTTTAAATCTACTCCGCCTCTAGTAATTGTGAAGTTTTTACTACTATTGCTCATTGAATTATTTACACTACCACAATAACTGTCGGTAGCTATTCCTGCCTCACCTTCGCACTGGTACAGGAAATTTTCTAAATTATTGGCCTCATCGGTTCCTGGGGCTAGGGATATTGAAGTAAGTTTGGGTAGGGCACATTTTTTTGCAAAACCCGCAACACTGTTTTCTTGATTACTGTTTGAGGTTAAATTTCCTAAACCCGAAAATAAACCAGAACTTTTAGCACTTACATTGATCGGTATTTCTTCAGCCATTTCTGTTAAAGCCTTTACACCTGGTGGTGTAAATGCTGTATATAACGTACTTGTTAAAGCAGTGTAGCCCGGTGATTTATACCCCCCGTTATAGCCCCCAACAGTGGATGCTAGTTTTATACTGTCATTATTAGCTAAAGAGCTTCCTGAGGAATTTTGTTTTAGTGCGCAGTTTGCATCACAGGTTGTTTCTTGGCCAATAATGGATATACCGGGTGTAATATCTGAGCCTCCGTATCCTTGTACTACTACTCCAATATCTATATCAGTACTTTTCCCCCCGCACCCTCCGGTCCCATCCGCATTTTTACTACAGTTAGCTGTTCCGATGTCTCTTTCAAACTTGACCTCTCTTTGTCCCAAAAGTTCTTCACAAGTCGTTTTAACGTTTGTTCTCACAGGAAACATACAGGCAGGAACTGTGAATCCTTGGCTTACGGCGGCGGTTTGAATTTTACCGCTATTTGGATCATTTATCAGCGCATATTTTGGATCGTATTTAATACTATTACTAATCTGTCTTTGCTTTATAGTGTTAAATACAATCTCTTGTTTTTGTTCGTTACTATAATTTTTTGCTAAATAATTAGTTTGTGCCTCCGCCAGGTATTCATTATATTGTTTAGTTTTTTCAACTCCAAAAGCTTCTTCTTTAGTGTATCCTACTGGAGGTATCCAGCTTATTTGATTTGTGGGTGTAGACCAAAAACTATTGGTAATTGTGCTGGCTATTTTTTGGGCACAGTATACCCGCATGTCAGCGTGTTTTAAATTAGGTGCTCCCTCAATTACTATATCGACCTCGGTTGGGGTTTCAAGACACCGGATATATTCTTGTTGTAGATCTGTCGTAGATTTTCCTGGAGGTAAAAATCTATCTATATTTGCAATTTTTGGAGGCACCTCTACGTCGCCAGCTCCCCCGGTTTGGGGCGCTCCCCCATAGGTTGACTCCATATTTTGATTTAGGTGGGTGGTAAAGTAGGCTAAGGGAGATTCTTCTGCAGATCCTTTTTGTCTGCTTGCGTAGCTGTCTATAGGAGGAATAGCTCCTTTGTAGTCTTTTAAAGTTATCATTCGTTTAACCTTGCTGGTAAAGGGTGCTGTTACTCCTGCGAGTAGGGTTTGCCAAATACTGGACCCGTTTTCAACTTCCCCATCTGCTGAACATGTTGCACAAGAGGTATCTGCGTTTAGCACTAAGGGACTTTCACAGCTTAAACCGTCTCCATCGTTTGGCACAAAGGGGCAGTAATCGATTGATGAACCGGGTTTTGGTCTTAAGGCGTCTGCGATACTGGTTTCTCCCCCAGGTCTTATAAATCCTACCCACCCATATTCTTTATTAAATAAGAATTTTTCACCCTGGCCGTTTCCCTCAACAATTTCTATTTCTATTACGTTATTAAGTTGTGGCATTTCGGGTTTGTTGGGGTTTGAGTACACACTATAAATTTTGTTGAACCGCATTTTAAAAGATACAGACCCTGTAAATGGTGCTTCGCAACAACCACAAGTAGCTCCATCCTTTGCAAAGGCAACAACGGTATGATTTGAAGACATAGTTTCGCCCTCACACATATTCCTTTTAACCCACTTGGCTGGCGTGTAATTTTGTAAATCCACACTTCCACACCCGCCTACGGACCCGTCTACCATAGTAAAACCCGCTGCCCTGCCGTCCAAACAGCTAACATCCTGTCCAGGACCTGTTGCCCATGAAGTATCTCTTCCGTGATAAATAAATTGATCATCATAGGCGAATTCTTCGTAAACACTGCCATCTGCACTTTTTGCAAGGTAAAATGTTGGTTTACCTCCTATTACCCTTCCATCTTCAACAACATAAGTTAAGCCCCCGCTACTTAAAACTGCTTTATCTGAGTTAGGTTTAAAATAATCTAACATATCCACACAGGCTGCAGAGACGGGAGTCGTATTATTTAAAAAGATGGCTATTAAAAGAGTGGTGAATATTAGATATTTTTTAAACATGTATTGCCCTAATTATAAGAGAAATTGGACTATAAAAGAAGTTACTGGAAGTTTTTTATTTTAACTAAAAATGGGGTATGGTTACATCGAACATTATTTCGTCCCCTATCCCGGTAACCCCGAAAATTTGCCCTAGTACAACTTTTACAATGGCCCAAAAGGATACAGCTAAAACCATTGCAGCTAAAGCCCACATAAGTGTCTGTTTTCCTGAAGCAATTTTTTCCGGGTCTCCTTGCCCTGTCGCTAGTTTAATTCCTCCAACTAAAATAAATAAAAAACCTAAAGCCAAGGTCACGTTTCTTAAGGATAGTATTAAAGTTGTTATACCACCAGCCAAACTATTGAAAGCCTCGTCAACCTTTACAGCCTGGTCGTGAGTAAATGGGGGTTCTTCAAAAGCTGCAAAAATAAAATTTTTGCCATATACATTTATGTAAATAAAAACCAAATTAATTAAATTCATGTGTTTATTATTGTTGTAGGGTCGTCAAAACCAAAGATATTAAAAATTAAGAAAGGTATTAACTTAAACGAAACAATTACAATCGCAGATATAACCGCCCAGGTTAGGCACTGACCTGCCTCAGCTTTTTTATTGGGATCGCCCGCTGACGTGACAAATTTTATACCACAAACAATTACAAAAATTATTGAAAGCGATAACCCTACTCCAAATAATAAGTTGTACAGTATTCCAAAGATATCCGATAGATTTGTGACGTCTGTAAGTTTTCCAACTGCTGTGTTGTCTGGGTTGCCAAAATTTGCTAGTACTCTGTTCATATCCCTATATTACAGTATTACAGTTTTAAAGTGTAGTTAAAACTGGCACCCTTTGAATAAACCTACTTGGGCATAAAAAAAGCCCCTGCAAAAGCAGAGGCTTTAGTTTTAAGTTCAGATTAAAGTTTAATACTACGAAGTTGGTAGTAGTTCGTCTACTCCTTTGAATCCAAATAAGTTTAAAGCCAAGTTTATTAATAATCTAAAGGCAATAATAACTACAGCACCAATAATGGCGTTTGTTATACAGTTTCGTGCCTCTTCAGCTTTGCTTTGGTCGCCACTGGACATGGCATATTTTATACCACAAACAATTAAAAATACTAACGAAATGGATATACCTACACCAAAAACCAAATTAATTATGAAAGTAACAAATGCACTTAAACTTCCAAACACGGTGCTAGTTCCCCCAGTATCCGGTAAGTCAATTGCTGTACCTGCATGGGCTACCCTTAAAGTTACATAACTTAAAAGCTCGTTAATGTTAATCATAAAATATAAAAATTTACTGTAACTTATTAAATAATATTAGATAACTCCGATTAAATCAAATGTTCTGTCTATATTCCCATGGCATTACCCAGAATATTAATTAAGGTAGCCGCACCGCCAATTACTAACAATCCCATTAATATCGCATAGAGCTCCTCTTTTACCTGTTGTAATTTAGTTGGATCTCCCGAACTTGTAGCCAGCGCCATTAAGTTAATAAGTATTTTTACAACCGCAATAATAATTGCAATTGGAAAAGCTAAATTATAAACCCAACCGACCATATTTTTTACTTTATCCAAAGCCTGATCTGGACTTAAACCGGACGAGGGGGAGCTTGAAGGGGCCGGTGCGGGTGCGGGTGCTGGAGCTGGTGCCGGAGCTGGTGCCGGAACAGGATTGGGGTTTGCTGCAGCAAAAGTGCTTGCTACGGAGCAATCATCTGCAAAGAATAGGTTATTTCTGTGCCATACAATAACTCTCAGATTGCCCGAGTTTATACTGTCCGAGGGGTAGTTACCTGCAGTCGTTCCTGAACCGCTTTTTCCGATTTTAGCAGTGCTGGGGTTTATAGTTTGCCACCCTGAAGCTGTTCGTGCCTGAATTTCCATCTGATATTCTGATTGGTTCCAGGATAGCGGATCTAGGCCATTTACTGATGCGATTACCCTGGTTTGACCTCCCACAGGTGGTTCGGAGGTTACCGACACAAAACCTGACGCTGTACAGTTATAGGTAGCTGTCTCCGCATAGATACTTTTGACATCCAAAAAACCCCATAAAAAGGTTATAATAAAAAATATGAAACTGCCTAGAATTAGTTTTTTAATCATTGTTACCTTAATGTTAGGTTTATCGACTTTTATAGTCAATAATTCTGCCTATATTTTTGCCGAGGATGACCTACAAAAGGTTGAAGAGGATATCCAAAAAACCCAAAATAAAATTGATAATTTATCGGATCAAATTTCTAAAATAAAAGGTGAGGTTGGAAACTTGTCGGGTTCTTTAAGCCAAATACTTTTCTCTATAAAACAGATAGAAGTGGAAATAAGTAATATAGGAAACCAAATAGATGGTATTACTTACGATATAAATACTAAGTCGGGTGTTTTAACTACCCAAACTGTGCTTAGAGATAGAACTATTCGCAATTTTTATAAAAAAGGCCCAAATAATGTCATGACTGCAATTGTGCAGTCTAACTCTTTATTAGCAACAACAGAGAGAGCCGAGTACTTAAAAAAGTACTTTGATGACTCTCTAAATGTTATTTCTAATATAAATTCTGATATCATCATCAACAAACAAAACAAAGCCCGTTTAGAAGAATTACAAAACGAGGTACTTGCCGAAAAAACTAAGTTAGATTCTATTAAAGCAGATACAGAGCAAAAGTTAGCAGAACAGCAGCAAGAGCTCTCTGCTAAGAATAGTGACTTAGGAAGTTTAAGTAAAAAGTTAAATGGCTTGCTTAAAAAGCAGCAAGATATTTTAGCTAAAAAAAGTGGAGGAGAGTTCTATTCTTCTTTGGGAGATGGCGTGCAAACCGATGATCCACACGCTGCCCCAAGCTATAACCCGGGTTTTAGCCCCGCTTTTGCTGCTTTTAGCTACGGAGCTTATACACACTATAAAGGTATGAGTCAGTATGGCGCTAAAGGAAGAGCAGATGACGGGAAAAAATACGACGAAATATTAAAGTTTTATTATAAAACAGGGGTAAAAACCAAAGATGGTATGCCCAGTAAAATAAGTGTCGATGGTTATGGAGAAATGGATTTTCAATACTATTTATACGGACTTGCTGAAATGCCTACAAGTTGGCCAAGCGAAGCTCTAAAGGCACAGGCTGTCGCGGGAAGATCCTATGCTTACAGGTATATCAAGGCAGGCAAGTCTATATGTACTAGCCAAAGTTGTCAGGTGTTTTCTAAAAGTAAGGCTGATAGTGTGAAAAATGGGGACTACCCAAATTGGAAAAAGGCTGTTGACGATACTAAGAATAAAATTCTAGATAACGAGGATACTGTAGCTTACTACTCCTCTACTACGGGTGGTTACATTGAAGATGTTGGTTGGGATAAAAAAGGTGGTTGGCCTGGAGATGCATATGAAAAACGGGGTGGGTCACCTTGGTTCTATAAGGGTTGGTATACCGAAAGTTATTCCGTTAGTTCGGATAAGTGCGGTAGAAGCCACCCCTGGTTAAATGAAGAGGAAATGGCCGATATATTAAATGCTTATGTGTTACTAAAAGCCGGAAAAGACACCGATAGAATTACGCCCGTTACCACAAGTTGTTGGGGAGGAGATCCTTACTCTATGGGTGACCTTAGAAAAAAAGCAGATGAGATAGGTACAGGTTACTCAAAAGTAAAAAGTGTGTCAGTTAGTTTTAGTGACAATGGGTACACCAGCCAAGTAACTTTTGAGACAGACAAAGGTACCTTAAAAGCGGAGGGTCAATTATTTAAAAGCGCTTTTAATTTAAGAGCTCCTGGCTATATAGCAATAAAGTCTAAATTGTTTGATATAGAAAAAAAGTAGCAAAATAATACCCTATATTTTTACTTTGTCCTTAGTCGTAGTAAAATCAAACCATGAACATATTTTCGGCATATTTAGAAAAACCTACAAATATAAGATTTGCTACACAAGAACCCGGAGAAAAGATTATCTTTGCTCTGCGTAAAGCTTTTGTTACTAATATTCCCTGGATTATTTTAAGTATCTTAGCTCTGTTAGCCCCAACTTTTTATATGAATTATGTTTTGAAGTATGGTACTTTGTTTTCCTTTTATAAAGGCTTAGAGTTAGAAAATATAGCAATTGCTCTTTGGTATGTGATGTCAGTTATATACACCCTAGAAAGATTTATAACTTGGTATTTCAATGTTTATATTGTAACTGATCGTAGACTTATAGATATCGATTTTAAGCCTTTATTTTATAAAAATGTTAGTGAGGCCACCTACGATAATTTAGAGGATACCTCGTTTAGTATGAGTAACATTTTTCAAACTATTTTTAATTACGGCAATGTCTTAATGCAAACTGCTGCCGAACAAAATCAATTTGAATTTATAGATATTCCTAATCCTGCAAAAGTCCAAGACATTATTAGTGATTTGGCTGCAAAAGCAGGTGGAGGGCATGAGTAATATGGAATTTTCAAACATTGTAGTAATCTTTTTAAATACAATTGTAGTAATCATTGTATTAATGTATTTACTCTTTGCTGTTATTCTTGTTAGACAGGTTAGTCTTATGGGCCAGGTTATAATTACCGGGGTTGATAAATACGTAAAAGCTATGGCATTAATTCACTTAGCCTTTGCATTTATTGTCGCGTTGTTCTTAATTAACACTTTATTGCTTTAAAATGTACGACATAAAATCTCAGAAAATTTTGGGAAGTTTTGATCCAATTGATGGTGTATGGTCTATTCCCTATGAGTTTGACCCAGACGATATAAATGTATTAAATAGTCGAGGCCGTTTGTATATGGTGTTGGATTTTGAGGGTTCTTCTAATATTGATTTACACCTAGCCTCTAAAATTTTAATAGATGAAACAAAAGAAAAGTATTATGGTGACTCCGATGGCACTCCCCTACAGGCACTAGAAAAGGCTTTAATTTCAGGTAAAGATAAACTAAAAGAAATAGCTAAAACAAACGACTCTTCAGTTAAGTCGTTAAATTTTAACGTGGCTTGTGCAGTTGTTTGGGGGAAGGTTTTATACGTAGCTCAGCTAGGTGAGTCCGCTGTTTTATTGGTAAGAAACGGAGAAGTCTTAGATATAGGTCATAAAACCAGCGGGGAGGTTTTAACCAGCTCCGGTATTTTAGAAAGTGATGATGTATTTATTTTATCCACTAAAAAATTTAACGATTCTTTTAATAACTCTTTACTCCTAGAAAAACTAGGATCTTTAGAAGAAGAGTTTAAAAAATCCGATTCCCCCGCCTCTTTTTCGGCAGTGGTTGTTATGTTCAAAAAATCTATGTTACCTAACAAAAGAGATATAGTAGGTATAGTATCCTCCTTATCCAAGAGAAGTGCCAAAATCGATGTAGATACTTCTACACATTTGAATGAAAACTTAGATTTAAACTCACCAGAGGAAAATGTTGAAAAGGTTTTAGAAAATGACCCCGACTTAAGTTCAATTACTTCGTTAACTGATATTCCAAGTAGTGCCAATCAAGAAACAGGGGTGTCTAGTGTTTTGGCAACCGAAAGAAATACTAAAAAATACTTTAAAAAGCCTAATAAAAAAACTTTAATGGTAGCCGGTTTTGGTCTTATTGCTACAGGGATTTTAGTAGGTTCCTACTTTTTTATACCTAAAATTAATTTATTTAAAAAAGACGCCGTAACCATAGCAACCTTAGATGTTTCGGAATTTAATTTAAAATTTGAAAATTTAGTTAGCAATAATGCTGATAAACAAGAATACGAGGTTTTACTCAGTGACCTTAATAAGGAGATAGAAAATGGAAATAGCGATACTGATTTACAGGTGCTTAAGGTAAAAATTGAAAACTCTATTAATAAATTTGATTCAAATAGCGATTCTAGTATTTTTAATTTTAAAGTTAAGTCTGATAGTTCGGCAATCTCTTCTTTATCAGCTTTTAATAATGATATTTTAATATCCGATAGGGGTGCCAAACAATCCTATGTATTTACAGATGAGGAGCCTTCCAAAATAGCAGATTTGCCTAAAAATGATAATTACTTAATTACCTTGTCTAGTGAGGATAATTTGTATATTTTAACAACAAAAGCCGTTTTTATTGGTCCTAACTCTTCGAATTTAACAGAGTTTTCTTTAGACACAGAAATTGCCAATTTTACAGGGGCAGTTGAATATTTAGGAAATATTTACGTTTTAGCAAATGGCTCGATTTATAAATATATAAAAGGAGATGGTACCTTTACCCGATCTATCTGGGCTGAAAATGTTGGGAATTTTAACGATTTAGCAATTGACGGTTCCATATATTTGGTTGGTAACGAGGGAGTGACCGAATACTATGTTAGCGAAGAGCAAGAATTTAACACAAATATTACCAATGCAGTGGGTGTTTATACTAATAGAGATTTAGATTATCTTTGGATACTTTTGGATAAAAAATTAGTAAAAGTAGATAAAAAAAGTGGGGAAGAGTTAACTACTGTAGATCTAAATTTTTCAGCCCAACATTTTACAGTACTCGAGGACTCAGCCTTTTTATCTAGCGGGTCTAAACTTTATAAAATAGATTTGGCAAAGTAACTATGGAAAAGTTACTGTTAAGTAAGAAAGTTTCTGGTAGCTTTGAAATCTTAAAAAATTATTCTGCTGGAATTAAGCTTTTAGGTGAAGAGGTAAAATCTTTAAGACAAGGAAAAGGAAATTTAAAAGGGGCTTTTGCAAAAAACATAGGTGGCCAAATATTTTTAGTAGGGTTTAATATTCCAAAATATTCACGAAGTAGTAACTTAAAATACGATCCCACTAGATCCAGAAAATTACTACTGACAAAAAAAGAGATAATAGATATAAATGCTCAAATCTCTAGTAAAGGAAGAACTTTAATTCCTTTAGAAGTATTTATAAATGAAAGTAAGTTGGTAAAAGTAAAATTGGGCCTGGCAAAAGGGGTTGGAAAAGCAGGCAAAAGACAGTTTGAAAAAGAAAAGCAACTAAAAAAAGATATGGATAAAGAGATAAAAGAAGTTAGAACTAGATAACTATGTCTTCTCGTATAAAAGCTTTCTTTAAATCTTTAAAAGGTCTTTATTTTAATTACATCTACGACAAAAAATCCGAAAACCTTTATCCCAGGATATATTTATTTTTGATACTTGTTATTGCTCTGTATTTGGCCTTTTTTAGCTATATTAGGTCTACTAATTTTAGTTACGACGAGTCGAATACTCTAAATATTGCCAGCTTGTCTTTTTTCGATATTTCCGAGGCACTAAAAAACGAGCACAATTTTCCCTTTTATTACTACATTTTAAAAATATTTAGCTATTCTCCTCACTATATTTTAATTTCTAAAGCCTTTAATTACTTAATTTGGATTTTATGTGTTGTTTCTTCTTATTTTTTTGGAAAATTAGTTTTTAAGAATAAGAATAGTGCCTTAACATTTACCTTTTTAGTTGCTTACTCCCCCCTTTTAAACTATTACTCTTTTTATATTCGAATGTACGGGCTAATGTTTTTGCTTTTAATTTTTTATCAATACTTTTTTATAAGAATATTATCAAGGGAACAGAATACTAAAAGAAATTACTTTCTGTTTTTTGTATCTTCTTTATTGCTTTCATTAATACACCCTACCTCTGTATTTATTTATTTTTCCGCTGCTGTGGCTATTTTTTTATTATACGTGTATAAAAACCAAAAAAATGTATTTGTATTACTGACTACATTTTTATCTTCTATAGTAACTTTATTTTTATTTTTATATAAGAAAGGGATCTACGATACTTTTATGGGCGGCGGCAGTTCTTATGTGTTTGATTTTAAACCTAATATTTTAGGCGGAATAAATTCTCTGCTACTTATACCTCCTAATGCACCTTTCTATTCTTTGGTTTTGTTCCTGTTTATTTACCTAGTTTATAGGTATTTTAAAAAGTTAAATCCGGGATATTTATATATTTACTCTGCTTCTAGTTTAATTGTTTACTTAGTTTTAGTATCCTATATTGGAGATAAAAACCCCAGACACTACATTTACTTCTTATTACCTTTATTGTTTGCAATTGCTAAAGGGATTATTAGTCTTAAAAAAAATGTAAAAATGTGGTTATTGCCCGCTGTAATTCTGTTCTTTGTCTTAAATTTCATTAATTTCGCAGCAACCAGTTACAATCTGCACGTAGAAAATAAGGAGTTTTGTAGCAAGGTTTCTGAGTTCAACAACTTATCGTCCTTAATTGTTACCAACTACGCAGTGTATAACCCTTTAAGAGAATGTTTGGGCAAGGAAACTTTACCTAAGATTTATATTCTAGGTGGTGATACTTTAATTTATCAAGCAGATAACAAATCTTTTAAGGAAAATGTTTTTTATCAGTCCAGAAGGGGAGGTTCCACCGATATTACTGATAGCAGAAGGTTTTTATATAGAAGCATTAAGTTTAAAGGTAATTATCCCTCTAGCTATATTCAAGAGGTTAAAAATATTTTAAATCAAAAAAGTTATGGAATGGAAAAGCTGATTTACGTAACAAGATATGAATATGGAAATAACAATGGTCAAATTTCTACAGACGAAATATCTCTTTTTTCCAACTTTAAATTTGTTAGGTTTATTTCCCCAAGTATCTATATTTTTGATGTTAAGTAGTCTTTATAATTAAAATTTATTAGGGCCGGATTTTTCTAGGTTCTAGATCGGGTTTATTGGTTTATAATACCTGGGTGAAACCTACACTTGCAGAAAAAATTGACAAAATATCTAATATATTTGAGATACCTAAAATAGCGTCAATAAAAGTTACTGATGGTTATATCCAACGTTATTATAAAATAAATCAAATACCCTACTCTCTGTTTCACTCAAAAGAGGATTTAGCGCATTTGGGTATTACTAGAAATGGTGTTTTCACTAAAGATGATTTAACAGCCCAAGCATTGTTTGTAAATAAGTATGTTAAAAGAACCAAAGCCAGTAGGGTTTTAGAACTAGCTACTGGAAGGGGCGCTGATGCTTCTCTTTTGGCTCGTAAAAATCCGAATACTAAATTTTATGGAGTAGATCTTTCAGAGGGTCAACTTTATTACGCCTATAAAAAAGCAACTAAGGTTAAAAATTATTTTCCTTCACAAGGAACCTACCAAGACTTAAGCACTTTTGAAAATAATTCTTTTGATGTCTGCTTTGTAGTTGAGGCCCTTTGTTACTCTACCGATAAAAAAACAGTTTTAAGTGAGGTTTACAGGGTTTTAAAAAAAGGGGGTTATTTTATTGTGGTAGATAGCTATAGAAGTGATAAACAATTATCAAACACTGAGCTTACTGCTAGTAAGTTAACTGAAAAAGGTATGGCGTTAGATAGCTTCGAAAAGTATTCTAGCTTTATTAAAAAGGCCATGGAAGCTAGATTTAAAATGGAGTTAGAAGAAGATGTTTCAAAATACGTAGTACCCAATATGGAACGGTTAGAAAAAGTAGCCTCACACCTTTTTAAACACCCTCATATGGCAAAACCTTTAGTAAAAGTTTTACCTAATGAATTTGTTTACAATGCAATTTCGGGTTATTTAATGCCCAATTTAATAAAAGATGGCGTGGCAAAGTACTATATTACTGTTTTAAAGACTTGATACTAAAACTTTTATGCTTCCTTGACTGCTTAACATTATACTTATACAGTTGTTTTAATGCTTAAAAAAGTAACACTACCTATAATTTCTTTTGTATTCCTAATTTCTGCTTTTTTGATATACCCAAATCACTTAGTTACGGCATTCTCTTTTTCTAGTTGGTTCAATCGTGGGTCTGTTTTGGGAGATGACAGCAAGGATGAGGGGGAGAAGGAGGACAGAGAGGATGAAAAAGAAGAGAAGGACGATGATAAAAAGGAGGAAGAAAAGAAAGAAACAGAAGATAAAGATGGAGAAAAAGAAGATGAAAAAGAAAAGGAAGAAATTAAAACTGAGGAAACAATTAAAAATTCAGACGGTAGCCAAACCAGAATAAAAAGAGAGATAAACGGGGACGAAGAAAAAGTTGAAATTAAAACATACAACAGCTTTGGTACTAAAATTAATGAGACCAAAATAGAAAGTAATAGTGACGAGGTTAAATTAGAGAGCGAGAATGAAAGTTCAAACGAAAGTATTTCTGGCTCTATAAAAAAGTTAAACTTGGGAAGTAGGCTTTCTGAGCTATCTTTATCGACAAAAGAGGGTAGGAAAATAGACTTAAAAGTTAAGTCTGGGGACGAAGAAGGTAGGTTAAAATATAACCCTGAAGATGGAAGTTTGGTCGTTACAAGAAAGGTCGAAAAAGAAGGGGAGGTTGAGGGAAAAGAAGAAGAGGTAGAAATAGAAAGCCGGGGTGACGGTTTCGAGCTCAAATCTAAGGGGTCTCTCGCCCACATCAACTTCCCAATTTTAATAGATGAGGTTACAGGGGATATTTATGTAGATACTCCTTCAGGACAGGTTTTATTAAAAACGATGCCAGACAGTATTTTAGAAAAAGTAAATGTTAACAGAGAGCTGTTTACTGTTGATTCTATGGAGATCGATGTTCTTGGTGCAGGCGACGAAAACGGAGCCGTTTCTAAATTAGAGTACAAAGTTAGAGGGACAAAAATTGAAAAACTGTTGGGGTTATTTAGAGTCAGTGTCGCCGAACAAATAAATTTAGATGCTCAAACTGGTGAAGTTATTTCTTCGACTAGTTCCTCTTTAGCTTCTAAACTTTTAGACTTTTTTAGCTTTTAGTAAAGGTTAACAATTGAATTTTAGCCATTAATGTTATAGTATTCTTTTGTTCTTATTCCGCGGTAGCTCAATGGTGGAGCAGAAAGCTGTTAACTTTAAGGTTGGAGGTTCGAGTCCTCCCCGCGGAGCCATAAATTTACTCTTTCAAAAATGCAGTGAAGGCTGTCTTATCTAACTTCGCAAACCTTTAGTCCCATAGTCTTTACATTTTCCGTCAAATTTACTATAATCCTGTGTATTATTTATGCACTTTTAAAACCTAATAACTTGTAGAGAGTAATTCGGATATAACCGCTATATAAGGGTTGTAATCGAATCGTCTCTCTACATTTTTTTTCATTCACCCCGAAAGGAAGTAGCAGCATGGCTACAAAGCCCCCATTTCAGAAAGTGCTCGAAGATCTTGGCGTAAGTGCGGCTGCGATTGAAATTCTTAAAGAGGAAGAACTTTCCTCCGAGGACGACTTGGCAGGTTTTACTTACGACCAATATGTTGCAATGAAGATCAAGGCAGGCAGTGCCCGCAAGCTTGCGGACACCTATGGCCCGAAGCCTCTTGCAACAGAGAAAGCTGATGGAAGCCCCATTCAAGTGACCGTTAGTGACCCCGAGAATCAGTGTCCTCACTGTCAAGGGTTGTTGACTGGGCAAATGAAAGCGGCCAACAGGTGTGGGCACTGTGACAAAAGGCTTTACGAAGAAGTATCTTGTCCTTACTGCTCCACAAAACAGGCTGTGTACGGAGCGCGAAGATGCGTTAAGTGTTCTCGCAAGATTGGAGAAGACAAGACGGACCTTCGTCGTCTGGCGCAGCTTCGAATGCGTGGAATTCAGCCACCCTTGATGGACACGGAGTTGTCTGCGATCAAGGAGGATGCGGTACGTCTGGAACAGCTCGATGACGAAATAGAGAAGGGAGGTCAGCCTCAGGGCGCTACCTTTCGTCAGTAGTCAGGCACCTGCGGTCGGCGATCCCATCATCTTGCTCCTTGAGAGTGAGAATAACCTGGTTCTGGCCTCGGCTCTTAAGCTCCAAAAGGTGATTATGGCTAGTTTTGTTAGCAGACAACACCTTTCGCAGGTTTTAAGACTAATGAATGAGGAATTGGAATCCCTGTCTGGCAGCCAAGAGCTTTCAGAGGTGATTTTTCACCTGATTGACTGGTCAGAAAAAACAGGGAGACTTAGAGATTTTCTTCGGGCTATGGCAACAGCAAATCCTGGTGGACAAGTAGCTCTTATTGAGCTTGAGATAAGTCCCACCAGAAGAGCTGCTGAAACCCCCGTACGTGGCACAGTCGCGCACACCTATCAAACCGTAACCACCCAGGTTGTGCAAAATGTGAGTCCCTCTGGATCTGCAGGTACCCTTCGTATCACGAGTGGTATGCGCAACAGCGACATTGATGCCCAAGGCAAGAATGTCTGGATATCCGGCGGGAACGTAAACGGAAACATCAGAAATGCAAACGAAGTTCGCATCACTGGTGGGAACGTAAACGGAAATGTTTTCTGTAAGAGTTTTGACCACACGGGAGGAAACTTTGGCGGGAACGTAACGTACATCTAGAGAGACGAGTGCACGAGCACAACTTAACTGCAAAAGCAGAAAAGTTGTGTTCGTGCGTCTCTTAAAATTTCTTAGTATTATCTAGAATTCTTTAACAGAATATATAATCCTTTCGCTAAAAACTGTTTCTATGCTTTACAAACTAAAATCCCATTCTACTTTTTGGCTACTAAATAGATCCACTATGGGAAGTCCGGGAAGGGTTGTTATAATAACAACATGAACAAGAAGATTTTATTAACTGGCCTGCCTCGTAGTGGTAAAACAACAATCCTAAGAAAAGTATTGAATAATATTTCAAATAAGACAGGATTTATTACAGAAGAAATTTTAGAAAAGGGTGAGCGAACTGGTTTTAAAATTGTTACTTCAAAAGTGCAAGAAGCAATTATTGCGAGCACTCACTTTGACACTTCTCCCCTAAAGGTGTCCCGATATTTTGTGGAAGTGAAAGGAATGGATGCTTTGCTACCGTCACTTTTAGAATATTCAGATAACGATTTATTATATATTGACGAAATCGGACAAATGCAATTGTTTTCCGGAAAGTTTAAAGATTTTGTGCAAAACTACTTGAATAGTGGACTCCCCTTTCTTGGGACAATATCAAAGATTTATGAGGACTCCTTTACTAAGGAAATATTAAGAAGAGAGGATGTAACGGTATTGGAAGTTACAAAAGATAATAGGGAGCAGGTATTAAAACAAGCTACAGAATTAGCAAAATAGCACCTTTTTAGTGCATAATAAGCAAATTAAAGTCCCCCCCCCCACTATTTCTCGGTTCAACGAATGCGTCAATCCGGGGGAGCCAAATAACTCTAATTGAAAAATTCTAAAGTGGCTAAAATCATATTAGTGGTCTCTTTATATCCAGCATAATCTTCATTATCCCCAACATAAGATTGGGATATACGATAAAAGTTTCCATCAAAACCAACAATAGTTTCTGTATAGTCAATATAACAACCTTTTGCTGAATACTGAAAACCACCTTGACCCCCGACTTTTACTGGTAATAAATCTGAAACTACCCCATCCTCATTGTTACAGTTCTCCATAGTATTATTTCTCTCACTTAGCGCAAGTTGTTTTAGGTCATTAGTTGTAACATTCCTGATTTTCCCTACTCTAAATGAATAGCCATCAAAAAGCTCTGTTTGAGTTCTTCCAGAATCGATCTGTTTTTGACCCATATAATAAATTAGGGACTCTTCTTCTCTTGCCTCAGCAGTAGCTTCGCTAGGATACTTTATTGAGTGGTCTTTGTTAGTAAGTATCTTCCAACCATCTGGGATTTCTTCAGCTCGGCTAGGTTTCCCCTCGTTGCTTTTATTTTCTGTGTTTATAAGATTACTCGGAGTAACCTCAACTGATTGATCCATAACAGAATCCTTACTCCGCTTATTGGCTGATGAATATACCAAATAACCAACAGCTACTAGACCAAGTATTAGAAAAATTGAGATAGCTTTTTTCATAGTCTTATTGTATTAAACAGTAGTTATAGAGTAAATGAGCATGGTTGAATAATCTTTTTGCTACAATAAACAACTTCTAACATCTCTGCTATGTAAAGCCACAGATTAGTATCGGCGGGTGACAGTATAGTATCAAATGGTTTAACCGCTTCGTAGCATAATTTATCTCCTTCTATTCCTAGGCGCGATAGTGCTAAGTTGATTAACTGTCTTCTGCATTCTGTAACAACGAGATGCTAGCTTCAATTTCTGTTAGTTTGTCCTTAAACTGTTGATGGTGCCTGTCAAGTACACCTTTATTAATACGCTTTAAGGGAGCTTAGTGTGCACCTTATAACAATTACTGATATAATTTTGGCATGCGATACTCGCTTAGTCTCCCTAATAGACCTTTTGACGCTATAAAAAGAGGTACTAAAAAAATTGAAGGGGTGGTTCCTAGGGAAATACCCAATATATACCAAAAAATGAAACAAGGAGACACTGTACTAATCATAAACGAAGACACGGGCGAAAGGATGGAGGTTTCAGTTACTTTTGTACGTCATTATCCAAATACCCAATCCATGCTCGAAACAGAAGGGGTAAAAAACGTATTATCTAGTGGTGGGACGATAGAACAAGGAATAGAAAGCTATAATTCTATTACTGGATACAGAGAAAATCTTCCTAAATATGGAGTTTACGCTATTGGCGTTACACCAATCGCATAAACTCTTATTCAGGTTGTACCTTACCCATTCCTCTCTGATTTAAGCTGTAACCATAACAAAAGCATTTTTCCCGTGTAATTGGAGTGTGGCGGGGAGGTATGGCGCCAAAAAATTAAATGAGTTGGGTCAGAACTCGAAGCTAGTGCTAGATGGGTTGAAGGTGGTTATACTGCTTGGGTCAGTTTGAAATAATAATGAACCAAGGAACCTGGGGTTGTTTTTTTTTGCTCGTAGTTCACTCATTTCGTCCCCTGCTCCTTTTTCTGGCCTTTTGTCTAACCAATTAATAATTTTTGCCTGTCTAGCTGAAAATGACGACATCAAATCCTCTTCCAGAGGTAAGATTTCGTCGGGCATTCTCATATGGAAGTTTCTTAAATATCCTGGTGCTCCTCCGCCCCTAATAATCTCTTCTTCAACAGGGGTTGGTTGCTATGGATCCATATACTGCAATTATACCCTCGTAAATTACTATTGGTATTCAAAGTTGCCGTGCTTTTTGATTCTGTCAGGAGTTATCTGACTTAAAATAGTTCTAATGTTCTCTACTGTGCTGATCCTAGAGAGTCTCTTAAATTATACAAACAAACCTTTATTTATTTCTTCTTCTGTGTGGCAGATATCTGGTTAATTCCCAAGAATAGTAAACTTAAGATGAATACTTTTAAAACATAATGACCTTTAAGATCTATAAAGTTAATAGTCATAGGGGTAAGGGCTCCTACAAGTAAATGTGTGGCAATACTAAGTGGCAGTGTTAAAAACATCCAGCTAATTTTAAGCACGTTTAGGCCAAATTTGAGAAGTATTTTTGATAGTAATGGTGCAATCAAATAAACTCCTAAAAATGACACCGCAATATCAAATAGGGCGTACTCACCGACACGAAATTGTCTCAAAAATGTAATTATAGCCATTGCCTTAGTCTACCCAATTAAAATTAAATAAGTGTTTCATTTTTCAAAGTTTCTTTTTTTCTGTAGTGCTTTTTCAATTAAAAAAACTTGGTTACTTCTAAGTAAGGGTAGTGTGTCTTGTGAAAAAAATCCGTATTCGGAAACTTCTTTAGTTGCAGTAAAGTCACCGCCAATAAATACCCCTGTGTAACAAATATCTAATCTGGAACTGTCTCGGTCTGTGCGGGTTTTGAGTTCCTCATCCGCGCTAATCACAAAGCCTGATTCTTCTTTTATCTCTCGTTCTAATGCTTCCGCAGGGTGTTCCCCTGCTTTCATATACCCACCAGGTAAACTCCACGCATGTCCTCTATAAGTGTGTTTAAAAAGAAGTACTTCGTCTTTTTGATTAAAAATAACTCCTGTAACACCCACTAAAAATTGGTTTTGAAGTATACGCATAATAAAAAGCTGCGTCCCTTTTGGCAAGTTTAATAACTTCCAGATTTTAGCTAAAAATGATTTCATAACGCGTTTTCGTCTACATTTTCGGGAACGGTGGAGTTATTTTTAAGTTTTTCATTTTGTATTTCCAGCTGGTGAATTCGTTTGGTTAAATCTACTATCTCACTTTTGGTCTCTTTAATTTTGTGATCCTTCCCTCGCATTGTTAATGCAGTGAAGATTGAGTTTATAAGGTAAACAAAATAGGCCAAGCATAGGCCGGCTAACAGAGACCCAATTATTACATAAAAAAGAGGAACATCTGCAAAAACATAGGTACCCAAATGCATAGTCACTAAAGATAAATTGTCTTGTGCAAGGTAAACCATAAATCCCCCAACTACCAAAAAAAGTATAAGTATAAGCATTTAAATATTATACATCGAATAGTTAATGTTAGACAAGTAGTACAAATAGTTGTAGTATGTGTAGTATGTTAACTAAAGATAAGGAAATACAACTTGTCCAAAATAAAACTAAGGTAAAAAAAAGACTTACTCTTTTTATGGACCCCCTGCTCATTAAGCATGCTAGAGCCCAGGCTGTCTTAGAAGAAACAAGTTTAACAGTTTTAGTAAGAAAAGCGTTATTAGCTTACTTACCAAAACAGACGATAATAAAAAAAGTTGAGCTTTAAAAAAGTATTTGGTTGAAGAACGTTTGTAATAATTTTGATTGATGAAAGAGGGTGAAAGATATGTCGACAGTAGTAAATAACTCTAACCCCCCGTCAAGTAGTAATGGTGGTGCTGGTTTTTTGATTGGTGCTGCGCTTGTTATTGTACTTGTTTTACTTCTTATTTTCTTTGGTATACCCGCAATTAAAAATAATGTCCCCTCTGAGGTAAATGTTCAAGCCCCTCAGATAAGTGTTCCTGTAACCCTTCCTGATAAGGTAGATGTACAGGTGACTCCCACAGAGTAAACAACTATAATCAGTTAATTAATTTTTAAGAAATGGAATGGTATAAATATGGAGCAAATTATAAAAGAAACGGTAATTAGCGATGATGCGACTACCCAGGTGGTTATTGATAATCCTAAAAAGATAGAAGCGAGTAGTTACCAAACTGCTGAATATATAATTTATTATGTGTTTGGCGTTTTAGAGGTGTTATTAGCTTTTAGGTTAATTCTAAAACTTACAGGGGCTAGTATGGGCAGTGCTTTTGTAAAGTTAATTTATGCTTTAACCGGAATCTTTACTTTTCCTTTTCAGGGAATGTTTAGAAACGGTTTTGCACCTGGGGTAGAAACAACTTCGGTTTTTGAGCCTTCTACATTTGTAGCGATTATTGTTTATGTAGTTATAGCCTTTGGTCTAGTTAAGTTAGTAAGGGTTCTGTCAAAAGAAAAGCTAAGTTCGTAAATATTAAATTTAAAGTAAATTACTATGAGCATTTTATATTGGATAATTTTTGGTTTATTTGCAGGGACTATTGCAAATTTTATTTCCCCCAGCTCTTTAGGTGGTATTGTGGGTTCAATTATTTTAGGAATTTTAGGTGCTATAGTGGGTGGGTATTTAGGGCAAAGATTTTTTGGAGTAGGTGTAACTGGATTTAATGTCATGTCATTTGTTGTGGCTGTAGCAGGTTCCCTGTTAGTGCTTTTTATTAGTAACATATTTGTAAGATAATTTTATGGAAGAAACAACAAACATAAAATTAATAGAAAATTGGGTTAAACAAAGAGGGGGTGTCCCGGCTGTTGTAAAAGGAACCCCTGATTTGTTAAGGGTAAAATTTGATGCTATAGATGATAGTTTAGAAAAAATCACCTGGGCAATGTTTTTTAATACCTTTAAAGATAAAAACTTAAAATTTATATACGAAGATGCTGTTGACAGCAGATTTTGTAAATTTATAAATCAGTCAGAAGATTTAGGGTAAAAAATAACAGTAAACTTATATGCAACAAAAAGACGACAATAATAAAGATTTAATAGATAACATTAAAACTCCGGCTGAAAAGAAGGCTGAAGATATAGAATTTTGGCGAAACGAGCACGGTCACCCTAGTTATAAGTTTCTTCAATCCCTTGCTGATGATGGTAGTCCCCGGGCACTGGAAAAAATAAAGTCCATTGCAACAGATTTGAATGCGAACTTTGACTCCAACACTTCAGTCGAGGAGTTAATAAGGCTTATACGCTCGGCTACACGCAGTGGTCCTAATACCACTACTTAATTGTTCAAAACAGTACTTCCGAGGATACAGTAACGCTTCAATCCGGTGTTCCGTTTTTACAATCCCCCATGGAGGCAAAAATTAAACATTGCTAAAACCCGAAGACCCTAATCTTTTCAATTCGCTAAGTGTTGAACTGGATTTAATATCTCTATTTCCGAACATGCTTACCGCCCCCCTCCGTTATTTAAAATGAGTGATATAATTACAATAATTATGGAAAATACTAACGACAAACTAACTTACTACATACTCAGAGAAAAATGTGACGAGCCGGGGGACGTTTTTAATATCTTTATTGATGACTTAAAAGGTTTTATGGTGGGCAATAGTGTAATTCAAGAGAGACCCGGTGTGATATCGGTATCTGCCAATTCCGCACAAAAAGGAATCATTGAAAATAATCCCCCCGAGATAGCACAAAAGTTTTCCCAGTTTCAATTTAGAGCCAAACTAATTCTAGAAAAGGAGGACTCTGTAAACTTACATGTGATTAAAATGCTAGCTGCTAGGGCTAGGGTAAAATATCGTATATTTAGTGTTATTTATGATTGTTTTTTGCCTATCAGTACCGATCTAATTAATTTAGAATTTGGGGTAAGAGATGAAAAGTTGGCTCAAATTTTTTCTCAGTTTGAACTCAAGCCCCTATATTTAAGTCAAAAATTACGAAACTACTATGCTCTTACTAAAACAGGGGAGGTAGTCCTCGTCAACAATCATTTGATTAACTATTTGTACGGTAAAGATATTCCAGAAAAAAGTTTGCCAGAATTATATTATTTAGTGGCGAACAGTATGCAATTGTTTGGCTTAAAATATGATCGGGGATTAGTCCCTACTGATTTTTATGAATATTATAATAAACCAACTAAAATTATTAATAGTAGTAACCTTAATATAACTAACCCTGGAAAAAAGGTTTTTGTTAAGCCCTATGTTTTTGAGTTAAGAGAAGATATGGGTGAATTTTATCAATTAGCTGGGGACGACGGTCAGGCGATGTTGGTAATGGATAAGATTCGATCTGGAGAGACTTTGGATGCAACTTTAAAACGGGTACTTAAAGAAGAGCTAAAGATTGCCAATGATTATATTGGGGCATATGTTTCGTCTGAAATTGAGTTTGATAGGGATCGGGACGGAATAATTACCCCAAGATTAGTAGTGTGGGTTTATATAAAAAGGGTAGAGGAAGGAAGACCTAAAGTTATGCAAATGAGTCAGACTGGTTGGAAATCAATGGGGGGAGACACCCCAAGGGTTAATGTGAACCAAGACTTTAAAAATAGTTTTTCGTAAAAATTATTATCATTTTTAGGTTTTACTATAAATAAGTATTTTTTTAATAGATCTTTTGTCCGAATTATCTATTATTTGCACTAACTTGTTATACTTAAAATAATGAAAAGAGGTTTTACTCTAATTGAAATTCTTATAGTTATAGCTATTTTGGGGGTCTTAATTGTAACAGTGCTATTGCTAATCAATCCTAACAAGACGATTTCTAGGGCTAAGGATACCGTAAGGGCCGCAGCTGCTGCTAAGGTTTACGATTCATACAATGCCTCCAAAGTCTCTGACAAAGTCACCCTAGATACTGACTATTTTGAATTAAATTTATCCTCTGTTGAAGGGCAAAATGTTTTAACAAAAATAATAGGTTCTGGTTTAGATTCCTCCTCTAATAAAAACTTTGACGCGATATATTTAAATTATAATAATACTAGTGGCGACTTTAAACTTTGTTTCTTAATTGAATCCGAAGATTTTAAAAGTGCCTGGAAAACCCAGTACGATAAAAGAGGTAACATAGCTTCAAATTGCGAGCAGGATCAATGCTATGCTTGTCTGGGTAAAGACTTGCAAGTAGCAAATGCCCCACCTATTTCACAGCCAAAATCTAAGGTACATGTTGCGGATTCTAGCGGGGCTTGGTATCGGGCAGACAAAACTAATAATTGCAACGAATACTGCGCCCAAATGAATAAGCAGTGTACAGACGTACAAAATGCTTGCCCCTCTTACTGTGGTTATAACTCCGGTTACGCTCAAATTGAAGCGACCTGGGCGACCTGGTTTAATTCTCCAAAAGATCCCATAAATGGAGAGACCTGTTGGGGAAATGGTCCCTGCAGCACCTCCTTTAAATGGAAACCCCTAATTTGGTACAATGCTCGTTGTTGTTGTATCTAAATTACTTATACTCCGCATTGAATCTTACCCTTGCTTAAATTATACTGTCCTCGGCCTTAAATATACGTATTTACTACGTATAGTAACGCCGAACATTTAAAATTCGGGTTTACTTAAAAGTTACTCTAAAACTACAAACTGACTATTTTAAAAGGTAGTTAGCTTGTAGTTTTAGTAGTACCTTCAACCAACTTTTTTCTTTCACCAGTTCCAAGGAGGAACAAGTATGAGACGTTTATCGTTGTTCTTAGCGGTATTGCTCACCCTGCTTGCAGGGATGGCCTGGGGACAAGTTACCCCAATCCAAGCACAGAGTTCTGGTCCTACGGTCCTTGTCGTCCCGGATTTCAGTTGGGACCGAGATCAAGGGGTTGTACGTGTCCCCCTTACTGTTGCCGGACCTACAGGGGCGGTTTTGGATTTCGAGTTCGACCTCATCGTCGACACTTCGAAGTTCCTGCCGGTATCCTTAACTAGTGATGGCACCATAACCTATGGAGGGTTATGGACTATTTCGATGAGACGTACCGCCCAGAATGTGTTCCATATTGAGGGTTTCAGCGGCCAAGGGCTAACAGGTCGTAACGGACCTCTCTTATACGTGGTTTTCCAACGGACTGTGGCCACGGGGGGTAGTACTAGCTCTCTTCAGGTCCAAAACCTGATTTGGAACGAGGGAAGCCCTGCTTCTCGAGTCGACCGACAGGGGTCTATAACTATTCTCCCCATCAGGATTACAGGCGGGTTCAAATACGGAGACACTGGCAGGCCCATTAGTGGCGGTATAGCTAAGTACCAGACAGTGAACTTGACTCAAATCGGGCAAGTAACTTCGGTTTCTGACGGTTCGTTTGTAATCGAGACGTCGGAAAGGGCGCAGTACCGGGTAGACTACAGCAAGCAGCCCTACAGTGATTTGCGAAATGGTCTTAGTCCCTTGGATGCGGCCAGGGCACACCAGTGCTCCATGGATTACAGGACTGACTGCGACCCGGTTGTAGCGGATGTATCTCGCAATGGGAAGATAACCAGTCATGACGCGGCTCTTATGGCGCGTTGGCTATTAACCCATACGCAGAGTCCGGATTCGTTCGTGGGCTACTGGTACTGTGTCCCGCCTTCGCTGACATTCAACCTGCAATTTGACTATCAAATTGCCTCTACTCAGTGCCTGCTGGTCGGTGACGTCACAAAGAATTGGTCAGCCGCTCCCGATACCAGGGAAGCAACCACGTCCGTGGGAGTTTCTCTTCCCGAGCGGGTAACTACCCACCCTGGAGTGACAACAACGCTGCCAATCACCCTAACGGGTAACCAAATGGAGGCAGTTTTGCTCCGTTTTGAAACCGAAACACAGGTGGTTGGTTTTGGGACTCCAGAGGGTTGGTCAGTCACTCCCCAAGGTGAAGGTTTTATGCTCCTGGGAGATGGCCCCGCTGATCAGATCGTCTTTGATCTGCAATTCCTTGCTCAGACTTCAGGCGATCTGACCATTACCGAGGTGTGGGGAAATGAAAATGAGTCTCAATCTATGGACGAATCTGTTCAGATTGAGGTCATTTTATATAACCTCTTCCTCCCCTCCCTACAGCGACAGGTCCAGTAAATCCGAATGAAAGAGCAGAGTGTATTCACAACGCGTGAATTTTACGTGCTGTGTGCACTCTGCTCTTTCAAGAAGTTATTTTTACATTTCAAACTATTTACTACCCCCCGATACTCTTACAATGCTACAATTTTTACATGCCAAAAGAATATTTGTTTCCAAAAGATTTCTTATGGGGAACAGCTACTTCTGCATATCAGGTAGAGGGGAATAATACCAACACTGATTGGTGGGAGTGGGAACAGAACAAAATGAAAGACGATAAATATCCGCTTGAACCCTCGGGAGTTGCTTGTGATTCCTATAACAGATACGAAGAAGACTTTGATTTATGCCAAAAATTTAATAATAATTCTGTAAGAATATCTATCGAGTGGGCAAGAATAGAACCAAAGGATGGAGAATTTAATGCATCAGAAATTGAGCATTACAAAAAAGTTATTGCTGCTGCAAAAAAAAGAAATTTAAAAGTCTTTGTAACTTTATACCATTTTACCCTGCCTTTATGGTTTGTTAAAAAGGGTGGTTGGCAGAGTTTTAAGTCCCCTTTTTATTTTTCTCGCTATACAAAAAAATGTGCAGAAGAGTTTGGTAGTTCAATAGATGCTTATTTAACAATAAATGAACCTCAGGTATTAACCTTGATGGGATATGTAAAAGGCATGTGGCCCCCAAACAAAAAGAATTATTTTCTATCTTTTTTGGTTCAAATAAATTTAATGAGAGCACATATAGAGGCCTTTAAGGCGATTAAATCTGTTAATTTTAAATACACAGTAGGTATTGTTAAACAAATTGTTTGGTACCAAACTTTAGGTAAAAAATTTAACTTTTTAGACTTTTTTACAGTTAAATTACTAAATTTTATAAACAATGAATTTTTCTTATTACCAATAACAAAAAATTTAGATTTAATTGGTTTAAACTATTACTTTACCCAAAATATTCACAATTTTAAGGTAGTAAATCCTAATAATTTTAATAGTGACTTGGGTTGGTGGATAAATGGGGAGGGCCTCAAAAATATTTTGCTAAATTTAAAAAAATATAATTTACCCATTTATGTTAATGAAAACGGACTGGCTGATGCTAAAGATACTAGGCGCGAGAAATTTTTAAAACAAATGATTACAGCCTGTGGTCAGGCCTTAGAAAGGGGAGTTAGTCTTAAGGGTTATTTTCACTGGTCCTTATTAGATAATTTTGAATGGCACGAGGGTTACTGGCCTAGGTTTGGACTTGTTGAGGTAAATAGAAAAACTTTAAACCGTACTCCAAGAAAATCTTTTTATTATTACGCAAATATCTGTAAACAAAATAAATTAAAGATATAAGGGAATTAGAAAACATAGTAGAATAATATAAATGCCCAGATTCAAAAAAGGTTTAGTAAAAAAATTTAAACTAAAACTAGAACGTAGAGCTTTTTTTTATTTAATAAAGAAGCTGTTTATTAATCGTGTAACAAAAATACTTCTGGTGGGTTTTTTAGCCGTGTTCTTCTTGCTAACCCTGATATTCTATCTCCTCTATCCTAAGGTTCAAAAAAATATCAATTATGGTGTTAACTTTAGTGATAAATACGCCACTGATTTAGGTATGGACTGGAAAGATTCTTATATTGAGATTTTGGATGGTTTACAGGTAAAAAATATTCGTTTGGTTGCTTACTGGGATGATATTGAGAAAGAAAACAATGCATATGACTTTAGCAACATAAGATGGCAAGTTGAAGAAGCACAAAAAAGAGATGTAAATGTAATACTAGCAATGGGTCGAAAAGTTTTGCGATACCCGGAGTGCCATGCACCAGAGTGGTGGAACAACATGGAGAGTGGTACTGATAAAGACTTGGAACTTTATCAATATTTGGCCGATTTTACCAACGAAATGAAGGGTTATTCTGCAATTAAAACTTGGCAGGTAGAAAATGAACCTTTTTTCCCCTTTGGGGAGTGTCAAAAAACAAGTCTAGAGGTCTTAAAGAAAGAGGTAAACGTTGTGAGGGAAATAGATTCTAGACCTATTTTAATTCAGGATAGTGGTGAGGGGGGTCTTTGGTTTCCAAGTTATCAGGCTGGAGATTATTTAGGAATTTCTATGTATAGAAGAATTTGGTATAACTTTTGGAATATTTTGTTTGGTAAGTTTATTTATTTTAAATACCCCCTGTCTTTTTGGTCTTACAAAATTAAAGCCGGTTTAGTTGGTATACCTTACGAAAAAGTTATTGTTACAGAACTTCAGGCGGAACCTTGGGGCCCCCTCATTAGCTCTGAGTTATCTAAGGAAGAAAAGGATAAAACTATGTCTGAACACCTGTTTATAGACACTGTAAACTACGCCCAAAAAGCAGGATTTAAAGACCTCTATTTTTGGGGAGCCGAGTGGTGGCTTTTTGAAAAGAAGGTAAATAACAACCCATTTTTTTGGGATACTGCAAGAGCAGTTATGGCTAATTAGCACCTATTCTAGTGGTTAAATTGCTCCATGTCTATTTGCATTTCTATAAATGGCAGGGAGTATACTGCTATACCATTTAAAGTTGTAAAATAGGGCCCTCCTTGAGGTCGATAGGTTATACCGTGTTCCTCAAAGATATTTATCCCGGCATCCGAAAAAAAGTTCCTGTTTGCGGATCGGTGTTCTGGGTTTAACACATCCATAATGATAGTTCTTGTGTGAACAGGTTCCTCCAGCCACTCTCCTTCTTCGCTGTATTTTCCTGTGGAAGATAGAAATACTTCTCTGCCTATAAATTCCTCCGGTGATATATTTGTCCCAGCTGCATTATTTATATCTAAAATGTCTGGAGCAATAAAGTAAGGCCGCTTCGTTTGGTTAGGGCCTAGTGTTTGCTGTAATAATTCCAAAGGGTTTTTTAACCTTGTTTGCATTCTTTCAAATAGCGCTGGTTTTACGGCCAAATCCTTAATTTCCTCAATTCTTTGTGCTTGTAAAATCCTGTTTAAATGATTCTTGTCCGTGTAAAGTTCGTAGTTTAATCCAAACCTGTATAAAAGCTGAAGATCCATTAAGGGAGTGTTGTAAGGGGTTAATTGCCCATCCCCAACTGTTATCCAGTTTTGTAATCTCTCTGTTCCTGGGCCCAAGAAAGCTGCAAAGGCATCCTGTGGTTTTTCCAAGGCAGCCGTAACACAAAGTGCCGTACTTAATTTTAAAAAGTTCCTTCTACTTGTTATCATCCGAGCGCAAAAATACTACAGGTTACTATTATACTTATTATTTATGTAATATCAATTAGGATAGGGCATCTGTTTAATTATTTATTTGCAAAGTTGATATAATAAAATTATGCAAAATACATCTGTCCCAAAACCAAAATCTCCCTATAAAGAAGTTCAAAAAGGGTCTAATAAAAATCTAATAATTACTACAGTAGTTCTTCTAGTGTTTTTTAGTATTGTTGGTTTAGTCGGCCTAGGTGTCTATTCCTTTATAAAACAGACAGGATCGAAAGTTAGTAAATCTGAGGATACTGTCTCTAATAACGAGTATATTACTGAATTTCGATCAGATATCCCCTCCTCTTGTGGGTATACTATTGGCAGGCCTACTACAGTTAAACAAACGCCTGAGTACCTAGAGTGGACTTACGAAGAACGATTTGTTGCCCCTGAGTCTTTCCGGGGTTTAGTACCCGCAGATATTTCTTCTAAAGGTGTTTTGCTTACTGCTATGTCCTTTAAAGGGGAAAAAGATTCTTGGAAAATTGCTGACGAAAACAAGACATCTTATAAATATGGTTTTGCAGGTTTAGTTTCTTACTGTGTTAATAACCCGAATAATTGGAGCTTAAATGACTTTATATCCAACATAGAAAAAATTTCCACAGATAGTTTAAAGTATAGTATCGACGGTGACAAAGAAACTTGGGGAGAGTTTTCTGTTCAACCTATAAATGTTGAGGGTATTTTTAATGGTAGTTACATAAATGAACCTTTCTTCTTAGCTGTAACTTCGATTAATACTGATTTTTCTAGGCTAGTTATATTTCAGCCCTGGGGATCTAAAGAAGAACGAATAGAAATCGATAGAAAAGCGCTGTCCCCAAGCCTAAAAAATAGGGATATGAATAGCTTATTGCAGCAGACGACCGATAAAGTTGTTACTACTAATTCCCCTGTCACGAATAATGTTAATACCAACATTCTGGTAGAAGAATCTACTGTGCCAAAACAGGAGTCTAAATGTAGCAGATATAAAATATACGAAGGGGATTTTAAAAGTGACAAATGTTACTCCGAGGATGATTTAGCAGACCTTAGATACTATATTCAGCAGTATAACAGTGCAGTATTTTCCGCCAATGCTGCCAGTAGTAGTATGAAATTCACTTGTGATGGATCCGAGTTTTTTAAGGATAGGTGTAGTGAATATAAAAAACAGTATGAAGACGCAAAAAAAGATAAAAATAAATATGAGGACATCGTAAAGAGTATAATTGCAAAAGGTAAATAATACGTAAACTTAGTTCCAGTAAAAAAGACACTTTACTTTGACTTTGCTATATAATCAAACAAGGTATTAGGTTAAATAGCCCAAATGAAATTTGTTTTTTTAGTACTTTTGACTTTAAGTTCAGTTATAATTTCCCCAAAAACCATATTTGCAAATACGAGTATTGATTATGGTATTTGCGATATCACCCCCAACGACTCCTCGTCCTCGAACCCTAAGATTACGGGGGATACCTTTTTAACCACCTGTTCTGGGGCTTTGGAGAATGGCAATAAATACGATTATACTTGGACAAACAAGTATTCTGAAAAGGTTAACTTAATATCAATTACTTTTAATTCCAACCCTTCCCTGAGTTATTGGGTTTTAAATAACACTAATAATGTTTATATGCAGGGACCTTTTGATTTACTAAATACCTATAGTGTCGGGGAAAATATGGTATTGAAGTTTTTACTTGCCCCTAATAGTAATGTGGCCGCCCCAAAGGCTGTTGTAAATATAACTTTTCGTAGTTGTACTGATAATAAGGATAAAACTACTTGTCGTGAAATTGGCCAGGAGGTTCTAGATTTAACCGCACAAGCTAACTTGTTGTTGTCAAACATTAATTTATCCGAGTCTTCGATAAATTTTGATGACCTAGAAATAGGCAGTAGTAATGATAAGTCTTTTAATATAACTAATAGTTCGAATATCGACTTAGTAGCAAAGGTAATAAAAAGCGGTGGGAGTAAAGATGGGTTTTCTGTGACTAACGATTTGCTAAGCAAGTTAGACACTGCTGACACTATTACAATAGGGGCCGGCGGATCTACTACCTATACTGTAACTTTCTCACCCTCCTCAAAAAAAGACTATAAGTTACAAATGGAGCTGAAGCCTAAAGATGCAGTAATGGCGAAGTATGTTACTGGAAAAAGTTTAACTTTTAAAGGCTCTGGCATTAAGGCACTTATACCCATTAACTTAAATATCGAAAACGTTAACCAAAGTGAGTTAGATGGAAAAAAAGAGTTTTTGTGGAAATTGTCAGGCACCGGGGATGTTAAAGATCTACCCTGGACCTTGGAAATTCCCACAAGTTGTGAGAGTAAGGGTTTAGAAAACGGAGGTAGTTTTAAGTGGAAAATTTCACAATTTAGTATCGATAAACCTTTTGAATTTAAAAACTCTATAGAGGCTAGATGGGAAGAATCCAATGTCCCCGTCACTTTGTTAGTGAAAGATAAAAATGGATTAAACTTGTTGTCCCAGGAAATGCAGGCCCCGAGTTGTTATTCTGAACTCCCCCAAGAACCTGTGGGTGTCCCTTTAAACGATCCTCCGATAGATTCCCCTCAAGACTCCTTTAATCCGAATTTAGACCCACCTAGACAAGGTAATCCCCAATCACAGCAAAATCCTAACGGGCAGTCTAGTAGCCCTAGCTTTAATCTAGATTCTCCAAAGCTAGATGATTTAAAAAATGAAGAATTGAACCTAAACAAAGATGTTAAAGGTACTTCTGACACAAATTTAACTAAGGGGTTCTGGTTAAGGCTCTTTGGTTACATTGCCGCTGCAGCTGGGATAGCTTTCGCTATTTGGTATTCCAAAAGAGAAATGTCTAAAAATATCGTGATTATCCCCGAAGAAGAAGTATTAGAAAAAAATGAAGATGAGCCCGTTAAGAGCATAAAATTAGAATAATATATTAATTTTTAACACTAATATGAACTTTAAAACATGGGTATTAGGTAAAAAGAACTGCCCCAGGTGTAAAGGTAAAGGGACAATTAAGTGTAATACTTGTAAAGGTAGGGGCAAGTTTGGGTTTCCTCATAAAATCGAATGTAAAAATTGTAAGGGATCTGGAGAATCTCAATGCCCGAATTGTAAGGGCTCTGGTCGTGTCAACAGGTGAATCTAAATTATTTAAACTTATAGTTTTATTTGTTTCTTATCGTGTATAATCTGTTTGTTACATATTTAATACCTACGTAACGAACATTTATAATTAACCTACCTTAATTATCTTTTCTCCTTTCGTTCCGCGTTACTTTTTAGGACAAGTTGTCTTTTCTTGTTTTTAAATGTGGCGCGGAAACCACTAAAAGCAAGGAGAAACTGATGAGAAAACGCCTCTCGATGTCTTTGATGGGGTTAGTCCTAACTGCTCTTTTAGGGTTAGGCCTCTCCCTTACTGCACAGGCATCCCGCCTAACAGTCCCCCTGGTCCAACTGGACCATGATACTAGTCGTATGGAACTAAGCCTCGTGGCATGCGGAGACCCGAGCATACCGGATCTTCCTACAAGCGCCACTGTCTGGTCCTATACGGACATTCTTCGTGAATCTACCGTAACCCTGGGTTGGTCAATGGCTAACCCTGGGTGCATGTCCACTTTGATCGGTGGGGATGTCGGCGCATTAACTGTGACTCTACCCACAGGCAATTGGGATCTGGGCTACTATAGTCAGACTTCAGAGGATCTGTGGGAGGACCAAGATTTTTCCTGGACCAGAGGGGTAATCAAAATTGACCTTGGAGTTTTAGTTGGTCGAGCTGTCCCTGAGGCAATGGAGATTGCAACCACAGGTCTCGGAGTCTACGCTGTCCTTGAGATAACCTCCACCGTCCCTATCAGTTACTGGGGCAATATCTTTGTGGAGAACATTACAGGGAACCGGATCCCGGTGGCCCCTGCAACTCAGGTGACGGTTTCCCTACCATCGGGATATAGACAGATCCAGATGGTGAGTAGCGAGAACGGACATCCTCCCCAAGAGTGGAGCTGTAGTCTCTCCCCCTGCCCGGGAGTGCTAACGAAGTTTGATCCGTTAGCCTACGGTCAGGGGGTGGAGTTGAAGGATAGTATTCCGTTCGGGTACAACTTCGAATACAGCCGGCACGAAGGGGAAGTATGGTTCTACACCCTTACAGGCAACCCCAGGTGGGCACAAGATTCGTGGCCGATCTCCGGAAAAGTGATCTGGGGAGATGCCAGTAAAACCCTTTGTGCGCCCGTCGTGTTCGAGGGTTGGGGCCTCAAGGAGTGGCGTCCAGACTTGCCTCACGGTATTACTTTCCACCAGGCTACGTTGGTGACTGAACCGGGGAGTTGGACCAGCCCGATTAGTCTCCTTGAGGGACCGGAGTACTGTGGGTACCGTGTGTACATGCCCTCCGCAATGAGGTAGGAAAAATAAGATATGCTGGGAAGCTGTTTAGGGCAATTCCGCGCCCCCCAAAAACAGCACCCAGCATATCTTAGAAGTAAAAATTTTTTAATTAGCTAAAATATAATTCTCGTATACTGTTTGGGATACGGATTTAATAAAATTCGATTGTTTTGTAAAATCTTGTCCTTTGGTCATAACACATAAAATATAAGGCTTATTTTCTGCATAAATAATTCCACAATCATGTAACTGCTTAGCATTAGTATTTGTATACCCTCTTTCTCCAAATTTATGTGCTATTTCAATGTTGTCCGGGACTTTTGCCCTCAGACCTTCTTTATACTCAGAGTCGGTCATAATTTCTAGGGCTTTGCTTGAATATTTCTGGGATAGATAGCTTGAGTTATATAAGGCTCTTAAAAAGGAGCTATACTCTTTTGGTGTAACAAAGTCTCCATCATAGGGGATTTCCTCAGAATCATTTGAGACAAATCCAAAGGTTTCGACTGTTTTATTCAGTTCCCCGGGGTAATTCTGGTCCAGGTAGTTTACCAAACTTTCGTGGGCTAAATTGTCGGAGTACCTTATCATTCTTTCAATAAGTTCCTCTACTGTATAGTTTTTATCCGGTTCGATAATTTGAGAGGGTTTTATATTTTGTAATTCTGAGTAGGAAGAATCTTCACCCAGCTTATTTAATATACTTTGCTGTAAAAGTTCTGGGTTTTCACCTGCCAATCTATAGTAGGTTAATAAAACTGTAATTTTAAATAAACTTGCAGGTGAGTATTTTTCACTATCTCCCGTAAATATCCAAGGACCGTTATTTAAATCTCTAAAATAAATTGAAGCATTAGTGATTTTATTAGCCTCAATATTACTTTTAACTAACTTTTCAAGTTTTAAATTCAGATCTTGTATGTTAATAGATTGCTCTAAATGATTTGTCTCACAACTAAGAAGGGGGTTTATATACCTGTACTCCGATTTAGAGTGAGTATCCGTTGTTATATACTGACCCAAATCTTTTTTTTGGAAGATAAAAAAACTGAATAAGGAGGCTATCCCTATCCCCAAAGCAAATGAAATAGTGTAATTTAAAAAGGGTTTGGACATATATTAATATTTAACCAGATGATCATACATCTGAGTTGTCTTTTTGCCTAGGGGGATTGGTGGTTTATTTAAAGGCCCTGCGAAAATGCAGGGCCTCTGGTTCTTATTAACTATTTCTTTTTCTTCTTTACTACTTTTTTCTTAGTAACTTTCTTAACGGGCTTTTTAACTACTTTCTTTTTTACAACTTTCTTAACAGGTTTCTTCTTTACTACTTTTTTCTTAACTGGTTTTTTGGCAGCTTTCTTTGCAGGCATTACTATCACCACCTTAAATTGCTAATAAAATTAGCAAATTGATTATATTTAAAATATATTCTTAGTTAAAAAATTAGCAATAGAGAGTATTATTAAAGTTCTTAGTAAAGGGAAATAATAGGGTTTAACTTTTTTTGGCTTTTCGTCTTTTTGCCCTAACTTTTAATGTGGTTAAATACACTTTAATAAATTGTTTTTCTAGTTTTTCTAAGTCTGCATCACTCATGTTTTCTGCATCTATTAAGTCGTTTCGGGCATACTTCTGCGTTCTTATTAATTCATCTAGTTTTATTTGTATTGCTTTAGAATCCCTGTTTTGAGTATTTTGAATAATAAATACCATTAAAAAAGTTACAATAGTTGTTCCTGTGTTTATAACTAATTGCCAGGTATCCGAAAAGTTGAATAGGGGGCCTGTTAGTATCCAAGTTAAAATAACTACAAGAGCTAACAAAAATGTCCAAAACGACCCGGCAGCTTTACTTACTTTTTGTGAGAATTTTCTAAATACTTCTGATGCAGACATTGTAAGTATTATATATTAGCTATTATGTAGTACCTACTATTTTAGTTTGGCTGTACTAATTTAAATGCCGTTATAGAATTATTAATATGCACTCTGTCCACCATGCTCATAATTATTTTAGAAGTTATGGATTTGCTAATAAGCCCTTAATTTTATTTGCTTCTTTTCTTTTCTTTTGGACACTTTTTGATGGTATGGTGAGCTTTTTTACCCCTATTTTAATTACCCAAAAAGGCTTTTCTGTTTTTACGATGGGATTAATTTACAGTACCTCTTCTATCTTTGGTGCTCTTTTTGATATATTGATTAGTAAATTTTTTTCAAATGTAACATATAAAAGATTTATTTATGCACTTTTACTTTTGTCCTTCGGGTTTCCCTTATTATTATTTAATGCTTACAATGCCTTTTTATTTATAGTAGCAATGGCGGTTTGGGGAATATACTATGATTTAAAAATGTTTGGTAAGTTCGACTTTGTAGCAAAAAAAGTTGGTGAGTCGGAAAGGACTAGTTCTTTTGGTTTAATAAATGTATTTGAAGGATTAGGTTACTTAATAGCCCCCTTTATAGCAAGTTTTGTTTTAGTTTTATCTATAAGCTGGTACCCTTTGGCTTTTAATTACTTTTTTCTGTCACTTGCTTCTCTGTTATTTTTCGCAAGTTTAATTTCTTTAAAAGGAAAGGGAGTTAAACCATCTTTTACTTCAAAGGAAAATAAAAGTAGAAGCTTTACAAAAGAATTTGCGTCTTGGTACAAGGTGTTTAAAAAAATTAAGCCTCTTCTTATATTAAGCTTGTTACTTACCATTTTAGATGCTTTTTATTGGACAGTTGGGCCCCTTGTTATTGAGCACTTCAATAATGTTCTTTTAGGCTCATTATTTTTAACTTGCTACATGTTGCCCGGTTTGTTTACCGGTTTTTTGTGGGCAATATAGCTAAAAAGTATGGTGATGCAAAAACAGCCTTTATGTCATTTTTGTTGGGTTGCTTATTCTTGCTTAGTTTATTTTTATTTAAAAATTACGAGTTTATAATGATTTTAATAGTACTTTTATCCTCTGTAGCATTTTCACTTTGTGCCCCTTCCTTAAATTCGTTATATATAAAATTTGTACAACTAAATCCCCAACACGAGTCTGATATTTTAGGTATTAGCGACTTTTTTTCAAATTTAGCTTACATCATTGGGCCCGTTACGGCCGGTTTTTTAGCGCAGATTTTTGGGTTCACAAGTATTTTTAGTGTTTATTCTTTGGTGGGTGTGATTGTGGTGATGTCCTTTGTTATAAAAAAGGGAAGTCTGTTTTTTAATAACCTTAATTAGTTTTTAAGACACTTGTATTCTTATTAAATGCTATTTGTATATTCTTTTGAACCTGATCTATACTCCCCTTCGCATCTATAAAAACAATTTTATCCTTTAAAAATTTTAGTTTACTGGTTTCTATATAACCTTTTTTTGCTGTAATAAAAAAATTTTCATCCATACTTTCCCATTTATCTCCCGATAAATCCTGTGTTCTAGTTAGTGCTGTTTTTAAATCTAGATCTAAAAAAAATATTAAATCTGGGATTATGTCGCCTACAGCTACACTGTTAATTTTCCAAACCTTTTTCATTCCCAGCCCCATACCAAATGCTTGAAAGCTAAGACTGGTTAGAAAATTTCTATCAGATACTACAAAATTGCCTTTTGTAAGTTCCGGTTTTACTACTGTTCTTAAAGTTTGGGCTCTAGAAGCTGCGTACAAATAAGCATCACAAACGGGGTCCATTTTCTCCTTAAATTTTGTTCCCTGTACCAGCTTTCTAATTTGATCTGCAATCTCACTGCCACCAGGTTCTCTAGTCCAGGTAACCTTTTTATTTGGATATTTTTTAGTTAAAAAGTTGGAAAATAATTTTGATTGTGTAGTTTTTCCCGTACCAACTATGCCTTCAAAAACGATGTACATACTACTTTCTAAACTTAAGTGCTGCTTTAACAAATTCCAAAAAAATTGGATGCGGATTTAAAGGTGTACTTTTATATTCTGGGTGGCCTTGTGTTGCAATAAAAAAAGGATGTACTTTTTTTGGTAACTCTATAAATTCTACAAAAAAATTATCTGGGCTTGTTCCGCTAAAGATAAATCCATTTTCTTCCATCTGTTTTCTATAATCATTGTTAAACTCAAACCTGTGCCTGTGGCGTTCGTTAATAAGATGTGTTTTCTTATCTTTAAATGCATTGTGGTTGTTGTAAATACTGTAGGCCAAAGTATTTTCTTTAAGTATGCAGTCGTACCCTCCAAGACGCATACTAGTACCTTTACCTTTTATTACCTGGTATTTTTTGTTAAACGGAATACTATGAATGATCTTATTTTTGGTATTTGGGTTATTCTCCTGCGTATCTGCATCTTTAATATTTAGTACATTTCTGGCGTATTCAACACAGGCTAGTTGCATCCCATAACATAATCCTAAATAGGGTATTTTATTTTCTCTAGCAAGTCTTACGGCCTCTATTTTCCCCTGGGCGCCTCTTTTTCCCCAGCCAATTGGAACAATAATCCCATCTACATTTTTTAATGCTTTATCCATAGATTTTTCCTCTTTTTCGCTGTTTACAAAAACAAACTGTATTTCTGTTTTATTGTGTACACCCGCCTGTTCAAGAGATTTAACTAATGCATAATAAGAGTCTATTAGCTGGGCCTCCCCTGTTGCAAAATATTTTCCAACTATAGCTATTTTTAACTTTTTTTTACTTTTTGCATTTAGTGCCGTTAAATACTTGTTCCAATCTTTTAGATTTAGTGATTTCTTGTGTTTCATGTCAAAAAATTCCAATATTCGTTGGTCTATTTTTTGTTTGTGTAAATGAGTTGGAACTTGTTCTATATGGTCTAAATTTTCATTAGAAAATATGTCTTCTGGATCAATTCTAAATTTATGTGAAAATTTATATTTTCTTTGCTTGTCTACAGGTATTTCGCTTCGTATTACTATAAAATTAGGATAAATTCCCATATTCATTAAAGCTTTAATACCAAATTGTGCTGGTTTAGATTTTGGCTCACCTATGTGTGGGGGAACTGGAACGTAGGTTACATGAACATGCGCTACTTGGTAATCAAACCCAAGCCACCTAGCAGCCTCGTAGTATAGACCATTATTATTTTCGTATTCTCCTACGGTTCCACCAAACTCTAATACAATAAAATCTGCCTTAGATTCTCTAGCTGCCTTTTTCCATCTACGTATAATTTCGTTTACAACATCGGGTATTGGTTCCACGTCTTCGCCGTTATACTTCATGTCTCTTTCGTCCATTATTACCTTTAGGTATAACTGTCCCATGGTCATAAAGTTGTCGTATCCAACTTCTTGGTCTAAAAATCTTTCATAGTTTCCAAGATCAATGTCTGTTTCTGTTCCGTCTTGTGTTAAAAAGGGATCTCCATGTTCAATGGGGTTAATTGTTCCAAAGTCTACATTTAAATTATTTTCTACTTTAATTGGGCAAACTGTATAACCATTCTTTTTTAAAAGTAGTGAAATAGAGGCTGCAACCACACCTTTACCTACTGCACTCATAACTCCTCCTGAAACAAAAATAAACTTTGGGCTTGTTTTTAGATTTTTCTTTTTGGGCATAAGACCAATCTGTACCTAGGGTTAACTTAAACAGCTAAATTTAGGGGCAAAAAATTAATTAAATTACGCAAGGCCGTTTTCTTCTAATCTAACAATTTTACTTACTCGCCTTGTGTGTCTTTCTTCCATTGAAAAAGGAGTTTTTATAAAAGTAGTTATTAATTCTTTAGCTGTGTCAAAATCTATAAAATCTGCTGGGATAGATAAAACATTTGCTCCGTTGTGAGATCTGGCCTCTTCTGCCATTTGTTTATTCATAGCAATTGCACATCTAATTTCGGCATACTTATTTGCAACAATATTTACCCCGTTCCCCGATCCGCAAAAGACTATACCCAAATTTCCGCGCTCTAATCTTACAAATTTTGCAACCTCTGCTGCATATTCGTTATAATCATCTTCCGGTGAAAGTTCGTGTGCTCCTAAGTCTGTGGTTTCGATATCTATAGAGTCTAAGTATTTTTCTATCTGTTCTTTTAATTCAAATCCCCTGTGGTCTGCGCCTAAATAAATCATTTAAAAACTAAAGTACTTGTAGTAAAAAGTACAAAAAAATTAAAAATTGAATTCCTAAAAATATCTTTGCATATACTTCTTTTGGTGTAAATTCTAAAAACCCTGTATACCATTTTCGCCAACTATTATCGTAGAAAGAAAGTACCTGTTGATAAAGAGTAGTTAGTAAAAAAGTTAAAATTAGAGTGCTAGCAAAAATGTTAGTTTTGCTAAAGATTAATAAAAAGGCTATGGCAAAACTTGCTAAAGTTGTTAGGGCAGATCTAAAAACACTTGATTCTGATAAAGCTTTGTTTTCGTGTGCGTATAAAAAAGCTCCATTATAATTTTTTGATTTTATTAGTGATTTAAAACTGTTGGAATATTCTGAGTCGGGTTCAATTACGTAGGCTTCTAAAACGTAATCTAGTTCGTAAATAAAAGGGGTTAAAATTGCCGCTAAAACAACCATTAAAAACAACACCCACCCGCCTGATAAATTGCCTAATATTATTACAGCACTGACCAGTAGGGATATTAAAAAGTAAACTTTGTAAATATTTAGCAGTCGTCCGATCATGTATTTAGTATAACCAGTATCTGCCGACTAGTCATTAAATACTTATTTCTAATAATGACTCGTCCTTCAGTTGGCCGACTTTACCTTCTAGTTTTCGATTTGTATTTTCATCCCAACATCCCCTAATTACCCTACTTTGCGATATTAAAAAACCTGCTACATTTCTTCGCATCCAGTAAAAGTCGGTTTGTTGTTTAGGTATTTCAAGTTTTTCTATTTCTTCTTCTGTGGGTTGTTGCACATAATAGTTATGTCCGTAGATATTATTTGGGTCTATGCCCAGCTCTATTAATCTTGCTTTCGTAATTTGTCTAAAATCAAAATTATCGGATTTGTGTTGTAATTCTTCAGACACTTTGCCCGTGTTGATCATCGCTATTGCATTAATAAGCGATTTGGGATCATTCCTTCTTAGATAATTTACTATACCTTCAAACTGCCCTGTTTCTGACATTCCTACATGTGCTACCCAGAGATTTTTTTCTGATTTGGCTACAAAAAGCGAGCAACTTGTTATGTTTGCAATAGCTAGGGTTGTTGGTAAATTTTCATTTATGTTAAATCTGCAAAGCCTATTCTGATCAACCCCTGTAACCAGATAGTTTGGGGTTTCTCCCCACCAGATATCTGGTTCTATATTCCCACCCCAATTACCTGGAAAAGACTGGGGGTCTGTGTAAAAAGTTTCTGGGTGGCCCGTTTGGCCTGGTGTATAAAACATTTCGGCTCGTATTTCTGCGTGACTTCCCCGCATGCCCTTAAAGCGTTGCCCGTTTGGCTGTGAATGCGGGAAGGCTATTTTGTCCCTTAACAAATCTTGGGCCATTAGGGCTAGTAAGTATGCTCTATCCTCAATCTCCTTTTCTTCCATTGCTGAGGTAATTTGGGAATTGAAGGGGTTCTGTATAAAACTTTCTGTATGCCCTAATGTAGTAGCCATATTAGCTAGGAAGACCTTTATTTGCCACTGATTTCTCCTCTCTTTCCTCCCTTAACTTTTTCATTTTCCATAAAAATAAGCTTACTTTGCTTTTTGGTTTGTATGCTCCTTTTACAAACTCTAGGGCGGTTTGTATTTTGGCCCTGTCTTGGTTTTTAGCAAGTTTTATAAACATGCCAATTTGTTTATCATCGGCGCCTAGCTGTGTTGCTAACCAATGACCGTAAATTTGAAATTCGTGGTTTACGTACTTACTCCCATCACTTTTATTTTTAAGTACATCTGCAAATAACTTTGGTCTTTTAGCCATAGGGATAGTTTAGAGTTGTAAGTTGTAAGTTGCTAGTAGTTAGTTAATATTCAACTTAGGAATCAGGCCCAATTCTATAATACAATTAAATCCTTACCTATATACTATATTCTGGATACTATCTTGGGCTGGTAGCTCAGTTGGCTAGAGCACTTCATTCGCATTGAAGAGGTCAGGGGTTCAACTCCCCTCCAGTCCACCATGAAAATAGTATAACAGAGGTAGAGCCTTCCCTATTTTCAAACGTTTACTAAACGTAGCAACCTCAACTATAATTTTGTTATGTCGCATTTACAAATGGGGGAAAATTTAGACATTCCAGTAGCTTCAACAGACCCTAAGTCAGATATTGTAGAAAAAGTTCAATCCCAGCTACTTTATGTTCCCGGTTCGGAATATATGGATCATGTGGCGACTAACGAAGAGAGGTTGTCGGCTGTGGGCGAATCTTTGGACAACCTAACCTGGCTTGTTGATCATGCCGCCGCCGACCGTTTGGTGGGCATATTATCTCTGGTAGATTCGGTGATGAACTGCCCAGAATTATCAGAAGATACTGAATTAGTTAACTTTATCTGTCAGTTTGCAGTTTGTGTTGTAGATGTCGAGTACGCGGATAATATGAACGCCGGTGATCTTAGAACTACTTTACATAGGAATTACATGCGTGGGGAGTCACCCAGTGTTGCTAGTGCTATGGAGCTCACCGCCCACCCCGATTTAAAAAAAATTACTCTACTTAGTCAGGAGGAAAAGGAGTATATTCTAAATTCCTACACGGATGATGCTGATCTATACGATGGGCTGGGGCATCTTTGTAATAGAAAGGTCTCAAGTTTAGAGGAGTTATATTCCGCTCTTGAAGCCAGGCCAGCCGGAGATTTTGTTGTTATGACAGATTTATCGGCTCGGGAAACACTTGATGTACTGTATTTTATCAAAAGAAAGGGTGTAGAGAGAGATGTAAAAATTTTTGTACCCCAAAAATACGATGACAATTTATCTGGCATTGTTATTTTAGGAAATCTTCCTGGTCAAGATAAATTTGAGCTCTCAGACTCTACTCCGCCGATTCAGTCTGTCTATAGATACTCCCTAGAAAAGGGGTTATCTTTTGTCCCAACCTCTAACGGTAATTCTAAAAAGAAGTATTTACCCAGAAACGCCAAAATATTCGATGGAAAAGATCCTAGGACTCCAGAAGACAGGGAGCATGTTATGGAAACATTTTTAGATCTGTTTGATACTAGTTATTCAAGGAATGTGCAACTTTCTAAGGAGGAAAGGTTGCTTGCAAGAAAATGGTCAGTATATCTAAAAAACCCGGAAAGATCCTTGGCGGCATTAAGTGAGCTTCACCGGCAGTTCTGTTCCCACTCTTTTGTAGAGGGTAGGTATAAAGGTTTTCATAAGGGGGAAACCCTACTAACAAGGTCAGGTCTTAGTTCAAATGAGATTGCAGCCCATATGGCAATGAAGATAATACAACAAAATGCATACCCACAAAATAAAGTTTTTATAATGTCGGGTTATTATTATGAGAATACCCCCACATTAAAAACTTTTTTTGAAACCACAGAAGATCCTTCCAAATCAAATGTGTTCTTCATTAGCCACGATCCTTGTATTCCGGTGATAGATGATGATCCCTCCGTGAATTATTCGGTTGTCAGAGAAAATTTATTGAACACTGTCGTAGAGAGGGCAGTCAATAATCCAGACGAAGTCTTTGTTTTAGTCTATGATAAAACTTCGGACCCAAACGCCGAAGTACTGTCTGATTTTAGAGAACTCCTCAAAAATCTAAGAATTATAGAAACAGCCAGTTTTAGTAAGCACCAGAGAGGGGGGAGAAACTACTTTTTTGGATCGGTTTTTAGTTGGTGTACCGCTGAAGAGCAAGAATACCGGGCAGAGGCTTTAAAAATGGGTAAAGGTTCTTTATTTTCCGAGTCTATAATTCACTTTCCTCATAAAACCCCCGGTGAGATTAGGCGAGATATTATTGAGAAACAGGAGTTTGCAAATCAACTTAAAGATTTTTGGAATGAAAACGGTGATCCCTATCTAAGCCTTGAGACTTACAATTTTTTTGCTTATTTTGTACCAAAAACCCCTGATTTGCTAAGAGGGGTTTCTAGTGATATTTGGCGTACTAATATGTACGAGGTAATGAATCGGCTCCAAAAAATTTCTAAGACAGAGCTCAGTTTAGAAGTTGGGGACAGTTTCGGCCTTTCAAATGCTCGGTTGAACGGACTTACAGTGGGTTCTAATCATTATACAAACACAAGAATTTTTTCTGCCCTCCCAACTTCAATATATTTTGCTAGATTATCTTTCGGAGACAAAAGTTCTAATAAGGCGCTATTAGACTCGCTAAAGAGTAAGTTTTAAGTCTTTATAAAGACTTTATTAGTGGTTTAAGATATTACACTTGTCATACCTTTTCGTAACTTAATAACCCATAATATTGGATTTTTAAGCTTTCTACTCTAACCTGATCACCTTATATTTTGGTGACAAAGTCTTTGAACAAGGCTTATTTTTAGATAATATTTGATTTATTATTCTATCTAAAACTTTCTCGAAAACCCCCTAAATTTAAAGTCCTATAGTATTGACAATTGTATATCCGTTGTGTATACTATTAGTCATGATATTTAAGTATATAATTGCTTAATTATTATTTAGAACATTTAAAACTTAAATAAATGTAGGGAGTCATTTTGATATAAATCTTGTATTTGTATCAAGATTATCTCCCTACGAACTAGTTTATTTTTTCTTCGGTTTGTTTTGGCTGAAACTCTTATGGGTTTACTAAGTGTCTGCATTTAGTCCTATAACTGTTTCAGTCAGAACCTTAGCCTAGAAAGGATAAAAAATAAGGCAAAGGACCTAAAAAATCTGGCTTCGTGTAGTTTAACTTGTTTGACACTCACACTTAATTCTCAAGGAGAAAGATCGTGACTATTCAAAACATGCCTACTGGTAACATCCGTCAAATGGAGTTCGTCAATTTCTGGCGGCCCGCCGGCAGCAATACCGTGGTTTTCATGGAAGACACGAAGACCGGCTTGGGTCTCAGTATGCTCCGCTGGGGCAATGAGATCTACCTTCCCGTCGAAGAGGGCCTGAATTTCGGCATCGGGATCCACAACGGTCACAGCAACTTCACGGCATACCCCATCTTCATCGAGGCCAAAAACCTTTGGGACGGTGGTCAGAATGAACCGGAAGCTTGTGACACTGATCACATGTGGGAATTCCGCGCAGGTCAGACCCAGATCGTGGACAAACTTATGGATCCCCACTCTCCGACCGGACGGCCGTTACAGATTGTGCCCAAGGGCCAAGGGTATGGGGTTGGTGAGTCTACCTTCGGTACCACAGCGTTCGATGGTCAGATTCGGGTCTATGAGCGACTCGCCCTTTTCGGCGGCGGCTACCAGGCCCCCCGACACACCAATGAAGGCTATAGCAGTCCGACATTGGAGAGCTTCGGAGGACAAGTCAAAGGTTTAGGTGGGACACGAGGTGCTAGCAGTACACGTTCGGCAGGAGCAACCCGCGGAGCGGCCATTGGAGCTGGAGCTGAAGTCCGCCAGGACCACCACGACACCGGAGTTCGGTATCAGGTTCAGTCCGAGCCTGTGATCTTCCTCCGCATGGAGTATCGAGATGCTTTGCATCCGTTCCTTCAGTCGGTCATGGGCCCCTGGCAATGGACTTTCCGTATCCCCTCCAATTCCTATTGGTGGAATGAGATGGTCTCTACCCCTGTGTCCCCTCAGGTGCCCCTGGCCCCTGGGCCCCACCTTCCCCGTCGCTAACTGACGAGGAATGACCCCTAGTTCGTAGGAGATGGCTGAGGTCTTGGAACCTTGTTAATTTTGCCTTTTGGCGAAAAAAACAAATCCAAGACTCTCAGCCTCTCTCATAAGATTTTTATTATTAAAAATTTTGTGAGAGAGTATACGGCGGTTCTTATTCCCTGATAAATTCCTTAATTTCTTCTTCTAAACTCTTACTATCCAACTTAAATAACTTATATAAATCATCGATACTTCTAGCTGATCGGCTAAAGGTATCTGGTACCCCCAATATTTTCATTTTTACTCTTTTTCCACTTTGAGCAATAACCTCGGCTACGGCACTGCCAAGTCCTCCTGCAACTTGATGATCTTCAATTGTCATAACTTTTCTAGTCTTTTCTAGACTTGTCAAAATAGCTTCTTTATCTATCGGTTTTATTGTAGAAAGGTTTATAACATCGGCTTTTACTCTACTGCTTTTAATAGCCTCTAAAACTTGGTGCATTATAGCTCCAGCACTAATGACTGTAATTTCTTCGCCTTCTTTTAAAAGATCTGCTTTTCCAATAACAAATTCTTGGTCTGATTTTGTAATATTGGGTACCTTCTCATGACCTATACGCATATACACAGGTCCGGGGTCTTTAAAAATGGATAATACTGCTTGCTTTGTTTGATTAAAATCTAAAGGGGTTACTACCTTTAAATTAGGTAAAACTCTAGTTATAGCAATATCCTCTAGTGCTTGGTGACTAGCTCCATCCTTACTGTTTCCAAACCCTGTTGCCCCACTAACTACTTTTACAGGTAAATTACTTAAGCAAACGCTAACTCGTAGCTGATCCCAATTTCTACCTGGGCTAAAAGCTGCGAAACTAGTTACAAAAGGAACTTTACCGTTAGCTGCAAGACCTGCCGCTATACCCACCATATTTTGTTCTGCAACTCCACATTGCACGTGTCTGTCTTTGTATTTGTCGGCAAAACTGGTAACTCGCATGCTGTCTGTCAGATCGGCGGAAAGTACCCATAATTTACTGCTTTTTTCGGCCAGTTCTAATAAAGCTTGCCCAAAGGCATCTCTTGTTGATTTTAATTCTGTTGCACTCATTTATTGTGGGTTTTTAAGTTCATTAATCGCCTCCAATGCCTCTTCTTTGTTAGGGGCTCTGCCGTGCCATAAATAGTCGTTTTCCATAAAACTAATGCCTTTTCCTGCTACCGTTTCTGCAATAACTACATTTGGTCTATCAAACAAGTTAGTTTTTGTTAGCGCTTCGTCAATTTCTTTAAAATCGTTGCCATTAATAGTTTGGGTAATTAAGTTAAAACTATCAAATTTTTCTTTTAAGGGTTCTAGTGGCATTACTTCGTTAGTATTTCCACTTATTTGAATATCGTTTCTATCTAGTATTACTGTTAAGTTTTTAAGTCGGCTGTTTCCCATAAACATTAATGCCTCCCAAGTTTGTCCTTCTTGTAACTCGCCATCACTGATAATACAGACGGTTTTTATATTAGTGTCTTGATGAGCAAGAGCACTACCTATTGCCTGTGAGATTCCCTGACCAAGGGGTCCGGCAGAGTTTTCTATTCCTGGTAGTTGTCCTAAAATTGGGTGTCCATCTATTCCGTTAACATCTCTAAGCCCACTTAAGTCTTTTATACTAAAAAACCCTTTTAAAGCTAATGCAGAATAAAGCCCTGGGGCATAATGCCCACAAGATAAATAAAGCCTATCTCGCTCTTCCATTTTTGGGTTTTTTGGATTAACTTTTAAAAAATCACTAAAGTACAAATAGGCAAATAGATCTGCAAACCCAAGTGCACCTGCTGGGTGACCACTGCCCGCATGTAGCAAGCTAATTATTATAGTTTGCCTTATTTGGTTAGCGTATTTTTCAAGCTGGGCAGTTTGCATAAATTTGCTTTAGGCCGGTAATTTCTAGTTATCGGCTTTGCTCCTATAACTGTTAATAATATCCATAGCTTCTTCTGCAGAGTTTACAATTTTGTATAAAAGATCTGTACCCTGTTTAATGTACATTTCCCTTTCAATTGCAGTTAATATGCCTTTCCAAAAGTCACCAAATAGAATTATCGGTTTGTTATTTCCTTTATGCAGCAGACTTACTTCCCAGCTCATAGCAAACTCGCTTAAAGTTCCTTGGGTTCCTCTAAAAAATAAATGCACGTCTCCCATACGTAATAACTTTTCGGTTCTTTCAAAGTAGTCCGTTGCAATTATTTCTTTGTCAAAAGTGTTCTCTTTATCTACACCTTCGTAGTCGGATCTGCCATAACCCCCATAGTAGGTAGTTATTGCTAATACTTGACCGCCCCCGTCGTGTGCTCCTTGTGTAGAGGCCCGCATTATTCCAGGACCCCCACCGTTTATCACAGTTAATCCTGCTTTTGCACAGAGCTTAGCGGTGTCTTTAGCCCATATAAAATCTTGGCTGTCTGGTTGTATTTGGTGTCCGCCTAAAAAAGCTGCTGTTCTTATCATTGTTTTGTAAAAAGTTAATAATTAATTAAAAGATTCTAACTTATCTATTGCAGGTTTTACTCCATGATTTCTAAAAAAAGAGTTTGCATAAATAATCTTAGCATCTGAGTGCAAAAATTTACTTGCGGTTTCTTCGTTAAATCCTCCGTCTACACTAATTGGTATATCAAAAGCCTCTGGTTTAAAATCTTTGACAAATTTTTCCATTTTTTCAAAAACATCTATAACCATGCTTCTCCCTGTTGCTCCTGGAATTATTCCCATAAACATAAACTCTTTAACTAAGGTAAAAAGCTGCGGGGCTGGATTAGGTTGGTCGGCAGGCTCGTAAACTATGCCTAAATTGTAACCTAGTTTTTCCAAATCTAAAAAGTCTTTGTAATCGTCTACCTTTGTTTTGGGTATTAAGTAAATTACCCCTTCTTTTTTAAGTAAATTACGTTTATTTTCTAAATATACAACGGGGTCTTCTACCATTAAATGAACCCTTATATTTTGATAATCTGTTAAAAGTTGAAAACTATCGATTTCGTCAAACCAGGTTGGTTTATCGTAAGATTCGTCAATGACATCTACATGTATTGATTTAAAATAAGGCTTTAATTCTTTAGCCCAAAATTTAAAATCTTTTTCACCATACTCTGTTAATGTTGGGATAATTATCTTCTGTGCAGACATTATATAAATTATATAGTAGCTGGTGATTAGTAGCTAGTTGTAAGAAGGTGTTATTAGAAGCTTGAGTTTTACTTGACTACTTTAGCTACTTTAGCTAAAATTTAGTTATGATAAAAAAAGTAACAGCAACGAAAGCAAAAAACAATTTTGGCAGCATAGCAGACGGTGTTTACGCTAGAGGAGAAAGGGTTCTAGTTGAAAAAAATAAAAAACCATATGTTATGATAGTACCTGTGTTGGATTTGGAAATTAACCCTAAGAAACCTTCTTTTCTCACTAAAAAGGAGTTAGAAAATGTTAAAAGGGGTATGACAGAATTTAAAAAAGACTTTAATTTTTCAAAGATTTGAAAAAAGTATTTTTAGACTCCAACGTTTTAATTAAGTATCTTGCAGGAGAACTTATTTTAGCCAAAGATGTTGATTTATGTATAAACTCCGTAGTCTATTCAGAGGTTTTGTTTGGCATATTGTTTTCTGGTAAAAGTGAAAAATTTTTAAATTCCCATTTAAAATATTTAGGTGCTGAAGTTTTGCCTATATCTCAAAATACCGCAGTCATCTTTACTCGTGAAAAAATCAGACTTCGATTGAAGGGGAAGCGACTGGAGGATTTTGATATTTTAATTGCTGCAAGTTGTCTGGAGTACCGACTACCCCTGTGGAGCGAAAATAAAAAACATTTCGATAGAATAGAAGGGATTAGTTACTACAAGTGACTTTTGTATCCAGGTCCCAACTAGGGGCTTTTGCGTGGGGTTGATTTGATTACCAAAATGGGTTGGTTGTTATAGTATCAGTGTTCTTAAACTAATGTCTTTAAGTAAGCAACATATTCGGCGCTGTTTATGGGTGTGTAGGCATAATTTCTATCGCCTTTGTAGCTTTTTATATCAAACTGTAACATCAGATTTATCGCAGCTAAAACCTCTTGCCTGGTCCCTCCCTGATTCGAAGACAGGTGTCCTGCCAATTCATTCCTTTTTGCAAAATTACTTTTATATTCCTCCCGTAAGACTTGCATTCGACTAATCTGATAAATTATTAGTTGATCTGTGGTGGAGCTAACCCCTAACATTTGTGTAACTCGTTGTAGGGATAGGGCCCCGTGGTCTGGATGAATTATTGATATTGGATATTTAAAACAACGTTCGTTGCCTGCTAATCTGTCAAATACTTTAACTATCTGAGCTAACTGAGAGTCTTGATTTTGATATTCATAGAATAAATCTAATGTGAATTTTTGATTTATCTGGGGCAAGTTTTGATACAGATTTTCAATGATCTTTCTTTCAAGAACTTCTTCTGTCTGATCATTTTTGCAGAAGGTGGCTATATCTCCCGCTTCGATTTCTCCTAGATCATGTACAGCTATCCTGGGTAACATTAACCACAATCTATCTTCCTCACTTGTACTTTTAAGTTCTAGCTGCAAATAGGGATAGGCTAAAGTAGCCATTTGCTGCATTAGAAAACAGTGTTCCGCCAAATTATCCCCCTCTTCCACCAGTGGGTTTTCTTTAAATCTATATGTTGTTTCAACACCAAATTGAGTTTTTTCTACAACCTCCAACCAGTCTTCAATTGGTGGGTTTGTTCTTATTTTCATTTAAAAAATATAAGAAAACTAACAACGACTATAACCACAGCCAGTACATTTTTCGCACCCTTCAGCATAGATTAATGACATGTTTCCACAGTCTGGACACACTGCTGCATTTAGTATGACCGGAACTCTTACTTTTTGTTCGATATTTTCTAAATCTATGGATTTTAATAAAGGGGTATGTTTATCTTCAACCTCCTCGAGTTTATCCACGTTATTAATTTTTAGTTCTTTATAGAGTACTTTTGATATAGCATCGGGTAAACTTCTTACCTTGTTTTCTCCGAAGCCGCTACTTGTTGATCCCCCAATCCCCCTTAACTCTTTTATGATTTCCTCGAGGGATCGATAGGGGTTATGCGAACTTCTCAACCAACCACTGATCAATCTTCCCAAAGACTCCGCTTCCGCACTGACATCACTGCCCGCTTTACCTATAGTCACAAAGACCTCAAAAGGTTTTTCGCCCTTCTCCCCGTTCCTATTAACTGTTATGTAGGCTTTGCCGAAGGGTGTTTGTATCTTATAGGTCCTTCCGCTAACTACTTCCGGCCTTATCCTTTTTTCAGTTGCTAAAAAATCACTAACATCTTTTGGATCTGAGTCCTTCCTATCTAAATTTTCTTCCTTCTCCGGGGAGGGAGTAAAACCACAGGTCACACATGACTTGATCCCATCGTTCATAAATAGTATGGCATTACACTTGGGACACATGTCTCTTTTTTTCGTTTTTATGTCCATTACTTGCACTTGTCTACTTCCATCGCGATAGACAGTAATACTCTTACAACCTAATTTGTAGGCCAGTAAATACGCCTGCTCTACATCCTCAATAGTAGCGTTGTTTGCTAGATTTATTGTTTTTGATACGGCATTATCCGTATATTTTTGAAAGGTTGCTTGGTGCTTTACATGCCACTTCCAATTTATTTCTATAGTTGTTTTAAATAGTCTCTTAACATCCTGCGGAACCTCATCAATGTCTTGGATTGTTCCTTTTGTGGCTATTCTTTCCATTAATTCTTCGCTATAAAATCCCCTTTCTCGTGCAGTGTTTTCAAATATCCAATGTACTTGGTTAAATGATCCTACATACGTATTTTTCATAGTCACAATTCCAAACAGAGGTTCTATACCTGAGGAGCACCCTGCTAAAACGCTAATAGAACCAGTTGGTGCTATTGAAGTTACAGTGGTGTTTACCCTTTTACCTCCCCCAATAATTTTAGATTCCTCGTCAGCAGTTTCATTAATTATTTGCATCACAGTCTCGCCCATTTTAATAGCTTCTTTGGAATCGTAGGCAATACCCATTTGTATCAACATGTCCGACCAGCCCATCACTCCTAGACCGATGTTTCGATATTTTTTAGTTTTCTTTTGAATTTTTTTTACCGGCCAGTAAGCATTTTGAACGGAGTTGTCTAAAAATTTAATTCCTGTCCGAACGCTGGATTTTAGTTTTTCGATTTCCAGTTCCCTGTTTGCTACAAATTTTGATAAATCAATAGAGCCTAAGTTACAAGAAACATGTGGGGGTAGCATTTGTTCTCCGCAAGGGTTGCATGCCTCAATTATTTCTGGGTATTTGTTATTTCTATTTACGGTGTCTATAAATATTATTCCGGGATCTCCATTAAGGTGGGCATGTTTTATTATGTAATTCCAAAGGTCTTTGGCTTTAATTGTTTTATATACCTTTCCTTCAAATTTTAAGTCCCAGTCTTTATTGTTTTTAACAGCCTCCATAAAGTCGTCGGTAACAGCTACTGAGATGTTAAAGGTCCAGTAGGCACCCTCTTCGTCCTTGCATTGTATAAATTCATAAATATTCGGATGGTCACAGTTTAATATACCCATTTGTGCCGCATGCTTTTTTCCTGCTCTGTGAACTACCTCCATTGCTCTGTGGTATAAGCCCATAAACGATACAGGCCCACTAGCTTCTCCACCGCTAGTGCTAATAATGTCTCCCTTTGGCCTTAATTTGCTAAAGTTATACCCTGTCCCGCCTCCGTATTTCTGTACTTGGCAGGCTTCACTTAAGGTTTGCATAATTTGAACTAAGCTATCTTCAATGGGAAAAACAAAACAACTCGAAGCAAACGGATACTTTGTTCCCATGTAAGCCATTCTTGATGGATAAAATTCTCCTGAGTATATAGCTTTTATGAATTCTGCTTTTAATTTTTTGTCTTTATTTGATGCGTGGTTTGAGACCCGTTCCACAACTTCTTTCCAGGTCTTTTCATTACCTTGAGCATACCGTTTTAAAATTAATTCCTCGTTAACTGGTGGTCTGCTGTTTTTATCAATATTATTTGTGCCGGTTATTTTATCTTGCATTGATATATCTATAAATTGATAAAGGAAGGCAGAAGAATAATAAAAAAAACATCAAGAAAGTGCTTGATGCTTTGTTTGAGTGTTGTTTGAGTTTAGTTGTGTTTGCGGCGCTAATTAACTATAATTTTGGTGATTTTATAAAATTCTTGCCCAGAGTAATGGGTGTAGGAATTTCTCCAATATTTTTAGGCAACCAAAACCCCGGTTTGGCTGACCCGAGGGACCCTTTTGGGGAGCAAAGGTCTTGGGCTGTAAGGGAAACTAGGCGTGTTCTAAATGAGCTAAAACCTTTAGAGAGGTTATTACTTGCAGCAGACCAGCTTAACACCCGTATTGGGGATAATTTTTATTTAGCTAACCCCTCTTTAGTTGAGCCTAATAATCAGGTTTTTTTATCAGTAAGTGGAGCTCCGGCAAATGGGAAGGAGCATATTTTAGATCAGCTAGATGCTTTGTTGGCAACCCAACTGCACCCCTCGCTCTACCTTTATGAACCAAAAGGCAGAGATGTAGAGTTCGCTTCACAAATAAAGCAGGCGATGAGACGTAAAGGACTGATAGGTTCTAGTCCCGATGATTCTGATAACATTTTTATGTCAAATATAAGCATTAATATTTATAATGAGAGTGCTCGGGACTTTGCTTGGGTAGTTACCAAAAAAGACTGGAAGAGTTTGTTTACTTTGTCTCTTTTAGAGGATCCGGGGGAAGATGAGATTATAAGTTTAATAGACACTTTAGGTTTGCGAGAAGTGTTTCTTGATGCGTATTCTTTACAGGAGTGTGTAAATTACTGTGGTGTAGATCACTTAGAGTTGCTTTACCTGCAGTTGGCAGAGAACTTTTTAAAACATTTAGAAAGGAGCGCTCTTGGATTATCTTTGTCAACAATGCCCATACCCCTTACCTTTTTAGTAAATAGACGACCTGCTTCGACATTTAAGATACTTGAGCAAGAGGAGCACGGCCTAAGAACGAATACTAGGAGATCCCCAAGACCCTTTTTTACAGGTTGGACTTTAAATAAATTAATATGTTGTCGTGCAATAGACACTATTTTACTCCACAGATTTCCCCATATATTTCTAGAGATTAACCAGGAAGATTATGATTATCCAAGTCCAGAGGATCAGGAGAATTGGGATAGGTACTGGGCTAGAAAGATTGCTAAAACAGCACAAAAAATGGTTGTGGCCTATGGGGGTAACCCCTTAACTGTTTCTACAACGTCTGTCTGTTAAGTTTATATCCTTTGTTTCTTTTAGATTCTATAAAAATATTTTCCTTTTCTAGTTTCTTCTTTAGATTATTAACATGCTTATATAGTGCCCACACAGATTGCGTGTCAAACTTTGTTTTTTCTAAATGGTTTAATATTGCATCAACAGAAACATAATCCGGTTGGTTTCTTAGAAATCTGAATATTTCTTCCTCGGTACTCGTGAGATTTTCTACAACATTAGTATCTGCATTTATAAACTTTTTTATGTAACTCTCATAAAGTCTTCCTAACTTTCCATCACTAGCCATACCTAATCTTTCGAGATTTTTTGTATCTTTTAATGAAATTCCATCTCGATCTAGTTGTTGTAATAGGGTATTTAACCTATTAATAATGTTTGGGTTAAATATTTTGGGGTCTTTTGGTTTTAGTTTAATTAACTCTTTGGTTAATCCTGCGTGCCCTAAGGTATTTGAAAATAACTCGTCTATTTCGAATCTTGATAGCCCCCCCGGGTTTTTCTTATTAAGTTGTAATTGAATGCGCTTCACTAAAGTTTCAAAAGACTTACCTTTTTGAAAACCCTTAAAACAGAATCTATTCGATATAATTTTATTGTTTGGGTCGATATACTCTTTACCCGTTATCTCAGTTGCTAGTACGGTTATTTTTCCACCAACCCCCTTTGTTAAGTAATAGAAGTACTCACTTAATTCATTTATAAATTTATATCTATTAAGCTTATTAAGAACTATGAGTAATTTTGCATTTTCTTTGTTGATATGTTTTTCTAGCTCTCTAATTGAGGAAAAAGAGTTGTCCTCTAAAGGGTTTTCTAGAGCAAATTTTTCTATTAGAAGTTTAGAGATTTCATTGTAGTCTCTTAAAAAACTCTCGTGTGGGTAAATATTGATTATGCGGTTTTTTTCGGTTTGAGTTAGAAACTCCCTAACTACCTCTTTAGTAATAGTATCTAAGCCCATTCCCGGTAGTGAATAAATAACCGTATTTTCTCCATTACCAATCTCTCCAAGTACCTTATAGCCAAATTCTCCAAGTAGATTATTCTGTTTCTTATTTGAACTTGTTTTCATAAAATATTCAACTAGTCTTCAAACTACTATTCAAGCAACAAAAGCAAAAAACTGCTTTAATCAAACATAAATGATTAAGAGAAAAAACTCAAGTAGTTATAAGAAAGAGGTTAGTAAAAAATTATCTGATTTCACAAAAATAATACTCTGTCCAAAATGTGGTTTTAAGATTAGTGGTTATTTTTTTACTAAAGTAAAAGATTTAAGTGGAAAAGTTAGACATTCAAAATGCCCAAATTGTGGGTATTTTGAAGATCCCGAGTAGCGATAAGTGTATTTAAGGTTTGTGTAAGTTATTCAAAATTTTGGCTTGACGCAATTATAATTTGATTTTTCGAAAAATGTTTAAAAAACAAGTAGAGTTTTGCCACAAAGTCTCTGAGCTAAAATACTTAAAAAGGTATAGTAATAATCCTTTAGTTACGAATAAGGATACCGTAGCTTCCCATACTTGGAGAGTTGCTATTCTTGCACTTACTATTCGTAAAGAACTAGAAGAATTAGGCATTGATTTTGTTAAGTTAATCTCCTTAATCTTGGTTCATGATTTAGTAGAGTTAGGAAATAGTGAAGTCAGAGCTTTAGGTTATAGAGACCGGGAGAAAAAATCCCAAATCGAAAGAAGAAATGCGAAAAAACTCTTTAAAAAATATTTAGGGACTGGGTTTGGGGAGGAAGTTCTCTCTTTAGTAAAAGAAGTTCTAGACACTTCCTCGGGAGAAGCCTTAATCACCAAAACCTTAGACAATTATGAAAGTAATATGCACGTAATAGAGGAGATAGCTCCCTTGAAAGATTTGGGGCAGCGTAGAAGAACTAAAGAATATATAACCAAACGACTGGGTATTAACGAAGTTACAGATAGATTAATTGAAACGCAATTGCTTGAAATAGATGGGATTGAGTAGCGAAAAAAAATGGGGGAGGCATTTTTCGTCGAAAGCCCCCCCCCATCCCCGTAATTTTTAACAGCGACTATAACTACAACCCAGACATTTTTGACAGCCCTCTACTTCTATTAGAGCCATGTTTCCGCATTCGGGGCACATACCTGCATTTTTAAGGGATGCGCTTGAATCTGATTCTTCTTGGCTTTCTGAGAACTTAGTAGTTGAAGTTGTGGTTGTTAAAAGCAATTCCTCTTTAATACCTTCTTCTTTAACTCCGTTTGAAAGTTCCAGCTCTTTTATTAACACCTTTGCTACAGCATCTGGCAAACTTCTAACTCTGTTTGGGCCAAACCCTGTACTTGTTGCTCCTCCGATATTTTTAAGGTGTTCTACAATTTCTTCCATAGCACTGTAAGGGTCGTTGGAGCTTCTTAGCCAGCCACTAATTACTCTACCAAAACCTTCTGCAACCGCACTTAAGTCGCTTCCTGCTTTTCCGATTGTTACAAAAACCTCAAAGGGGTCTGTGCCACTTTCACCGTTTCTATTTACTGTTACAAAAGCTTTACCAAAAGGTGTATCTATTTGGTGTGTTCGTCCGTGTAAAACCGAGGGTCTAGGTTTCATATGCCCTTCGTCTACATCAACTTTGTTTTCTGGGGTACTACCGTCTTTTTTATCTTTAGTTTCTTTAGTTTCAAGTACTACCTCTTGTCTAGAACCTGTTACATATACTGTTAGCCCCTTGCACCCTAGTTCCCAAGCCATTATATATACCTTAGCTACATCATCTTCGGTTGCTCCCTCTGGAAAGTTACAAGTTTTAGATATTGAATTATCTACAAACCTTTGTATAGCAGCTTGCATCATTACGTGCTCTGTAGGCTTAATGTCAGCTGAAACAACAAATGCTTTTTTAATATCCTCAGGTATATCTGTTAAATCCTGAATAGTACCTTTGTTTATAGAATACTCTACTATCTCCTTTTTCTTTTCTTCACTTAAATCTGCTTTATCTAATGCCTGTTGAAATAGTGGGCTAACATATGTTAGTTGTAACTTATCTTCTCCGGTACCTGCCGATTGATAAACGTTTCTGTAGTAAGCCAAAGCAAAAACAGGTTCACATCCGTAACCTTCTACCCCTAAAACAGTTGAAGTGGTTCCTGTTGGAGCTACAGTTAACTGTGTGCTGTTTCTAATTCCATGCTCTTTTATACCCCTAGTTATTTCACTCCAGTTTATACTAGGTCTGTTTAGGTCCAACTTATTGTCCATTAAAGACCTAGGTTCTTTCCAAGTTACGTTCTCGGGATCGTAAATACTCCCACTTATACCTGGAAAAGCTCCTCTTTCTTCTGCTAACTCTATGCTTGTTTTCATGGAGTGAAAACGTATAAACTCTGTAAGTTGAGAAGCTAGATCTAAACTTTCTTCACTTCCATATCTAATTCCCATTTTGTACATAGTATCGGCAAGGCCTAAAAATCCTAATCCAATTCTTCTGTTTTTGTGTGCGGCTTCTTTTAGCTTTGGAACTGAAGGAACATAGGAATTTTGATTTACTACATCATCTAAAAATCTAGTTCCTAAAACAACGGTGTCTTTTAAATGATCCCAGTCTATTTTTTTGTCTACTACTGACTCAAGAATATTTACATGTCCTAAGCAGCAATTTTCGTAGGGGCCAAGCCACTGCTCCCCACAGGGGTTAGTAGCCTCTAATAGGTACTGATTTGGAACTGGGTTATATCTATTAGCTTCATCTATGTATAAACATCCGGGTTCTCCGTTGTGGTGGGCGTACTTTATTATTTCGTCAAACAACTCTTTTGCTTTTACTGTTTCCCACACTTCACCGTTTCTGGGGTTAATTAAGTCAAAATCGCCCTCCTCTTTTACTGCTTTCATAAACTTATCCGTTATAGCAACTGAGATATTAAAGTTAGCAACTTTACCCTCACTGGATTTACAGGTGATAAAAGATCTAATATCCGGATGATCCACTCTTAAAACTGCCATGTTAGCGCCTCTTCTAGTTCCTCCTTGGGCTATTTGACCAAAAGCGGCATCGTAGGCCTCTAAAAAACTAATAGGGCCGCTTGCTATTCCATTACTCGTTTTAACTCTATCTCCCTTAGGTCGAATTTTGCTAAATGAAAATCCGTTTCCCCCTCCAGTTTGTTGAATCAAGACTGCGTCTCGTAATGTACTAAAAATACCCCCTTCTTCTTTACCCATCTCATCTTTTATAGGTAAAACAAAGCAAGCAGCCAATTGTCCTAGGGGTGTACCCGCGCCACTCCACGTAGGTGTATTGGGGATAAATCGTTTTGTAGCCAGTAAGTTGTAAAAATGTTTAGTGTAAGTCTTTATCAGCGTCTCTTCTTCTTCACCAAGTGCTACATTAGATGCAACCCGCATCATAGCCTCGGCTACAGTTTCCTTAGGATCCCCCTTTTCGTCTTTTAGGGAATATCTGCGTTTAAAAATCTCTAAAGCGTTACCTTCAATATCTGGTTTTTCGATATTTAAAAGTGTTTTATATTCTTTAGACTTTATCTTTGTCTTTAAATCTTCTTTTTGCATGGCAGATATTTAAAATTAATAATGTTTTAACCCTCTATTTTTTTAATTTCCTCTCTAAATTCTTCTACATCGGTAAAATCTAAAAATACACTGGCAAATCTTAAATAACTAACGGTGTCTCTGTGTTTTAATCTTGTTAAAACCATTCTGCCAATATCTCCGGTTGATGTCTGGGTGCTTTTGCGCTTTAAAAGCCTTGCTTCAATGTCATCGACTATTTCATCTACTTCGTCTTCAGATAATCTTTTTTGTACTGTAATTAAAATTCCTTTTCTTAGTTTGTCTCTATTATATTTTTGAACGCCTCCGTCTTTTTTTACAACTTTTAAATCTATAGACTCTATTCTTTCGTAGGTGGTGAATCTTTTACCGCATTTTAAACATTCGCGTCTTCTTCTGCTGGTGGCCTCATCATCTAAATCTCTTTTATCAATTACTTTGGTATCTGAATTACTGCAATAAGGACAAAACATATTTTTTAAATCTGTAGTTTTTAACTTAGCTCCAAAACACCGCATTTTGTGGTGTGAGTTATATTTGAACACAACTTGTAGTGGTATTCAAGGATGAGTTAGTTAGACTAGGGGTTTTTATTTTAGGTAAAGGTAGATTTAGTTTTGTGTATTTTTTGGGTATTTGAAGACGGGCTTTTGTAGAGTTTAAGGGAAAATATAGTAATCTATTTAAAATAGATCCAAAGGAGTAGTACGTGTGTAACTCACCTACTTACGGAGATAATGCCTATTACTTAGTAAGGGTGGGTTTATTATTTTTTAAATATTCCAGTATTTGTTCAACATAAAAGTCTGATTTTTTACTCTTAATGGCTTCTAACTTTCCCCCTGCTGCTTGGTCGTGACCGCCACCTCCAAAATGCTCTGCAATTTCCCTTACATTTACACTGCCTTTTTTGGCCCTAAAGGATATTCCCCAGGCCTTTTCTTGTCTATTGTATCTAAGGTAAAATCCCCAATCTAAATCTTCAATAGTATTTAAGTACCTTTTAAATATTCCAACCCCGTTACTGTACTCTTCGTCTGTGAATTTATTGCTTTCAGTTTTTTCGATAAATGAAACTACAAAGGGTGGCCACCCTTCAATCTTTTGTTCTGCCAGATTTTTTAAGAGTATTCCTAAAACTTTTAGACTTCCTAGTTTTAATTTTGAGTATTCTGACTTTAGCGATTCTACTTCTATGTTTCCTGCCTCGATTAAGTTTTTTGCTGCTATAAATGAAGAAGTGCCTCCTTTTCCCGTAATGTAAGTAAAACTTCCCGTGTCTCCATAAATACCCAATAGTAATATTTCGCATATTTCCTTAGAGAGTTTTGTTCTAAAGCTGTGAAAAAATAACCAGTATAGTGCTTCTGCATTTGAAGTATATGTAATTTCTGGGTAGCTTAGTATCTTATAATAGGTCGTGCCTTCTTTTAAGTCTGATTTGTGATGGTCTATACAGATACTTTTAAGTCTTAGCCCTTGTATTTTTTCAGGAAAGTTTGTAATTCTGTCTAATTCTTTTGTGTCTAAAACTATTATTAAATCATCAGCTACTAGAGATTTGTATATATCCTCTACAAACTCGATTTTTTCAAAGTTTTTAAAATATGACCACCTTGGTTCTTTAGGTCCAGATATTATAATTTTTATTCTATCTTCTGAAATCTCTAAATAATTGTTTATGTAGTAAAAGGTTGCAAGAACGGATGCAATAGCATCATCATCAGGGCTTACATGGGAGGTAATAACTATTCTCTGTGTGTGGGTTTTTACAAATGAGTTGAACTCTGTTCTAAACTCTTTTAAATTGTAAAATTGTGAGTCCACTTTTACTTTTTGGCTCCTACCAGTTTTTCAAAATCGTCTTGTTCTAATGTTTCCACCTTAATTAATTCCTCACTTACTAATATCATTTGTTTTTTATGCTTTTTAATAATCTCTTCTGCTACCTTTTTGCCGGCTAATATAATTTTTTCAATTTCTTTGTCTATTTGATCTTTTTTATTTTCGCTAATTTCGTTGTGGGTTCCAAGCTGCATTGCTAGCCATTTTCTATCTTCATTTTGTACGTAATTTATAGGGCCAAGTGGGCTCATTCCCCATTCTGTTACCATGCGCTTGGCTATATCTGTTGCCCTTTCAATATCGTTGCTTGCTCCAACACTTTGTTCTTTAAAAAAGACTTCTTCTGCTGCTCTTCCCCCTAGCATTACACTAATAGTTTGCATCAACTTTTGTTTACTGTAGTTGTATTCTTCTCTGTCGCTAGACATATCGGTATGCCCCAGGCTTTGTGTTCTGGCAACAATACTTATTCTTCTAACGGGATCCGCTTTGTCTAGATAGTGGGCTACAATGGCATGTCCCGCCTCATGGTACGCAGTCATCTTTTTTTCTTCCTCACTTGAAAGCATTTTTCTTTCAGGGCCAAGTTTAACTTTTGTTGCAGCCTCGCTAATATCTTTAAAGGTGATAATAGATTTATTTTTTCTAGCAGCTAGTATTGCCGCCTCGTTAATCATGTTTTCTATATCTGCCCCACTAAAACCTACTGTTCTTTTTGCAATTTGATCTAACTTAATACCTTTTGTTAATGGTTTTCCTTTTAGGTGTATTGCTATTATTTTTTCTCTTTCTTCTACCGCAGGCAAAGTTAAAGAAATTTTTCGATCGAATCTTCCGGCTCTTACTAACGCTGGGTCTAACATATCTGGTCTATTGGTTGCTGCTATTACAATTACATTAGTATTTTGATCAAAACCATCCATTTCGACTAATATTTGATTAAGTGTTTGTTCCCTTTCATCGTGGCCTCCCCCAATTCCCATTCCTCGTTGTCTTCCAATTGCATCTATTTCGTCTATAAAAATTAACGCAGAAGGGCTAGCCTTTGCGTTTTTAAACATATCTCTTACCCTCGCACTTCCAACACCCACAAGCATTTCCATAAATTCACTTCCAGCGGCGTTATAAAAAGGTACATTAGCCTCGCCGGCTATCGCTCTTGCTAAAAGGGTTTTTCCAACTCCTGCGGGGCCAACTAAAAGCACTCCCTTAGGAATTCTAGCCCCAACCTTTTTGTATTTGGCTTGGTGTTTTAAAAAGTCTACAAGCTCGTACATTTCTTCTCTTACTTCTTCGCTTACCGCCAAGTCTTTAAAGGTAGTGTTTTTACCAGTTCCTTTTTGAAACATTTTAGCTTTACTTTTTGCAAAGTTAAAAATATCACCAGGACCGCCCGCACCTCCGCGAGATTGCTTAAACATACTAAAAATAAAAAATGCAAAGAGCCCGAAGAACAGAATGTTTATAATTAATGAAATATTGTCCATTAATTTAGAGTCATCAATGGGTGTTACTGTTTGAACTTTAGTGTCAAGTTGCTTAGCACTTAGATAGTTTAAAAAGTCTGTGTTTGCAGGTATTTTAGATTTTAATAAGGTGCTTCCGTCTATAGGGTAAGCTTTAACCTCTGTTGTACTAAATTCCAGTTTTTCTATTTTACCCTGCTCTATGTCGTTAGTTATTTCGCTTAAAGAAACCTTTTTAGAGTCTGCAGAGGTAAGAAAAAAACTAGAAATAATTAACCATCCTGCCAAAATAAACAGCAATATAACAAATATATTAGGTTTTTTTCCGTTTATTTCAAAGTTTACAAAAAGGTTATTTAAATCTTTTTGTTTCTTAGATAGTTTTTGTTTAGGGGTCTTTTTTACCACGAAGGAAGTATATAATATACTTTATAGGTTATCAAATGGGTTATGTTGTTGTTTGGGGTTAAAATCCCATTTTTTCCTTAAGTTCGTCTACGGATTTTCTAGCCCTTTCTTTGGCTTTAATATTACCCTGTGTAATTATCTTTTTTAACAGTTCTGGTTTTGCCTCGTACTCTTTTCTACTTTGTTGAATAGGTTTTAGTTTATTATAAAGGGCTAAGGCTAGATCTTTTTTTAAGTCTCCATACCTTATTCCTTCATCTAAATATGCTTTAATGTATTGTTCTTTTTTTTGTTTACTCTCATAAAATTCTACCAAATATAAAAGGGTGGCTACCCCTCCTTTGGAAGGTATTTGGTCTCCTTTTCCAATATCTGTAGGTACTTTTGATAAAGACTTTTGTATCTGTTTTAAATCGTCAGTTAAATAAATGGCACTTCCCTCAATGCTTTTGCTCATTTTACCTATACCTGTTAAAGAGGGTACGTATTCACCCGAGGTTTTATATCTAGCTGGTTCTGGAAAGTCTGTGCCGTATTCTTGGTTAATTTTACGGGCAATTTCTCTGGATATTTCTAAATGAGGTTCTTGATCAATTCCAACTGGCACATGGGTAGCCTTATAGGCTAAAATATCTGCCGCCATCAATATTGGGTAGTTTAAGAGTGCCATAGTTGCACCATTTGAGGACTCTTTTAATTTTTCTTTAAAGGTAGGAAGGTGTTGCATTCTAGCTACAGTAACTACTGAAGAAAGCAGATTGGATAATACTGTGTGTTCTTCTACAGCAGATTGTATGAAAAGTGTAGATTTTTCAGGGTTTAAACCAGAGGCTAAATAGTCTTTTACAACGTCTTTTACTTGCTCCGCTAACTTTTCTTTATTGTAAGGGGTGGTGATGGCATGCAAATCTGCAACCATGTAAAAAGTTTCCGTGTTTGGGTTTTCTTGTAGTTCAAGCATACCCTTTACTGCACCTAAATAATTTCCAATATGTAATCTACTTGTTGCTCGTATTCCAGATAAAACTACTTTATTCATTATTTAATATTAACACAAATTGGCTATAAAAGGCTTTACTAGAGAAATCAGATCGTTAGATTTTAAGTTAACCGAGTGTGTTCTAAGGCCTGCATTAAAATTAACGCTTTTTATATCTTCTATACCTTTATCAAAGTAGGTTGTTAGACCCATCAAATTACCAAAAGGGGGTACACCGCCCACTTTACACTTAGTTAAATTTTCCACTTCTTCTATAGTAGCCATTCTTGGTTTTTTAAAACCTAATTCTTCTTTTAGTTTTTTCCAGCTTAACTGTTTGTTTGCAGGCATTACAAATAGGGCAAAGTTTTGTTTATCAACTTTTATGACCAGAGCTTTGGCTCCTGTAGAAATATCGACCCCTCTAATTTTGGCGGCCTCTTCACTGGTTTTAACTTCTTTATGAATTTCGAGTTTATAAACTATATTGTTTGAGTCCAATAGATTTATTATTTTATCGAACACGTCAGTATTTTTATCCATATTTGTTATTATAAACACTTTTAGTATAACTAGTCATTTGGTTTTAATTTAGCTATATTATCCATATGAAGAAACAATTAAAGCCTAAAAGCATAGCGCCCATTTACAGAGTGTTCGACTGTATCTTATCTCCTTTTATGTTCCTTCTTGGGGGTTTAAAAATGGACAGCATTCAACAGACTCACGGTTGGCATACCTTAGATGTAGATCCAAATGTGGTTGATTTAAAAAAATCGTTAACGGTAATAGGCTCTGATGCCAGTAAGTTTAATAACTTTGGTCGAATTATAGATCACTTGGGGGTTTTTCATATGCCAATTTTTGGAGGCTGGAAAAATTATGTAATTTTGGAGTGCAAAGATACTTTTTGGTATGTTGGGTGGTTATCTAAAGGGTTTTCACAGGTACACTGTTTGCCCATTAAAGGTAGTAAAGTCAAAGTTTTAACAGGCATAAAAGGAAATAAAACAGTATTTTTTGGTGTAGATAAAAATGGAAACCAAGTACCTATCAAAAAACTAGCTCAAGGAATTTTAGGAGATGGTAAATATAAATCGGTACCTCTTTATTGAATAATTATTTATTCTTGTTTCGTCTTTTAAAATAAAGAATTATCAATAAAATTGGTGCCCAAATTACACTGTAAACGGCTAACCAGATAACTTTGTTTCCTATTCCCCTAAAAGTTACTACTAAAGATCGTACCGCTTCTTTAAAGACAGAGCTGGGTCTCCAACTAGTGTCTGGAACATAGGGTAGTGAGTATTCATCTGTCGAAAGGTACACTGTGAATTTAACGGAATTTGCTGTCTGTTCCAAATATTGTTTTTGGCCTTTTATACTGTCAATCTGTCTTTGCAAATTTAAGATTTCATTCTGAACCTGCAAAATATCTTGTACTTCTACAGCTTTGGTCATTATTTCTTCAAATCTGATTTTGTTTTTGGTGTATAGTCCTAGTTCTTCTTCTAAATCTCTGTATTGATCTGTAACATCGTTACTACTCATACTTTCTGTTACTACCTTTACACCTGTACCTTTAATGAAAGATTGTAAATCATCCGCGCTTTCTTTGGGTACTCTAATAGCTAGGTTAGCTGTAGTAGACTCCGCTGGTTTTGATACGTTCATGTTTACTACAAATCCTTTAAGTTCTGCTGTTTTTTGTTTAATGTCTCCCAAAGATTTGTTTACATTTTCAACCTTTAAAGAAATATAGTTATCATCTACAGTCATTCTTTGATCCTGTGCCACGCCTAAATTTGCGCTTTCTTTAGAGTTGTAGCTTCTGCTTAAAGATGTAATCGGGGCTCCCATCATGTCTGCCCCACTAAAGCTTTCGTTATACATAGCAGACTTTTGTAAAAGGGGTGAGGGTACCAAGGAGCGATTTGTAAAAACAAATAAAACTAATAATAAAATAGTTACAAATTGAAAATTCATTTTTATCCAGGCTATTAATTTTTTCATATGTAACTAAATGGTAACATTAAACTAATTATGAACAAGAAAAATCTGGCAGCAGAGGTTGTAAAGATTCTTAAAGCAAAATACCCAAACGCAAAAGCCGAACTAAACTGGGATAAAGAATTTCCTTATCAGTTAGTTGTGGCTGTAATGCTTAGTGCTCAGGCTACAGATAAAGGCGTTAATAAAGTAACTGCAGGGCTATTTAAAAAGTATAAAACTCCCCAAGACTTTGCTAATTCTAACTATAAAGATTTAATTGAATACACCAAGAGTATAAATTATTACAAAACAAAAACAGAAAGAATTTTAAAAAATGCAGGACAGTTACTTGAGATGTTTAATGGTCAAATTCCTAAAGAAATTAAAGATTTAATAAAATTGGCGGGTGTGGGCAGAAAGAGTGCCAATGTTATTTTGCAAGAAATATACGGTATAGGTGAGGGGGTTGTTGTAGACACCCACATGACAAGGGTTACTCACAGACTAAAACTGCAACCTTACTCTAATCAAAAAGATGCAGAAAAAATCGAAGTAGAACTTGGGAAGATTGTAGATAAAAAGAGTTACACTGATTTTAGTAGATCTATAGTTTTACACGGAAGGTATACTTGCAAAGCCCAAAAACCAATGTGCCCAGAATGCGAACTTAATAAAATTTGCCCCAGCGCATTTAATTTATAATATGTATCAGCTAATAAAAAAATCTTTAACGGACAAGGCATTTTATAGTAAGGGTTTTAAATCGGTGTCTAGATTAAAAACTATATTATACGTTTTTTTAATTTGCTTATTATTTGCCCTGTTTACCTCACCTACAAGTACCGCTAAATCCTATAAAAGCTTTTTTAACTTAAAGGAGCAGGTTTTAGAGTTGCCATCTTTGTTGGAAATAAATTACAGCTCTAACCAAGGTTTATCTACGAATGTTGAAAGCCCCATTATCTTAGAGATCGAGAAAAACAATTACATGATTGTTGATCCTAATGCAAATTATAAATCAAAGGGTATGGGAAATACTGAGGTGATATTTAGAAAAAAAGGATACATGACTTACCAAAACGGGGATTTAACTAGCCAATTATCCTACAATTTGCCTGAATTTATGGACTTTAATTTAACCTCTAGTTATTTAAAGGATGAGTTTAATTCGGTACCCACAGGCTATGTTCTTTTTGTATTAGCGGTAAGTACGTTGATTGGGAATTTTTTATTAGCAATAATAAACTTGTTTTTAATGGTTATTATGTTTGGCTCAATGAGTTTTGTGGTTAACAAATTACTACTAAAAAGTGAGGATACCTTGGCACAAAATTATAAAAAGATGCTATTTTTAGGTGTATTCTTTTTAATTGGAACAGCTATAAATATGTTAATTGGTGGTTCGAAACCTATTTTTGACATACTTCTGTTAGGCTTGGGGTATTTTTTACTAATTAGATAAAAGTAAAGAATGCGGAGACAGGCTGTTTTTTGCTTATTCTTATTTACTTTCTCCTGATTCTACGTCAACCTGAGCTGGTTCTCCGTTAACCTCTACTTGTATATTCTTTTCCATTACTAACCTTTTAACTTCGTCATATAGACTGATTTTAGAATGGTCGATTTTTTTACCATCAATGTAAAAGGTTGGTGTTGAGTTTACTCCTAAACTGTTTGCGTACTTTATGTCTTCATCTACTTGTGCTTTAACAGCATCACTACTGTAGTCTTGTTTAAATTTTTCGATATCTAAGTTAAGCTCTGTTGCAAAAGATATAAAATCTTCTTCTTTAAGGGGGTTGGAGTTATCCGTTTGATTTCTAAATAAAATGTCTTGGTAATCAAAAAACTTACCTTGTATTCCTGCAGCCTCGCTAGCTTTAGCGGCATTATAGGCATAATTATGTATACTGGTTAAAGGGAACTGTCTGTACACTACAGAAACCTCGGTACCGTAGTCTGCAATTATTTTGTTAACCGTTGCCCACATAGATTTACAGGCGGGGCACTCAAAGTCTGAAAATTCTACAACTACGACTTTTGCTTTGTCCGTTGGTAAGTTGGTGTTTGGGCTGGTTCCTATTATTTCTTCTAGAGGTATTACTTGGTTGGCAGTTTCATTACTTTGTGTTGTAGTTTTAGGTTTAGAGGCAACTAAAATTATTCCACCAAATAAAACTATGGTTATTACTGTGACTATTACGTAAAAAACTTTGTCTGAATTCATTTTGTTATTTTTTAAAATTTTTAGTGACTATCAATAATCCTACCACAATCATTGTTACTGCAAAAAGATAAATTAGGTCGAAATTCAAAACAACCAAGGCATTGCCTATTCTTAAAGGCTCTAATAAGGTTCTTATTAAGCCATAACCTATTAAGTAGACCCCCAGTATTTTTCCTGTTCCAAACAGAATTTTTTTGTTTAAATACATGTCTGCTAAAAAAGAAAAAAGTATAAACAGTAAGATACTTTCATATGCAAATAGTGGGTGAAATTTTAAAGAATTTAAAAACTGTTCAGGTCTAAGTTCTGTTGGAATGTAAATACCCCAAGGTTTATTGGTTGGAAAACCAAACAACTCTTTGTTAAAGAAGTTTCCAATGCGGCCCCCTATTTGAACTATTGGGGCAAATAAAACTATTAAGTCTAAATAAATTAGGGGGTTTTGTTTTTTTGATTTAGCAAAAAAATACACCGTTATTGCACAAAAAATAATTGCTCCAAAAATCCCCATTCCTCCATTTTTAAAATTTAAAATTTCATTTGGAAATTTACTATAATAATCCCAATAATCTAATATATGATAAATTCTTCCTCCAATTATTGCTGAAGGGATTAGAATAAGTGCTAAATTCCAAAAATCGTTAACTGGTACTACCTTATTTTTTTTAATTATTTTTTCTATTAAGAGTAAACAGACTATCGAAGTAGTTGCGATTAGTAATCCATACATAAAGGTTATGTTTTTTGGTTATTATTAGTTGCAAGTGTGCTTAAAGAGATTTAGTTAACAACTTTTCAGTACCTTCAAAGTTAGTAGCAAAACCTTCTTTAGCGCCTGGTTTTTGAATTACAGATAGGCTGTTTTTAATGCCCCATTTTAAGGATTCTTCTGGAGTTTGGTTTTTAATTCTTGCATACAAAAACCCACTGCCAAAAGCATCTCCCGCTCCTACGGTATTTTCTACTTTTACCTTTAAAGAAGAGCAGTGAACTACATTTTTTTTATTTATGTAGAATGCCCCTTTTTCCCCTAGGGTTAAGAGTATGGTTTTTGCTGTAACTTTTTCTGCTAAAAATTTTATTATTTGTTTCGTATCATCCATTTTTATGCCGCTTAAGTGTGCTGCTTCTTCAATATTTAAACTTAAAATTTCAATATTTTTAAAATTTGCTAAGTCTTTAGTGTTAAGCTCGTTAATTCCGGGGTTCCAAAATATTTTAATACCTTTATTAGTTAAATAATCTATAACTTCAAAAGCATTTTTACTTGTTAACCCTAAATTTGTAAGGTATACCCAAGTAGTGTCTATATTTAAGTTTTTAATTTGCTCTAGATTTAAACCTTTACTAACACCTCTATAAACTAAAACGGTTCTTCCACCATCTGGTGCGGTTAAAATTACCGAAAATGCCGTTTTTTCACCTTTTTTAATTATTAAATTTTGGGTATCTACCCCAAATTTAGTTAGATCATCGTAAATAAATTCTGAAAATACATCGTTTCCAATTGCTGAAATGCAGTTCGTTTTTAAACCAAAATGGGATAAGGAGCAGGCTGAGTTTGTAGCTCCCCCTCCACTTGATACAAAAAAATCATCGAGTTCTGTTTTACTGCCATACATTTCACATATGGCCATGCCTGTATTAAATTCAGCATTTTTTACTAATTTAAAATCTTTAGATTTTACAATGGTATCTATGGTGGCGGCTCCTATGGAAATAACATCAAATTGTGGCATTAGAGATAGTATATAGGATTTGGGATTTTGGATATAGAACGAAAAGTTTGGGAACGATTTTGTTTATTTACTACTGGCTACGTATTTTTTAAATTCGGGTAAAACTATTTTTAGTCTTTGCCTATGTAGTTTTTTAGAATAATTAAAATGGTATCTCTCAGGCATTATTGGCAGCCACTCGTTAAGGATACTTTCTACAACTTTTTTACTTATACCCGCATTACTAAAACCTGCCTCGTTGGCTTCTATATCTAAATTTAGCCTATCAAGCGAAAGAATGTCTAATTTATCTGCATCTTGTAAAACCTTACCCTCAATATATTTTGGGGTACTTCCAAATTCGTGATTTAATATAGAGTCGTAGATAATTTCTTTTTCTTCTCCCTTAAAAGACTTTGCTAAGTACTCTGCTGTTGTTTCGCAATCTCTTCTCTTTGATAAATCTTCTTTTATGGCCACATCGTGCCACATGCAAAGTATTTCTAATATATCTTTGTTAACGTTTAGCTTTTCTTTTTTAACCAGTCTATTTGCTAACTGTAAAACTCTAAAATGATGGGTGATTTCGTGAGCCCAATTTCGGGGGTTTTCTATGAGCCTTTTTTGAGCCTCTATAACTAAATTAAGCTTGAGATTTTTATCCATTTTAAATATCCAATTTTGCTAGGATTCTTTTTGCCTCTTTTTTTCGCTCCCCTAAAACATTTTGTGGGTCTTTAACAGATATTACAGAGGAAGCATAGTGATTTGCTAATATTTTTCTGTTAGTTTCAGAAGCAATCTTTGCCATAGTTAAGTGTATTCCGCTTAACCAAACATTAAGTCTAATTTCACTCTGATCGTCATCCTTAAACTCTTGTTCGTATGCTGTAAATATTAGTTGTTCACCAAGTAACAAAGTTTTAACGGCACTTTCTAGCTCTCCTAAATTAAACAAAATTTCGCCTTTTAATCTTAAGGGCCAAGCCTTATGAGCCTGCGTCCCTGGGAGATCTTTTATAGCTAAATTAATTAAACTTAAAGCCTCTTTTAAAGCTGTTTTTTTGTCTTTGGTGTTTATTAGATTTGCTTTGAAAAGGACCACACTAGCTAGGTGAACATTATTTATAGCGTAGTCGCCTTTTATATTTTTATTTCCTAAATCAAATACCTTTTTGTTTTGTTTTAATATGCTTTGTACTTCTTTTAACGATTCTTCTGCTTTTTCTACTAGTTTAATTTTTTCTTGTAGACTTTCTGTTTCTTCGGCTATTCGGGTATAAACTATTCTTAAATGCCCTAATACTTGAACAGCACCTTTGTAATTTTTTGCCTGCTTGTCTCTTTTAAGAATTTCGCCAAACATTTGTTCTGACATTTTAAGAACGCCACTTTCTCTAATTTCAATTGCTCTGTTTAAATAACTATCTCGTTCTTTTTTAGTTGATTTTATGTCTAGTCTTTTAGTAAAGCCCTTTTTCGACATATCTTTAATAATAGCGGCTACCCTTTGTTTAGTTAGCTTATATTTTTTTGCGAGTTCCGAATAAGAAAGATTATTGCTTAAGTAATCTTCAATTATTGTGTTGTTTCTTTTAAAGTTATAATCAGATCTTATATTTTTCATAGTGACCTAAAGTTACCACGAATTAAATTACTTGTCAATAGATAAATATATTATTTTATAGTGTAAATAGATAATTGTTTTTTACTTAAAGTTTATTTCTCCCTTTTTTTCGTTAAAGGTGATTACAAATTTATCAAAAACTCCCTGCCTGCCTAGCAAAAGTGGGACGGTGTCTTGGGTAGCCCAAGCAACTGGAATGGTGAGTGTTTCACCTGCTACTACTGCATTAGTGTAATTTATGTAGTAGCCTATCCTGCCTGCAATGCCCCCAATATATTTTAAGTCTGTTCTTTTTAAATTGAGCATTTCGCCCGCCCACTTTGGTAACAATGTAATGTCTGCGCCACTATCTACTAACATTTTTAAATCAACATTTCCCCCGCTATTTTTAAAAGTAACAATACAAACTGGGTGTTTGTTTACTTCGCCATCTATAATTTTATCGTACTTGTATGTTACCCCTTCCCTCTGTATTCCAAATAGTCTTTTAAACCAATTCATACACTAGTGAAGGGCAAATTTTTTTGGAGGAACTTTTACTACTAAGGGGGTCTCTTCTGGGTGGTCTTTTCTAAATTCGTCAATAATACCTGGTAATTTTTCACCGTGTCCATAAATACCTTTACTATAAAAAACTACGTATTCGTGAACTTTGTATTTGCTTAAGTCTGTCTTTTTCATAACATCCTGCGCGGTTGGTTCTACTTTAGGTTTCTTAAGAAAGTTAAATAGGTTCATGGTGGTTAAATTATACCATTGTGTTTAATTGTGCCTTTGGTTATATTTTATTCATGCCAAATCTACCTGAGTCCTTGATTACTGAAAATTTATTTACTGAGTCTTTAGTTGGTCAGGATCACGATGGTAAGAGGTTCGAGATTATAGATCAGAGAGAAATCTCTAAGCTGCCCTTCGAGGACGATGGGTTTGTCAGAATCCATTTAGCTGAGACGCAGGGAGACGGCAGTTTAGCAGTGAATAAACCTCTTCGTGTAACTCATCTTGGTAGAAGTTATCCCAAGGAGGATGGAAAGATACAGATAAATGTTCCAGTTGCTAAGGGCGGGGATGTGGGGCTTTTCAATAATTCTAAGGGTCACGGATCACCCTTCACCTTGTATGCCGCCAGATCTAAAGCGGGGTCCAGGGGCGATGCCTATATCGTTAACCTCGGTATGAATGCTACAGCCAGAGAGTATGATCCGAATTTTGGCGCATCTGCACCTGATGTTAGCTTGTCTTACGATTTAGAACGCAGTTCCTTTGATGGATTGGGTGGTGTACAAGATCGACTTAAGAGTTCCCCCCGGTATCAAGAAATTATGGATATTTACCCGGGTGCTAAATTTATCTTTGACAGAAAAGAAGGTAGTAAAAACTGGGTAGGCCGGGTTTATCTACCTAGTAGGCCAGAGACCAATGCAACTATACCCTTAAAATCCGGCGACAAAATTAGAATTAAAACAAAAAGTAAACCCGGCCTGGATGAAATCAGTGGCTATACTACAATTAATTTCTAAATTACCCTCTTTTTTTCCAAATTAAGCATTCTAGAGTTACTAAGAATATTTTGAGGAATTAAATCTTTTTCTGCGGTGGTTATAATTACCTGGTTTTCGTTAAAGTATTCTGCAATGGCGCTTCGGTGTGTTTCGTCTAATTCACTATAGATATCATCTAAAAGTAATATTATTTTAATTTTTAATTTTTGTTGTATATATTTTAAACTGGCTAGTTTTAAAACTAAAACCAAAGTTCTTTGCTCTCCTCTGCTGGCAAAGTATCTTGCATCGGTAAACCTGTCAATTTTTTTAAGCTCAATAAGTAAGTCATCTTTTTGTGCTCCTACTAGGGTTCTTTTACTGGCTATTTCTGCAATTTTATACTCCTGTAATCTTTGCTCACTTGCTATTGAGTGGTCATATGTAATTTTAGCTACTGCGTTACTGTTAGATATTAGGCTAAATTTTTCGCCTATAAACTCATTAATTTGAGTTATGAATATTTTTCTTTTTTCGTGTATATAGTTAGAAGATTCTATTAATTGTTGGTTCCAGTATTCTAGTTCGTTGTATCCCGATATCCCCTCGTTAATTCTTTTTAATAGTCTATTTCGGGCAGTTACTATTTTTTTAAGTTTTAAAATTTCCTTGGCATATTTCTCATCTGTTTGTGACAAACTTTCGTTTAAAAAATGTCTTCTTTTACTGGGTGATCCTATTATTATTTCTAAGTCTTGGGGGCTAAAAAGTACCGAATTTAAAGATCTAGAAAAAGTTGATAAGCTTTTGCTTACATTATTAACTTTGTAGGTTTTTTGGCTTCTGTTTCCCATTCCCTTTTGAATGCCTACAAATAGTTCGTCTTGTTCTTTATTTTCTCTACTTATATTTGCTTTAATATTAGCAACTTCTGCGTCGTGATTAATTAAATCTAAGTCGTACTGGCTTTTCCAACTTTTTCCATGCGTTAAAACATAAATCGCCTCTAAAATATTGGTTTTCCCAATTCCATTTGGCCCTAAAATTACATTTATTTTTGGGTCAAAGTTAAAGCTGTTGTCTTGGTAGTTTCTAAAGTTTTTTATACTTAAGCTTTTTATTTTCATAACATTTCAAATTCCTGGTACTTTTTAAATCTATCTATAGTTTGGCCTTTAAATGCATTTAATAAAGTTTTTAGTTCGAATAAGGTTGGGGTTCCTCTTAAACTTAGTATTTTTCCTTGTTTTAAGTTTTGTAACACTTCTTCTTCGGAATTAGAATCGGGTATTTCGGTGTAAACCTTTCCTATTTGTGAGTAATAATGTGAGTCAGAGGTGGCAATTGGTACTAAGCTGTGCTTTTTGGCAAGGTCAATTAGCTTGTCCTCTATTCCTGTTCTTAAATAATACACTTCCATTGCATTAGCAAATGACAATGCCTCCTCTAACACTTTTTTATTTTCCAAGTTTTTTTTACAAAATAGCCCGTTATACCCAAAGGGGTTTTCTAAAAAAGGGTGGGGGATAATGATAAAACACCCCTCCTTCTTGGCCTGTCTTACAATTTTAAAGTAATTCGAATCTGATAAATCTATTTTTTTTATATCGCCATAGACTAGTATTTCTCCCAAATTAGTTTTTATTTCCACCCCGCTTACGCTTATTGGGGCGTTAATTTTGTTTTTATTAATAAAGTCGACAGCCCTTGTCTCTCCGTGGTCGGTAATAGATATTGCGCCTAAACCTGCTGCTTTCGCAACCTTAAAGATTTTTTTAATTTCCATTGTACTGTCTAAAAGGTACTGGTATTTGTGAAAGGTATTTTTATATAGTGCCTGAGAGGAGTACACCGAATGTATTTGTAAATCTATTTTCATATACTGCTGTTTGCTGAGTCAATTATGAACTATAATTTTTTTAATGTCTTTAGAGTCCTTGGTAGATATAAAAAAGCTTGAGTCAAAAATAATTAAATCTTCTCCCTTAAAAAGATTAGCATCTGAGCACATCATAGAATCTGACTTAAAAAATAGAATTTTTGGTGACAAAGGTAACTATAGAATAGTCCAGACTAACTTTGTTAATACCTCTAGTAAATCGCATAAATTTGCCGCTATAGTGGTAATGGATTTATTTATTCCCGGTTTGAAAGCAGAAAAGGTTTTAACAAATGGGTGGCTAAATACTAGTAGATCCGAGTATGTTTCGCTTAATTTTAAAAGCAGAACAAACAATCTGTTAATGCAAAGAGATTATAATTTCCATTCATTCGATAAAAGATACGGTTATTTAAAAAACTCAATTGTAAGTGAGTGGTATACAGAAATTGTTTTGGGAAAAGAGTCTCTAGTTATCGGGGCAATTACAACAAAAGATTATTTTTCACAGGTTTTTGTAAAGCAAAAAAAATCTGGACTTAGGATTAGAGTTACCTGCCAATTGGATGACGTGATTGTGGGATCAAAACAAAAAATTGCCTCGGAAAAAATTGCCCTAATTTTAGATAGGAGACAAAGTGCGTTGAGTGGCTTTTCCCGTCTAGTTTCTCTTTTTGCTAAAAGTAGTATGTTGGTTCCTAAAGAAATAAATGGTTTAAACTGCGCCTACTATGATAGAGGAAACGATGTTGACGAAGAGTACGTTTTAGCACAATTAAATGTTATCAACAGCCTTAAGGTAAAACCTAAATTTAATTATATCCAGTTGGATGCGGGATATAGCGATCCCTGGGGAGATTGGTTTAAAACCGAAAGTAAGTTTCCGGGTGGGTTAAAATCAATTGTGGGCAAGATACATCAATCTGGTTTTAAGGCCGGTATCTGGGTAGCACCATTTATTGCAAGCCCTACAAGTGATATTTTTAAAAATAACCCACATTGGTTTTTAAAAGATTTAAACGAAAAATACATTGAAGGCAGGGGGTGCTCACCTTTTGACGGAATGGGGTTTTTGTCTTTTAAAGTTTTAGACGTTACTAATGATCAGGTTTTAGACTATATCCAATTTGTAGCTAAAAAATTTAAAGATTTTGGCTTTGATATGCTTAAAATTGATTTTACATATCCCATTCATTTAAAAAATAACTATTACAACAACAAGTACACTAGGGCCCAAATAGTTAGAAGGGCTTACCAAGCTGTTAGGCAAGGGGTTGGTAATGAAACCTTACTTTTATCTGGAATATCTCACCTTTCTCCGCTAGTTGGGGTTGTTAATTCTGCAAGAGTGGGGTCTGATTCCACAGCACCTTTGTTCTACCACAAAGGCTATTTTTCTAATTTGATAAATAAAAAAATGTATAATCGTAATTTAAAGATATGCGCTAATAGAAGTTTTTTAAATAATGTAATTTGGAAAAACGATGCAGACTGCGTGGTTTTTCAAAAGGGTACTGGGATTGGTTACTTAGAGACCAAAAAACATATAAACTTTATTTTAAAAAACGATCTTTCTAGGTGGGTGGGGGATGATTTACGAAAATTAGTTAAGGAAAATAAAATTGCGGATATGGTTAATTTTATAAATACTGTTCAATAAAGTATGCACGTAAAAGCTCTAAAAATAGGTATTAAAAAGGCAATGTTAAGTTTGCTAGCCGTAGTATTTTTTTACCTAGCTTTATACCTATTATTTCCAGTATTGCTTTCAGATAGAGTGTCTACTTACGTTTCTGAGGTTGGGGTATTTGGCCCCATCTTATTGGTTATTTTTGAATTTTTATCCAGGATAATCCCCCCGATATCCGGTGCCCCCGGGGTAATTTTAGGAATGACTACTTACGGGGTTAGAACTACCTGTGTGATTATATATTTAGGTAGTTTAGGAGGTGCAAGTTTTAACTTTTTTTTAGCGAATAAACTAGGTAAAACATTGGTGGAAAAAGTTTTAAGGAAAAAATACTCCGCTAAGTTTTACAAATATATTAATAGTCGAGCTACCCTGTTTTTGATAATCGGTGTAATAATCGGTTTTTCATTTATAGATCTTTTAGCATACCTAATAGGGCTAACAAAAATGAGTTTTAAAAAGTTTTTTTTACTATACTCTTTTTCTTCTTTAGTACCTGTGGGAGCTACCTACTTTATATTTAAAAATTCCGACATGAAGGATATAAATAACTTAACTATCTGGTTTATCTATGTATCTGTGCTTAGTGTGATTTTTGCAGTATGGTTTGAAATTCAAGAGCATTCTTTCTCTGAAAAAGCTAAAATAAAGAAGGTGTAATATTCTCTTTTTGGCAGGTTGGGCAGTAAAAAGTCCCTCGCCCCTGAACTTTTTCAAAGGTAATTTGGGTACCACAATCTTTACATTTGTGGTTCTTTTTTCCATAAATCCTAAAATAGTTTTGGTGTGATCCAGGTTTGCCATATAAATCAGCATATCTATCTATAGTGCTTCCTCGATGCTCTATTCCTTCGTTAATTATTTTTTGTACATTTTCAAATAAACTTTTATATTCTGAATTTGAAATAGTGTGGGTTTTTCTTTTTGGATTAATTTTGCTCATATACAGGGCGTCATTAGCGTAAATGTTTCCGATACCACTTACTAATTTTTGATCTAGCAAGTTTTGTTTAATTAATGAATTTCTCTTTTTTAAGCCTTGTATAAAATCTTCTAAAGTTAAGTCTTTATCTATTGCAGTTTTTGCATAGCCACCTTTATATTTTTCTAATTTTTCTTTGTCCCAAACTTCAAAATACCCAAACATTCGAACACTTGAGTAGTTTAAATAATCACCACTATCAAAATCTAGCCTTATTTTTATGTAGGGATCTTCGGTGTTGTATAAAAGTCTGCCAGTCATATTTAAATGTGTGGCTATATATTTTTCGGATGAGAGTTTTATAGTAATTAGCTTTGCTACATTGCTAACGTCTTTTACAGTACTTCCCACTACGTAGTTATTAAAATATTCATTAGAGGGGTCTAATTTATAATTTGCAAAAGTTGCTACTTTAGAAATTTTTTTACCTAAAGCTTCTTTTTTTAGGTCTCTTGAAATGGTTAAAACTTCTGGTAGTTCAGGCATGTGCTTAATTTACAGTTAAAAATGCAAAATTGATAGTTATGGGAGGAGAGTTATTAAATTTTGTTTTCTTTAAGTTTTTGATCAACAAAATCTTTAAACTCTTTTTTAAAGTTTGCTTTGCTAAATGTTGAGGCGTGTTTTATTATTGCTGAGATTTTGAATTTAGGATACAGAATTTCAAATTCTTTAATTGCACCACTTAAATCTTTGACTGTTGGCTTTTCAAATAAAATTCCATTTTCTTTAGTTACGGTTTCTTTAAACCCTCCGCTGTTTAGAGCTATTACAGGCTTTCCAAAACTCATAGCTTCTAACGGTGTTATTCCGAAATCTTCATCTTGGGTTGCAAGTACAAAAGCCTTACAGCCTTTTAAGTAAGCTACCTTTTCTTCTTCAGATAAAAATCCCAAAAGTTTAACGTATTTTCCTTCGTACTGTTTTAGCTCTTTGTCTAAAGACCCTGACCCGGCAATATAAATTGTTTTTTTAAGTTTACTAAATGTTTTGGCAATTATTTCTAGGTTTTTAAATTTTCCTTTTCTTGAAATAGTAAAGTAATAATTGCCTTTTTTAGCTTTAATTTTAGCTACCTCGGATTGTTTTAAGTTACTGTCATAAAAGGGGTAAATAACTTTTGCCTCCCGTTTGTAAAATTTTTTAATTCTTTCATTTGTATTTTTACTATTTGTTAGTAAAAAATCGGGTCTTTGGGCAGCGGCATAGTCCCACATTCTTAAATAAACATCTGCAAACATTAATATAGGTTTTGCCCACCACCTATCTCTTATACTGGTTTCGGTTTTATACCCCCATAAAAATCTTGGCGGTGTGTGGATATAACTAATATGTAGAGTATCCGGTCTTATCCTTACCCCCTTGGCAAAATGGGATGTGCTACTTATTACAAGGTCATATTCTTGCAAGTCTAAATTTTCAAAATATATGGGGTAACTAAATATAAAAAACTTTTTTATTGGAGAAATTAAACCATTTATTCTTGGTGCCCTTATATCTGTATTTAAAAATGCGCCAGCGCTATGCAGTTTTTTTTCATTTTTAACTGCAGTGTAAATTGGGGCTTTTGGGTACAGTTCGTGAATCGCCATTACCACCTTTTCGGCTCCGCCATATTCGTTTAAGTAGTCGTGAACTATTGCAACTTTCATATATAGTTAGTTTAAAGGGTAAATCTCGCTCTGTACAGTAGGGGACGGGGTGCAAGGGGTAGATTAAGAACTAGGAAAAAAGACTTGGTTGGTTTGATTTTTCTTGTATAGGTTTTTCCTCAAAAAGTAAATTTACCTTTTTCATTAAACCTGAAAACTGATATTTTTCAAAAACTTTTTTAACCTCAGACAAATTAAAATCTTTCACTTTGTATTTTTCCATATCTATTTCAATTGGGCAGCCTGTAATTATGGTTGCAAGCCTTTTACTCATTACAGCTTGCTCTGCACTTTCTGCCAATAATGTTTGAGTGCGCTTTTTTTCTATTTTACTTATGTTGGTGTAAATATCTTCTAAGCTTTCAAACTGCATTAAAAGCTCTGTAGCAGTTTTTTCTCCTATTCCTTTTACACCAGGAATATTATCACTTGGATCTCCTCGTAAACCTTTGTAGTCCGGAATTTTTTTTGGCCCAAAACCAAACTTTTCTTTTACTTCTTTTGCCCCAAATTCTTTTTCTTTAACAAAGGGTGGTCTAGCAGGTCTTAAAACTTTTACATTTGGTGAGTCTACAAGTTGAAGCATATCTTGATCGTTACTTAAAATAATTATCTCTGTATCTTTTGATACTTTTTTAGCTAAGGTTCCTACAACATCATCTGCTTCGTAACCATTACATTTTATATAAGGAATATTAAAAGCTTGTAAAACTTCTAAAATATAGGGTACTTGTTTGTAGAACATTTCGGATTCTTCTTTGTTATCTTCTGCCCAGGTTCTGTTTGCTTTGTAACCTGTGTATTCTGTGCTTCTAAAAGTTGGTTGCTCATCGTCTTCAAATGCCACAACAATATGTGTTGGATTAACTTTTTTTATGTAAGTTAAAAGTAGGTTGGTAAGACCGTAAACCGCGTTGGTAGGTCGACCGTCAGTTGTAGCAAAGTCTTTAGGGTAGGCATGAAAAGCCCTATGCATTAGGTTAAAAAAGTCGATTACCAAAAGTTTTTTCATATCTTTTTTATAATACCAACAATGTGAGCATTAAAAATTGAAAAGCGTAATTTATAAAGAAATTTAGATAGTGTATAGGTTGTTTTGTTAAAAGAAGTATACGCCGGATCAAAGTTTTCTTTTAGCTCTATAATAGTAAATCCTGTTGCATCACAAAGTTTTTTAATTTGTTTTAACGTATTTGCCAGGTAAAAAGTAGTAAATACATCCTCTTCATTTCTTCCGTAGAGTTTTTTTAAAATGTATTTGTTAATTTTTTGGGGAATCAAACTTTTTACCCTTAATGGGAGGTAGTTTTTATTAGGTGTACAAAAACCAAATAACCCTCCTGCTATTAATATTCGATTAACTTCTATAAAAGTTTCCATGGGCCTAGGTAAATGCTCTAAAGTCCAAAGGGATACTGCTAGGTCAAACTCTTTATCACTAAATTTTGTATGGTTAATGTCGCTATAAAAGATTTTATCTAAGCAATTGTTTTTTTGTGTACTTTTTTTATCTATATCCACGCCAACTTTACTTTTAAAAGTTTCTTTAAGCTCATCAATTACCCAGTTGCCGTTCCCACAACCAATGTCCAAAATTTTGCCGTTTTTACGCGAGTATTTTTTAAACCATTTAGTAAGTAAAACCATAGAATCGTCCCATTTATGGTGATCATTTTTAAATAACTCTTTATATTGATGTTGTCTGGTTTCTTGCTCGTTTAGTTTTGAGTATTTTTTTAAGTACATTGTTACTCCGTGTTAGTAAGATTACTGTTTTTGCATGTTAAACGAAAGAACTTTTAGTTTTAAATTCTTAATTGAATTAAGTGTATAATTTAAGTTAATGCCTACGTTAAATTACTTTTTGTCCACAAAAGTTGCCAACTTTGGAGAAATAGAAGTTTCTCTATCTACCTTAGTCTATGTATTGTTTCTAATCGTTTTAGCACACTTTCTAAACAGGATTTCTAAGAAGTGGTTACATAAATACTTAAGCTCCAAATCTTTACACGATTCAGCTCGTTTAGATTCCCTATTTCAAATCGTTTCTTATATTATATTTTTTCTTTTTACTCTTTTAATCCTAAATAAACTCGGTATAAATATTACTGTTTTACTTGCAGGTTCAACTGCCTTAATGCTCGGTATTGGGATAGGTTTACAGCAAAACGTGCAAAATTTTATGGCAGGTATAACAGTTTTGTTAGATGGGACTATAAAAGTTGGAGAAATAATAAACTACAATAATGTAACCGCTAAGGTGGTAAAAGTAGGTTTGCGAGTATCCGTATTTGAAACCAAAGAAGGGGTTTCCATTATAGCCCCTAACTCTAAAATTGTTTCTGAGGTTATTGAAAACGTTTCTTATAATAATAAGCCCTCGTTATTTTTTGTTGAGGTTGGGGTTGATTACTCCTCTAACCCTGTTTTAGTTACAAAATTACTACTTAAAATTGCAAAGAGTACATATAAAATTTTACTTAACCCAAAGCCTTTTGTACGCTTTTCTAATTTTGGAGAGTCTGCGTTAGTTTTTCAATTATTTTTTTCAACTACTTCTTTTTTTGAAATTGAGAATATTAAAAGTATTTTAAGGTATAAGATTCATTCTGAATTCCAAAAAGAAGGTATAAAAATTCCTTTTCCTCAGCGAGTTGTTCACGTTTCAAAAAATTAAACTCTAGCTGTTGAATTTTGCAAGAACCTTCATTGCATCTACCGTAGTGCTTTTTTCAAACATATCTTTTTTATAAAGCTTTAATTTTGTAGCTAAAGATTCAATTGTTTTTAATGCTGATTTTCTGCTTTTATTAGTCACTAATTCTAATTCTACCCCTGCCCCGTAGCCTTTGATTTCGTCTATGCTAATTTTAAAATTTTTATACTTATACATAATGCGATTTTTATCTATGGTTAAAAATTTCTTTTTATCCATCATTTGTAAAAGTGTTTCCCCCTTTTTGTAATTATCAATGGTGACTTCTGCCTCTAAAAAAGTATTGTGGTTCATTTCTTTACTAAGCCTTTTAGTTTCTAGGGTGGTGATTATTTTTCCTGTGTAACCATTGTCTTGTTCTCTAATTCTTATTCCGCAACCGCGCTTTTGATCAAACCAAATGTCGTGTTGTTCTCTATTTTTTATTTTAATGGGAATAAACCAGTGGTCTATTATATGGCTTTGATATGCTACTTTTGCCCCAATATCTAATAGTCTTTTTTCTAACTCACTAGAACTCTTAATTTTGTATCTTAACTCAATTTCTAGGTTTATGTTTTCTTTATCAGACTCCTGTGTGCTGTTAATAAAACTTTCTAAGTCTTCCTCTTTAATTTTGATCAGCTTCCCAATTTTATGAGCCTTTAGTTCTTTGCGGTCTATGTAGTTTCTTACAGTTTGCCAGTGGACCCCTAATTTTTTGGCTGCTTGTTTAATGGTTAGCATGTAATAAATTGTAATATTATCAATCTATAATTACAAGGAGTTATAAGAAAGGTGTGTATTATTAAGTATGGGGTAATACTGATTAGAGTAGTCCTACAGGAGATTACCCTCTTTCGAAGAAATAAGTGACAAAAATTCTTTTTCTGTGATCACCTTTATTCCAAGATCGTTTGCTTTTTTAAGCTTACTGCCGGCATCCTCGCCTGCTACTAGGTAACTTAAATCTTTAGTTACGCTACTTTTATACTCACCACTGTTTTCTTGTAACATTTTAATTAAGTCTTCTCTACTGTACTGCTCTTTTTTTCCAGTTACACAAAAGCTTAAACCTTTTAATTTACCTGTTTTTCGGATTTGCTTAAACTCTAGCCCAAGTGTTTTTAAATGCTCCACAACTGGCCATTTTTGGTGTATTCCTTTAATAAAACTTTCAGCAATATTTGGACCCACACCCTTTACGTTTTGTAGATCTTCGTTATTAATTTTATTCAAGTTTTCAAATCCAAATTCATTTATTATCCAGTTTGATACGGATCCACCGACTTCTTTAATTCCTAATGCCTTTAAAAGTTGCGTAGGGGTAACAGATTTATTAAGTGTATTTTGTATATTGTTAATTATTTTAGTGGCACTTTTTTGCCCAAAACCTTCTAAATTGGCTATTTTTTCTTCATCTAAGTGGTAAAAATCCTCAATCTTTTCAAACCCAAATTCCTTTATAAATTTTTCTATAGTTTTTGCACCTAACTCCTCGACCCCTAGAGATTTAAAGTAATGCTCTATACTTTGACTAACTTTAGCAGGGCACTTTGTATTTGTGCATTCTAAGTACTTTCCACTTTCCGCAACCTCGCCTTTACACACAGGGCAGGTTTTTGGGGCTTGGTGTGGTTTTTTACTGGGTTCTACGTTAGTTATATAGGGGATGACCTCCCCAGACCTTATAACCTCTACTTTACTGCCTACCCCAATCTTACTTTTTGTTATGTAATCGAAATTGTGCAGGGTGATATTTTGCACTTTAGCCCCACTTAAATGTATGGCATTAATGTGCGCTACACTTGTTATTCTGCCAGTTCTTCCAACCTGGTCTGTTATTCCTACTACTTTGCTCCATTTTCGCTCCCCGGGTACTTTGTAGGCTATTTGCCACCTTTCATGGTGTGCGGTAGATCCTAGGTTTTGTTTTAGGTCCTTATCTGTTGCCTTAATTACTAATCCGTCTATTGGGTAGTTAGTATGAAAAACTTCTTCTAATAAACCCTCCCAACTTTCTTCGTCTTCAATTTGTTTTTTTGTATAAATATTAGAAAACTTTTGATCATATAAAACAAAGTGTACCCCGCCTTCAATTAGGGACTTTATACCCTCTTTAGTAATTTGTTTAGCTTTAATAATACCCACTACAGCATTCCGGCTGTTTTTATATGTTTTCGCTAAGTTTTTATCAAAATAATTATTGGGTATTACAATTTCTCCTTCGGCAAAGTCGCCTGTTTTTTCTAAGTTACCTATAACATTTAAGTGTTTAAACCTTTCCGATATATCTTCCCCTACTTTCCCATTTCCCCTGGTCGCTAAAACGTTGTTCTTTTTATCATAAATAGCGCGCATTCCATCATACTTAGGCTCAATTAAATATTGAGTATCACCTGTATCATTTAACCACTTGATCACGTCTGTGTGATTATATTTTTTATCGATAGAAAGTAGGGGGTAAGGGTGTTCCACATTTCCTATATCTCCAACTATTTCGTATAAAACAGTCGAATTAGGTTTTAAAATTTTTAACATCTCAACCAGATCATCGAAATCGGGATCAGAAATTACAGTAGTGTTTTTTAAAAAGTACAGCTCATTGTGGTGTTTAATAAGCCTTTCTAAAACGGTAATTTGCTCTTCAAAAGTTAGCTTTTTTACTTCCTTCGTTGTTAGGTTTTGAATTTCTTCGATGTTTGTTTTTTTGTAGTCCATTTTTATGTGTGTTTTAAATTATAGTTGTAAAAACTAAAAGTATAAACATTAGTTTACTATATGAATTAGGGACCCACTTTGGTATATTTTAGTTAGTATTAAATCTTTTCTAATTTTATGGCAAGCACAAAAAATCTTGATATTTCAGACGCACTTTCGTTTGGGTGGAATACTTTTAAATCTAATTGGAAATTTTGGGTTTTAGCCTGGCTTTTAGCCTCCATAGCTCAGATATACAGTATGTCCGGAAACATTCAGAGCCTGGCAAACAGTTCGACTAAAGATTCAGTAAATCAGGGAAAGGTTTTAGATAAAGATACCTATGGTGGAGAGGATGTAACTTTGGGGATAAATAATGTAGAAACGACTCCGACAGGAATTAATC
>Ga0210025_1000057_pt1 | contig 171711 bp, 174 predicted proteins | sample CryGeyme20150102_FD_183989 | JGI IMG/M metagenome (GOLD analysis project Ga0210025, IMG submission 183989) | Groundwater microbial communities from Crystal Geyser aquifers in Utah, USA - Crystal Geyser metaG 2015-0102 (SPAdes) (version 2) | ecosystem: Environmental > Aquatic > Deep subsurface...
GAACACCTCCAGATCGGGCGCGGCGGCGGTGCCCTCCAGCCAGTCCGGCAAGAGGCGCGCATGCGCGGCGGCGAGCGTAATGCCGCTGTGACAGGTGACAAGATAGGCCCCGGGAAGGGTCAGGCTCTGCTGATAGATCGGCAAGCCATCGGGCGAGAGCACCCGCAGCGCGCCCCAGGACCGCACAAGCTGCGCCTTTGCCAGCACCGGGTAGGCCGCGATCGCCTCTGCGGCGAGGCGTGATATCCCCGGCTGCGTCACGCCATCATCGAGCCCCACCTCCTCGTTGGTGGCCCCGATCTGAATCCCGCCCTCATCCACCTGCCGCGCGATCAGCGAGGGGCGATTGATGATCTTGGGCAGTTTCTCGGTGATCAGCAGCTGCCCGCGCTGCGCCCGAACCGGGGCCTTGAAGCCGAGCATCGGCCCCAATTGCGCGGCCCCGAGCCCCGCCGACAGGACCAGCTTGCCCGCCTCGACCCGCGTGCCATCGGCACAGGTCACGCGGAAGCCGTCGGGCCGGGTCACGTCCGTCACCGTCTTGCCGGTGAGCACCCGCCCGCCCAAACGCCGCACATCGGCAGCGAGCGCCCGCAACAGCTTGAGCGGGTTCGCGTGGCCGTCCTGATGGTGCAGAATTGCGCCCACGACCGATGCGCCGATCTGCGGCTCCTCCTTGCGCAGCGCGTTATGACCCAAAACCTCGAACGGGTAATTGCCATCCAGTTTCCGTTTCAGGGCCTCGTATTTCTCGACCGTGCCCTGAAGGCTTTCCTCAGAGAAATGAAGATCATAGCCGCCCTTCTGCTCCAGCCCCAGATCCTGACCCGTGGCCGCGCCCAACTCGGCGGCGAACGCGCCCCAAGCGGCGGCAGAGGTTTGCGACCAGCGCGCATAGCGCGGTTGGCTCATCCCCTTGGATTGCACCCAGACAAGACCGAAATTGCCCCGGCTGGCGCGGAACGATCCGTCATCGCCGTCAATCACCGTCACCCGCAACCCGCGTTTGAGCAGGCCCCAGGCGACCGAAAGGCCGACGACGCCGCCGCCGATGATGACATAATCGGTTTCCATGGCTAAGCCCTTGAGGTGAAAACGCGGGGCGACAGGGCGGGCCTGCCGCCCTGTCCGGCATTTATCATTTGCTTGCCGCAGCAACCTTGTCGAGGATGGACTGACCCCAGTCGGCACCGACATCTTCGAGAACCTGAGGCCAGATATCGCTGCGTGCCTTGGCGGCCATGGCGGCCAGTTGCTCGTCGCTCAGCTCGACCAGGGTCGCGCCCAGATCGTCCACCAGACGTTTCTCGTTGCGCGCCTGATCGGCCTCGGCCACCTCCCAGCGGGTCGACTCGAACGCGGCGGCTTGCTCTTTCAATGTTGCCTGATCCTCGTCCGACAGCCCGGCAAGGCTCTCGTTCGAGATGATCATGTACCAGACTTCGAAATGGGTGTTGGCGGGGATATAGGTCTTGGTCACATCGCGGAACGAGGCATAATAGCCCTCGGCCCCCGATCCGATCACGCCATCGACCACGCCGGTCTGCACGGCGGTGAACGCCTCGGAAAAGGGAATGGGCGAGGGGATATAGCCAAGCGCCTCGCCGGTCAGCTGAAAGCTCTTGATGCCGGGCACGCGCACCTTGATGCCCGAAGGTTCGGTCGAGCCGGGATTGGGGTGCGCCACGTTGAGCGAGATACCCCCGAAATAGACCGGATAGGCCGCGAGCATCGTGATATCCTGCTCGGCATAGAGCCCGACCATGACCTCGCGCACCACGCCGCCGGGGCCATAGACTGCACGGGCCTGTTCCCAGTTGCCGGCAAGATAGGGGAAGGACGAGATCTGCATCCGGCGATCGGCGGCGGTGGCGGCAGGCTGCGTTGCCATGTCGATGGCCCCGACGCTGATGCGCTCCTGCACCGTGGTATAATCGCCCAGCGATGACGCCGGGAACAGGTCGATTTTCACATCGCCCCCCGTGGCCTCGGCCACCGCTGCCGAGAAGGCGCGCAGTTCGACGTCGATTGTGGCGTCTTGCGGGCGAACATGGCTCATCTTCAGATCCGTCGCCTCGGCGTAGCTTCCAAGCGCCATCAGCGCCACCGCAGACGCGGTCAGGACTGCATGTTTCATTTCGGGTTACTCCTTTGTTTGGTTACAGATTTCAGGGTGGTCAGGGCGCCACGTCATAGCCAAAGAAACGCGGCAGAAAGAGCGAGAGATCCGGCCAGAGCGAGGTAAGAAACACCACCGGCACGTAGCCGAGGAGAATGAGTTTCATCGCGGGCGGGATCACTTTTGTGACCTTCACCTTGCCGATTCGCGCGCCAAGATAGAGGATCGAGGCATAGGGCGGTGTCACGCCGCCCATCGCGGTGTTGACCCCCATGATCGCGGCAAATTGCACCGGGCTGACCCCGATGGCGTTCATCAGCGGCAAGAGCAGCGGGGCGATCAGGATGATCGCGGTCACGTCGTTGACCACCATGCCGACCAGAAACAGCAAGATGTTGATCAGGATGAGAAGCAGCACCTTGTTTTCGGTGATGGTGAAAATGCCCTGCACAAGCTGCTGCGGGATGCTCTCATAGACGAACATCTGGCTGAGGATCATGGAGAAGAGGATCATCATCATGATCGCGCCCACGGCGGTCGCGGCTTCCCTGCCGGCTGACAGAAAATTTTCCAGTTTCAGACCCTTGTAGATCAGGAATCCCACCGGCACCGCATAGATCACGGACACGGCGGCGGCCTCGGTCGGGGTCATCACGCCGCCATAGATGCCGCCGAGGATGATCACCGGCATCAAGAGCGCCGGGAAGGCGTGAAAGCCGCGCCGCGCCACTTCTCCCGACAGCTCCGAAAACGTCGGCTTGTCATCGAGCACCAGCGGAAACTTGCGCGCCATGAAGAGGTTGACCACCGAAAAGGACACCATGATCAGCAGCCCCGGCCCGAGCGTGGCCAGAAAACAGGCCAGGATCGAGGTGTCCGTCACCCAACCATAGACGATCATCGTGACCGAGGGCGGGATCAGCAACCCGAGGATCGAGGAATTGGCGATGAGGGCGGTGGCGTATTCGCGCGGATAGCCGCGCCTTTCCATCTCGGGGATCAGCAGCGGGCCGATGGCGGCGATCCCCGTCAGGCCCGAGCCGGAGATTGCCCCGATCACCGCGCAAGACACGGCGGCGACCACGCCAAGGCCGCCCCGCACATGGCCGATGAAGGCGTTGACGAAGCTCAGGAGCGAGGCGGCAATGCCGCTTTCGGACATGATTGTCCCGGCAAGGACAAAGAGCGGAATGGCCAGCAGCACCGGGTTGCCGAGTTGCTGGAACCCCCAGAGCATCATCCCCTTCATCGTCACATCGCCGATGAAATACATCACCATCAGCGCGGCCCCAAAGCAGTAGGGCAGCGGCACGCCCAGCGTCAGGGTGATCACCAGCAGGGCAATGGCGAGAAGCGCGATCTCGATCAAGCCGATGTTCCTTTGCGCAGGGCGCGGATGTGCCGCCAAAGGTGCCAGCAGGTGTAGGCCATCATCAGCCCCAGCCCGGCCAAGAGCGCAATGTCGGAATAAAACGTCGGGATATAGAGCGTCGGGCTCTCGCGCCAGACACGCCAGGCATAGCGGGTATAATCCCAGGCCCAGGACAAGAGCCACAGACCGACGATCAGGCTGATCACCTCGCCGACGATGGCGAGAATTGTGTGCCCCCGCTCGGTCTTGAGAACGATTTCCAGCACATTGGCGCGGATATGGGTGTTCTCGCGCGAGGCGTTGACCGACCCCAGAATGTAGAGCCACAAGGTCGGATAGAGCATCGTTTCCTCGAGCCCCATCACCGGCACCTGCAAGACATAGCGCGTGATGACCTGCACGAACTGACCAAGCGCGACCACGCAGATCAGCGCCGTCAGCAGGTATTTCGCGAAGGTGTCCATGGTTTCCCCTTGCCGATGTCTCGGTGCACCGGCTGTCATCAGATTAGACTGGACAAGGAATATAAATTCAATTTGATTATATCTTTAAGTCCATCAAATGGATTTATATGCAAGATGCACCTTTCCCTCCGCCAGCTTGCCACCTTTCGCGAGGTCATGCGCTCGGGCTCGATCAGCCAGGCGGCGCGCAGCGTCGGGCGCACGCAGCCGGCGGTCTCCACCATGATCCATGCGCTCGAGGATCAACTGGGCTTTGCCCTGTTTGTGCGGGCCCACGGAAAGCTGACCCCGACGCCGGAGGCACATTTCTTTCTCGAGGAATGCGAAGACATCCTGGGCCGGGTCGAACGGACCGAACGCACGCTTATCCGTCTTGGCTCGCTTCAGTCGGGCAAACTTCAAATCGCCTGTCTCCCGGCGGCATCCAGCGTCTTTCTGCCAAGGCTCATGACCCGGTTCCTCAAGGGGCGGGATGATCTGGAGATGTCGTTGATCATGCGCTCCTCTGACGTGATCGAAGACCTGATCGCATCGCAGCAATTCGATCTAGGGTTTGCCGAAACCCCGCAGCCGCGCGAGTCTATCCATCAGACGGATTACGAACTGGACTGCGTTTGCCTCCTGCCTGCCGATGACCCGCTGGCGCGTGCCGAATGCGTCACCCCCGCCGATCTCGACGGTCGTCCGATGGCCGTCCTGTTCGACCGTCACGGGAGCACCATACAGACCGAAGCCGCCTTTCGGGATGCCGGATGTCGGTTCAACAAACGCATCGAACTGCGCACCTCCCTTCCGGGGCTGCAATTCGTCGCCGCCGGGGCCTGTGCGATGATCTGCGACATGATCACAGCTTACGGCCATCTTCTGCAGGCCCCGGAGTCCACCCGCCTGTCAATCCGACGGTTCCTGCCGCGCATATCGAACAGCGTCTCGATCCTGACGCCGGGATATGCCACGCAATCCATGGTCGCCCGCGCATTCATTGAGGACCTGGAGACTGCGGTCGAACAGATGCAGACCGACATTTCCATCGCCTTGAAATAGGTCAGAGTCACAGGTCAGATCGAGGCATCACGCAAAGCTTCGTCGCCTGCGGCTTCGAGATCGTGCACTGGACTGTCGCAGTTTCATTCGCCGCTTTGCGCCCGTTGTGTCGGCACCTGGCCGTGACTCGCTGGCGCTCTGCCGGGGGGAGGGCAGTGCGGATGGCCGCGACGTGAACATATCGCCTTGCCGTGCTGCTTGGTCCGCCGCACGCGCGATCATTCGGCGCGGTTCGCCTCGAATTCCAGCATGATTTCAACCGCATCGCCGACGAATTCAGGCAGGGCATAGGTGCTTCCGAAATCGCTGCGCAGGATCGCCGTGGTGGCTGAGAGCCCGAGGGTATCCTTGCCGTGGCAGCATGGATAAACCGCGTGCTTGTTGAGCGTCACGCTGAGGGTTACGGGCTGCGTCACACCGCGGATCGTCAGATCGCCGGTGACGGTGCCGGTGGTTTCGGTCTCTCTGGTGCTGGCGGTGCCGACAAAGGTGATCTGGGGATGGGCCTCGGCATCCAGAAAATCGGCCGACCGGACATGAGTGTCGCGCTTTTCGTGGTCGGTATCGACGCTCTGGGCGCCGATCGTGGCCTGCACCTCGCCGAGTTCCTGCGTTTCGGGGTCATAGACGAAATGCCCCGATATATCCGGGAACCGGCCCAGCACCCTGGCATAGCCCGCATGCATGATGGTGAAGGCAACAACGGTATGCTCGGGGTCGATCTGCCAGCGCAGGGGTTCTGCGTGCAGCGGTTGTGCAAGGCCAAGGGCGGTCAGCGTGCAGAATGCGGTCAAGCGATGGTTGGTCATGTCCTCTCTCCCCTGTCAGACGGTGGTGACGTGAATGGTGGGCGCATCGCTTGCGCTGGATTTGCGGTCCTCCGGAATGGCAAAGAGACCAACGCGCATCGACCACTGGCCCAGCCGCGGCAGGGACGAGATTACCGCGATGGGGATCGCACCGGCAAGCGCCAAAACAATCGGCGCGCCAAAGATCAGCGCCCAGGGCGCGGTCACGGCGAAACAGAGGCCGAGCGCCAGTCCGAACAGCGTCTGCGGCCAGAGAACCCGCGCCGCTTCGCCCCATTCCAGGCGCGCGCGGCTGCGTTGCTGCGCGTTCCAGCCAATCCGCTGTCCGAAGATCAGCCCGATCGCAAAGCGGGTGAGCGCAAAGGCCACGATCGGGGCGGTGAGCATGGAAAGGACGATCTCGGCGACACCGCTCAGCAGCACGCGCACACGCCCGCCATAGGCGTCGCTGCGGCGCGGGCTGGCCAACACCTGCGCCAGCCCCATGATCTTTGGGCTGAGGCTGAGCGTGAGGATGATGCCGAAGAGGACGAGGCCGGTGGTTGTGGGAACCGTGGTCATCTGCGTGGAAAAGGCCACCATCCCGGCACCCAACAGGATGAAGGCCATCCATGCCGGGGCGCTGACATACATCAGGATGGCCAGCACGAGCTGAATGCGGCTGACCGGTTTCAGACCGCGCATTCCGAGCAACCTGAGATATTGCAGATTGCCATTCATCCAGCGTAATTCGCGACGAATGAAATCCACGAGGCTGGGCGGATTCTCCTCATAGCTTTCGCTTTCCTCGGCGATCACGCGCACCTCGTAGCCCGCACGCCGGATCAACACCGCCTCGAGTTGGTCATGGCTCAGGATCGGTCCCGAGAGCGGGCCGCGTCCCGGCAGGACCGGCAACATGCACTGCGCCTTGAAAGGAGCGGTCCGGATCAGAACGTTATGGCCCCAGTTCGGTCCGCAATCGCCCTGCCACCATGCCGAGCCAAGCGTGAAGGCGCGCATCCCATGGCGCATTCCGAACTGGAAGGCGCGGGTGAAGAAGCTGCGCGAGGGAAGCCCGATCACGAGGCTTTGCACCATGCCGATCTCGGGGCTCGCCTGCATCACCCGGATCAACCGGAACACCGTCGCGGCGCCCATTTCGCTATCCGCATCGAGCGGCAGGAAGAAATCGCTTTCCCCCTCCGTGCTGTGCAGGAAGTCGGCGATGTTACCGGCCTTGTATCCGTTGTTCTCGGTCCGGCGGCGATAGTGGATGCGGGCATCGGGCCGCGCCCTGCGCCACGCGGCAAGGCTTGCCTCTTCCTTGGTGGCGATCCCGGCATCGTCGGTATCGCTCAGGACGTGATAAGAGAAACACCTCCCCCAGGGGCTGCGGGCAATCTCGGCCTCAAGCCGTCTGAGCCGGGCAATCGAGGCATCGGGATCTTCGTTGCGCAAGGGCATGACAATGGCGATGCGCGCCGTGATCGGGGCATCGTCAGAGACACGGGCCAGCGCCGGGGTGACATGGACCGCCGCATCCGCCCGATACCGACGATCAATCAGCAAGCCGAGTATGCTGTTCCACAGCCCGATCGACAACCAGGGCAAGGTCAGCGCGAAGCAGACGAGCAGCGCCGCCTCGGCCAATGTGATCCCCATCGGCGTGAACAAGGATGCCATCATCGCGAACAACCCGAGCGTGGTGGCAACATTGAGACAAAGGACGACGCGCCGCCGCGCCGCGAGCGTCGGGGATGTGCGGCTGGTGCGGCGGTCCCTATCCGTCACTATGATGGTCAAGTAATCCTCCTGATGCGGCAATCAGACCAGTGGATCGGGTGTGATAGGCAGTCACTCACCCGACGTAAAGTCATGCTCGCCTCCGTCCAGTGAATTCTTCGGTGGCGCGCGGGAGATTTTTCACCATATCGCGCGGCTTGACCGCCCATGCCTTGGTGTTACCTTCATTCGATCATTTATGGAAGGATGCGCCCGTGTTCGCCGTCGAAGTTCGTGATCACATCATGATTGCCCATTCCCTGCCGTCGCCGGTCTTTGGCCCGGCGCAGGGGGTTCATGGCGCCACTTTTGTGGTTGATGCCGCGTTTTTCACCGAGGATCTCGACGCCCATGGTCTTGTCGTCGACATCGGGCTGGCCAGCGCGGCGCTATCGCGCGCGCTCGCGCCTTTGCGGTATGGCAATCTCGATACCAAACCGGACTTCGCGGGCAAGTTCACGACCACCGAATTCCTCTGCCATTACATCTGGGAGAGCCTGCGTCACAGCGCCAGATCGCACGGGCTCGGGGATGCCGGGCGCCTGCGCCGGATCCGCGTGACGCTACAGGAAAGCCACGTCGCCCGCGGCTGGTACGAAGCCGACATCTGAGATGGCTTTTGACAGGGTCTGGCTGGATCTGCGCGCCCCCGCGGATTTGCGCGCGCGCGATGCCGGGCTGCTCGCGAAAGCCATTGTCCATGCCGGGCGCGACGGGCGTGTGCTGGATCTTGGTTGCGGCACCGGAGCCACGGTTCGGGCTTTCGCTGCGGCGGGGGCGCAGGATCTGGACTGGTGTCTGCTCGACAACGATCAAGCGTTGCTCAGCGAAGCGCGGATGCGTCATCCGGGGGCAGAGATCCGCCTGTGTGATCTGACCGATCTCGACATGCTACCGCTCACGGATGTGCGGCTGGTGAGCGCCTCGGCCCTGTTCGATCTGGTCTCCGAGGCCTGGGCCCGGCGTCTGGTCGAGCGGCTGGCGCGCACCCAGATCGCCCTCTATGCCGCCCTGAGCTATGATGGCGTGATGCGCTGGACGCCGCAAGACAGCTCCGATGCCGAAGTGACTGAGCGGTTCAATCGGCATCAACGCGGCGACAAGGGGTTTGGTCCGGCCCTCGGACCCGATGCGGGCGCGCGACTGGCAGAGATGCTGCGCGCGCGCGGCTACCAGGTTCTGTGTGCTCCGAGTCCCTGGCACCTTGGTCCGCAAGACGCCAAGATGCAGGCGCTGCTGCTGTCGGGCATTGCCGAAGCAGCGCAAGAGGCCGGGTTTGCAGGCGCCGAGCGTTGGGCCACGCGCCGTCGTCGCATGATCGCGCGAAGCCGGGTGGAAATCGGTCATCTCGATCTGCTGGCGGTCCCTTGCGACGGGTGACTTTTTCTTGGCGGTCTCTATGTTGACAGGGGATAACCGGGAACCGAGACGGCACGGCACGTGTCGCAGCCGCAGATCGAAGGGGCAGTAGATGCATCAAACCGACGTAACACCCGAGGTCTGGGAGCGTATCCTCGGGGCCCGCGCCGGCACCTGCTGTCTGTGCTGCGGCGACTGGAGCCCTGGCGAGCGCGCCGCGATCAGACTTTATGGCGCAATGATCGCGGCGCCAGGCAGCCGCAACATCGTCGCGCAGATCGGGCAATCGCTCGACGGGCGCGTGGCCACCGTCGCCGGGGATTCGGCAGACATCTCGGGGCCGGACGGTCTGGCGCATCTCCACCGGATGCGGGCGCTCGTCGATGCCGTCATCATCGGGGTCAAGACCGCGCTGCATGACGATCCCCGCCTGACGGTCCGTCTGGTGCCGGGGCGTGATCCGGCCCGTGTGGTGATCGACCCATCCGGCCGGCTATCCGACGATGCGCGGCTGCTGGCCGAGGATGGCGCGCGCCGCATCGTGATTCAGACGGTGGACAGGCCGCGTCCTGCCGGCGTCGAGGTGATCCGTCTGCCGGGCGAAAAATGGATTGCACCCGAGGCCATGATCATGGCCCTGCGCGACAGGGGGCTTCATCATCTTCTGATCGAGGGCGGGGCAATCACCATCGCCGGTTTTCTGGAGGCCGACGCGCTGACACGGCTGCACGTCGCGGTGGCCCCATTGCTGATCGGGGCCGGGCCGCAGGGGCTGACGACGCGACCGGTGCGGCGTCTGGCGCAGGCCCGCCGCCCGGAAACACAGGTTTACGGGCTGGGCTCGGATGTCGTGTTCGACTGTCTTTTCGGCCTCCGCGCACCCCCCTTTGCCCGGCCGCACGAACCGCAGGAGCAGCCTGCCCCCATTGCGTTGAAGGTTTGACGGGGATGGCGGACCGCGCGCGTGCGCTCTGGATCACCGGGCCGCGCCAAGCGGAGATCCGGCCGGCTGATGTCCTGCCCCATCCCGGCGACTGCGTTGTCCGCACGCTGTTTACCGGGATCAGCCGCGGCACGGAACGGTTGGTCTTTGAGGGGCGTGTGCCGGAAAGCGAGCATCAGACGATGCGCGCCCCGATGCAGGAGGGCGCTTTTCCCTTTCCCGTGAAATACGGCTATAGCGCGGTCGGGCGGATCGAGAGCGGGTCGGACAAGGGACGCATCATCTTTGCCTTGCACCCCCATCAGGACCGGTTCGCCTGCCCGCTGGCGATGGCGGTTCCGGTGCCCGCAACGGTGCCCCCGGAGCGCGCGGTGCTGGCCGCCAACATGGAAACCGCGCTCAACATCCTGTGGGACGCGCAGGTCCTGCCGGGCGACCGTGTGGCGGTGATCGGCGCCGGTGTGGTGGGGGCTCTGTCGGGCTATCTCGCAGCGCGCATCCCCGGCACCGAGACCTGCCTGATCGACATCAATCCGGAACGCGCGGCTCTGGCAGAGGCGCTTGGCTGCAACTTTGCCGCCCCGAATACTGCACCGGAGGGGGCCGATCTGGTGATCCATGCCTCGGCCAGTGATGCCGGGCTGGCAACCGCGCTGGCACTCGCGGGTTGCGAAGCCACGGTGATCGAGGCCAGCTGGTTTGGCGCGCGCCCGACCACGATCGGTCTTGGTGGGGCGTTCCATCAGCGACGGCTGCGGCTGATCGGCTCGCAGGTCGGGCGTATCCCGGCGCATCGCGCCGCCCGTTGGACGCACCGCCGCCGCCTTGAAATGGCGCTGCAACTGCTCGACGATCCGGCGCTTGACGGGTTGATCTCGGGGGAGAGCGCGTTCGACGCGGCGGCGGGCGATTACGCCGCCCTTCTCGACGCCCCGAACACACTGTGCCACAGGCTGCGCTATGATACCTGAGCCGGGCGCGGCGCTGCTGCCCCGGATCAGCCGCGTGGCGCAGGAGGCGGGCGCGCTGTTGCTCTCGCGCTTCGAGACCGCGCGTTTTCTGTCGCGCCGCGAGAAAACCGCTGGCGATTTCGTGTCCGAGGCCGATCTTGCGGCCGAGATCCTGATCCGGGACAGGTTGCGCGCCGCTCATCCGGATTTTGGCTGGCTGGGCGAAGAGACGGGGATGTCCGGCGATCCCTCGGGCCTGCGCTGGATCGTCGATCCGCTGGATGGCACGACGAATTTCCTGCACGGCCTGCCGCATTGGGCCGTGTCCATCGCCCTGGCAGAGGACAACCGGATCATCGCGGGCGTGATCCATGATCCCGTGAAGCAAGAGACCTTCAGCGCCGGGACGGGGACAGGGGCCTGGCTCAACGGGTCGCCGATCCGGGTTTCGAGCGGGGTCACGCTGTCTCATGCTCTGCTCGCCACGGGGGTGCCGGCGGGCGGGCGTATCACCTATCTGCCGGAAAGCCTGAGAGATATCGAAGGCCTGATGCCCGACTGTGCCGGGATCCGTCGCTGGGGCGCGGCGGCGCTCGATCTGGCCTATGTGGCGGCGGGCAGGATCGACGCCTATTGGGAGCGCAATCTCGGCCCTTGGGACGTGGCCGCTGGCCTGCTGCTGGTGATCGAGGCAGGTGGCGATGTTCTGCCGCTCTGGCAGGGGCGTTCGGTGCTCGACTCGGGGTCCTTTCTGGCGGTCAACGGCGATCTCGGCCCGCTGCTCGCGCCGCGTCTTTGTGAGGCGGGACCAGCCGCATGACCCGCGCTCGCACCGTGGCCTTTGCCGTGCCGGGCGATATCAGGACGCTGACGGGCGGCTATCTTTACGACCGCAGGCTGGCCGATGCGCTGGCCGCATCCGGGCTGGACCTGCGCCATCTGACCTTTGGCGACAGCTTTCCCGCACCGACGGCCTCTGATATGGCGGATGCGTTGTCGCAGCTTGCCGATCTGCCGCCCCAATGCCCGGTCATCGTTGATGGTCTTGCCTTCGGCGCGCTCGACACGGCACGCCTCTCGGATCTGCGCGCGCCGCTCGTGGCACTCGTGCACCACCCGCTTGCGCTGGAACCCGGTCTGCCCCCGGATAGGATCCGCCAGATGGCGGCACGCGAAACGGCCAATCTGGCGTTGGCACGCCATATCGTCGTCACCAGCCCGCACATTGCCCGCCTGCTCGAGACGACCTATGGCGTCGCCCGTCACCGGATCAGCATCGCGCAACCGGGCTTTGCGCTGCCGCCCGTCGCGCGGTCGGTTCCCAGAGAAACGCCACCGCTCATCCTCTCGGTGGGAATTCTGGCCCGCCGCAAGGGCCATGACATCCTCTTGCGCGCGCTGTCAGAAATTGTCGATCTTGACTGGCAGGCCGAGATCGTGGGCCGCGCCCACGAACCCGACACCGCCCGTGCGCTGCATGACCTGAGGGACAGCCTTGGTCTTGCGGCACGGGTGCGCCTCTCAGGCGAGGTGCCGCAGCCGACGCTCGATGCCCTCTATCGCAAAGCCAGTCTCTTTGCCCTGGCGACCCGATACGAAGGCTATGGGATCGTCTTTGGCGAGGCGATGGGGCATGGGTTGCCGATCATCGCCACACGGGCGGGCGCGGTGCCCGACACGGTTCCGCCGGGCGCGGGTCTCTTGGTAGCGCCCGACGACTGGGTTGCCTTTGCCGATGCGCTGCGCCGATTGCTTGGAGATGCGGATCTGCGTGGCGTCTGTGCCGCAGCGGCGCGCCACGGCGCCGAACATCTGCCGACCTGGGCGGATTGTGCTCTCGTGGTGGCCGATGCACTTTTTCGTGAACGTGCCGGGCGCGGCTGATCCGTTCTGGCCGGGGGCAAGGGAGGTCCACGCCCGCCAGGAGGTCAAAACGAACGTTCGTATATGTTCCTTTTGACCTTGATCAAGGCCTTGAAATCCATTGGATCATTCGCCATCGCGGGCGGTGGGACCGGCCTTGCGGGAGCGACGTTTCGTTCTCCCGAAGCTCCGCTGTGCTGGAATTCCGGGTTCGCGCCGCTGGCCTGAGCGCTGCCCGCAACCGCTCTGCACTGTTTGAAAACCCGAGTGACATAAAAATTTAACTAGAAACATCAGTAGTTGCCGCGTAACAAGTTCGCACCAGCTGCCAACAGGCCTCGCGTCACGCTTGAAGTCCCCGTTGTACCGGCGGGACACGGAAAGTTGGTCAACACAGGAGGATGAACAAATCATGTTAAGACATACGCTTGGAACGACGGCGAGCCTTGTGGCGCTGCTGTCTGCCACGCTCGTTTCTGCTCAATCGCTGACCGAGATCGAAGCCGCTGCCAAGGCGGAAGGAATGCTGTCCACCATCGCCCTGCCGCATGACTGGTGCGGCTATGGCGACGTGATTGCGAGCTTCAAGGCCAAGTATCCCGACATCAAGGTGAACGAACTGAACCCCGATGCCGGGTCCGCCGACGAACTCGAGGCGGTCCGCGCCAACAAGGACAACAAGGGACCGCAAGCCCCGGACGTTCTGGACGTAGGCCTGGCCTTCGGACCGACCGCAAAGGCCGAAAGTCTGACCCAAGCGCACAAGGTCGCGACCTGGGACGAGATCCCCGAAGGCGTCAAGGATGCCGACGGCCACTGGTATGGTGACTACTACGGCGTGATGTCCTTTCTTGTGAACAAGGACATGGTCGAGAACGTCCCGCAGGACTGGGCCGATCTCATGAAGCCGGAATATGCCGGGCAAGTGGCCCTGGCGGGCGATCCACGTGCGTCGAACCAGGCCATTCTGGGGGTTCTGGCGGCAGGCATGTCAACCGGCGCTGCGTCGGGTGAGGCCGCAGGCAAGGCCGGGCTTGAGTTCTTCAAGGCGCTGAATGACGCGGGCAACTTCGTCCCGGTCATCGGCAAGACCGGAACGCTGGCACAGGGCACGACGCCAATCGTCATCATGTGGGACTACAACGCCCTTGCCGCCCGCGACACACTGGCCGGCAACCCCCCGGTGGAGGTCGTTGTGCCGTCATCGGGCGTTCTGGCTGGTGTTTATGTGCAGGCGATCTCTGCCTATGCACCGCAGCCCAATGCCGCGAAGCTGTGGATGGAGTATCTCTACAGCGACGAAGGTCAGCTTGGCTGGCTGAAGGGCTATTGCCACCCGGCGCGGTTCAACGCGATGGCGGCCGCAGGCAAGATCCCGCAGGATCTTCTGGATGCGTTGCCCCCGGCTGCGTCCTATGAGGCGGCCTATTTCCCGACTCTGGCAGAGGTGGACGCGAACAAGGCCGCTGTCACCGGCGGCTGGGATACGGTCGTCGGCGCCAACGTCCAGTAATCTGACAAGATGAGCGCCGGGCCCTGGCCGAGGCCGGGGCCCGGCACCCCTTACCGAGGCCGACAGACGCCTTGGGAGCGTGACAGACAGGGGACAACCACATGCCGCAAGCACACCCGCACCGCCTGCCCAAACGGCGGCTGCCCGTCGAATGGCTGGGCATCTTGCCTTTCGTGGCCTTCGCGCTTCTGTTCCTGATCCTGCCGACGATGAAGATCGTGGTTGGTGCGTTTCAGTCACCAGAGGGCAGTTTTACATTGCAGAACATGTTCGACCTGAACACCGCTTCGATCCGGAGCGCCTATTGGACGTCGATCAAGCTCTCGGTGATTACGGCGCTGCTTGGCTGTAGTGTCGGCTTTGCGATGGCAGCGGCGGTGGTCTTTGGTGGACTGCCAAAGCGCATTCGGAGCCCGCTGCTGACCTTTTCCGGCGTTGCGTCAAACTTTGCCGGTGTGCCGCTCGCCTTTGCCTTTATCGCAACACTCGGACCGGCCGGACTGGTGACGCTCTGGCTAAAGACCGAATTCGGGATCAACCTGCGGGCCATGGGGTTCAACCTCCTCAGCTTCTGGGGGTTGGTCATCACCTACCTGTTCTTTCAGATTCCCTTGATGATCCTGATCATCATCCCCGCGCTGGACGGGCTGAAACGCGAATGGCGCGAAGCGGCGGCGGTTCTGGGGGCGACCGGGGCACAATACTGGCGCATGGTGGCGTTGCCGATCCTGTTTCCGTCTCTGCTGGGCACCTTCGCGCTGCTGTTTGCGAATTCCTTCGGGGCGGTGGCCACGGCCTTTGCGCTGACCGGGCCGCAGCTCAACATCGTGCCGATCAAGCTTTTTGCGCAGATCCGGGGCGATGTTCTGGGCAATCCGCATCTCGGCTATGCGCTGGCCTTCGGCATGATCGCCATCACCGGATTCGCGAATGTCACATATATCGTTCTTCGAACCCGGTCGGAGAGGTGGCTGAAATGAGGGCTTTCTTCGCCTGGCTGACGCTCCTGCTCGGCGGTCTGTTCTTTCTTCTGCCTCTGGCGGGCATGACCGAGTTCAGCCTCAAGATGCGCCGGGGGGTGTATTCCTTTGACGCCTATGCGCGGGTGTTCGAGGATCCGCGCTTTTGGGCGACCTTCAGCTATTCCCTGACCCTGGCCGCCGCAACCATCGTCTTTGGCGTGCTGCTTGTCGTGCCCACCGCCTATTGGGTGCGGCTGAAACTGCCGCAGGCGCGCCCGATCATCGAATTCATCACCCTGCTGCCGCTGGTCATTCCCGCCATCGTGATCGTTTTTGGCTATATCCGGCTCTACAATACATCGTCCTATCTGCCTTTGACCGGTTCGGCGCTGGGAACCGACATCCTCCTGACCATGGGCTATGCCACCCTGGCGCTGCCGTATATGTACCGTGCCGTGGACACCGGATTGCGGACGATCGACGTGGCCACCCTGACCGAGGCGGCACAAAGCCTTGGCGCGGGGTGGTTCACGATCCTCGCGCGGATCATCTTGCCAAATGTGCTGGTCGCGGTGCTGTCCGGCGCGTTTCTGACGCTGGCCATCGTGATTGGCGAATTCACCATGGCTGCATTGCTGAACCGCCCCGCATTCGGACCCTTCATGCAGCTTCTCGGCGCAAACCGGGCGTATGAGCCGCCCGCTCTGGCGGTGATCGCCTTTGCCATCACCTGGGCCTGCATGGGGCTGATCCAGCTTGTCACACGATTGTCAAAGCATGAAAGGGCGAGGGGCTGATGGCTTTTCTTGACCTGACCAACCTTGAAAAGATCTATGGTGCGAACCGCGTGGTCAAGGATTTCAACCTCGGAGTTGACAAGGGCGAATTCATCTCGTTGCTCGGCCCTTCGGGCTGTGGCAAGACGACGGTCCTGCGGATGGTCGCCGGGTTCGAGACGCCAACGTCCGGCACCATTTCGATCGATGGGCAGGATGTGACGGGTCAGCGCCCCAACCAGCGCGCCATTGGCATGATGTTCCAGGCCTATGCCCTGTTTCCCAACATGACCGTCGCCGACAACGTGGCCTTCGGGCTGAAGGTGAAGGGTGTGCCGCGGGCCGAACGCGAGGCGCGCGTGGTCGAGATGCTGCGTCTGATCAGCCTGCCGGATCTTGCGACGCGGTTCCCGTTCCAGCTCTCGGGGGGCCAGCAACAGCGCGTGGCTCTGGCCCGCGCGCTGGCCCCCCAGCCCCGAGTGCTGTTGCTCGACGAACCCCTGTCGGCGCTCGATGCCAAGGTGCGCGTTTCGCTGCGCAACGAGATCCGCGAGATTCAGCGCGAGTTGGGGATCACCACCATCTTCGTGACGCATGACCAAGAAGAGGCGATGTCGATCTCGGACCGCATCGTGGTGATGAACGGTGGCATAGCGGAACAGGCGGGCGCGCCGTTTGAGATCTACAATAATCCGCGCACCCGGTTTGTTGCGGGATTTGTCGGCACCCTGAACATGTTCAAGGCGACGGTGGAGACCCCGGAGGCCGGGATGCTGTCGATTGCAGGGCACAGCCTGACGCTGCCGAAGGGCAAGGTCACGGCCCGCAAGGGTGACACGGTGACGCTGGCGCTCCGCCCCGAAGCGATCCGGCTTGGCCGTGTCGAGGGCCGGGAGATCGTGCTGCCTGCAACCATCGACGAGGTCCATTTCCTCGGCTCGGTGATCCGGGTCAGGGCACAAGTCGCCGGCGCGGTGGTTGCGCTGGACACCTTCAACCGACCGGATCAACCGCCTCCGCCTGTCGGCAGCAGCGCCGAAATCAGCTTTGCCGCACGCGATGTCATCTTGCTGGAGGACGAGTAGCCGCTGCGCGAGGACTTTCGCCCCGTCATGGGCTGGTCAGGGCTGTATGAGGCGCGACGGTCCGCCCCTGAATGACGCCATTCCGGGCGCTGGGACCGGGGCTTCAAAGACCAGTGCGGGCAGGATCACCTCCCAGGTATCGCGGCGCAGGAGGTGGCTATAGTCCTCGTCTCCATCCTCGCGCCGCCAGTTCAGGACAGCTGCCACCTCGCCGCGCAGGAATGCCGCATCTTCGGGCGGAACAAAGCTGCGGGACAGGCGGGCAAGGGTCTGGCCCTCAGCGTTTTCGATCAACCAGCGCCGACCGTCGCGGATCAGGCGGACCGGGTCGCCCGGCCGGGCGGCCGCGATCGCGGCAAGCGAGGGATGCCCCGCCTTCAGCCGCCCCGCAAAGGACAGGTCCACCAGCTTGGGGTCAGGCGGCAGATAGCGCAGACGGGCGCGCGGAAGGGCGGCGATGTCTGGCCGGACGCGCCGTGGCAGGATCGCATCGCCCCCGGTGCGAACAAAGGCGTGGGGACCGTTTGTCAGGATGGTCAGGGTTGACTTTGCCCGCGTCATCGCGACGTAGAACAGGCGGCGCGGGGCATCGCGATCCTCGCCGTGAGACGGATGGTCCCAGCCGCCGTTCAGGATCGCCACATGGTCGAACTCCAGCCCCTTGGCGCGGTGAGCGGTCAGCAGAAGCAGCCCGCGCTGTTCGCCCCGCGCATCCCGCGCCCATTCGCCGAACCATTGCACCAGATCCGGCACCGGCGCGGCCTTATCCACCAGTTCGCGCGCCAGCGCGCCGATGCCTTCGCCGATCAGGTCGGTCCAGCGCGATTGCGGCTGCTCGTTCAGGACATTGACCAGATCGGCAATGGTCAGCAGCCGGGTGCGATCGGTCAACAGGGCGCGGACGACCCCCTGCATCTCGCGCAGGCGCCACAGGCTGGGCAGGGTTTCGTTCGCCATGTCGATCGGGAGGCCCAGCGCCTCGGCATAGGCGCGCACAGGTTCCAGCCGCCGCCAGTCGCGGGCGATCACCGCGCATCGGCGCCAGGACCAATCCGGGTCCAGCCGTGACAGGCGCACCAGTTCGTGCAGCGCGGCCACCGCCTGCGCGGCATCGCCCCCGGCGTCCAGCAGCGTGACGCGCCCTTGCGCGACCGGGTCGAGCGCCGCCCAATCGCCACCCGGCGCCGCCTTGGCGCGGGCCCGGTTGACGGTGATGTCATGGCCATCCTTCATCCGCGCGGCGGCCGGGGCGATCACCGCATTGGCCGCCGTTATGATGTTGGCGGAGGAGCGATAGTTCTCTGTCAGCCAGACGGGCTTGGCGGCATATTCCGCTTCGAACCGACGGATGAAATCGATGGATGCCCCGGCAAAGGCATAGATGTTCTGGTCATCATCGCCCACGGCAAAGAGGCTGATCCGCAGATCGGGATCCTCCAGCGAGCGGCCCGCCACCGCGCTGATCAAGGCGTATTCCTCTGGGCCGATGTCCTGATACTCGTCAACCAAGAGCCAGCGGAAGCCCGGAAGCAGGGTCTCGCGCAGGGCCTCGGCCTCGGGCTTGGTCAGACCGTCCCCGCGCAGCAAAGCCACCGCCTGCATGACAATGCCGTCAAAGTTGCGCGCGGGATCGCCGTCCCCCGCAAAGCTCACCCCGACCAACCGCATCGCCAGCGCGTGGCAGGTGGAAACAGACACCCTAGCCGCGTCCTTCCCGATCAGGCGGCGCAGGCGTTCACGGATTTCAGCGGCGGCATGGCGGTTGTAGGTCAACACCAGAATGCCGCGCGGATCTTCGCGCTTGACCCGGATCAGGTAGGCGATGCGATGCACCAGCACCCGCGTCTTGCCCGACCCCGGCCCCGCCAGCACCAGCACGTTGGTCTGTTCGCGGTCATCGCGGACAATCTCGGCCTGCGCCGGGTTATCCAGCGCATCGACGATTGTCCGCCAGGACGTGCCCGTCGTCTGCCGCCGGATTTCGGTTCCCCGCCCCGGCAGCCAGCGGCGCAGAAAGGCGTCGCGGTCGAGAACGAAGTAATCCTCCGACAGGCGCTGGGCCTGATCCATCGCCACCAGCCCCTTTTCGGCATAGGCGGCCATCACATGGGTCTGGATCGTCGTCTCGCCGTAATGCTCCTCCAGCGGCGCAAAGTGCTGTTCGGTGAACCGTCCGCCCTTGGGATTCAGATGCAGCGTGATCGCCGGGCGGAACACACTCAGGCCCCGGCCAAGGGTGACGACCTGCTGTTCATGCAGCCAGAGAAGCGCGCGGTCCATCAGGCGGGTCATGTCCTTCACCTCGGCCCGCAGAAGCGCGTCACCGTTGAGCGCATCCAGCATCGCGCCAAGGGTGGTTTCCACCTGAATGTCCTTGCCATGCTTGCCCTTGGCCACCTTGCCCGTCAGATGCGCCAACAGAACCTGCGCCCCCTGCCGCCGCAGGTCGGCGGTGCGCGCGACCACCGGCCAGGATCGCCCCACGCGCACAAAGATCGTGGTCCGGCTGGCCTTGCGCAGGGTCAGGTTGCCGCGCCCGCCATCCTGATCGCGCCCGTCCTGCGCCATGGCGCGCAGGATCGTTTCCACCAGATCGGGCCGCACATGGCGGTGGCCCTTGTCGCGCAACGCCTGGCAAGTTTCAGTCAGGTTCAGGGGGTGCGCCTCGGCGCCTCCGGCATCCGGCACCGCCTCTTGCATGAGGGCGATCAGGTCGGCTTCCATCCGACCTGCGTGATCCAGACGGCGGGCCGAGGCATCCTCGACCGCCAGATGCACATAGACCGTGACGGCGGTGTCATTGCTGGCAATCCCCAGCGTTTCCAGATCGGCAAAGGCCCGGTGCAACTCACGCCCCGATAATCCACAAGCGCCAGTCAGGTCGTCGGTCGAAACCCCGGCATCGGCGGGCGCATTCATGACATGGCGCACAAGGTCCATCAGTTGCTTGCGCCTGACCCCGGTGATCTGCGCCCGCTCAAGGATCGCCGCCGCCTCATCCACCGACCGGATGCGCAACGACGATGGGAACACCTGAACCCGGTTTTCCTCGCGGCTGAGCAACGTCGCCTCCTCCAGCCAGGCCACGGCTGTTTTCACGCGGGAGTCATCGGTGGCCTTGTCACGTTCGAACTCCTGATCCTTTTCCTCGCGCACGATCTCGCCCGGTGTCGCCACCACTTCACCCGACTTTTGCCGATCCATCCGCCGCAACGCCTTGAGGATCGCGCCGATTTCGTGCCGGGCCAATCGCGACCGGGCGGACAGCGAGAATTGCCGCTCGACATCCTCCAGGGCGAACAGCAGCACGCAATTGGCAGGCGCCTGATCACGACCGGCCCTGCCCGCCTCTTGCAGGTAATTCTCCAGCGACCCCGGAATATCGCCATGCACGACCAGCCGGATATCCGGCTTGTCGATCCCCATGCCAAAAGCGTTGGTCGCGGCGATGACCCGCAACTGTCCGGTGCGAAACGCCTCCTGCACCTCGCGCTTACGCTCGGATGTCAGCCCGGCGTGGAAATAGTCAGCCGCCAGCCCCTGCCCTTTCAGGAACTCCGCCACCCTTTCCGTCGCCCCGCGTGTTGCGCAATAGACCACCGCGCCGGATGCGCCTTCGGGCGGCAGGTTGGCCTCGATCGCGGTCAGGATATCGGTCAGTTTGGTGGCCTTTTGCGTCGGCAACACGGCAAAGGACAGGTTGGTGCGCACCGCGCCGCCATCCAGCAGCATCAGATCCACCCCAAGGCGGGTCTGGAAATGGTCGCGGATATCGCGCACCACCTCGGGCTTGGCGGTGGCGGTCAGGCACAGGACCGGAGGCACCTGATCGCCTGAGAATTCCTTGATGAAACGGCTGACATAGCGGTAGTCGGGCCGGAAATCGTGGCCCCACTTGCTGATGCAATGCGCCTCGTCCAGCACCCAAAGCCCGACCTCGCGCTGTTGCAGGACCGTGCGGATCGAGTTCGAACGGAGTTGTTCGGGCGCGATCAGGAGTATCGTCGCATCGCCCATCCGCACCTTTTCCAGCGCATCATGCCGTTCGGGCAGTGACAGCATCCCGTTGACCGTCACGACCGAGGAAATCCCCACCCGCGCCAGCCCCTGCACCTGATCGGCCATCAACGCCACCAGAGGCGAGATCACCACGGTCAGCGCCCCGGTCTTGTCAAACCGCGACAGCGCCGGGATCTGGTAGCAGACCGATTTGCCGGTGCCGGTCGGCAGGATACCCAGCACGGATTTGCCGGCCATCGCCTCGGCCACGATACGCTCCTGCAAGGGGCGGCCCATGTCATCCACGGGCTGCGGTCTGAAGGACGGAAAGCCAAACCAGCGTTCCAGCGCGGCGTTGGGGTTGTTCTTCTCCGCGCACCAGCCACAGCTTGGGTCGCCGCAGTTGGTATCGCGCAAATGCCGCACGATCAGCCCGGCCTGCGGGAACTGCATCCGCACCCAGGGCGGCATCACGGAATCCCCACCCGCTACGGAAATCCAAGACAGCGCATAGGCCATTGGCCAGCCGTTGCGCGGGTCCGAGAGACGGCCCAACGTCTGCTCCAGCCGATGCGTGCAGGCGCGGCCTGTCAGCAGTTGACGGGTTGCGGCATGGGCAGCGGCCTCACCGGGCGCCGGGCCGCGCAAGGCCTCAAACAGCGCATCGAACCCAGCCGAGGCATCACCCCGCGTGATCAGGTGATGATAAGTCATCAGCACATCCGGCGCGTCCTGCCCCAGCCGGGCAAAGGCCGTGATCTGGTCCGACAGCACCTGTAACGCCAGGCGCGCATCCTCTACGGGATCATTCACATGGCCGACCTGCAAACGACCGTCCTGATAATGCTTGACCAGATGGTGATAGGGATTGCGCGGAAAGGCCAAGGGGTTCAGCCACAGCGTATCAATCGGTGCCGCCCCCAACCCCGCCAGCCGCGCCCGGTTGGCGACCAGATGCGGCAGATCGTGGCGCAAGATATTGTGGCCGACGAGATGCGCCGCCCCGTCGCAGAACGCCTCCAGCCGGTCAAGGCCCGACTCGAGCGTGGCCCACGGTCCGGAGCGATGGACAAATGACGCCTCGCCCCGCACCGCCGCAAAGGCGAAGAGCCGGGCCGATTTCGGATCAACCTCCAGATCGACCGACACGCAACGCGACAGAAAAAGGGCGGGATCCAAGGTCAAACGTCGCGCATCCAAATTCCAAGTTATCAGTTCCAGCCTGCAAGCCCTTGATAAACCTGTCGCCAGAATTTGAAAGCCGAAGTTTCCAACGACGATCTGCCCTGCATCCTTGAGCGACGCGCAAGCCCCGGACTGATCCGCTCGTGAACTTTCGTCCAGCCGAAACCGGAGTCCCATGCGGAGATTCAATCAAAGGAAACTGACAGGAAACGAGATTTCAATTGTTCGAGATCAAGGTAAGATCGCGCCGAAAGGTATAGCCATGGGGATGCCAAGAGGATGGTCTCTGAACGGCATCCGCAGACGGCACAATGGTTCGGACATTATGAAAACCATGAGTCTGGAAACCCCGCAAAGGTCCGCGCCCATTCCTCTGAACACGGACCTGTCAGGGATGACAGAGCGCCGCGATGAGGGGCCTGTGAACATTCCCCCCGACGAGCCCTGATTTCCTCCTTCCTTCGAGCGCGCTGATGGCCGCGGGCAAGGCGTTGCGTGAAAAGACGCATCGCCAGACACACGCAACCTTTGTGCGCGACGAAACGCGGGTGGATCCGCTGGCCATCCTTCGCGCCGGCGACGCCGGGCGGATCGAACACCTGGTCCCGATCAGATACGGTCGGATGCTGCAATCACCCTTTACCTTCTATCGCGGTTCAGCCTCCGTGATGGCCGCCGATCTTGCCGGAACACCTGTGACCGGAGTGAACGTTCAGATCTGCGGCGATTGTCACCTGATGAACTTTGGCGGCTTTGCCACGCCCGAACGCAATATTCTTTTCGACATGAACGATTTCGACGAGACCCTGCGCGGCCCTTGGGAATGGGACATCAAGCGGCTGGTCGCCTCCTTCGTGCTTGCCGCCCGCAGCAATGGTCTGAAAGAGTCGAACGGCCGCGACGCTGCTGTGGCCTGCGCCCGATCCTATCGCAAGCATCTGCACGCCTATTCCGAGATGAGCCCCCTCGAAATCTGGTATTCACGGATCACCGCGGCAGATGTGCTCGATCTCGCACCCCGATCAGAGCGCACGCGACTCGAGGCGCGAATAGCCAAGGCAAGTGCCGCCAATTCTTCGGAAATGGTGTATCCCGAAATGGCCGGGATGGCTGGCGGCAGGATCCGCATCCATGATGCCCCGCCGCTGATCTACCACCTCACGGATCTCAGTGCGGAAGTTCTGTCCGATCGCATCAACGCAGGGCTAGAAGCCTATCGCGCCACGCTGGCGGAAGACCGTCGTGAACTGCTGGATCGATACCGCCTTGTCGATGGGGCAATGAAGGTCGTGGGGATCGGAAGCGTTGGCACCTTCTGCTACGTTACCCTCATGATGTCGGCAACCAACGATCCGCTCTTTCTGCAATGGAAAGAGGCGCGGCCATCGGTGCTCGAACCTTTTGCGGGTAAAAGCACCTATGCGCATTCGGGGCAGCGGGTCGTCATGGGCCAGCGCCTGATGCAACCCGCCACAGATGTCTTTCTGGGCTGGACGACCGGCGTCGAGGGGCGGGTGGGATATGTCCGGCAGTTGCGCGACGCCAAGATCAAACCGCTCGTCGAAACGATGGACAGCACTCTGCTGACCCTTTACGGTGAACTCTGTGGCTGGGTGCTCGCCCGCGCCCACTCAAAGGCCGGAAACATCCAGATGACGATCACCGGATATCTCGGGACGTCCGACAAGTGCGACGATGCCATGGGCGATTTTGCCGTGGCCTACGCCGATCAGGCCGAACGCGACCATGCCGCGCTCAAGGCCGCGGTTCGGGCCGGTGAGATCACTGTCGTGACAGAGGACTAGGGGCGATTTCCCGGCAGACGGGGCGCAACAGCGCGCGGCGCCGGATCGCCAAGGGGCGGGAGGGCGCGATTGCAAGCCATCGCCGCTTGGGCCTTGGCGTTCGCCCTGTCGCCGATTATACACCGCCCTGAACCCCAAGCGGAGGCCCCATGCGCAGCGCCACAGTGATCCGGAAAACGACCGAGACCGATATCAGTGTCGAGATAAATCTTGACGGCATCGGCAGCTATGACAATCGGACAGGGGTCGGGTTCTTCGACCACATGCTGGACCAGCTGGCGCGACATTCCCTGATCGACCTGAAGATCCGCTGCGCGGGCGATCTGCACATTGACGATCACCACACTGTCGAGGATGTGGGAATTGCCCTCGGTCAGGCACTGACGCAGGCGCTTGGGGACAAGCGCGGCATCCGGCGCTATGGGGCGTGCCTCCTGCCGATGGATGATGCGTTGGTGCGTGCGGCGCTCGATTTGTCGGGGCGGCCCTATCTGGTGTGGTCCATGGACCTGCCCACCGCCAAGATCGGCACCTTCGACAGCGAACTGGTGCGCGAATTCTTTCAGGCGCTCAGCACCCATGGCGGCATCACCCTGCATGTCGAAGCCCTGCACGGCATCAACAGTCACCACATCGCAGAGGCGGCGTTCAAGGCGGTGGCGCGCGCCCTGCGCGAGGCGGTCGAGACCGATCCGCGCAAGGCCGATGCAATTCCTTCGACCAAAGGTTCGCTCTGATCCATGACCACGGTCATCATCGACTATGAGAGTGGCAACCTGCACTCGGCCGAAAAGGCGTTTCAGCGCATGGCGATGGAGACGGGCACGGGTGTCGTCATCGTCACCTCGGACCCCGACGTGATCCGTCGGGCGTCGCGTGTCGTTCTGCCGGGAGACGGAGCCTTTCCCGCCTGCCGCAAGGCCCTCTTTGATCACCGCGGCGTGTTCGAGGCGATCGACGAGGCGGTCATTGCCGGCGGACGGCCGTTTCTGGGGATCTGCATCGGAATGCAGATGCTGGCCACACGCGGGCTGGAATACGGGCAAACTGCCGGGTTCGACTGGATCAGCGGCACGGTCGAGCCGATCACCCCCGCCGATCATGCGCTCAAGGTGCCGCATATGGGCTGGAACGATCTGGTGATCGACCGGCCCCATCCAGTGCTGGACGGCTTGTGCACCGGTGATCACGCCTATTTCGTGCATTCCTATCAGTTTCGGGTGGATGATCCGGCAGATCTTCTGGCGCATGTCGATTATGGCGGGACGATCACCGCCGTGGTGGGGCGAGACACGATCGTCGGCACGCAGTTTCATCCCGAAAAGAGTCAGAAAACCGGCCTGCGGCTGATTGCCAATTTCCTGCGCTGGATCCCTTGAATGGGCTCGTCCCCGCTGCAAACGGCTCTCAACGAGATTGCAGCCAGTGCCCGCGCGCGCGAGGACCGCGGCGCGGTGGCCAGTTACATCCCCGAACTGGCCGGGATAGATCCCGATCAGTTTGCCATCGCCCTCGCCCGTCCGGGCCAGCCCACACTGGTGGCAGGCGATGCGCAGGTGCCGTTTTCGATCCAGTCGGTATCCAAGGTTTTCATGCTGGCCCTCGCGCTGGGCCAGCTTGGTGACGGGCTCTGGCTGCGCGTCGGGCGCGAACCATCGGGCCATTCCTTTGATTCAATGCTCCTTCTGGAACTGGAAAAGGGGCGCCCGCGCAACCCGTTCATCAATGCCGGAGCGATTGTCACCACCGATGCGGTTCTCCAGGGTTCGACCCCGCGTGAGACCTTGGCAGCCCTCTTGCGCTTTATCCGGGCGGCGGCAGGCGATGACACGATCCACATCAATGACCGCATCGCCCAATCCGAGATCGCCACCGGCCACCGCAACTTTGCGCTCGCGCATTACCTGCGGTCGCATGGCAATCTGACCAACCCGCCCGACCTGACGCTGGGCACCTATTTTCACCAATGCGCGGTCGAAATGACGGTGACGCAGCTGGCAAATGCGGGGCTGTTTCTGGTGGGCGGTCCCGATGTCCCGCGCCCGGTCTCGGAGCGCCACATCCGCCGCATCAACGCGCTGATGATGACCTGCGGGCATTATGATGGTTCCGGCGACTATGCCTTTCGCGTCGGCCTGCCGGGCAAGAGTGGCGTCGGCGGTGGCATCCTGTCGATCGTGCCGGGTGTGGCCTCCATCGCGGTCTGGTCGCCGGGGCTCAATCATTATGGCAATTCCAAACTGGGCACCGAGGCGATGGAGCAACTCGCCTCCCGTGCCGGCTGGTCGGTCTTTGGCGCGGGCGAGCGTGGCGTGCTCTGAGCCGTCGCGCTGCGGATCCTGACCGACCTGTCGCAAATCCTTGTGCAATCCTTCAAACCGATGACATGGTTGCGCCTTACGTCGTTGAAAATGAAGTTTCATTCGAAAGGATGCCTTCAATGCTCAACGTCAAGACCATGCTGACAGCAGCCCTCTGCGCCCTGCCCGGCCTCAGCACGGCGGCAACGCTCGATTTCGAGGAATTCACCAGCTTCCAGCAACTCGGCACGGCGTTCACAACCCAGGGATTCCGCTTTACCGCAACCTCGGGCGATATGCTGGCCTATCCTGCGGGCGTCGTGCCCACGGTGCCGGAAAGCGGCTCGACCAGTGTCGGGATGAGCAATCAGCCCTCCAAACCCGCGCCCGTCAACTCGTCTCTCACCGTAACCTCAGTGACCGGTGACAGGTTCAATCTCAACAGTTTTCGCGCCGCAAAGGGCTGCAACGCCGGTCAGTTCTTCGCCGCCTTCGCCTCGACTTCTCTCGACATTCTCGGCCACCGCGCCGATGGCTCGACCGTATCGCTCAGCTTTGTCTTTGACGGGATTGCCAATGACAACCCGGCCAGCGATTTCGAGACGGTCAGCTTCAGCGGGTTCACCAACCTCACAAGTTTCAGCGTCACCGGACAGGGCGGCGCGCGCGGCGGCTATTCGTTTCTGCTTGACGACGTGAACGTTACCCTGGCCCCGGTTCCGCTGTCGGCCGGCCGGCCTGCCGCTGATGGCCGCCGCGTTCGGCGCCTTGGCGGCCCTGCGCCTGCGGCGCAAGCCGCGTGCCTGAGTCATCGACCGGTCAACTCACATTAAACGGGGCGCATCCAAGGCGCCCCGTTTGCCCGAAACTCCGTCGCGAACGGCTTACTCGACCCTTTGCCAGGTTCCGCCATCCCGGCAGATCCCGATGAAGCAGCCGCTGACCTTGAGCGTGTTGCCGGTGAGTCGCAGCTTGGAACTGTAGGTCTTGTCGCGATCGGGCGCATAGACCTTGCCCTTGTATTGCCCGTCGCCTGTCGGCACCGTTTCAGAAATGATGTTGCGCCCGATATTGGGGCTGTCCGTCTCGGCCCCCGAGGAATCGAAGGATTTCATCAGTTTGCCACACAGCTTGGCGCCGCAGGGGGCGACCTCGATCAGGCCGGTATTCCCATTGTCGTCAGGCGTCGTCCGCCAAGATCCCTCGAGCGGATCGGCCATCGCCGCCCCCGCGCTCAGGCCCAGCACCGCCGTCATCATCATCAGTTTACGCATGTCTTGATCCTCCCTGACATCTGACGAAAACCTGAGCCATGCCTGCGGCGCAAATCAAGTCTGACGTTGGGTCGCGTTGCATTCCTCGCACACTCGTGCAACACCGCGCCGACGACTTGCAGAAAGACCCCTCGGCATGATCCTCTACCCCGCGATCGACCTCAAGGATGGCAAGGCCGTGCGCCTCCTGCGTGGTGAGATGGACCATGCCACGGTGTTCAATGACGATCCGGCGGCGCAGGCGATGGACTTTGTCACTGCGGGTTGCGCGTGGCTGCATCTGGTGGATCTCAACGGCGCCTTTGCCGGTCAACCGGTCAATGCCGCCCCGGTCGAGGCCATTCTCAGGGCGTGCAAGGTTCCTGCACAACTGGGCGGCGGCATCCGCGACATGGCCACGATCGAGGCATGGCTGTCGAGAGGCCTCACGCGGGTGATCCTTGGCACCGTGGCGGTGGAAAACCCGGCCCTTGTGCGCGCGGCGGCGCGCGCCTTTCCGGGTCAGGTGGCGGTGGGCATCGACGCGCGCGGCGGGCGGGTGGCGACCAGAGGCTGGGCCAGGGACTCAGGTGTGGACGCCACCGATCTCGCCCGGTCCTTCGAGGATGCGGGCGTGGCTGCGATCATCTACACCGACATCAACCGCGACGGGGCGATGCAGGGGCCGAATATCAAGGCGACGGCGGCGCTGGCCCATGCCGTGCGCATCCCGGTAATCGCCTCGGGCGGGGTTTCCTCTCTCGACGATCTCATCGCACTGCGCGACTGCGGCGCGGCCCTCGATGGCGCGATTTCGGGACGCGCGCTCTATGACGGAGCGCTGGACCTCAAGGCCGCCCTGGCCGCGCTCAGGACGTGAGCGCGGCGGGGGGGGCTTACTGTCCTGCGGCAGCAGCCGTCAACTTGCCAAGCGCGCCGGTCATCATCTTGATGTATTCGGCGTCGTCGTTGATGCCCGTATCGTCGAACATATCCTCGGGGTCCTGATAGGCCAGCCACGTCTGGCCTTCGCCATCCTCATAGACCAGCACCTTCAGCGGCAGGAACAATCCCGCCAGAGGATCATCCTGCATCGCGGCGGTGCCCATCTTCGGGTTGCCAAAGATCAGAACCTGCATCGGCACGAGGTCCATGTCCACAGACGCGGCCCCCGCCGCGTGATCCACACGCGCAATGACCGTCGCTCCGGCCTCGGTCGCGGCTGCCGCAAGTCGGTCCATGGTGGTGGCGACATCGCCAGAAGATTTGACCCTGATGATATCATCCTCACTTGCAACAGCCGGAAGGGCCATCAGGGTGATCGCGGCGGCGACAAGAAACCGTTTCATTGAAAACTCCTTCATCAGAAAAGCGGTGACGCGCCATATCCTCTGGCATGTTGACCGATTTGCCCATAGACAACGGCGTGCACTCTATGGAACGGCAAGGACATGCTCAAGACCCGCGTCATCCCCTGTCTCGACGTCGCCGATGGCCGTGTGGTCAAAGGCGTGAACTTTGTCGATCTGCGCGATGCGGGCGATCCGGTCGATGCCGCCCGCGCCTATGATGCCGCAGGCGCCGATGAGTTGTGTTTTCTCGACATCCACGCCACGCACGAGAATCGCGGCACCATGTTCGACGTGGTCCGCCGTACCGCCGAGGCCTGCTACATCCCGCTGACCGTGGGCGGCGGGGTGCGCAGCACGGCGGACGTGCGCGCCCTCCTGCTTGCAGGGGCCGACAAGGTCAGCTTCAATTCCGCCGCGGTGGCCGACCCCGATGTCGTGGCCCGTGCCGCCGATCAGTTCGGCAGCCAGTGCATCGTGGTGGCCATCGACGCCAAGACCGTCAGCCCCGGCAAATGGGAAATCTTCACCCATGGCGGGCGCAGGGCCACCGGTATCGACGCGGTGTCTTTCGCCCGGCTTGTGGCCAGCAAGGGCGCGGGAGAGATCCTGCTCACCTCGATGGATCGCGATGGCACCAGAGAGGGTTTCAACATCCCCCTCACCCGGGCGATTGCCGATGCGGTGGACATCCCGGTGATCGCCAGCGGCGGCGTCGGGACGCTCGAACATCTGGTGGAAGGCGTGATCGAGGGACATGCCTCGGCCGTGCTCGCCGCCTCGATCTTTCACTTCGGCACCTATTCGATCGCCGAAGCCAAGGCGCATATGGCCGCCGCCGGCATCCCGATGAGGCTCGCGGCATGACGCTCGACGATCTCGCCCGCATCATTGCCGAGCGTGCCGCGTCCGACCCAGAGACAAGCTGGACCGCGAAACTGCTGGCCAAGGGCCCCGATAAATGCGCCGAGAAGTTCGGCGAAGAGGCGGTGGAGGCGATCATCGAGGCCGTCAAGGGCGACCATGACCGGCTGGTCTGCGAGGCGGCGGATGTGCTCTTTCATCTGCTGGTCATGCTGCGGTCTCGCGATGTCACCCTGTCAGAGGTGATGGCCGAACTCACGCGCCGTCAGGGCCAGTCCGGCCTCGCCGAAAAAGCCGCCCGTCCCAAAGAGTAAGCCCATGATTCGTCATATTGTTTTCTTCTCTGCTGCCAATCCCAAAGACGTCGATACCATCCAGCAAGGTCTGATGATGCTGGCGGATATTCCGCACGCACAGCATTTCGAAGTCGGCCGCAACCTGCACAGCGATGCGATCACCGAAAGCCATGTCGATCTGGTGGTCTATGCCGAATTCGAGGACGAGTCCGCCCTCGCCGCCTACAAGGCGCATCCGATCTATGCCGCCTGCATCAGCCGCGTCCGCCCTCTGCGCGAGTTGCGCATCGCGGCCGATTTCAAGGCAGGCTGAGCCTGGCTTTCATCGTTCCAGAAATACTCATCTTCCGGAGATCGGGTGATGTCCGAAGGGGCGTCAGAGTTTCGACGAAATCACGCCAGTATTGAAGCCGCCCATCCTGAGTTCGCCAAACAGCCGCTGATACTCGATCTTGGGGCAGCGGTTCATCACCACATCGACGCCGCGCGCGCGCGCCAGTGCCGCCGCCTCGGCATTCTCCACCCCGATCTGCATCCAGATCGTGCGCAGTCCGGGAAACACCGCCAGCGCCTCCTCGACGATCGGCCCGACATGTTCGGACCGGCGAAAGATGTCAACCATATCGACCCCACCCTCGATATCGCCAAGCCGCGCCATCACGCGCTGACCAAACAGCCTCTCGCCGGCATGGCCGGGATTGACCGGCACCACGTCGAACTTCTTGAGGCTGAGATAGCGCGCCACGTAGAAACTGGGGCGCACCGGGTTCATCGACACGCCAACCACCGCCACGCGGCGGGTGCGGGTCAGGATCTCGCGCAGGTGGGAATCGGAATAGATCTCGGCCATGCGCCTTACCAAGCACAAATCCGTCGAATAAAAAAGCGCCCAAGACAATGCTTGGGCGCCAGTCGCGGAACGAGGGACAGTGATAGAAAGCGTCAATGTTCCGTATCGACGCCTTCGGGACAGATGTAGGCCCGAATCGTAGAATATAAAGAGTTTGTAATATACATGTGACCGCCGCTTGATCGCCGGGCGCCGCACAAACACCGTCGCGGGGCAACGCCCTGCATGCTAGGATCACGGCACCCTGCCGCAATGGACCAAAGCCCATGACCGACACGCCCGCCGCCCCCTCGCCACGCGCACCGCAGGCCGTGCGCGCGCAGGAATTGCCCTTTGATGTCGATCTGCGCCGCCTCAATCTCGGCGTGGGCTACGTGGCGCTCGGCCTGCCGTTGGCGCTGCCGCTCGTATCCCTGCTGACCGGCTCCTGTTTTCACTCCTCGATCAGCCATTACTACTTCACCCGCATCGGTGGTGACATTCTGGTAGGCGCGCTCAGTTTCATCGGCCTCTTGCTGATGTTCTTCTACGGCTTTCAGGCCCCCACGCGCGAAGGCTGTCTTGGCTGGCACCGGATCGACGTCATCGTGCTCAAACTTGCAGGCCTTGCCGCGGTGATCGTGGCCTTCGTGCCGACCACCGGATCGGGATGCCGCTTCGAGGGGGCCGACATTGCGCGTGTCTATCTCACGGACGCGCTTGGCTCGGAGGGCTTTCATCCACCCGGCGGCACTGTCACCGGCGCGCCGTCCTTGGATTTCTGGGCCAGTTTCCCGAGCTTTGCGGGCGATGTGCCCATCGCCCTCAAGCTGCTGCATTTCGGCGCGGCGGGGGTGATGTTTCTCATCCTCGGCTATTTCTCCTTTTACGTCTTCACCCGCATCAATTCCACCGCGGCGCTCGCCCGGGGCAACCGCAAGGACCGGCGCAACGGCTGGTATCGCGCGCTTGGACGGGTGATCTTTGCCGTGGTTGGGGTGCTTGCCATCAAGGCCGCTGCGCTGGAGTTGATCCTGCCCGCCCCTCTCGCCGAAACCATCGAGGCGCTTTGGGACCAACTGCATCTGACCTTCCTCTGCGAAGCGGCGGGGCTCATCGCCTTTGGCCTCAGCTGGATGATCAAGGGCCGATTTCTCGCGGCCTTCGAGGATGCTGCGGCGATACCTCAGGCCCGCGCGGCATAGAGCGCGACCGCCGCTGCATTCGACACATTGAGCGAGCCGAACTCATTGGCAAAGTCGATCCGCACCAGCGCATCGACGCTCTCCCGGGTCTTTTGCCGCAACCCCGGCCCCTCCGCCCCCAGCACCAGCGCCACGGGCCGGTCGCGGTGGCCATCGAGGGCGGTCTCGATGCTGATCTCCGCCTCGCCCGCCAGCCCCAGAACCCGATAGCCCATGGCCTGCAATTCGGTGATCGCCTCGGCCAGATTGCGCACGCGCAGATAGGGCTGCCGTTCCAGCGCGCCGCTCGCGGATTTGGCCAGCGCGCCGGTCTCGGGGGCTGCGTGATGCAGGGGCGCAATCACCGCCCGCGCGCCGAAAACCTCGGCCGAGCGCAGGATCGCGCCGACATTATGCGGGTCCGTCACCCGGTCGAGCAGCACCACGCGCGGCGCGCGCGCCCCGTCGCCAAGACAAACCTCGCTGATCGGCCCCCAGTCGAGCGGCTTGACCTCTAGAGCGGCCCCCTGATGCACCGACCCCGGATCAAGCGGCGCTGCAAAGCTGCGCGGATCGGCGATCTCGGGCGCGATGCCGCTTGCGGCAATCGCATCCGACAGCTTGTCGGCGGCGTTGCGGGTCACGACAAGTCGCAGTTTCTCGCGGCGCGGATTTTCCAGCGCGTCGCGCACCGCATGCAGACCAAAGAGCCAGACGGTTTGCGCGGCGGAGGCACGTTTCGCCTGTTCCTTGTCGATCACCCAACGGGGTTTCTTCATCGCTCTGCCCCCTGTCCCAAGGCGCGCGACACTGCACCGGCCACGCGGGGGGTGCAAGCGTTTTTCCGGTTGACGCCTGTCTAAGCCGCGAGTAATCAGCCCCCCACGTCAGGCGCGCGCGCCGGGCCAGTGGGCGACAGGCCGCAAGGTGTGGCAGGGGACTGTAACTCCCTCGCGGAGACGCACGCCAGGTTCGATTCCTGGGTCGCCCACCACTTAAAAATCAAATACTTAGCGGAGAGACAACTGCGGCCAGATCGGCTATGTGCATTTGTTTGAAAGCATGTTGTATGCAGATCGTTCTTGGACTCGCCCATCTTATCCGAGAACGTCGTATGATTTGGCCCCGATGCCATTCCTGTAGCGTGTCGAGATGCGGCGGCAGCGCTTCGAGCCTCACTGCCACTTTAAAGTTGTATTCGCCGACGCAGACAAAAAACTGAAAGGCATAGATCAGCCTATCATGTCAATGGAAACGTAGATCGTTGTCGGCCCTCACGAATCTCATTACAATAAAGTCAATCACTTGTGCGATCTCATCTTCTTGTTAAACTTCAATGTCTGAATAGGAGAGTAGCGTTATGATAAGAGTCGTTTTTGGATTGCTGCTCTGTTTGATTGGCGGGATTGCGTCAGCATCGACCATAAGAAACGTTGATTTGAAACTTCGAGTTGATGTTTTTGGTTACAGCGAAGTAAAAATTTTCTCGGGACAGAGTGGCACTCCGGTACTTACCTTCGATTTTCTTGATTCAAGAAATGTCGCCGCAGGTTTTTTTCCTCCAGCTGACTTTATGTTGAATGTTGGCGAAGTCGTTTCATTTTCGGCGAGGCTTGATTCAGACAAATTACAATTCGATGAATGCGGGTTAGCAAGTTCTTCCTGTAAAGGTGGTTTCGGCTTTGTCAGTGACGATAGATTCGGAGTGTTTGATCCTTTTATTGGATATTTTGGTGATGACTCTAGTTTCGAGGGCGGCAGAAAGCCCGGCGACAGCGCATTGCTCAGTGTGTTTACAGGGGCACCGTATTATGCGCGCTTTCAAGACCTTGATTTTTCCTGGAGAGCTTATGTACATCAGTTCACGGTTGTCCCAGTCCCGTTGCCAGCATCGTCACTGCTTTTGATAACTGGCTTGGGACTTATTGGAATGATGCGGCGTAGAGAGCTTTGAACTGGCGTAAACGAGCCAGTAAGTGACTCGTAGAACCTTTAAATAGACGAACTTAAGGAGCTGGCTCGCGGAGACGCACGCCAGGTTCGATTCCTGGGTCGCCCACCATTTTCCTCCAATGACAAATCGTCAGGGCGCGCTGTGGGTTGGAGATTGGTTTCAACGTCTTGTGATCGCGAATCCCGGATATGTCGGTGTGACACCCGTGACAGGCTTGCGCTCCGGCGCTATGCTTGGGCGCGTATGGATCAAGAGCAAGGAATCCCGTGCCATGCTGCTCTCTCTCAAGAGCGCGATCGCGCTGTCGGTCATCCTGTTCACCGCCGCTTGCGTCGATCGGAAATCCTTTGAGACCGAGCCAGTCGTGGTGCAGAGTGCCAGGGGCACGGTGGTCTGCCAGCTCTATACCCGGGAACGGGTGCTGTGGGACCGCGCGATCGAACGGCCTGCCACGATGAACATGAGCGAGGCCGACGATATCTGCCGCGCCGAAGGCCGGCGGCTCAAGGCGGGCGGCTGAACCGCCGACCGGGAAACAGCCCGACCTGCGCCCTTCTGCAATCACCTTCGGGACGCTATAGTGCTCAGAGGCAAGCGAGCAGAACCGGAACGGGACAGGCAGTGACAGCAACCTCCTACAATATCCTCGTGATCGCCCAGGGCGGTCGTCTGCAATACGAGGCGCTCATCTTTGCCGCCGCGCTGCGCGACCAGTCCCCGGCCTTTTCGGGTCGTCTCTTCGTGGCCGAGCCGCAGCCCGGACCGCTCTGGCCGGGTGATCCGCGGATCAGGGGCGAAGAGACCCGCGCCCTGCTCACCGATCTCGGGGCCGAGATCCTGCCCTTCGAGAGCCGTCATTTCGGCCATGCCTACCCCTACGGCAACAAGATCGAGGCGCTTTTCGCGCTGCCCGAGGGCGAGCCCTTCGTGTTCTTCGACACCGACACGCTGATCACCGGCGATCTGGCCACGGTGCCTTTCGATTTCACCCAGCCCAGTGCCTCGCTCCGGCGCGAGGGAACCTGGCCGCAGCCAGAGCTTTATGGCCCCGGCTACACCGCCATCTGGAAATCGCTCTACGACCGCTTCGGGCTGGACTTCGAGACCTCGCTCGACTGCACGCATCCCGATGAATACTGGCAGCGCTATCTCTACTTCAACGCCGGATTCTTCTACTATCGGTGCCCGCATGTCTTTGGCCGACGCTTCCTCGACTACGCGCTGACGATCCGCGATGACGCCCCGCCGGACCTGATCTGTCAGCCGCTCGATCCCTGGCTCGATCAGGTGGCGCTGCCGCTGGTCATCCATGCGCTTGGCGGTGGCCGCGATGCATTGCCGCCCGGATTTCTGGACGGCGCGGTCAGTTGCCATTACCGAACCCTGCCGCTGCTCTATGCGCGCGAGTCCGATCACGTTGTATCGGTGCTGGAACGGGTCACGGCCCCCAACCGGATCAAGAAGCTGCTCAAGGACCATGAGCCCGCCAAGCGGATGATCTATCAGGGCCGCGGCGCCAAGGCGCGCGCGCTCTTTGACCGCGACGCCCTGCCGCGTCGCGAACAGGTGATCCGCAACACGCTCAAGCGCAACGGCTACTGGATGCGCTGAGGGTGAAGCCAGACATAGACATGGGGCAGAGCGCCCGCGGCAGTCGTCCGGGTCTCGCCCCGTTCAGGCGGCAAACACCGATGCCATATCGGCAAAGCCCTTGACCTCGACAGGATTGCCCGAGGGATCACGGAAGAACATCGTCCATTGCTCGCCCGGCTCTCCCTTGAACCGCACCGAGGGCGGGATCACGAACGCCAGATGACAGGGATGCGCCATGATCTGTTTCCTGACGCCCGTTGCAGCGCAGACTTCTATGCCGTATCCCGGTTTGCAAGCATTTCCCAAGGGAGGACCGATGAATGGCCTACGGATTCGACACATTGCAAATTCACGCTGGTGCCCGGCCCGATCCTGCGACCGGGGCCCGCCAGACCCCGATCTACCAGACGACCGCCTATGTGTTCCGCGATGCCGATCACGCTGCGGCGCTCTTCAACCTGCAAGAGGTGGGTTATATCTATTCACGCCTCACCAACCCCACGGTCTCGGTGCTGCAAGAGCGTGTCGCTACCCTTGAGGGCGGCGCCGGCGCAGTCTGCTGCTCGTCGGGCCATGCAGCGCAGATCATGGCGCTCTTTCCGCTGATGTCACCGGGCTGCAATGTGGTGGTCTCGACCCGGCTCTATGGCGGCTCGATCACGCAGTTCAGCCACACCATCAAGCGCTTTGGCTGGTCCGCGAAGTTCGTCGATTTCGACAATCTGGCGGCCATCGAGGCGGCGATTGATCCCGGCACGCGGGCGATCTTCTGTGAAACCATCGCCAATCCGGGCGGCTATATCACCGATCTCGACGCGGTGGCGGCAATCGCGGACAAGGCGGGGCTGCCGCTCATCGTCGACAACACTTCGGCCACGCCCTATCTCTGCCGCCCGATCGAGCATGGCGCGACGCTGGTGGTGCATTCGATGACCAAGTTCCTTACGGGCAACGGCACCGTCACCGGCGGCGTGGTGGTGGATTCGGGTAAATTCGACTGGTCGGCAAGCGGCAAGTTCCCCTCGCTCTCCAACCCTGAACCGGCCTATCACGGGCTGAAGTTCCACGAGACCTTCGGCCCCCTCGCCTTTACCTTTCACGGCATCGCCATCGGCCTGCGCGATCTCGGCATGACGCTCAATCCGCAGGCGGCGCATTACACGCTGATGGGGATCGAGACGCTGAGCCTGCGCATGGCGCGGCATGTCGAGAACGCGGTGCGGGTCGCGACATGGCTCGAATCGCATCCCGCCGTCGCGGCTGTCACCTATGCCGGCCTGCCCTCCTCGCCCTGGCATGACCGCATGGCGCGGATCTGTCCCAAGGGCGCGGGCAGCCTCTTTACCATCACCCTCAAGGGGGGATACGACGCCTGCCTCAGACTGGTCGACAACCTGGAACTGTTCAGCCATGTCGCCAATCTTGGCGATACCCGCTCGCTGGTCATCCATTCGGCCTCGACCACGCATCGGCAACTGACGCCCGAACAGCAGAGCGCGGCCGGGGCGGCCCCCAATGTCGTGCGCTTTTCCATCGGGATCGAGGATGCCGAGGACATCATTGCCGATCTTGAACAGGCACTGGCAAAGATCGGCGGATAAGACGGAGACGAGACCTGAGATGATGGCAAAGTGATTGGAATCGGCGACAAGCTGCGTTAAATCCGGGGCAATGATATCGGGACTCCCGCAGCCGCCGAGCCAATGATACACCATTAGCGATGAAACCGAACTTTGCCCTTTCCCTGTCCTTTGAAGGCATCGGCCTTCTGCACCGTGCCGATGGCGCGGGATGGCATCTGTTGGGCGAGGTCGCCCTTGACAACGCGGATCTGACAGGAGCGCTTGCCGGGTTGCGCGACAAGGCGGTGGCGCTTGATGCTGGGGTTCTGGCGTGCAAGGTCATCATCCCCGACGAGCAGATCAAGTATCTTGATCTCGACGCCGACGATGCACCTGCCGATGATGTGGCGACGCTGGTTGCCAATGCGCTCGACGGGGCCACGCCCTATGCGTTGAACGAACTGGCCTTTGACTGGGTTCAGACGGATACGCGCGTTCAAGTCGCCGCCGTTGCCCGCGAGACGCTTCGGGAGGCCGAGAGCTTTGCGCGCGAACATCGGTTCAATCCCGTGAGCTTTGTCGCGCGCCCCGATCCCGACGGCTTTGCTGGCGAGCCGTTCTTTGGTCCTGTCGGCAATAGCCCGGAGATCGAACGTGACGATGCTCCGGTCACGATCCTGCCGGAGACGAACATCCCGAGCACGCCCCGGCCGGGGGTCATCCCGGCCCCGCCCGCGGCCGTCGTGATGCCGCACGACATCGTCGTCCCTCTCGCTGCGGCCGCGCCTGACAAGACGGAAACCACCCCTCTTCCGGCCTTTTCCAGCATCCGCGCAGAGCGCGCCGCCTCGCTGACTGACGCGGCGCCCCGGCTTGCGGGGGCCGCACGATTTACCGCCACAGCAGACACCGCCACCGTTCTGGACGTGCCGCGCGCTGGCAGCGCGCCCTATCTCAACGGCGCCAAAGCTTCGGAGATCAACACCGATCTGACGCGTGAAACCAGCGCCCCGACCATCAACAGCGCAGCCCTTCGGCCGACCGGTCTGGCTGCTGCGGTCGCCCTTCAAAGCCCCGCCGACGAGGCCCAGCGCATGACGATATTCGGCGCGCGCGACGCCGTGCGCGGCCGCGGCAAGCCCCGGTTTCTCGGACTGATCCTGACCGCGATCCTGTTGGTGCTCCTGATCGGGGTGGCCGCCTGGGCAACGATATCCTCTGAAACCGGTCTGGTGCGGATCTTCCGCGCGCCCGAGCCGCAGATTGCCATCACACCTGATCTTCCGGAAGTGATCCGCCCCGCCGAACCATTGGCCCCAGAAGCCGCCTCGCCGGAACTCGCGCTGCCCACGCCCAGCGAGACGCCAGAGGCCATGCCCGAGGCCGATCCCCAGATCTCGACAGCGCCCCTTTCGACCCCATCGACCACGCCAGAACCCGGCGGACCGTTGCCCGAGCTGACGCCAGAAGAGGCGCTCGCACGCTACGCGGCCACCGGTATCTGGCAGATCGGACCGGTCCCGCCCGAAGTGCCAGAACTGACCAATCTTGATGATTTGTATCAGACCTCGATTGACGAGGCGGTGCGATTTCAGGACGCGCTCGCCCTGGCCGACCTGTCCCGGATGCGGCGTGACACACCGCCTGCCACGCCGTCAGCGCCGGCGCCAGCCGGAACCGTCTTTGCGCTCGATGCGCGCGGCCTGGTCAAGGCAACGCCGGGGGGGGTGCTGACCCCCGATGGCGTCCGGGTGCAGGCCGGCCCCCCTCCCTTGAGACCGCCGGACATGCCGGTTCGGTCGGTGTTGGCGCCGGACACAGAACAAACGGCCGAAGACCTCGCGGCAGTCCGGCGGATTGGCGCCATCCGACCGCGCACCCGACCGGATGATCTTGTCGAACAGGGTGAACGCGGCGCGCTCTCGGGCCGCACGCGGGTGGAACTGGCAGCGCTGCGGCCGCGCTCCCGTCCAGTCTCGGTGACAGCTGCGGCGCAGCAGGCCACAAGGACCGATCCTGATGCGGTGGCCGCCGCCTTGGCGGAAGCCGTGGCCACACCAGCCCCGGCGGCAACCGCGCAAGCCGTCGCCGCCTCTCTCAAACCCAAGCTTCGGCCCAACAATCAGGAGAGCGCCGCAGCACCCGTTGCCTCGGTCGCGCCAACGGTGCGCACTGCCCCTGCGGATCCGATTGATGACGGCGAGCCTGAACTGGTCGCCGCAATCCGCACCGCGCCCACGATTCCCAGCAGCGCCTCGATCGCGCGCGCCGCCACCGAAAGCAAGGCGATCAAGTTGCGCGACATCAACCTGATCGGCGTCTATGGCTCGCCCGGAAATCGCCGTGCCCTGGTCCGGATGGCAAACGGACGTTATGAAAAGGTCAAGGTTGGCGACCGGATCGATGGCGGCAAGGTGTCGGCCATCAGCGACGGTGAACTGCGTTATATAAAGCGTGGGCGTGATGTGGTGTTGAGCATGCCGAAAGGCTAATCTCTTGCCATGGCTCCGCTTGGGCCATCACTGCACCGGATGACTTGCCCATATGGACGGATTTCTGTTTCAGGCGTCGATCTACCTCGGGGCGACCGTGATCGCGGTGCCGATCGCGGCGCGGCTTGGGTTCGGCTCGGTGCTGGGCTATCTCGCGGCCGGTATTCTGATCGGACCCGTTCTGGGTCTGGTGGGCGGGCATGAAACCGCGGAATTGCAGCATGTGGCGGAATTCGGCGTCGTGATGATGCTGTTTCTCATCGGATTGGAACTGGAGCCGCGCGCGCTCTGGGACATGCGCCAGCGGCTTCTGGGTCTGGGCGGCCTGCAAATCGGGGGGACCGCTCTGGCCGCCATGTGCATCGCAATCTACGCCCTCGGCGCGATGGTGAGCGTGGCGCTTGCCATCGGGCTGATCCTCGCCCTGTCCTCGACAGCTATCGTGCTGCAAACGCTGTCGGAAAAGGGACTGATGCGGACGGGCGGCGGACGCGCGGCGTTTTCTGTGCTGCTCGCGCAGGATATCGCCGTCATTCCGATGCTGGCTTTCCTGCCGCTGCTGGCGCTGCCCAAGACCGCCGATATGGTGCTAAGCGATGTATTGGCGCGCGACGGCACGGGCGCGGGCGCAGCGGATGCAACGGCCCCGCACGAGGCCGCGCAGAATTTCATCGCCGGGCTGCCCGGCTGGGGGGCGACTCTGGTGACCATCGCTGCGGTCGCCGCCATCGTCTTCGCCGGGGTCTATCTTACCCGGCCGGTCTTCCGGTTCATCAACGCCACCCATCTGCGCGAGATGTACACAGCACTTGTGCTGCTGATCGTGGTGGGGATTTCCTTTCTGATGACGCTGGTCGGCCTGTCGCCCGCGCTCGGCGCATTCCTGGCGGGCGTCGTGCTGGCCAACAGCGAATTCCGGCACGAGATGGAAAGCGATCTCGCGCCCTTCAAGGGTCTGCTGCTGGGGCTGTTCTTCATCACCGTGGGGGCGGGCATCGACTTTGCCGAACTCTTCGGCGCCCCGTTCCTGATTGTCGGGCTGGCGATGATGGTGATCCTGACCAAGGGCACGATCCTTTATGTGCTGGGGCGCGCCTTTGCCCTGCGCGGGCGCGACCTGTGGCTGTTCACCCTGTCGCTCGCGCAGGCGGGGGAATTCGGCTTCGTCCTCATCGCCTTTTCTGATCAGCAGAACGTCCTGCCGCACGGGCTGAGCGAACGGTTGCTTCTGGTGATCGCACTGACCATGCTGATCACCCCGCTTCTGTTTCTGCTCTTTGAGTGGATTTCGAAACGGATGCGGGACACGGCCGACAGTCCGGATCCCGACAGGATCGACAGCACCGGCCCGGTGATCATCGCGGGGATCGGACGCTTTGGACAGGTGGTCAACCGGCTGGTGCGCTCAAGCGGCTTCGAGACGGTCGTCCTCGACCATGATCTTGGCGCCGTCCAGCGGATGCGCGACTTCGGGATCAAGGGGTTCTTTGGTGATCCCACGCGGCCTGACCTTCTCCATGCGGCTGGTCTCGGTCAGGCGCGGGTTCTGGTGGCGGCGCTCGACAACCCCGATGCGGCGGTGCGTCTGGTCAGCTTTGCCCGCCGCGAACGTCCCGATCTGCACATCATCGCCCGCGCCCGCGACCGCACCGAGGTCTTTCGCCTCTATCAGGCAGGCGCCAATCAGATCGTGCGCGAAATGTTCGACAGCTCCCTGCGCGCCGGGCGCTATGTGCTGGAAACCATGGGCCTGACCGAATTCGAGGCGGCAGAGCTGGAACGGACCTTCTACCAGCATGACCGCAGATCGGTGCGCGAACTGGCCGAGTTGTGGGATCCGGGTATCCCGATCACCGACAACGCGGCCTATATTGCCCGCGCCCGCGAACTGGAAGCGGAGTTGCAAACCATGCTCTTGTTGCAGCTTGAAGAGGCTGCGCACTCCGGTCAGACCAACAAAGACGTTCTCTGAGACGTTTCATCCGGCCCTGTTTCGAGCGAAAAACCTTGCATCTTTCCGTTGAAGGGCCACGGTTGGCCCCTTGGCCTGACAGGGACTTCACCCTTGGCTGTCGCAGTCGCGGGACTGGCGTAGCTTAACCTTGCGTCAAGGGCGTTTCTTGATGCAGAGCCAAGAGGATGTCCTTGATCTTTCCGGGATGGATCGTAACTGTGATGATGAACGCAACCGGATAACTTGATGATCAAATTCACCCTCAGATGCGCCGAGGACCACCGCTTCGACAGTTGGTTTCAGTCGGCAGCAACATTTGACAAGCTGTATGCCGCTGGCATGGTGGCCTGCGGCGTCTGTGGGTCGCACGAGGTGGAAAAGGCCCTGATGGCGCCGAATCTGCAATCCGCTCACGACACCGACCGATCGCCGCTGACGACGGCGCATCATCCTGCCGAACAGGCGCTTGCCGAATTGCGCCGCCGGATCGAGGCACAATCCGATTATGTCGGCCTGAATTTTGTCAGCGAGGCGCGCGACATGCATGACGGCCTGATTCCCGAGCGCAGCATCTACGGGGAGGCCAGGCTCGAGGATGCGCGCAAACTGATCGAGGATGGCGTGCCGGTGGCCCCGTTGCCTTTCACGCCGCGCCGCAACTCGAACTGAACCACGCCGGATAACGTCATGCACATCGTCATCACCGGGGCAAATCGCGGCATCGGCAAGGCGCTGGCCGATCATTATCGAGCGACGGGCGCCCATGTCACCGGCACCGCGCGGCAGCCCTCGGGCGATCTCCTGCCGCTCGATGTCGCCGATCCCCTCTCCTGCGCGGCACTGGCGGACACGCTGACGGGTCAGGCGGTCGATCTTATGATCTGCAACGCGGGCATTTATCACGACAAGGGGCAACTGCTCGACACCGGATATCCCGCCGCAATGTGGGCCGAAACCTTTGCCACCAATGTCACTGGCGTGTTTCTGAGCATCCAGGCGCTGCTGCCGCATCTGCGGGCCGCGCCCGCAGGCAAGATCGCGATACTCTCCAGCCAGATGGCCAGCCACAGCCGCGCGCCGGGCGGCAGCTATATCTACCGCGCCTCCAAGGCTGCCGCGCTCAATCTCGGGCGCAATCTGGCCACCGACCTGCGCGGCGATGGCATCGCCGTCGGAATCTATCATCCGGGCTGGGTGCGCACCGACATGGGCGGCCCGGAGGCGGATATATCCTTGGACGAGGCGATCGACGGACTTGCGCAACGCTTCGCGACCCTCTCTCTCGAGACGACCGGCTGTTTTCTGGCCTGGGACGGACGTGAGCACCCCTACTGAGATCGGCCAGAGCTCTCCGTCCTGCTGCGCTGGCATCACCTGCCCTCTTGCGCAGGGCACAACCCGCGCGTAAACCGCGCGCGGTAAGCCGTCCCAGGACATGACTCATGCCCATTCTCGTGATGAAATTCGGCGGCACCTCCGTCGCCACGCTCGACCGCATCCGCCGCGCCGCCAAGCGCGTGGGGCTGGAGGTGGCAAAGGGCTATGATGTGATCGTCATCGTCTCGGCGATGTCCGGCAAGACCAACGAACTGGTTGGCTGGGTGAATGACATCTCGCCCTTTCACGACGCCCGCGAATATGATGCCGTGGTCAGCTCCGGCGAGAACGTGACCGCGGGCCTGATGGCGCTGACGCTTCAGGACATGGATGTGCCCGCCCGCAGCTGGCAGGGCTGGCAAGTGCCGCTTCGGACGAATTCCGCGCATTCCGCCGCACGGATCGAGGAGATCCCGACCGACAACCTGAACGGTCGCTTTGCCCAGGGTATGCGCGTGGCGGTGATCGCAGGCTTTCAGGGGATCAGCCCAGAGGGGCGCATCACCACGCTGGGGCGGGGCGGATCGGATACCTCTGCCGTGGCCTTTGCCGCAGCCTTTGGCGCGGAACGCTGTGATATCTACACCGATGTCGATGGCGTCTATACCACAGATCCGCGGATCAGCCCCAAGGCGCGCAAGCTCGACCGGATCGCGTTCGAGGAAATGCTGGAACTGGCCTCGCTCGGGGCCAACGTGCTGCAAACCCGTTCCGTTGAACTGGCGATGCGCTATAATGTGAAACTGCGGGTGCTCTCGAGCTTTGAGGAGCCGTCAGATACGGCCGGGACGCTGGTCTGCGCCGAGGAGGAAATCATGGAATCAAAAGTCGTCAGCGGCATTGCCTTTTCTCGGGGCGAAGCAAAGATGACGCTGATCTCGGTCGCCGATCGGCCGGGCATCGCCGCCGCCATCTTTGGCCCGCTGTCCGAGGCGGGGGTGAATGTGGACATGATCATCCAGAACATCGCCGAAGAGGGCCGCACCGACATGACCTTTTCCTGCCCCACGGATCAGGTCAAACGCGCCGAAAAGGCGCTTCGGGAGGCCAAGGAGGCCGGCCATATCAACTATCATGAACTCGTCGCCGATACCGACGTGGCCAAGGTCTCGGCGGTCGGCATCGGGATGCGTTCGCAATCCGGGGTGGCCGCCAAAATGTTCAAGACGCTGTCTGATGAAGGAATCAACATCAAGGTCATTGCAACCTCCGAGATCAAGATTTCCGTTCTGATCGACCGGAAATACATGGAACTCGCGGTTCAGGCGCTGCATGATGCGTTCGAGTTGGACAAAGTGGCCTGACCCCGCGCGGACATTTCAGGCAAGGGGAAACGGCCAGCCCTGAAACCACGACGGGGGCCACCCGCGATGACCGAGACGTTCAAGACTGACAGCCGCAAGATGCTGGGCCGCCTGCGCGCCGTGATGGCCGAGGATGCCGCAGGTCAGACGCGGCTCGACCAGATCACCCGGCTCATCGCCGAGGAGATGCAGATCGAGGTCTGTTCGATCTACCTGTTCCGTGACGAGGATACGCTGGAACTCTGCGCCACTGAAGGCCTCAAACCAGAGGCCGTGCACAAGACCCGGATGCGTCTTGGCGAAGGGCTGGTTGGCCGCGTCGCGCGGTCGGGCGAGGTCTTGAACACCGATAACGCCCCGGCTTTTCCGGGCTTTCGCTACATGCCAGAGACCGGCGAAGATGCCTATTGTTCGTTCATGGGCGTCCCGGTCCAGCGGCTCGGCGAAAAACTGGGCGTGCTCGTTGTCCAGTCAAAGCGCGCCCGCCGGTTTTCCGAGGAAGAGATCTACGCCGTCGAAGTGGTCGCCATGGTGCTGGCCGAAATGGCCGAACTGGGGGCGTTTATCGGCGAGGGTGCGGCAATGTCCGCCCGCCACAGCCAGGCCGTCCTCTTTCGGGGCGCAAGCGCGCAGGAAGGCACGGCGCAGGGGCGCGTCTGGCTGCACGAGCCGCGCGTCGTCGTCACCAATCCGATCGCCGATGATCCGGTCCGCGAACTTGCGCGTCTGCAAGAGGCGGTCGAAACCCTGCGCGTCGGTGTTGACCGGATGCTGTCCAGCGCCGGGGAGGGTGACAAGGAGCAACTCGAGGTGCTCGAGGCCTATCGGATGTTTGCCAATTCCAAAGGCTGGATGCGGCGCATGGAAGGGAACATCAACAGCGGCCTCTCCGCCGAGGCCGCCGTGGAAAAGGAACAGTCCGCCGCCCGCGCCCGGATGACCCAGGTCAATGATGCCTATCTGCGCGAGAGGCTGCACGATCTCGACGACCTCTCCAACCGGCTGTTGCGGATCCTGACCGGTCAGGGCCGCGAGACCGGCGCCGACATGCCGACCGATCCGATCCTGATCGCCCGCAACATCGGCCCGGCCGAACTGCTTGATTACGGCCGCGATCTCAAGGGGATCGTTCTCGAAGAGGGCTCGGTCGGCAGCCACGCCGCAATTGTCGCGCGCGCGCTCGCCATCCCGCTGGTCATTCATGCCGAGCGCATCACCACCGAGGCGCTGAACGGCGATCAGATCCTTGTCGATGGCGATCAGGGCCTGGTGCACCTGCGTCCCGATGAAAGCGTGGTCAGCGCCTTTCGCGACAAGATGGCGATGCAGGCCGAAGCCCAGCAGCGCTATGCCTCGATCCGCGACAAACCCGCCCTGACGCTGTGCGGTCAGCATATCAAACTCAAGATGAATGCCGGTCTCATGGCCGATCTGCCCAGTCTCAAGGGGTCGGGGGCCGAAGGTGTGGGCCTGTTTCGCACCGAATTGCAATTTCTCATTCGCAGCCACATGCCCAAACGCGCCGAGTTGTCAGAGCTTTACGCGCGCGTCATGGATTCGGCGGGCGATCAGCGCGTGGTGTTTCGCACTCTCGATATCGGATCCGACAAGGTGCTGCCCTACATGAAGCCGCATGACGAGCCCAATCCGGCAATGGGATGGCGCGCAATCCGTCTGGGGCTCGACAAACCCGGCGTCATGCGGATGCAGTTGCAGGCCCTGATCCGGGGCGCCAAGGGCCGCCCGCTGACGATCATGTTTCCCTTTGTGGCCCAGCATGACGAATTCACCGCCGCCCGCACCGAGATGGACAAGGCGCTTGAACGCGAGCGCATCCTCGGCCACCCGATCCCGGACCTGATCGAGGTAGGAGCGATGCTCGAAACCCCGTCCCTCGTCTTTGCCGCGGATGGGTTCTACCGCGAGGTGGATTTCCTGTCGATCGGTGGCAACGATCTCAAGCAGTTCTTCTTTGCCGCCGACCGCGAGAACGAGCGCGTGCGCAAACGCTATGACACGCTCAGCGTGAGCTTTCTGAATTTCCTCGAGGGCATCATCTACCGCTGCGCGACGCTTGGCACACCGCTCAGCTTTTGCGGCGAGGATGCGGGCCGCCCGGTCGAGGCTGTCTGCCTTGCGGCGATCGGCTTTCGCAGCCTCTCGATGCGCCCCGCCTCGATCGGCCCGGTCAAGAGCCTCTTGCGCAGCATCAATCTCGAGGAGTTGCGCCTTGTCATCCACAACGGGCGCGAGCAGGGCGCACAAAGCGTGCGCCCCGCGGTGATGGACTATCTGCGCGGCAAGCTCTGACGGCAGGGCACGGAGGGGCGCGGGCGGCTCAGTGGCCCCCGCCACCCGCAAGACCCACGCCCGAAATCAGCGCGCCCCAGACCTTGATCCGAAGACCGACGGCCTTGATCACCCCTGTGGCCGCGATCACATGTCCGGTGAATCCGGCGAGGTTGTTCGTATAGGTCTGCACGAGACAGCCGCTTCCATCCAGAATGATCGCCTCATGTTCGGGATGAATGAGCTCGAAATAGACCAGCAGCGACCCGCGCCGCGCCAGCCCCTCGGGCTCGATCAGGCGGCCACCGGGAACGATCTGACCCGCGGCCACCGCCGGTTGCACCAAGGCCAGCCGCGCGGGCAGGATCGCATCCCTGAAGGACAAGCCGACATTGCTGTCACAGGCAATCTCCGCCGGCATCCCATCGTAGAGCGTGGACCGTGCAACCTGCGAGAATCCGGCGATGATCCGCAGCGGCAGACCCGCGGGCCGGTCGGGGATGATGACCATGGCCGGGCTGAGGATCAGGGTGGATGCGGGACTGCCCACGCTCATCGCCAACAGTGTCACCATGCCGTCCGAGAAGGAACGCACCTCGGTCTTGTCAAGGGCCGCCTTGGCGCTCTCCAGCGCGGCAACGGTGGACGCGCGCTGCGCCGGAAGGTTCTCCGCCAGCTCGGACTCTGCCAGGTCCTCTTGGGCCTGCGCCGCCAAAAGCTCTGCCTCCGCCACCGCGACCGAGGCCTCAAGCTCGCGCACGGCGTCCCGCGTGCCCACGTTCCTCGCGACCAGGGTGCGCGCGTTCTCGAGATCCACCCGCAGTTTCCCGAGCGATGCCACCGCTTCTGCAACACTCGCCTGCGCAACGGTCAAGCTGTCCTCGGCCTTCGCCTCAGCCGCGTCGATCTTGGCGAACTCCGCCTCGGCCTGCTTCAGCGCCGCCTTCTGCGAACTGTCCTCGATCCGAAAGAGCAGGTCCCCGGCGGCAACTCTCTGACCGTTCTCAACCGCCACTTCCGTGACCGGACCACTGGCTTGCGCCACAACCGAGATTGTCCTGAACGGCACCACGCCAGAATAGGATTTGGGATGGAAGTAGAAGATCAGCAGAAACAGCAGGAAAGCAAGCACCGCCCACATCAACATTGCTGTCCGCATGTTCCAAACCGTCATCGCCTCGCCGCGACGCCTGAGCTGGAAATAACGGATGATGACCGGAAAGGATGTGAACAGGAGCTCAAACATGCCCTGCGTCTCCTGCGGCCCGAGACCTCTGCGACGGCGTAGGATGCGTGTCTGCTTGCGTGCCAGCGGCATCATTGACCGGTGTGCCTACACCGCCCCTTGCAAGATGAAACCGCGACCAATCGGCCATCATCGCGATCAGGATCGCACTGATCGGCAAAAGAATGTTGAAATGCCCGAGCGGAAAGATCTCGTAGAGCAGGGCAATCAGCAGCATTGTCGGAATTGTCCTGGCCAGTGGCGTGCCGTGCGATTGTCGTTCTGCCCATCGGTCGAATGCCGCATAGAGCGTCACCAGCCCGTAAAGCGCCAACACGATCAGCGCCAGCGCCACCCAAGCCAGAACGTCCCCCTCGCCCGGGTCCGCAAACCATGACGGGATTGCCAGCCCGTGACCGTTTTCCGCTGCCATGATCCGCGCCCCCCGACGAACCTTTACAGCACTTAGCCCTCAAATCACATAAAATTTCAACAAATTTGCCGCGCTGCCGTCAAAAACCTCGGGGTCCGCACGCAGAGGCTTATCGCGCAGCACCCCGCCTCCGCTCGGGGATCAACCGCGTCCTGTCGCAGCGAGCGCCTCGCGCAGCGCCCTCACCTCGGCCAGTAACGCCGCGTTCTCGCGCTTCAGGGCCTGCCACGCGCCGCTGGCCTCCTCGACCGTCAGGCGGCGCGGGATATGGCTCGGGCAATTCCAGTCGAAGGCCGCGACATGGATGCGCACCATCCGCTCGACCCGCGCGCCACCCGTGGTCACGAGACCCGCCGCCTTGGCCGCCTCCGGCCCGTCGATCCGCACCCGGCCCCAGATCTTGAGCCGCCGGGCCGCTGCGTAATCCATCAGGATCAGCGAGATGCGGTCGTTGACCGTCAGGTTGCCCATCGAGATATACTGCCGGTTGCCGCGCAGATCGGCATAGGCGATGGTCTGCGGATCAAGCACCCGGAGAAAGCCGCGCGGCCCACCGCGGAACTGCACATAAGGCCAGCCGGTCTCGGACACGGTGGCCTGATAGAACCCGTCGCGCGCCTCGACAAAGGTGCGTTCCTCCTCGCCCAGAAGGTCGCCGCCCGTCCGCTCGACCGACAGGAAGCGCGCATATTGCCCCGCGCCGCCCCGCTCCTGCTGGGCACGCACCGCAGGGGTAAAGGCGATTTCGGCAAAGGCAAGCGCCATGGCTGTTCTCCCTCAAAGCCCGAGGTCGTCAAGACCCGGATGATCCGCCGGACGCGGCCCAAGCGGCCAGTGAAACAGACGATCCGCCTCGGCAATCGGCAGATCGTTGATCGAGGCGATGCGGCGGGCCATCCGCCCGTCCCTGTCGAATTCCCAGTTCTCGTTGCCATAGGAGCGCATCCACTGCCCACAGTCGTCCCGCCATTCATAGGCAAAGCGCACCGCGATGCGGATGTCGGCCGTGGTCCAGAGCGCCTTGATCAATCGATAGTCATGCTCACGCGCCCATTTGCGCATCAGAAAGGCATGGATCTCGGCATGTCCGGTCAGGAATTCCGACCGGTTGCGCCACTGGCTGTCAGCCGTATAGGCGGGGGTGACGACATCCGGGTTGCGGCTGTTCCAGGCATCCTCGGCCGCGCGCACCTTCTGCGCGGCGGTCTGAGGGGTGAAGGGGGGCAATGGCGGACGGGGCGGCAGGGTCATGATTGGTCCTGGGTTAACTGATCGGTTGATGTTTCATTACATTAACCGATCAGTAACTGTTTTCAATCCCCTTATTTCATTGCAGCAATCCCAATGGCGATCTCCCTGTCAGAATTTACCGAAAAATAGCATATTTCTATTGGCTTGCTGAAAATTTTCATGGCAAAAGAGGTGAAACCGATCAGTCAATCAAATGGGTGCCATGAGCCAGAGCAAACGCGCCGAACTGATTCGACGGGCGCTCGACCTGTTTTACCGCAATGGCTTTCACGCCACCGGCATGGATCTCGTCGCACGCGAGACGGGCGTGTCCAAGACCGCGATCTACAAGCACTTCCGCACCAAGGAGGATCTCATTCTCGCGACTCTGCGGCTGCGTGACGAAACCTTCCGCAACTGGCTGTTGCGCCGCATGGCGGATCTCGCCGAAACGCCCGAAGGTCAGCTTCTGGCGCTCTTTGATGCGCTGGCAGAATGGTTCGCCCAGGACAGCTTTCGCGGCTGCCTGTTCATCAAGGCGAGCGCCGAATATCAGGACGCCGATCATCCGATCAACCGCGAGGCCTTGGCCCACAAGCGCCTCTTGCTTGATCATTTTGCGGATCTCGCCGCACAGGCAGGTTTCGCCGACCCTCGCGCGCTGGCCGCCCAGATCCTGATCCTCAAGGAGGGCGCCATCGTTCTCGCGGCGATGTCTCACAGTGCCGCCGCCGCCCGTGACGCGAAACGCGCCGCAGGCCAGCTCTTAACCTCTGCCGCCCGGATCTGATCAGCTGCGCCGTGCAGGTGCGTGCACCGCACGGTCGCGAAACATCTCGACCATCTCGGCGGGCGCGCGATCCGCGTCAATCGCAAGGCGGCGCAGACCGAAATGCACCTGCGCCATTTCCTGATAATAGCGCGTATAGGCATAATTGGTGGCCGCCCCCGCCGCAGCCCCGAGGATGGGAATGGTCTGCGCCGCCAGTTTTTGCCCGAGAACCGTGGCCAGACGCGGTGAGACCCGTGCAATCAGCCCCCGCATCGCCGAACCTGTCAGGGTCATGCGCGTCGCAAGAAAGCCCAGATTGGCCCCGTCATCGCGCGTCAGCGGACCCGCTGCACCAAACACCTCGATCGACCCGAACCGAACTCCCGGCTCTTGCGGGTCAAAGCCATGCTCGACCGCAACATCCTGAATGGCACGCAACAACACCGTGGTCGTGATTGGTAGTTCGGCCAGAGCCGTGGGCAAACCGCCCATACCGCCCGCGGCCCCCATCACCGTGGTCAGTGCCCGCATCCGCCAGCCCGGCACCACGCCCAGCGTGCCCCGCGAGCGATGCGCCGCTTCTGCCGCATAGCGGAGCGCATCCTCCGTGGCGCTATCGAGCCGGGCACGCACCGCCTCCGGCAGGCGATCCAGCAAGCTCTCGGCCCGCCCGCCGATGAGATTGAGCAGGTCGATCGCTGCATTGCCCGCCTGCGCGTTGCGCCGCACAAGTGCCTCCAGCCGCGCGTCGAGCGCGGCATCGTCAATCGGTCGGCCGAGTAATTCCATCGCCTTGCCCCGTCTCCCAGTCGTTGCCTAACGTGATCCTGCGGCGTGCCGAATTCAAGCCGCACGCATCACTTTGCCGATGACCCCATTCCAGGCGCCAGGGCGCAGTTCCAACCCCAGAACCCTTTCGGGGTTGGTCGGAGGCGGCATTTCCACACCGTCCAGTCTGGTGAATCCGAATCGTCTGTAATAGGGCGCATCGCCCACCAGCATGACCCGCGCCCAACCCATGTCGCGCGCCCGCTCAAGGCTCTCGCGAATGAGCCAGGCGCCCAGCCCCTCGCCCTGATGGGTGGGATGCACCGCCACCGGGCCCAGCAGCAGAACCTCGGCCCCCCCCACCTTCACCGGCCAGTAGCGGATCGCGCCCGCAAGACTTCCGTCCTCGCGCGCCACCAGGCACAGACCGGATACCGACGCAATACCGTCGCGCAACCGATACGAGGACAAGGCCTCGCGCCCCGGCGCAAAGCACAGATCATAGAGGGCCTCGACATCCCAGTAATCCTCGGCTTTTTCGGGCCTCAGCTCGATCATGGCGCGCCGCACTCTCGCGAAAATCAACTGGCCAAGCGCCTAGCACGACGCTAGGTCTGGCACAAACCGGATGACGCAGGAGAGGCGGATGTTTTACAGACCCGAGGAGGGCCACGGCCTGCCTCACAACCCGTTCAACGCGATCGTGACACCGCGTCCGATCGGCTGGATCTCGACCCGTGATGCCCAAGGTCACGACAATCTTGCGCCCTATTCGTTTTTCAATGCCGTGGCCTATGTCCCGCCGCAGGTGATGTTTGCCTCGACCACCGCCAAGCCTGACCGCGGCGATACCAAGGACAGCGTGGCAAATATCCGCGAAACGGGCGTGTTTTGCGTCAATATCGTCAGCGAGGCTTTGCGCGATGCGATGAACCAGACATCGGGCCCATGGGCAAGAGAGGTTGATGAGTTCGTCGATGCAGGGCTGGACAAGGCCGCATGTGAAACCATTGATTGCGCCCGGGTCGCGGCCGCCCCCGCGAGCCTTGAATGCCGCCTTACGCAGATCGTGCAGTTGCCCGGCGCGGCGAATTTCGTTGTGTTTGGCGAGGTGACGGGGGTCCACATGCGCGACGATTGCCTGCACGACGGACGCTTTGACGTGACGCGCTTCAATCCGCTAACCCGGCTTGGCTATCAGGATTATGCGGTGATCCGGGACACGTTCGCGCTCAAGCGCCCGGGAGAGTGAGCGTCAGCCTGCCGAGATCGTAACGCCGAGCTTGGCCGCACGTCGCCCGCTGCTCTCGCGCCCCAACGTGCGGCACAGGATCAGGACCGGGACAAGGCCAAAGCCCACGAGCACCAGCGAGGGCACCGCCGCCTCTGACAGCCGCTCATCTGCCGCAAGACGATGGGCCTGAACCGCCAACGTCTGAAAATTGAACGGATGCAGGATCAGCGTGGCGGGCAGTTCCTTCATCGCGTCGACAAAGACGATCAAGAGGGCGGTCAGAACCGAGGTGCGCGCGACCGGCAGATGCACCCGGAGAAGCAGCTTGGGCCCCGGTTGCCCCAGCGACCGGCCGATTGCATCGAAATGCCTCGGCACGGTCGCCATGCCGCTATCATAGGCATTCAGGGCCGCCGCCATGAAGCGCGCGACATAAGCAAGCACCATCAACCAGATCGAGCCCGTGATCAGGAGCCCGGTGTGGAGGCCGAATGTCCTGCTCATGAAGGCATCGAGCGCGTTGTCGAACGCCGCCATCGGCACCATCAGGCCCACGGCGATCACGCCGCCCGGCACGGCATAGCCAACCCCCGCCCCGATCACCAGCCAGCGCGAGGTGCGCCCCGGGCGCGTGCGGGCGCGAAACCCCACAAGGATCGCCCCCAGCACCGTCAGGACCGCCGCCACACCCGCCAGCGTGACAGAATTGGTCATCAGGCGCAGATAGCGTGGCGAGAGCAGATCCTGTCCCGAACCCACCGCCATCACCCCCAGCATGATCACCGGAAGGATGAACCCCAGCAGCACCGGCAGGAAACAGACGACAAACGCCAGCCACCCTGACACCCCTCGCAGAACGGGCCGCTCCATCGTCTCGAATCGCGCGCCACGTCCAGCGGTGCGCGCCCGCCCCCGGCTCGCCCGCTCCAAACCCGCCAACAGCAGCGCGAAACTCAGCAGGCAGAGCGCCAGTTGTGCTGCCGCCGCGCGGTCGCCCAGCGCAAACCATGCCTGATAGATGCCCGTTGCAAAGGTCTGCACGTTGAAAAACGACACCGTGCCGAAGTCGGCGATCGTCTCCATGATCGTCAGCAGCGCCCCTCCGGCAATCGCGGGGCGTGCCATCGGCAGGGCCACGCGCCAGAACGCCTGCATCGGGGTGCGCCCCAGCGTGCGCGCCACCAGAAAGGCATTGGCGGATTGCTGACGGAACGAGGCGCGCGCCAGCAGGTAGACATAGGGATAGAGAACAATGGTAAGCATCAGCGCCGCGCCACCCAGAGAGCGCACCTCGGGAAACCAGTAATCGCGCGGCCCCCAGCCGGTCAGAGCGCGCAACGCACTCTGCACCGGTCCGGGATGATCGAGCATGTGTGTATAGGCATAGGCCATCACATAGGCAGGAAACGCCAGCGGCAGCGCCAATGCCACCTCCAGAATCCGCGATCCGGGAAAGCTGTACACCGTCACCAGCCAGGCCGTAACCGATCCGATCACCGACGTGCTGAGGCCGACAATCGCCACCAGGGTCAGGGTCGTCACCGTATAGCGCGGCAACACCGTCGAGAGCACCGTCCGCCAGGTCTCGAGATCGCCCGTGAATGCAGCAAGCGCCGCCGCCAGGATCGGGGCCACGCAGAATGCCACCACCACCCATACCAGACGATGCAACAGGCCTTCGCTCATTCCCGGGTCCTTTGTCGCCTTATTCCGAGTGTTTTTATCAGTATTACCTGAACACGACAGGGTCAAGCCGGGTCGGCGCCCTTTGCCACCCGCGCCTCGGCAAAGGTCGCCATGCCGGAATGGCAAGCCAGGGCGGCTTGCACCATGCCCATCGCCAGCACCCCACCCGATCCTTCGCCCAGCCGCAGGCCCAACGACAGCAGCGGCGTCTTGCCAAGGCGCTCCAGCAGCCGCGCATGTCCCGGTTCAGCACTGACATGACCTGCCACGGCATGATCCAGCGCACCTGGCCGGACGGCATCAAGACAGGCGGCGGCGGCGGTGCAGATGAACCCGTCAAGCACGACGGGAACGCGCCCCATCCGCGCGCGGACCAACGCCCCTGCCATCGCCGCCAATTCCCGCCCTCCCAGCCGTCGCAGCACCTCCAGCCCATCTGCGCCGCTTGCAGCATTGACTTCGACCGACCGTGCGACGACCTGCGCCTTGTGTGACAGTGCCGCATCCGTCAGCCCCGTGCCGCGCCCGGTCCAGACTGCGGCATCGCCGCCATGAAGCGCCAGTGCAATCGCCGCCGCACTCGTCGTGTTGCCGATCCCCATCTCGCCAACCACCAGCAGATCGCTGGACGGATCCACCGCCTCCCAGCCCAGCCGCAAGGCCGCGACCACTTCGGCCTCGGACATTGCCGGTCCGCGGCTGATGTCGCCGGTGGGCCGGTCGAGATCAATCGCGTGCACATCCATCCGCGCGCCGACCACCGCGGCCAGCTGATTGACCGCCGCGCCACCGGCCGCGAAATTGGCCACCATCTGCGCCGTGACTTCGGGAGGAAACGCCGAAACTCCCTGTTTGACCACTCCATGATTGCCCGCAAAGACGATCACCTGGGGGGCCGATATCCGGGCGCGCGCATGGCCGCGCCAGCCGCAGTACCACAGCGCGAGATCCTCCAGCCTCCCCAACGCCCCGGGCGGTTTGGTCAGCATCGCATTGCGCTCGCGCGCGGCCTGCACCGTCGCCTCATCGGGCGCAGGCAAGGCTGACAACACCGCTTCAAACTGGGCAAGGGAAGTAAAGTCCGCGCGCATGACCGGCCTCATTGCATGTCTTGTCCCGCTTCTGTATCGCAGGACAGCCACCACCACAGCTGAAAAAAGGGCCTTGCATGGCCAAAACCGACACTGCCCTGATCCGCCTTCGGGATCCGCTACTGGCCCTTGGCCTGCTCAGCCGTCTGCCGGTGCCGCTGCGTGACACCAGCCGGGGCGCGCGGGCAGCCTGGGCCTATCCGCTGGCGGGAATGATGATCGGCGGGCTGGCCGCCCTTGGCGGTCTGTTGGCGCTTTGGCTCGGCCTGCCCCCACCCATCACCGCTCTGATCGCGCTGAGCCTCATGATCGTGATCAGCGGCGCGTTGCACGAGGATGGATTGGCCGATAGCGCCGATGGGCTCTGGGGCGGCTGGACAGCGGAACGGCGGCTCGAGATCATGAAGGACAGCGCGGTCGGCAGCTATGGCGTGATCGCGATCTGCCTCTCGCTCGCGGCGCGCTGGTCAGCGCTCTGGATGCTCTATCAGGTCAGCCCCGCCACCGCGACCTCGGCGCTCATTGCCAGCGCCATGCTGTCGCGCGCGATGATGGCGCTGGTCATGGCAGCCGTGCCGCCTGCCCGCAGCTCTGGCCTGTCCCACAGCACGGGCGCCGCGCCATGGCCCACGGCAGCCCTTGGACTGGGGATCGCCGTCAGCTTCGCTTTCCTGCTTCTCGGTCATGGAGTCATCATCGCGACGCTCTGTGCCGGCCTGACAACCTTGGCGCTCGCCCTGATCGCCCGGGCGCGGATCGGCGGCCAGACCGGCGACATCCTCGGGGCCACGCAACAACTCGCCGACATCGCGATCCTGCTCAGCCTGCTGACGTGATCGAGCCAAAAAGGCCGCGCCCTGCGGCGCGGCCCCTGTCCTGTTGCTCAGTCGCAATCACGCAGCGCGCGACACCAGCACGTCATCGACCTGACGCGCGGCCAGCACCTCGTCGCCACCGCTCACTGCGGCCACTTCGCGGGTCAAACGCTCCAGCGCCGCCTCGTAGAGCTGCCGCTCGGAATAGCTCTGCTCGCGCTGATCGTCGCTGCGGTGCAGGTCGCGCACAACCTCAGCAATCGCGATCAGATCGCCGGAATTGATCTTTTGCTCGTATTCCTGGGCCCGACGCGACCACATCGCGCGCTTGACCTTGGCCTTGCCCTTCAGCGTGCTCATCGCCTTGGTGACGACATCAGGGCTGGACAAGCTGCGCATCCCGATCTCGGTTGCCTTGTTGGTTGGCACCCGCAGCGTCATCTTGTCTTTCTCGAAGGAAATGACGAAAAGCTCCAGCGTGAGGCCGGCCACTTCCTGTTCCTCGATCGAAATGATCTGGCCAACCCCATGGGCCGGGTAGACAACGTAATCGTCGGGGTGAAACTCGGTCTTTTTCGACTTTGACATTCAGGTCTTCCTCGCAGGGCTTACAGCTTGCACACACAAAAACAGCAGCCAGGGGCCATTTGGTCCACGGTATCTGTATTATCTTGCGCAAAATCTCTCTACCGAGCGGATTCGCAGGGTGAAGGAGGTGCAGCTTTTTTCATCTTTTGTAACAAAACTATATCACAAAAATTGGCATCAGGAAAGGCCGCTGTTTGAATACTCATTGAACTGCAATTGAAACAAACAGCCAAAATCGTTCACAGATTTGCGATGCGGTGCAATCCAGGGGCCACGTGCCAATAAAAACTGAACGAATCGGTTTTGTTCTCTGGCCGTATCAGCCGCCCTCGCCGGGCGCCTCGGAAAAATACTTCTCCAGCTTGCCGGTCTCGCCATCACGCTCCTCGGCCTCGGGCAGCGGGTCTTTCTTGGTGATGATCACCGGCCACATCTCGGAATACTTGCGGTTGAACTCGACCCATTTTTCCATATCCGGCTCGGTATCGGGTCGGATGGCATCAGCGGGACATTCCGGTTCGCACACACCGCAATCGATGCATTCATCGGGATGAATGACCAGCATGTTTTCTCCCTCGTAGAAACAATCTACCGGGCACACCTCGACACAATCGGTATACTTGCAGGCGATGCAATTGTCGTTGACAATGTAGGTCATGGCCGTCTCTTTCGCGTTCCATTTTGATCACCACCTAGATCAGTGATGCGGATCATTCAAGCGTCCCCGGCCCATCGAGATCGAGTTTGCGGCGGTCGCGCTTGGTCGGGCGCCCTTTTCCCTCATATTTCGGCGCCGCAGGAATATTGTCCTGCGGCGTCAGGATGGTGAGATCGTCATAGAGCGCCTGCGCCTCGTCGGCCGGACCGCGCCGCGTGCCCAGACCCACGATCCGCACTACCCGCACCTGCGAGTCTTGCACCAAGGTCAGAATGTCATTCACACTGACCCTTTGTGCCGGTTTGACCGTGCGCACGCCGTTCAACCGCACATGCCCCGCCGCCACCTCCCTTGAAGCCAGCGAGCGGGTCTTGAAAAACCGCACCTGCCAGAGCCATTTGTCGAGCCGGATCCTGGCGTCGGGAGCGGTCAAGATCAGCTCTTGATTCTCAACCCCATAAGGGCGGCAGCAAAGGGATTGTCGGGATCAATCCGGTCCTTCCTCTCGGGCCGCGCACTGAAGGCCTTGGCCTTCGGCTCCTCCTGCGTCTCGCGCGGCTTGCCCTTGTTCGGCTTGCTCCTCGGCTTCGCGGTCCTGGCGAACTTGCCGGATTTATCCTGATCCTTGCGCGCGCCTTGGCTCGGATGCTCATTGCGGGCACGATTTGGCCGCGGCGCCCAGGTGAAGGTATAGAACACCTCGATCTCGCGGGCGGCCATGTCGGGCATCTCTGCGGGGGTCGACTCCTCGGCGGGGTTTTCAGGCTGTTCGGCGACAATCTCGGCCTCTGCCGCCGTCGGCATCTCGCCCTCATCGTGACCAGATACCCCGACATCGGGCGCCGCAGCAACAGCCTGATCCACCGGCTTGACCTTTTCGCGTTCGCCCCGCTCGGCCTTGTAGCCCAGGCCCTGCATCAGCCCCGCAAATTGTTCAAGGGTCATGCCGGTGATCGACAGCATGTCCGGCTTGGCCTCGAACCCGGCGCGCGTGTCCTCGCTGCGCAGCATGTCTGCGAGGCGCTCCAGCATGTCGATCCGAATCGCCCGCTCACCGGCAGCGCGATAGCCCGCCATGGTGAAATAGCCCTTGGGGGCATGTTCGTTGCCGGGAACTGTTACCATCCCCGGCGGCGGCGCCTCGGGAAACTCCTCCAGCCCGCTCATCAGCGACCAGAGCACCAGCCGCAGACGGGTCGGGGCGGGTTTCAGCAAGAGCGGCAGAAACACCGTGAACTGTCCGAAGCGGATGCCATGCTTGCGCAACGCGCCGCGCGCGTCCTGATCGAGAGCCTTGACCGCGTCGGCGATCTCGCTTCGCGGCAGGATGCCAAACCCTTCGACCAGGCGAAAACCAAAACCGCGTGCCAGACCGCCAAGCGCCTCGTCGCGCTGAATGTTCAGGAGCGGCTCAAACAGCGTCGCGATCTTGCGGTCGATGAAATGCTGCAACCGGCGCTGCACCTTGGCGGCCACATCCGGGCCCGCTTCGTCATCGACAAATGCCACCACCTGCGGCTTGAGCGCATCCGCCCCGACCGTGAGCTTGCCCACCGCCTCCTTGCCCCACAACAGCCCGCCCTGTTCGGTAAAGTCGATCTCGGTATCAGGGGCGTTGTAAAATCGATCTGCCTTGAGATGGAAATGCGGCGCAAGCGCCTGCAAACTCGCCTGCTGCAAGGTGCGCGCCTCGGTGCCCGCCGTCGCCTTGTCCTGAACAAACCGGAATCCCGAGAGCCGTCCGATGAATTCACCCTCGACGGTCACGTCACCTGTGTCGTTTACCTCGGCCACCATGGCCTCCTTCTGCTTGAGCCGGCGCAAGAGCACGGATGTGCGCCGGTCCACAAATCTCTGGGTCAGCGCCCCATGCAACGCGTCCGACAGGCGATCTTCTACCGCGCGCGTCGCGCCCCGCCAATGGTTTTCGTCATCCACCCAGCCTTTTCGCTGCGCCACATAGGTCCAGGTCCGGATATGGGCCAGACGCCTGGACAGCGTGTCGATGTCGCCATCGGTGCGGTCGATGCGTCGGACCTGCCCGGCCAGCCAGTCGTCGGGGACGCGGCCCAACTCCACCAGATCACAGTAGATCTTCTCAAGGAGACTTGCATGTTCGGCGGCACTGATGCCACGGAAATCGGGAATCCGGCAGACATCCCACAAGAGCCGCACCGCGCGCGCATCCGTAGCGCGGCGCGCCACATCGGGCAGGTCTGCCAGCGTCCTGAGCGCCATGAGGTCGTCGGCCTCCCGCGCCCGCACCAGCACGTCCTGCTCGGGCCGCGACTCGAGCGTGGCGATCAGCGCGCCGGTCGAGCCGAAGGACAGTTGCGCGTTGCGCCATTCCAGCTTGCGGATCGGGGCAAAGCGATGCTCCATGATCGCCTCCGCCAGATCGGGCTCCAGATCGGGGGCCTCGCCGGTGATGCCAAACGTGCCATCGCTCATCCCCCGCCCGGCGCGGCCTGCGATCTGACCCAACTCGTTGGGTTGCAAGTGCCGCATCCTGCGCCCGTCGAACTTGGTCAGCGACGAGAACGCCACGTGATTGATATCAAGGTTCAGCCCCATGCCGATAGCATCCGTCGCCACCAGATAATCGACATCGCCGTTCTGGTAGAGATCGACCTGAGCATTGCGGGTGCGCGGGCTGAGCGCCCCCATCACCACCGCCGCGCCACCTTTCTGACGGCGCAGCAATTCGGCGATCGCATAGACGTTTTCGACCGAGAAGCCGACAATGGCGCTGCGGGGGGGCATCTTGGCGATCTTCTTCGGCCCGATGTAACTCAGCTTTGACATCCGCGCACGGCTCAGAAACTCTACCCCCGGCACCAGCGTCGCGATCACACCGCGCATCGTATGACTGCCCAGAAACTGCGTCTCGCGCAGGCCCCGCATCCTGAGCAGACGGTCGGTGAAGACATGCCCGCGCTCCGGGTCGGCGCAAAGCTGGATCTCGTCCACCGCCACGAAATCCGCGCCCATCCCCTCGGGCATCGCCTCGACGGTGCAAACCCAGTATTGCGCACGTTCCGGGACAATCCGCTCCTCGCCCGTGACCAGCGCCACCACCGAGGGACCGCGCACCGCGACGATCTTGTCATAGACCTCGCGCGCCAGCAGACGCAGCGGCAGGCCGATAATCCCGGTGCGATATCCCAGCATTCGCTCGATCGCATAGTGCGTCTTGCCGGTATTGGTCGGGCCCAGAACCGCGAGGGTTCTTGACTGATCAGACATCCGTGATCTTTCCTGTCGTGTTCAGAGATCCTTGCCGCCCAAGGCGCGTTCGACCCGTTCCAGCGCGCTGGTTACTTCCTCATGATGAGGATGTATAGTCAGGGCGCGCAAAAAGGCGGCCTTTGCAAGGTCTGTCTGACCTGTCTCTTCAAGCAGCACGCCGAGACCGTATATCGCATTGTAATGGCGCGGTTCCAGCGCCAGCGCCCGCTCGATATCGGCCAGCGCCAAGCCATAGCGCCCCTGTTGGAAATACCCGACCGAGCGCAGATGCCAGGCTTCGGCGAAGCCCGGCGCATGGTCGATGAGCGCGCTCAGATGTTCGATCGCCATGCCGACATCGCCCGCCTCAAGGGCATCTTCACCGCGCCGCAGCAGCAGATCCATCGCCGGCGACCCGGATTTCGCGAGTTCGAGTTCGATATCGGCGGCGACCCGCCGCGCCTGCGCAGGATCGGCCTCAGACAACTGCGCAAAGAGATCATCGAGCCGCGCCGCGTCAGCGGCCGCAACGGGTAATGAAAACATCACTATCGCCAGAACTGCCGCGACGATACGGTTGAGATTGAGACCTGCTGCACCCATAACGCAAAGGAGTGTAACGCAGAATGTCGGGAAGCAAAGCCCCGCCATCGTAATTGTGAAAGGAAGCGCAGATGAGCGACGTGATTTCAGCCGCCGTGAAGGCCCTCAATGACAAGATGGGCAGCGACGGCTTTGACGGCATCGCGAAATTCGTGATCGCGGAGGAAGGGGCGATCGTGATCGACCGGGACGGCGCGCGCGCCGCCGACGACGAGGCCGACGTGACACTCAGCGCCGATGCCGAAACCTTCGAATCGATCCTGAGGGGCGATCTCGATGCCACCGCTGCCTTCATGTCGGGCCGCCTCAGCGTCGATGGCGACATGGGCCTAGCGATAAAGCTGGGCAGCGTTCTGGCCTGATGCACGCGGCGCCGTTCTTTGACGATGTGGCCCAAGGGCCCGAGGGCGGTGCGGCTTGGTGGCTGACCTCCGCCGATGGCGTGCGTCTGCGACTTGGCGCTTGGAACCGCGAAGGGCCGAACGGCACCGTGCTGCTGTTTCCCGGTCGCACAGAATACATCGAAAAATATGGTCGCGCGGCGGGGAATCTTGCCGCCTGCGGCTATGCGACCCTGGTCATCGATTGGCGCGGCCAGGGCCTCTCGGACCGCATGACGGGCGATCCGATGTCCGGCCATGTCCATCATTTCAGAGATTACCAGATCGACGTCACAACAATGGCGGATGCGGCGCGGCGCCTCGACCTGCCGCGTCCCTGGCACCTGCTGGCGCATTCGATGGGGGGCGGGATCGGGCTGCGCGCGGTGATGCAGGGGCTCGATGTGCAGAGCTGCGCCTTTTCCAGTCCAATGTGGGGCATCCAGATGGCCCAGGCCCTGCGCCCCATCGCGTGGTCGATGTCCTGGGGTAGCCGACAATTGGGCATGAGCCATCTCTACACCCCCGGCACCACCGCGGAGCATTACGTTCTGGCCGAGCCCTTTGCGACCAACAAGCTGACCAATGACCGCGAGATGTATGACTACATGGCGCGGCAGTTGACCGCCCATCCCGAACTGGGCCTCGGCGGCCCCAGCCTGCGCTGGCTCTACGAAGCCCTCAGGGAAACTCTAGACCTCTCGTGTCGCCCTTCTCCCAGCCTGCCCTGCCTGACCATTCTTGGCAGCGATGAGCAGATTGTCGATGTGCCGCGCGTGCGAGACCGCATGGCACATTGGCCCAGCGGTCATCTGGAAATCGTAGAGGGCGGGCGGCATGAGACGCTGATGGACACGCCCGAAACGCGCGCCCGCCTTTTCAGGATGCTCTGCGCCTTCTTTGGCCAGTCCGCACAGGCGGCGGTCAAGCGTCCCGCACCACCACCGAGCGCTGTTCCCCAAGCCCGCTGATCCGCAACACCATCTCATCCCCCTCGACCAGATAGCGCGGCGGCTTGCGCCCCATGCCGACACCCGGCGGCGTGCCGGTAGCGATCACGTCCCCCGGCTCGAGCGTCATCAGTGTGCTGAGATAGGCGACGATCTCGGCCACGGCAAAGATCATCCGCCGCGTATTGCCGCTCTGCATCCGAGCGCCATTGAGATCGAGCGTCAGGTCAAGCGCCTGCACATCGCCCAACTCGTCCGGCGTCACCAGCCAGGGCCCCATCGGCGCGAAGCTGTCACAGCTCTTGCCCTTGGTCCATTGCCCCGACCGCTCCAGCTGAAAGGCGCGCTCCGACACGTCATTGACGATCATGTAGCCCGCGACATGATCGAGCGCCTGCGCCGGGCTGACATATTTGGCGCGCCGCCCGATCACCACGCCCAGTTCCACCTCCCAATCGCCCTTCTGCGCGCCGCGCGGCAAACTGACCGGATCATGCGGGCCGGTGATCGCCGAAGTCGCCTTGAGAAACACCACCGGTTCCTTTGGCGGCGCGACCCCGACTTCGGCGGCATGATCGGAATAGTTGAGCCCGATGCAGATCAGCTTGCCGACCTGCGCCACCGGCGGCCCCAGCCGCGGCGCGCCGTCGACCAGCGGCAGGCTCTCGGGATCAGGGCGCGGCAGATCGCCCAGCACCGCCCCCGCCAGATCGGGCAGGATGCCCGCCAGATCACGCAGCCGCCCGGCGGCATCGAGAACGCCCGGCCGCTCCGCGCCAGCGGCACCATATCTCACAAATCGCATCGCCGATAACCTCCCCGAACAACTTGCCCACCCTAGCCAGCGCCACGGAAATGGCAAGCGCTCCGACCCTTGTGGCCCGCGCCCCTCCAGCCTATGTCTGGGCAAATCCACAACCCGAGGTGCCACAATGCTCAACCTGCCGTTCCCCGTCCACGACGCCAATGCACCATCAGGCAACAAGGATCTGGGCAAGCTGCCGGACTGGGATCTGAGCGACCTCTACAGCGGCGAAGACGCGCCGGAACTCAAACGCGATCTCGCCTGGCTGGAGACCGCCTGCACCAGTTTCGCCACCGATTACGAGGGAAAACTGGCCAGCCTCGATGCCGCCGGGCTGGTTGAGTGCCTGCGGCGCGACGAGAAGATCAGCACGATCGCAGGCCGCATCATGTCCTTTGCCGGGCTGCGCTACTATCAGCTCACGATCGACGGCGGGCGGGCGAAGTTCATGTCCGACTGTCAGGAAAAAGTCACCAATTTCACCACGCCACTGGTGTTCTTCTCGCTTGAACTGAACCGGCTCGACGAGGCGGCGCTGACGGCGATGTATGCGCAAGACAGCGATCTCGCCCGCTACAAGCCGGTGCTCGACCGCATCCGCGCGATGAAGCCCTATCAACTCTCCGACGAGCTTGAACGATTCCTGCACGATCTCGGCGTGGTCGGCGACGCCTGGGAACGCCTCTTTGACGAAACCATCGCCGGGCTCGAATTCACCGTGGCGGGCGAGGCGATGAGCATAGAGAGCACGCTCAACCTGCTCACCGATCCCGACCGCAGCCAGCGCGAGGCGGCAGCGCATGAACTGGCAAGGGTCTTTGGCGAGAATATCCGCATCTTCGCCCGCGTCCACAATACCACCGCCAAGGAAAAGGAGGTCATCGACCGCTGGCGCAAGATGCCGACAGCCCAGACGGCGCGCCACCTCTCCAACGATGTCGAACCCGAGGTGGTCGAAGCGCTGCGCAATGCGGTCGTGGCGGCCTATCCGAAACTCTCCCACCGCTACTACGAATTGAAACGCAAGTGGCTCGGCCTTGAGCGGATGCAGATCTGGGACCGCAACGCGCCCCTGCCGATGGAGGACCCCCGCATCGTCGACTGGGAAGCGGCGCGCGAGACGGTGATGGGCGCCTATGCCGCTTTTGACGCGCGCATGGCCGATCTGGCGCAGCCCTTCTTCGAGCGGGGCTGGATCGACGCGGGCGTGAAGCCTGGCAAGGCGCCCGGCGCCTTTGCCCATCCCACCGTCACCGATGTCCACCCCTATGTAATGCTCAACTATCTCGGCAAACCGCGCGACGTGATGACGCTGGCGCATGAACTCGGGCACGGCGTGCACCAGCGCCTCGCCGCCGCCCAGGGCGAATTGCTGGCCTCGACCCCGCTCACGCTTGCCGAAACCGCCAGCGTCTTTGGCGAGATGCTCACCTTTCGCCGGATGCTGGAGGGGGCCAGGACGCAGACCGAACGCAAGGTCCTGCTCGCCGGCAAGGTCGAGGACATGATCAACACCGTGGTCCGCCAGATCGCGTTCTACGATTTCGAATGCAAACTGCACGCCGCACGCCGCGCGGGCGAACTCACCCCCGAGGACATCAACGCCCTCTGGATGTCGGTACAAGCCGACTCCCTCGGGCCCGCCTTCGACTTCATGGAGGGATACGAGACTTTCTGGGCCTATATCCCGCATTTCGTCCATTCGCCCTTCTACGTTTATGCCTATGCCTTCGGCGACGGACTCGTGAACGCGCTCTATGCAGTCTACGAGGAAAACCCCGAGGGCTTTCAGGACAAGTATTTCGAGATGCTCAAGGCAGGCGGCTCCAAGCACCACAAGGATCTGCTCGCCCCCTTCGGCCTCGATGCCTCCGACCCTGCCTTCTGGGACAAGGGCCTGTCGATGATCTCGGGGCTGATCGACGAGTTGGAGGCGATGGAGGACTGATTTCCCGCCGCTCGGCGGAAGACGAGGGCAGGAGCCTCCGGCGGGGATATTTGACGCCAGAAGAAACACGGGAAGGCCCGAAGACCTCCCCGTTTGCGAAACACCCAAGTGCTTCTCCTGGCGCGGTCATCGGCGTCCCCGCCTGTACCGCCCGGACAGCATGACGCATCCGGGTTAAAGAACCGTTGCTTCTTCTGGCCGAAAATATCCTGGGGTGAATTGGCCACAGGCCAAGAGGGGCAACGCCCCTCTTCTATTTCAACTGACTGTCCTTGGATCCGCGCCGGTTGATTCCGCCGCGCGGCTGAAAGGCGCCGTCTCGCTCCTTCTGGCAGTCGATGCACAGCTTGACACCGGGCAGGGCCTGCCGACGGGCCTCAGGGATTCGTTCATCGCAGTCAGAGCAATGGGTCAGGCTTTCGCCCTGCGGCACTCTTCGTGCCTTGAGTCGCGCCAGTTCGTCAGCAATTGATGCCTCGATCTGTTCGTTTACCGCGCCGTCACGCGCCCATCCGCCCGCCATGCCGTCCTCCTGTGATCCTTGGATCAGAATAGAATGGTGGCACGGCGCCGGTCAATTCAACACCTTTCGGGGCATCGTCGCCTCCGTCGACGGAAGCGTAAGCGTCATGTCTCGCAGAAAACCACGCCCCATTCTCGACGCCTGCCCAAGGATGCCGTTGAGCACATTGATCGCCGCCGACGACGTGACCGGCGTGAAATGATTGAACCCCTCGCCATCGGACAGCGCCGTGAAGTCGATGACCGTGACGTCCGGTCGCTGCACTTCCTCGACCGCATCGATCACTCCCAGTCGCGGTTTGCGCCCGGTAATGAGGCCGGACAGGGTCAGCGCGCGGTCCGCCTTGGTGATGAAGATCAGAAACGGCTGCGGGAGTGTTCCGATCGCCTCGGCCTGACGCCGGAACACATCGGGATCGATATCGGGGGACATCAGCACCACGCCGCTGATCTGGCGCAGCAGACTGCGGTTGCCGCCCAGCGCGATCTGGCGGAGCGCCTCCATGGTCAGCTGCGCGCCCATCGAATGCGCCAGCAGAAACACCCTGTCGCCGGGTCGTGCCGTCAGCCGTCTGACCAGGTTTTCGAGATCGTCACGAGCGTAGAGCACCGAATCGCGGTCATAGATATAGCCGCGCGCGTCCCCAGCTGAAGGCCAGGAGAACAAGACCCCCGGCATATCGATATCGAAATCCGTCTGGATCTGCGCCAGCCGGTACATCGCTTCGGACAGCGTGTTGTTGTAGCCGTGCACATAGACCAGCGTCTCGGTCCCAGCACCATCGCGGCGCATGTCCTTCATCATCCCGTCAACCCCGGCAAAGACTTCCGTGCCCGTCACCACGAAATCGGTCGCCGCATCCGGCGCGCCCTCGGGCCATTCGATCTGACCGGTCTCATGGGTGGGCGGGATCGAGACATCGGCGCGAAAAAAACTCACTCCGCGTCGCCGTTCCAGGCCGAAGATCGGCCCGGTCTGGTCCAGGTCGCGTCCGGTCGCCACGAAGACCGGCTGGATCGTCGCCGCCGGATCGGGCGCCGCGCGCATCGCCGTGACGCGTGGCGCACAGGCTGTCACCAGCAGGATCGCAGCCAGGCAAAGGAGACGCAAGGATGTGCCAGCGAGGCCCCTGTTCGTCCTATCTTGCCCATGCGCGGCCATTGCGGACCTCTCTCCCAGATATCTTCGAACCCGCCAGAGAGATAGCCGCTATGACCCGTCGCGCCAAGCACTCAGGTCCTTTCCAGCATACCTTTTTCCTGCGCCAGGGTGCGCATCCGCTTTTGCAGCTTTTCAAAGGCGCGCACCTCGATCTGGCGGATCCTCTCGCGGCTCACGTCATAGGCCGCGCTCAGATCCTCGAGCGTGATCGCCTCATCGCTGAGCCGTCTCTGAGTCAGGATGTCGCGTTCGCGCTCGTTGAGCACATCCATCGCCTGCACCAGCAATTCGCGCCGCGCCTCGAGTTCGTCGCGCTGTTCGTAATCGCCGGCCTGATCGGCATCCTCATCCTCGAGCCAGTCCTGCCATTGCATCGATCCTTCGCCTTCGGCCCCCACCGTGGCGTTGAGCGAGGCATCCGCACCGGCCATCCGCCGGTTCATGCTGATCACCTCGGTCTCGGTGACGCTCAGATCGTGCGCGATCTTCTTGACGACGTCGGGGTGCAGATCGCCTTCTTCCAGCGCGCCCATCTTGGACTTGGCCTTGCGCAGGTTGAAGAACAGTTTCTTCTGGGCGCTCGTTGTGCCCAGTTTCACAAGGCTCCAGCTGCGCAGGATGTATTCCTGAATGCTGGCGCGGATCCACCACATCGCATAGGTCGCGAGGCGAAAGCCCCTTTCGGGGTCGAACCGCTTGACCGCCTGCATCAGACCGACATTGGCCTCGGAAATCACCTCGGCCTGCGGCAGGCCATAGCCGCGATAGCCCATGGCCATTTTCGCCGCAAGACGCAGGTGGCTGGTGACCATCTTGTGCGCTGCTTCGGTGTCCTGCTTTTCGACCCACCGCTTGGCCAGCATATATTCCTCTTCCGGCTCCAGAAGCGGAAACTTGCGGATCTCCTGCATGTATCGGTTGAGGCCGCCCTCCGGTGTGGGCACTGGCAGATTCTTGTAGTTTCCCACGCTGTCATCCCTCTAGATGTTTATATCGTTAACATACATTTATGCCACGCGCCCTGACCTTTCAAGATAACATGGATCATGTCCCTATAACGTTTATGTATGATCTTTCCGTCGCTCTGCCGCCAAATGTGACCGTCCCTCACAACCCCATGCCGACCGGTCGGCCGCGCAGCGCGGCGATCAGGGCGGCCATATCCTCTGGCAGGGGCGCCTCAAAGCGCAGCGCACGACCACTTACCGGATGCAGGAAGCCCAGCACGGCGGCATGAAGCGCCTGGCGCGGAAAATCGCGCACCGCCACGGCGGCACCCTCAGGCAGCGCCTTTTCGGACAGCTTGCGGTGCCCGCCATAGACCGGATCGCCGATCAACCCATGCCCCACATAGGCCAGATGCACCCGGATCTGATGGGTGCGCCCGGTCTCCAGCCAGCACTCGACCAGCGCCGCCACCGGTGGAATGCCAAAGGTCTCTGCCACCCGCAGCCGCGTCACCGCATGGCGGCCACCGTCATGGACCACCGCCTGCCGCTGTCGATCGGTCCGGTGTCGCGCCAGATGAGTGGCAATTCGCAAGACATTGCCCTGCTCGAAGCCGACGCCGCGCAGACCGCACAGCCGCGGATCGCTGGCTTCAGGCACACCATGCATCACCGCTACATACTGTCGCTCGACACGATGCGCCGCAAACTGCGCGGCCAGCCCCTGATGGGCGGCATCCGTCTTGGCCACGACAAGAAGGCCGCTGGTGTCCTTGTCGATGCGGTGCACGATGCCGGGCCGTTTGGCACCGCCCACCCCCGAAAGTCCCGCCCCGCAATGATGCAGCAGCGCATTGACCAGCGTGCCCTCCGGACTGCCCGGCGCGGGGTGCACCACCATGCCGGCGGGCTTGTCGATGACGATCAGATCGTCATCCTCATGGACCACAGCGAGCGGGATCGCCTCGGGCGCCATATGGCTTTCACGCGCCTCCGGCACCACGATCTCGACCAGATCTCCAGCGGCGACCCGGGCCTTGGCGTCGCGCTGCACCGCGCCATTCACCCGGACCGCACCCTCCGCCAGAAGCCGTGCAAGGCGTGTGCGTGACAGCGCCGCCGGCTCTGGCACATCGCGTGAAAGCGCCTTATCAAGGCGGGGCGGCGGATCATCCCCGATCCGGAACACGAGCGGGCCAGGCCCCATGAATGACACTCCCTCGCCGGTCAGTCCGGCGACACTTAAATTTCTGGCGCGGCTGGTGACGGTGCTCACCGCCACCATGATTGTCGGCCTTCTAGTGATCGTCAGCCTGCTTGTCACCCGTTTCTGGGGCAATGACGCGGCCACACCGTCCGCCCTGCCGGACAGCATCGCCTTGCCAAACGGCGCGAGAGCGACCGCTTTTACCATCGGGCCGGACTGGTATGCCGTGGTGACTGAGGACAACCGCATCCTGATCTTTGATCGTGCAAGCGGCGCGCTGCGCCAGAGCATCGACCTGCAATGACACCGCCCCGCCCCAGGCTCAGACGGTTTCAGGACAGAACACGCGGGCGTCCGTTCGGAATCGGGTTGTGGCGGGACTAGGCCTTCGTATAGTACCACCGATCAAATGAAATGATCTGACATTGCGTCCGGTGCGTGGCAAGAAACCGAGGCAGGCAGTCAGGTAAAAAAACGGGGGATGAGACGGGCATGGACACTGCCGCTGGATTTTTGCCGATCATCGCGGCGCTGCCCTTTCTCGGTGCGCTTCTTCCAGGGCTGATGATTCAGGCGGGACGCAACACCTGCACCGCGTTCACCGCCGCCCCCACGATCCTGGCGCTCATCCTTCTGTTGATCTGCGCGCCTGCGGTGATGCGTGGCGAGGTTCTGCTGTTTCACCTCGACTGGTTGCCGGATCTGGGTCTCAACGTCAATTTCAGGCTGGATGGACTGGGCCTGCTCTTAGCCGGGCTGATCCTCGGCATCGGTCTGCTGATCATTCTCTACGCGCGCTTCTATCTTTCGCGCGAGGATCCGATGGGGCAGTTCTTCACCTATCTCCTGCTCTTCCAGGGCGCGATGGTGGGCATCGTGCTGTCGGACAACATCCTGCTCCTGCTGGTGTTCTGGGAATTGACCTCGCTCTCGTCCTTCCTGCTCATCGGCTACTGGAATCACCTGCCTGAGGGCCGTCAAGGTGCGCGCATGGCACTGACGGTCACGGGTCTGGGCGGACTTGCCCTGATCGGGGGCATGTTGATCCTCGGCAATATCGCGGGCAGCTATGATCTGAGCGTGATCCTGACGCAAAAGGAGGCCATTCAGGCCAGCCCGCTCTATCTGCCTGCGCTGCTGCTGATCCTCACCGGGTGCTTCACCAAGTCGGCGCAGTTCCCGTTCCATTTCTGGCTGCCCCATGCGATGGCAGCGCCGACGCCGGTTTCGGCCTATCTGCATTCGGCGACAATGGTCAAGGCGGGGCTCTTTCTGATGGCGCGGCTCTGGCCGGTGCTCTCGGGCACGCCGGAATGGTTCTACATCGTGGCCACGACCGGCCTCGTGACGATGATCCTCGGCGCCAAGATCGCGATCTTCAAGGACGACCTCAAGGCGCTGCTGGCCTTTTCCACGGTCAGCCATCTGGGTCTGATCACCATGCTTTTGGGATTTGGAACCAAGATGGCGGCGGTGGCGGCGGTGTTTCACATCATCAATCATGCGACCTTCAAGGCGGCGCTGTTCATGACCGCAGGCATCATCGACCACGAGACCCACACCCGCGACATCAAGCGGCTGGGGGGATTGCGGCACCTCATGCCGATCACCTTCGGGATTGCCACCGTCGCGGCGCTGTCGATGGCGGGCATCATCCCGCTCAACGGGTTCCTGTCCAAGGAAATGATGCTGGAAGAGGTGACGCACACGGTCTGGCGGGGCAATCCCTGGCTGGTCCCGGTGCTCGCCACACTGGGCACTCTCTTTTCGGTCGCCTATTCATTCCGCTATATCGTCCATGTCTTTCTTGGACCTGTGCGAGACGATTACCCGTCTCATCCGCATGATCCGGGTTTCGGCATGTGGGCGGCCCCTGCCTTTCTGGTGGTTCTGGTCATCGGCATCGGCGTGGCGCCGTTTCTGGTCGAACCGCTGGTCAAGGTCACGGCCGGCGCCGTGACCGGCGGCGGTCTGCCCGACTTTCACCTCAAGATCTGGCACGGGCTGACCTTGGCCCTCGTGCTGTCGCTCATAGCCGTGCTGGGCGGCGCCGCCCTGCTGGCCCTGCATGGACCGTTGATGCGGCTCTGGCTGGCCACGCCACGCCCGGAGGCCAAGGTGATGTTCGATGCGCTCGCTCGGACAGCGACACGCGCAAGCAACGCACTGACCGATGCCGTCCATAACGGCGCACTGACGCGCAACGCGGCGGTCTTTGCGGTGTTCACGCTGGTCGCGGGCTGGATGGCCTGGTCGGGCGGCGGTCTGAACGCGCCGACGCGCGAAATGCTCCCGGTGGCGGTGCTGCCCGCGATCGGCTGGCTGCTTCTGGTGCTGGCCACGGTGAGCCTCGTCGCGTTTCACCGCAACCGCTTCGTGGCGCTGGTGCTGATTGGGATCATCGGCCTCATGGTGTCGATGGGATTTGTCTATTTCTCGGCCCCGGACCTTGCGCTGACGCAGATCTCGGTCGAGGTTGTAACGATCATCCTGCTCCTTCTGGCGCTGAACTTTCTGCCGCGCGAAACGCCGCAAGAAAGCAGCCCCGCCCGCCGCCTGCGCGATGGCGTGATCGCGATCACAGGCGGGCTGGCCGTTGCCGGACTGACCTATGCCATCCTGATCCGCGATTTCGCCTTCGAGAGCATTTCCACCTATCACCTCGCCAATTCCTACAAGGGGGGCGGCGGCCACAACGTCGTCAACGTGATCCTCGTGGATTTCCGGGGCTTTGATACCTTTGGCGAGATCATCGTTCTGGGGATTGCAGCGCTGGTGATCTTTGCCCTGAGCGAAACCGTGCTCAAGGGACCGGGCGGGCGCTGGCTGAGCAACTGGGATCGGAACCTCTCTGCCGAAGCGGGCGACCGTCACCCGCTGATGATGGTGGTGGCGACCCGGGTCATGATGCCGATGGCGCTGATGGTCGGGGCCTATATCTTTCTGCGCGGGCATAACGAGCCCGGCGGCGGCTTCATCGCCGGACTGATCGTGGCAATCGCGTTTCTCATGCAGTACATGGCCTCGGGCTTTGCCTGGGCCGAGGCGCGCCAGCGCGTGACCTATCACTCGACCATCGGGCTGGGGGTTCTGGTGGCCAGCATCACAGGGATCGGGGCCTGGCTTGCGGGTCGCCCGTTCCTGACCTCGGCCTATGGCTACATCCATCTGCCACCGATCGAGGAATTCGAATGGGCCACCGCGATGGCCTTTGACACCGGTGTGTTCCTGACCGTGCTGGGGGCGGTGATGCTCGCGCTCAACAGCCTGTCCAACATGGCAAGACGCACGGGCGAGACAGTCAACATCTCCCCGATGGATATTGATCTCGAGCGGGCCACGCCCGACGATCTGGGGGCAAGGAGCAAATGACCATGGAACTGCTCTTTGCCAGTGCCATCGGATTGCTGACGTCAGGCGGTCTCTATCTGACGCTGCGGCTCCGCACATTTCCAGTGATCCTTGGCATCTCGCTGCTCAGCTACGCGGTCAATCTGTTTCTCTTCGGCACCGGACGGCTGGTCGTCAACATGCCTCCGGTGCTCACGGACACGGCGACGGGCTATACCGATCCGTTGCCGCAGGCCCTGGTGCTCACAGCCATCGTGATCTCCTTCGGGATGACCGCCGTGGTGGTCATCCTCGCGCTCGGCTCTTACCTGTCGTCGCGCAGCGACAGCGTCAATATCGGTCCCGAGACACCGCCCGAGCAGGAGAAGTGAGCATGAGTCACTGGATCATTGCCCCAGTCGTCCTGCCCGCGGTTCTGGCCGCGCTCCTGACCCTCTCGATGCGCTATCGCCCGACGTTGCAGCGCGTGTTTTCGGTCGCGGGCACAAGTATCGTTCTGGCAATCACGCTGGCCCTGATGGCACAGGCAGCGACCGGCGCGATCGAGATCTACGAACTGGGCAACTGGCCCGCGCCCTTTGGCATCGTTCTGGTGCTGGATCGGCTGTCGGCCCTGATGGTGGCGCTGACGGCGGCGCTGGCCCTTGTTGTCCTGCTCTACGCCATCGGCACGGGCTGGGATCAGCGCGGCCGGAATTTTCACGCCCTGTTCCAGTTTCAGCTGATGGGGATCTTTGGCGCCTTCCTGACCGGCGATGCGTTCAACCTCTTTGTGTTCTTCGAGGTTCTGCTGATCGCCTCTTACGGGCTGATGATCCATGCCGGGGGCCGACGCAGGTTCAAGGCGGGCGTGCAATATGTGATCTACAACCTTCTCGGCTCGACGCTCTTTCTCTTTGCCCTCGGCACGCTTTATGCGGTGACGGGCACACTCAACATGGCGGACCTCGCCCTGCGCGCCGCCGAAATCCAGATCGAGGACAGTGCTCTCCTGCGCGTCGGGGCGATGCTGCTCTTTCTGGTCTTTGCCATCAAGGCCGCGCTTTTGCCGCTGCATTTCTGGCTACCCGAGACCTATGCCGAGGCCCCGGCCCCGGTGGCCGCGCTCTTTGCCGTCATGACCAAGGTGGGGGCCTATGCGGTCCTGCGGTTCTACACGCTGGTCTTTGGCCCTGATCTCGGGGCGACGGCCGACCTGATCGATCAGCTCCTGCTCTATGGCGCGCTGCTGACCCTTGCGGTGGGGATGATCGGAATCCTCGGGGCGAAACGCCTCGGGCGGCTCGCCGCCTTTGCCGCCATCGGCTCGATGGGCACGGTGATGATCGCGATGTCGGGCTTTACCCCGGCCACCACTTCGGCGACGATCTACTACATGATCCATTCGACACTGGCGGGCGCGCTCCTGTTTCTCGTGGTCGATCTGGTGCGGGAACGGCGCGGCGAAATCGCGGGCGCGCTGCGGCCCGGACCGCAGATGCCGCAGCACGGCATGATCACCGCGCTCTTCTTTGCAACGGCAATCGCCACCGCAGGCCTGCCGCCGCTGTCAGGTTTCATCGGCAAGCTGCTGGTGCTCGACGCGGTGCGCGAGATGCCGCAGGTCTGGCTGATCTGGACGGTGATCCTCACCACCTCCCTCGTGGCGGTTCTGGGCTTTGTGCAGGCAGGTAGCGTGATCTTCTGGAAAACAGAGGCCCCCAACCCGACGCCAACCGAAGCCGATCCAAGGGCCGAACCATCCTCGCACTCTGCCCTGTCCATGGTGGCCTGCTTTGCGCTGCTGGCGGGCATTGTGGCCCTGGCAGTATTCGCCGGCCCCGTGATGGGCTATGTCTATGCCACGGCCGGTCAACTGCACGATCCCAACGACTACATCACTGCCGTGCTGGGGCAGCGCTGAGGAAGATCAAACATGCTGCGAAAGATCCTGCCCCATCCGTTTCTGACCCTGAGCCTGATCGTGGTCTGGCAGATGCTGGTCAACAAGCTCACCCTTGGAAACCTCGCGCTCGGGACCATCCTTGGCCTGATCATTCCGGTGATCACCTCGCCCTACTGGCCCAACCGTCCAAGCCTGCGCAACCTGCCCCGCATCATCGAATACGTGGCGCTGGTGCTGTGGGACATCTGCGTGGCCAATGTGCAAGTCGCCTACATCATCCTGTTCAAGTCCAACGCAGACACCCATCCTGCCTGGGTCAGAATCCCGCTCGACCTGAACACCCCCGAGGCGATCACCATGCTTGCAGGGACCATCACCATGACCCCGGGCACAATCTCGAGCGATCTTTCCGCCGATGGGCAAAGCCTGCTGGTCCATTGCCTTGATGCCCCCGATCCGGACGCGGTGCGCGACGAGATCAAGGCGCGCTACGAACGACGGCTGAAGGAGATTTTCGAATGATTGGCGCAGCGCTCATCTTTGCCTTTGCCTGCTTTGGCCTCGGCCTCTTGCTGAATATCTACCGGGTCATCAGCGCACCCAGCATCGGGGACCGGATTCTGGCACTCGATACCATGGTGATAAACGCCATCGCGATCCTGTCGCTGTTCGGCATCTACGAGGGAACGACGATCTATTTCGAGGTTTCGATGATCATGGCCATGACGGGCTTTATCTCGACCGTGTCCTACACGCGCTTTCTGCTGCGCGGCAACATCATCGAATAGGGGGACAACACATGATCGTCGAAATTCTTGTTTCGGCCTGCCTTGTCATCAGCGGCATTTTCGGCCTTGTCGGCTCTTTCGGGATGATCAAGCTGCCGGATCCGATGATGCGGCTGCACGCTCCCACCAAGGCGACGACGCTTGGCGTGGGCGGCGCGCTGATTGCCTCGATGCTGTATTTCTATTTCATCGCGGGGCAGTTTTCGTATCACGAACTGATGATCACGCTGTTCCTGTTCCTGACCGCGCCGATCACCGGGCATTTCATCGCCAAGACCCATCTGCATCTCAGCCACAAACCCGGCGATCTGCCGTCCACCGGGACCGATCGCCCCTGGGCCAGCTATGAAAGCGACGCCGAACGTCAGCGTATTGAAGAGGCCCAAAGGGCCAGCTAACCAAGACGCCGACCGCTGGCCGCGTCAAAGAGATGGATGTTCTCGGGCGCGACCGACAGCCGCAGCATGGTGCCACCCTGGCCTATGCCATGCACCCCGGCGAGGCTCGCGGTAAAGGCTTCACCAGACGCGAGCGTGCCGTGCAACAGCGTGTTGGCCCCCAAGGGTTCGGCCAGACGCACCCGCAGGCCAATCGGGCCCTCCGGATCAGGGTAGAGATGCTCGGGACGCAGCCCGACCATGACGGGACCGGTGATGGCGGCCGGGTTGGGCAACACCATCTCCGCCACGCGCAACCCGTCCGCGCCGCCCTCGGCGGGCAGCACATTCATCGCAGGACTGCCAATGAATTGCGCAGCAAACAGAGTTGACGGCCGCTCATAGACATCGAGCGGCGTGCCGATCTGTTCCGCGCGCCCCGCATTCATCACGATCATCCGGTCTGCCATCGTCATCGCCTCGACCTGATCATGCGTCACGTAGAGCGCGGTCGTTCCAAGATCAGCCTGCAATTGGCGAATCTCCAGCCGCATCTGAACGCGCAGCTTGGCATCGAGGTTGGAGAGCGGCTCGTCAAACAGGAACACCGCCGGATCGCGGACGATGGCGCGGCCCATGGCGACGCGCTGACGTTGACCGCCCGACAATTGCCGGGGTTTGCGATCGAGAAGGTCTTTCAGTTGCAAGAGTTTGGCCGCCTCAGCCACCTTGGCGGCAATCGCGTCCCTGGGCAGTCCCGCGATCTTCAGACCATAGCCCATGTTCTGCGCCACGCTCATATGAGGGTAGAGCGCGTAATTCTGAAACACCATGGCGATGTCGCGATCCATCGGTTCCTTCTCATTGGCGCGCAGGCCATTGATACGCAGTTCACCCGACGTGATCGTCTCCAGCCCCGCCACCATGCGCAAAAGCGTGGATTTGCCACAACCCGAAGGGCCGACGATGACGATGAATTCGCCGTCTGCCACCGTCAGGCTCACGCCCTTGATCACCTCTTCGGCGCCAAAGCGTTTGTGGATATCGTCCAGTTCTACGGTTGCCATGTTACCTATTTCTCGCTGTCCACCAGACCGCGGATAAAGAGTTTCTGCATCGAGACCACCACCACCACCGGCGGAATCATCGCCAGGATCGAGGTCGCCATGATGACCGGCCAATTCGCCAAGTCATCGCCAGAGGGGAACATCTGCTTGATGCCCATCACGATGGTGTTCATCGACGGGTCCGTCGTAATCAGGAGCGGCCAGAGAAACTGATTCCAGCCGTAAATGAACAGGATCACAAAGAGTGCGGCGATGTTCGTGCGGCTCATCGGCAAGAGGATGTCCCAGAAAAACCGCATCGGGCGCGCGCCATCGACCCGCGCCGCCTCGGCCAACTCGTCGGGCACGGTCAGATAGAACTGGCGAAAGAGAAATGTCGCCGTGGCCGATGCGATCAGCGGAAAGATCAGGCCCGAATAGCTGTTGAGCATCCCGAAACCGGCGATCACCTCGTAGGTTGGCACGATCCGCACCTCCACGGGCAACATCAGCGTGAGAAAAATCAGCCAGAAAAAGAGATTGCGCCCCGGAAATCGGAAATAGACAATGGCAAAGGCCGAGGTAAGCGAGATGACGATCTTGCCCACCGCGATCCCCACCGCCATGACCAGCGAATTGCCCAGCATGGTCAGCACCGGCACGTTGACGCCCGAAAAGAGTGCGGCGGTATAGTTCTCGATCAGTTGATCCCCCGGCCAGAGCGGCATCGGCGGACGCACGATTTCCGGCTGCGTCACGGTCGAGGCGACAAAGGCCAGCCAGATCGGAAAGAAGATCACCAGAACGCCTGCAATCATCGCCAGATGCGTGAGCCAGAGGCCCGCGCCGCGTCGCTGCACCATGCCCGTGATCTCGGTGGCCATCAGTAATGCACCCGCTTCTCGATATACTTGAATTGCAGCACCGTCAGCAGGCCGACCACCCCCAGCAGAATGACCGACTGCGCCGCGGACGATCCCAGATCCTGCCCCACGAACCCGTCCGAGAACACCTTGTAGACAAGGATCGTGGTGGCCTGTTGCGGCCCCCCGGCGGTGATCGTGTGAATGACCCCGAAGGTCTCGAAAAAGGCATAGACGATGTTCACGACCAGAAGAAAGAACGTTGTCGGCGACAGAAGCGGCAACACGATGGTAAAGAACCGTCGCCAGAAACGTGCGCCGTCGATCGCGGCGGCCTCGATGATCGAGCGGGGCACAGCCTGAAGCGCGGCAAAGAAAAACAGGAAGTTGTAACTGATCCGCCCCCAACTTGACGCCACGACGACCAGCCCCATCGCCTCTGTCCCATCAAGCACATGGTTCCAGTCATAGCCCAATTGCCCCAGATACCACGCCACCACGCCCACTCGCGTGTTGAACATGAACATCCACAGAACCCCCGCCACCGCCGGGGCCACCGCGTAGGGCCAGATCAGCAACGTTCGATAGACCCCTGCCGATTTCACCAGCCGGTCGGCCAGCACCGCCAGAAACAGCGCCGGAATCATCGACGCCAGCGTCACCAGCGTGGAAAAGATCGCCGTAGTGACAAACGAGGCACGATAATAGGGATCGCCCAACAGATACTTGAAGTTGCCCAGTCCGACAAATTGCGATGACAGGCCGAACGGGTCGGGAATGAATAACGACTGCCACACCGCCTGACCGGCCGGGAAAAAGAAGAACACCGCAGAGATCACGATCTGCGGCGCGATCAGGCAGAGCGGCAGGAACCAACCCCTGAAGGTGACACGTTTTTCCATCCGGTTTCACGGCGGCGGGACCGGGCGTCTGCCGCCCGGCCCTCGTGCCTCAGATCAGTTGCTGGCTTGCTCGAACCGGCGCAACAGCTGATTGCCCCGCGCCACCGCGGAATCCAGCGCCGCCTGCGCGTCCTTGTCTCCGGACCAGACCGCCTCGAGTTCCTCGTCGATGATGGCACGGATCTGATCAAAGGAGCCAAGACGCAGACCCTTGGAATTCTCGGTCGGTTCCTTGGTGGTCATCTGGATCACGGCAATATCGGTGCCGGGATTGGCCTCGTAGAAACCGGCGGCGCGCGTCACCTCGCCCGCCGCATAGGTGATCGGCAGATAGCCGGTATCCTGGTGCCATTGCGCCTGCACCTCGGGCGAAGAGAGAAAGTTCATGAAGGCCGCGACACCCTTGTACTCCTCCGCATCATGCCCCGCCATCACCCAGAGCGAGGCCCCGCCGATGATGGTGTTCTGCGGCGCGCCCTCGACACCGTCCCAATAAGGCAGCGGTCGGATCTGGAAATCAAACTGCGCTTCGGCCTTGACGCCGGCATAGCCGGCCGAGCTTTCGGTGAAGAGGGCGCAGGTGCCCGCGCGGAAATTGGCGCCCGCTTCGTTGCGGCGACCGGCATAGATGAATTTGCCGTCCCGCGCCCATTCACCCAGCTTGGCGATGTGCTGCACCTGAAGCGGCCCGTTGAAGACAAGTTCCGCGTCCAGCCCGCCAAAGCCGTTGGCCTGCGTGGCAAAGGGCACATTGTGGTAGGCCGAGAAGCTCTCGAGATGCACCCAGCTCTGCCACGAGGTGGTATAGGGGCAGGCATGACCCGCCTCCTTGAGCTGGCCCAGCACCGCATCGACATTCTGCCATGTGCTCAGATCGGTGTCGGGGTCGATGCCAGCGCCTGTCAGCGCATCGCGATTGACATAGAGAACCTGCGTCGAGGAATTGTAGGGCAGCGAGAGCATCTGCCCTTCGGCGGTCGTGTAATAGCCGGTGACGGCTGCCAGATAGGCTTTTGGATCGAACGGCAGCCCCGATTGCTCCATCACCTCATAGACCGGCTTGATCGCGCCCTTGGCCCCCATCATCGTGGCGGTGCCCACCTCAAAGACCTGAAGGATCTGCGGCTGCTCACCCGCGCGAAAGGCAGCGATCCCGGCGTTGAGCGCCTCGGAATAATTGCCCTTGGGGGTGGCTGTGACCTTGTAATCGCTCTGACCCGCATTGAAGGCGGCAACCTGAGCATCGAGCAGTTCGGCCAGACGGCCTGTAAAGGCGTGCCAGAACTGGATTTCAGTCTGTGCGACGGCGGTGAGCGGCGCAACGGCCGTGGTGGCGGCGAGCAACGCGCCGAAAGCAAGATTTCGCATGTAACTTCTCCCTGTGAATCGCAGCCAGTCATTGCCGACTGTCGCCTTCCTGCGGGCATACGCTACACTTAAAGCGCGAACAGGCAACCGCATCAGCGGTCGCCTGCGCAAAAATCACCAAACTGTCATAATGGTCCTCAGCCGAGGACGACGGGTGTAACCAGCCCTTGCTCACGTGCCAGTTTTGCCGCCACAGAGGCCACGGCAAGATCCTGAAGCCCCACGCCGGTTCCATCAAAGAGGGTGATCTCTTGTGCCGATGTGCGCCCTGCGTGGCTGCCATTGATGACCGCCCCGATGGCGGTGATGTCGCCCTCGGAAATCAGGCCCTGCGCCACGGCGTGCTGTGCCTCACCGATGGTAATCGACTGTGCAATCTCATCGGCAAAGACGGTCGCGCGGGCAAAGAGCGCCGGATCGACCTCTTGCTTGCCCTTGGTGTCGGTGCCCATGCAGGCGATATGCGTGCCGGGCTTGATCCAGTCGGCCATCATCAGCGGCTCAAAGGCGCTTGTGATCGTGATGACCACATCCGCCTGCGCGCCCAGCTCTTGCTGAGTAACTGCCTCGAATTCCAGCCCCAGCTCCCCGACAACCGCCCCCAGACGCGGCAGCATGTCGGGATGCGGGTTCCACGCCACAACCTTGTCAAAGGCACGCTGCTCGACGGCGGCGCGCAACTGAAAGGTGGATTGGTGGCCCGCGCCGACCATGCCCAGAACGCGCGCATCCTTGCGCGCCAGATGCGCGATGGAGACCGAGGAGGAGGCCGCCGTGCGGATGGCAGTCAGGTAATTACCGCCCACCAGCGCCGAGAGACGCCCGCTATCGGGATCAAAGAGAAACACGGTGGACTGATGGTTGGTCAGCCCACGGGCCATGTTGCCCGGCCAGTAGCCCCCGGCCTTGACCCCGAGCGAGAGGCCAGAGCGATCAAACCCGCCCTTGAAGCCATAAAGCGCATCGGCATGGCCGATTGCCTCGCGGACCACCGGAAAGTTATAGGCATCGCCCCGCGCCATGGCGGCAAACACCGCTTCGACCGCGCCAAAGGCATCTGCCCGGCTGATGATCCTCTCACAGATTTCCTCGCCAACGATCACGAAACCATCGGCGGACACGTCCTTGTGGGTCTCCATCATTCCAGCCCTTAATAGGCCCGGCCGCGCGCCGAGACCGGCCACACGGATTCGACCTTGCCGTTCCGCACACCGACATACCAGTCATGCACGTTGCAGGTCGGATCGCAGTGGCCCGGCACGAGGCGCAACTTCTCGTTGACCTTGAGCACGCCTTGCAGATCCTCGATCACGCCATGCTCGTCGGAGCATTTCACATATTTCACATCGGTGCGGCCAAAGACAACCGGCAGGCCAGAGTCGACCGACTGCGCCTTGAGGCCGGCATCAACGATGGCCTTGTCGGCCTTGGCGTGGCTCATCACCGACGTCAGGATGAAGAGCGCGTTTTCCCATTCGCCCTGGTCAATCCGCTTGCCGTCCTGGTCGAGAATGCGCCCGTAATCGGCATCCATGAAGGCATAAGAGCCGCACTGAAGCTCGTTATAGACGCCCGAGTTGCCCTCGAAATAGTAGCTGCCAGTGCCGCCACCGCCAACGATGTCACATGCCAGCCCTTCGGCCTTGAGCGTATCAACGGCATCCTTGACCTGTGCCACCGCGAGGTCGATCTTGGCCTTGCGGTCCTCGTATTTGTCCATGTGCTGCATCGCGCCCTGATAGGCCTGGATACCTGAGAACTTGAGGCCCGGCGCGGCGTCGATGGCTTTGGCAATTTCCACAACGGCAGGCGTCGTCGTCACCCCGCAGCGCCCGGCACCACAGTCGATTTCCACCAGACACTCGATCTGCGTGCCATGCTTTTGTGCCGCCGCCGAGAGATCCGCCACATTGGCCAGATCGTCAACACAGCAGATCGTGCGCGCGCCGAGTTTCGGCATCCGCGCCAGACGGTCGATCTTGGCGGGATCGCGGACCTGGTTCGAGACCAGCACATCCTTGATGCCGCCCCGGGCAAAGACCTCTGCCTCGCTGACCTTCTGGCAGCACACGCCGCAGGCGCCGCCGAGGCTTTCTTGCAGCTTGGCCACATCGACGGACTTGTGCATCTTGCCGTGGACGCGGTGACGCACGCCATGCGCGCAGGCCCAATCTCCCATCTTCCTGATGTTGCGCTCCAGCGCGTCGAGATCGAGGATGAGGCAGGGGGTCTGGATGTCGGCCTCGGCCATGCCCGGCAGGGCGGGAATGTCATAGCCGACCTCAAAGGCGTCGAGATTGATCGTGTCTTTCATCGGAGTTCCTCCCAGGATGCGGGTTGTTCAGTTACGGCGCGCGAGGATCGCGCGCCCCATGGAATTGGTCATTTGATCCATGGAAGCGTGTCGAGATCGACATTGCCACCCGTGATGATGACGCCGACGCGCTTGCCGGCGAACACCTCGGGGTTTTTCAGGATGGTGGCCAGCGGCACGGCGCAACTGGCCTCGATCACGATCTTCATCCGCTTCCAGGTGAGCTTCATCGCCTCGATGATTTCCTCTTCGCTGGCGGTCAGGATGTCGGTCACATTGTGGCTTACGAAATGCCAGGTGTTTTCCTTGAGCGGCACCTTGAGACCATCGGCCACGGTATCGGGCGCGTCGTCGGCGATGATATGCCCGGCCTTGAAGCTGCGATAGGCATCATCGGCCTGTTCCGGTTCTGCCGCGTAGATTTTGACATGAGGTGCGAGGTTCGACAGCGTGAGACACGTGCCCGATACCATGCCGCCGCCGCCGATGGGGGCGATCACGGCATTCAGACCGTCCACCTGTTCGATCAGTTCCGCCGAACAGGTGGCCTGCCCGGCGATGACGCGCAAGTCATTGTAGGGATGCACGAAATTGGCACCCGTCTCGGCCTCGATGCGGGCAAAAACCTCTTCGCGGCTGCTGGTTGACGGCTCGCATTCGGTGATGATCCCGCCATAGCCGCGCACCGCGTCCTTTTTGGCCTGCGGCGCGGTGCGCGGCATGACCACGTTGCACGGAATTCCGCGCCGCCCGGCGGCATAGCTGAGGCTCAAGGCGTGATTGCCGCTCGAATGTGTCGCAACACCCTTCTTGGCCATCTCGTCACTCAGTCCAAACACGGCATTCGAAGCCCCACGCACCTTGAACGCGCCGGCCTTCTGGAAATTCTCGCATTTGAAGAACAGCTCCGCCCCGGTCAGGTCATCGAGATAGCTCGAGGTCAGCACCGGCGTGCGGTGGATATAGGGTTTGATGCGCTCATGTGCGGCGCGCATGTCGTCGATCGTCAGATCGCTTGCGCTACGTTGATCCAGCATGTTGCTTCCTTTTATGCGGCTTTTTCGGCCAGAACGGACTTGGCGGTGGCGCGATAGTATTCCTGCGCCGCGATCACGCCAAAGCCCAGTTTAACGGGGTAATTCAGATCGGCCATCGCCATTTCGAGCGTCGCCAGACCCGCCAGCATCATCGCCTCGGTCAGGCTGCCAAGATGGCCGATGCGAAAGGCACGACCGTTCATTTCACCAAGCCCGATGCCAAAACTCATGCCATAGGTGTGAAAGACACGGTCGGTCAGCCGGTTGCTGTCAAATCCCTCGGGCACCAAGACCGCGCTCACCGTGTCGGAGTAGAGATCCGGCGATTGCGCCACCAGCTTCAACCCCCAGGCGGCAACGGCACGACGCACACCCTCCGCGATTCGCGTGTGACGGGCATAGACATTGTCCAACCCTTCCTCGAACAGCATGTTCAGGCTCTCGGCCATGCCGTAGATCAGTTGCAGCGGCGGGGTATAGGGGAACCCGCCCTTGGCATTGGCGCCCATCATGTCACTGAAATCAAAGAAGGTGCGCGGCAGTTTTGCGGTTTCCATCATCGCCAGCGCCTTGGCACTGACCGCCAGAATGGCCATCCCGGTGTTGAGCATGAAGCCCTTTTGCGAGCCAGACACGGCGATATCGACGCCCCATGCATCCATCTCGAAGGGCATCGACGCGAGCGAACTGACACAATCGACCATCAGGAGCGCGGGGTGTTTGGCGGTGGTCATCGCGCGGCGAACCGCGGCGATGTCCGAGCGCACCCCGGTGGCGGTCTCGTTATGCGTCACGAGAACAGCCTTGATAACATGGTCCTTGTCAGCGGTCAGCGCCTCCTCGAAACGGTCAGCGGGCGCGCCGCTACCCCAGGGGCATTCGATGATCTGAACGTCCAGCCCATGCCGCTGGCACATGTCGATCCAGCGATGGCTGAACATGCCGTAACGCGCCACCACAACCTTGTCGCCGGGGCTGAGCGTGTTGCTGATCGCCGCCTCCCAGCCGCCGGTGCCAGAGGCGGGAAAGGTGATGATCCGGCCCGCTGCGGTGCCGAACACGGTCTTGCATCCCTCCAGAACCGGCGTCAGCGTGTTGACGAAGGCCGGCGAGCGGTGATCCTGCGTCTGCACCTGCATGGCGCGGCGCAGCCGGTCGGGAATATTGGTCGGGCCCGGAATGAAAAGCGGGTTCTGGTCTGACATGGCGGTCATCCTCCTCTGATGCAGCCGGACCATGCCGCAATCCGATCCCCATTGCAATTTTCTTGAAATGTTTTTCCATTTCATGAAAATAATATTCAATATTCTGTTTTCATTTGTCTTTTTATTTTTCAAACTGCGCGCAATTGACATTATGGAAATATTTTTTATTTATTAAAAGCAGCCATCAAGAGGGAATCGTCGCCGTGACGCAACTCAAACGGCCGCGCGGCCGCCCCAAGTCGCAATTCAACGACAGCAGCGCCGGAACCATGCAGGCGCTCGACCGCGCCCTCGGCGTGCTGACCGCCGTCGCCCGTCAGGAAGGGATCAATCTCAGCGATCTGTCGCTCAGCCTTGGGATTCCCACCGCCACCACGCACCGCATCCTGACCACCCTCCAGAACCGCGATTTTGTCCGCTTTGACGAGGAGCGTCAGGACTGGACGATCGGGATCGAGGCCTATCGCACCGGTGTGGCCTATCTCAAACGCACCAATCTGGCCGATGCCGGCCGCCCGGTCATGCGACGGCTGATGGAACGGACGGGAGAGACCGCCAATCTCGCGGTGCCGGACGGGGCAGAGGTGGTCTTTATCGGTCAGGTTGAGACCGGCAATCCGATCCGCGCCTTCTTTCCACCCGGTTCGCGCACGCCGATGCATGCTTCCGGCACTGGCAAGGCGATCCTCGCGGCCCTGCCCGAGGACCGGCTGATCGCCTTGCTCAAGGGGGCGGGCCTCAAGGGCTTTACCGATCACACCCACGTCACGCCCCGCGCGCTCTTTGACGATCTCGCCGACACCCGCGCGCGCGGCTGGTCGTTTGACCGCAACGAGCGGTATGACGGCATGTCCTGCATCGGCGCAGCGATCTTCAACGACCGCGGAGAGCCCTGCGCCGGCGTGTCGATCTCCGGTCCCAGCAGCCGGTTCCCGGATGCGCAGATCGCGGATTTAGGCTCTGCCGTGGCGCAGGCCGCCGCTCAGATCACCCATCTGATCGCCGGGCAGCACGGCACCCTTGGCGGCGGGCACGTTATCTCTGAAACAGCCGTGCCGCATTGAACAGTTCGTCCAGCCGCTCGTAACGGTCGCGCGGCGCGGGCCAGCGTTCTTCCTGCACCGCCGCGATCAGCGCCTCGAGCAGCATCAGCGTCGAGACATTGGAATCCCAGGCCGAGGGGATCTCGACCCAGCAGTTGAAACTATGCGTCGCCAGATCGGCAATCGGGCTCATCCATTGATCCGTGATGAGAACCACCCGCACGCCGCGCGCCGTGGCGATCTCGGCCAGACCCATGAGACTGGTCTCGTAACGGCGAATGTCGAACATCAAAAGAGTGTCCCCCTCCACCATGTCGAGCAGGTAATGCGGCCAAGTGGCCGAGGACGCGCTCATATGCGTGACCCGTTCGCGCACCGCTTGGAAATGAGTAAAGGCGTAATCCGCCAGCGCCCGCGTGATGCGTCCGCCGACCAGATAGAGCCGCCCCTCGGTATCGGCCAAAAGGCGCGCGGCCGCGTCAAACCGCGCACTGTCGATATTGGCGAAGGTCTGTTCGATATTCTGCGTCACCGCCTTGGCAAATCGGTTGAGCGAATGGGTGGCCGGCGCCTCTGACGCCCAATTGGCGCGGCGTTGTGTGGGGCCGGAGACCTTGGCCTCCAGCTCGCGGAGCAGCGCCTGATGAAACTGCGGATAGCCCTTGAAACCCAGTTTCTGCACCATCCGCGCCACGGTGGGCGTCGAGACGCCCGCATTCGCCGCCACGATCGTGATCGAGGCCAGCCCCGCCGCCGGATAGCTGTCGAGGAGCGCCTGCGCGAACTTGCGCTCGGCTTGGGTGAGGCTGCTGTATCGCGAGCGGATCACCTCGCGCACGGTGGTCGGGGGTTTGCTCACATCGTGGATCCTGGTGCAGCGGCTGTCTTTCTGGGCGGGCGTGCGGCACTCTCCCGACCGATCCGGGAATGTGACTGAAATTATATTGACACAATTTTTGTCATGTGAAAAGATTTTTCCAAACGCCGAAAGGGGGGCGCATGCCACATCATCAGGACACAGATGAGCCTGACGTTGTCGAGGTGATCGGCGCACCGGTCGAAGGGTCGGCGCTGATCTTGTGCGAACATGCGTCCCATCACATCCCCGCGCGCTATCATGGCCTTGGGCTGAGCGCCTCTGCCCGCCAGAGCCATGCCGCCTGGGATCCCGGCGCGCGGGCTGTCGCGTTGCATCTGGCGCGCGCCCTGCACGCGCCGCTGGTGGCGGCAAGGCTCTCGCGCCTCGTCTATGACTGCAACCGCCCACCAGACGCGGCAAGCGCCATGCCCGAGCGCACCGAGGTGATCGAGGTGCCTGGCAATCATGGCCTGAGCGCTGCGGAACGCGCCGCGCGGGCGGCGGCGGTCTATGCGCCCTTCTGCGCCGCCGTCGGCCAGGTGATCGCGGCCCGCAAGGCGGCCGGTCGGGCCACCGCGCTGATCACGATCCACAGTTTCACCCCGGTCTGGTTCGGCACGGCCCGGAGCTGCGAGATCGGCATCCTGCATGACAGCGACACACGGCTCGCGGATGCGATGCTGGCCGAAGCCCACCGGCTCCCGCATCGCGTGATCCGCCGCAATGATCCCTACGGTCCCGAGGACGGAGTGACCCATTCCCTCAAGATTCACGGCCTCGCGCAGGGCCTGCCCAATGTGATGATCGAGATCCGCAACGATCTTTTGCACGGCGCCTCAGCAGAGGCGCACCTGGCCGAGGAGGTGCTGACGCTGCTGCGTCCGGCACTCGACGCCCTCGAACAGACGACCGGCGGCGGCACCCATGCCTAAGCCCATCCTTGCCTATATCCGCGCCATCGACGCGATGAACCGTTTCATCGGGCGGGTGACGATGTATCTTATCTTCGTGCTCATCGGCGTGCTCTTGTGGTCGTCGATCTCCAAGACCCTGTTCACCCCCGCGCTCTGGACGCTGGAGACCGCGCAATTCGTGATGGTCGCCTATTACGTGCTCGGCGGTCCCTATTCCATCCAGCTGGGCAGCAATGTGCGGATGGACCTCTTTTACGGCGGCTGGACGGATCGCACCAAGGCCTGGGTCGATGCCTTCAGCGTGCTGTTCCTGATGTTTTATCTTGGCGTCCTGCTTTATGGCGCGGTGGGTTCCACCGCCTATTCTCTGGGCTATTTCGGGACAGAGCCGTTCCACTGGTTCGGACAGATCATCAGGACGCTGATCACCGAGGGTCCGACGGCAGCAGGAGAAATGCTCGGCTTCATGGAGCGCTCCTCGACCGCGTGGCGCCCCCTGATCTGGCCGGTCAAGACGATTCTCTGTCTGGGCGTGTTCCTGATGCTGTTGCAGACGCTGGCGGAGCTTCTCCGCGATATCGGCCGGATCAAGGGAGAGGCGCTCTGATGTCCTATGACATGATCGCCCTGCTGATGTTCTCCACCATGATGCTCATGCTCATGACCGGCCAGCGAGTCTTTGGCGCCATCGGATTTGTCGGCGCGGCGGCGGCTTTGCTGTTGTGGGGCGTGGGCGGGGTGGACGTGCCCTTTGCCAGTGCGATGAAACTGATGAAATGGTATCCGCTGCTGACGCTGCCGATGTTCATCTTCATGGGCTACGTTCTGTCGGAATCGAAGATCGCCGATGACCTCTACAAGATGTTCCATGTCTGGATGGGGCCGGTGCAGGGCGGCCTCGCGATCGGCACCATCGGCCTCATGGTGCTGATCTCGGCGATGAACGGCCTCAGCGTGGCCGGCATGGCGATCGGGGCCACCATCGCGCTGCCGGAACTGCTGCGGCGCGGCTATGACAAGATCATGGTGACGGGCGTCATTCAGGCCGGATCGTCCCTCGGCATCCTCGTGCCGCCCTCGGTGGTGCTGGTGCTCTATGCGATGATCGCGCGGCAACCCGTCGGGCAGTTATGGCTGGCGGGCGTGCTGCCGGGGCTGATGATGGCCACAATGTTCGTGATCTACATCTATGTCCGCTGCCGGATTCAGCCGGAACTTGGTCCGGTGTTGCCGGAGGACGAGCGCAACGTTCCGATCATCGAAAAGCTGCGCCTGCTGCGGGCGGGATTGCTGCCGCTGGTGATCTTCGCCACGATGATGATCCCTTTCGTCAAGGGTTGGACCAGCCTCGTCGAAAGTTCGGCCATCGGTGCCATGGCCGCCTTTGCCGCAGCGGTGCTCAAGGGGCGGATGACCAAACTGGTGTTCGAGACAAGTGTGCGGAACACGCTGGCGATTTCGTGCATGTTCATGTGGATCATTCTGGCCGCCCTTGGCTTTGGTGCGGTGTTCGACGGGCTGGGTGCGGTCAAGGCGATCGAGTCTCTCTTTACCGATCAGTTGCATCTGGGGCCCTGGACCATCCTGATCCTGATGCAGCTCTCCTTCATCGTGATGGGCACCTTTCTCGATGATACCGCGATGCTGGTCATCGTGGCGCCGCTCTATGTGCCGCTGGTGGGCGCCCTGGGATTCGATCTGATCTGGTATGGCGTGCTCTATACGATCACCACGCAAATTGCCTATATGACGCCGCCCTTTGGGTATAACCTGTTTCTCATGCGGGCCATGGCCCCGCCCGAGATCGGCCTGCGCGACATCTACCGCTCGATCGTGCCGTTCGTGGGCGTGATGGCATTGGCCCTCGCATTGGTCATGATTTTCCCGGAGATCGCGCTCTGGCTGCCGAACTACGTTTATGGAAAATAACGGATAACCCCAAAAAGAGCCCCGTCCAGGGGCCGGATATCGCAAACAAGGAGAGAACACGATGACCACAAGACGCAAGTTTCTGACCGCTGCCGGGGCGGGCGCGCTCGCCGCACCCTTGGCCACCCCGGCGCTGGCGCAATCCACGATCAAATGGCGGATGCAGACCTATGCCGGGCCAGCTCTGGCCGAGCATGTGATCAAGCCCGCCGTGGACATGTTCAACAAGATCGCCGGCGACCGGATGCAGATCGAACTGTTCTTCGCCGATCAGCTGGTGCCCACCGGCGAATTGTTCCGCGCCATGCAGCGCGGCACGATCGACGCCGTGCAGTCCGACGATGACAGCATGGCAAGCCCCACCGAGGTGACGGTGTTCGGCGGCTATTTCCCCTTCGCCAGCCGCTACAGCCTCGATGTGCCGGTGCTCTTCAACCAGTATGGCCTGAATGAGATCTGGGACGAGGAATATTCCAAGGTCGGCGTGAAACACATCAGCGCGGGCTCTTGGGATCCCTGCCATTTCGCCACCAAGGAGCCGATCAACAGCCTCAAGGATCTGGAAGGCAAACGGGTCTTTACCTTCCCCACCGCCGGCCGGTTCCTGACCCAGTTCGGCGTGGTGCCGGTTACGCTGCCCTGGGAAGACATCGAGGTTGCGGTCCAGACCGGAGAGCTTGATGGCATCGCCTGGTCGGGCATCACCGAGGATTACACGGTGGGCTGGGCGGACGTGACCAACTACTTCCTGACCAACAACATCTCGGGCGCCTGGATCGGGCATTTCTTCGCCAACATGGACCGCTGGAACGAAGTGCCCGAAGACCTTCAGACCCTCGTCCGGGTCTGCTGCGATCAGTCGCATTACTACCGCCAGCATTGGTATTGGGGTGGCGAGGCAAGCTTGCGCGTCGACGGCACCAAGATGCAGCTGACAACGATCCCCGATGCCGAATGGCAGACGGTCGAGGATGCCGCTCTGAAATTCTGGGACGAGATCGCGGCCGAAAGCCCGACCAAGGCCAAGGTCGTCGAGATCTTCAAGAAATACAATGCCGACATGGCCAAGGCCGGACGGCCTTATCGTTACAGTTAACCCAATCGGCCCCGGCGCGCGGCAGACCTGCGCGCCGGGACGTTGCCTCCGACAGGAATTGAGACATGCCAGCCACTCTGACTTTTGACGCCCTCAAGGCCGCCGTCGCCGCCGGCACGGTGGATACCGTTCTGGTCTGCCTTGTCGACATGCAGGGGCGTCTGATGGGCAAACGCTTTCAGGCAAGCCATTTCATCGCAAGCGCCTGGGAAGAAACCCATTGCTGCAACTACCTCTTGGCCACCGATCTCGAAATGAGCACCCCCGAGGGGTTCGCCGCGACAAGCTGGTCACGCGGCTATGGCGATTATGTGATGGCGCCGGATCTCTCGACCCTGCGCCCGATGCCCTGGCTCGACGGCACGGTGATGGTGCTCTGCGACGTGCGCGACCACGGCAGCCACGCGCCAGTGCCGCATGACCCCCGCACCATGCTCAAATCGCAACTGGCGCGGCTCGATGCGATGGGATTTGACGCGATGATGGCGACGGAACTGGAGTTTTTCCTGTTCGAAAAGAGCTATGACGAGATCCGCAAATCGGGCTATCGCGACCTGACGCCGATCTCGGGCTATAACGAGGATTACAACATCTTCCAGACCACCAAGGAAGAGCATGTGATGCGTCCGATCCGCAATCACCTTCATGCGGCGGGCATTCCGGTGGAAAACACCAAGGGCGAGGCCGAGGTCGGGCAGGAAGAGCTCAACATCCGCTACGCCCCCGCGCTCGATACCGCCGATTACCACACCATCGCCAAGCACGCGATCAAGGAGATCGCGTGGCAACAGGGGCACGCGGCAAGCTTTCTGCCAAAATGGCACCACAAACGGGTGGGCTCCTCGAGCCATGTGCATCAATCGCTCTGGCGCGATGGCAAACCGGCATTCTTCGATCCCGAGGACGGTCTCGGGATGAACACGCTGATGCGGCATTACATGGCGGGCCTGCTGAAATACGCCCCCGATTACACCTATTTCCTGGCCCCCTATATCAACAGCTACAAGCGATTCCAGCGCGGCACCTTCGCCCCCACTCGCACGATCTGGTCGGTCGACAACCGCACCGCCGGGTTCCGGCTCTGCGGCGCGGGCTCCAAGGCGGTGCGCGTCGAATGCCGCATCGGCGGCTCCGACCTCAACCCCTATCTCGCCATGGCCGCGATGCTGGCCGCCGGGATCAAGGGCATAAAGGACAAGCTCGAGCTGGCCCCGCCCGCGACGGGCGATGCCTATGCAGGCGACAGCGGCCGCATCCCGCAGACGCTGCGCGATGCCTACCTGGTGTTCAAGGGCTCGGGCTTTCTGCGCGAGGCGTTCGGTGACGGCGTGATCGACCATTACGCCCGCGCCGCCGAGATCGAGATCGAGGATTTCGACCGCGTGGTCACAGATTACGAGATCGCGCGCGGATTCGAGCGGGTCTGAGGGCCGCGCGGTCGGATTTGAGTATTTCCGGAACGATGAAAGGACGGGCACCGTGCCCGTGATCAAGGATGTGGTCATGCAGACGTTGAAATGTATCTCTCCGATCGATGGGTCGGTCTATGCCGAACGCGCGGTTCTGTCGCTGGCAGAAGCGCAAGCGGTCGCCGCGCGCGCGCGCGCGGCACAGGCGGCATGGGCCGCGCGCCCCCTGGCCGAACGCATCGCCCTGGTGATGGCCGGTGTCGCCGCTGTCGGCGCGATGAATGACGAGATCGTGCCGGAACTGGCACATATGATGGGCCGCCCGGTGCGCTATGGTGGCGAGTTCCGAGGCTTTGACGAACGCGCCAGCCATATGGCGGAAATTGCCGAAGGCGCGCTTGCCGATATCGCGGTGGGCGAGGACGCAACCTTCAAACGCTACATAAAGCGCATTCCGCAAGGCGTGATCCTTGTCGTGGCCCCCTGGAATTACCCCTATATGACGGCGATCAACACGGTGGCCCCGGCGCTCATCGCGGGCAACACGGTGCTGCTGAAACATTCCACCCAGACGCTTCTGGTGGGCGAACGCATGGCGCGGGCGTTTCAGGCCGCTGGCGTGCCGCAGGACGTGTTCCAGAACGTCTTTCTCGATCATGACACGACATCGGCGCTGATCGCCGGGGGGGCGTTCAATTTCATCAATTTCACCGGCTCGGTGGGGGCCGGGCGTGCCATCGAACGCGCGGCCGCGGGCACCTTTACCGGGCTTGGACTGGAACTGGGCGGCAAGGATCCGGGCTATGTCATGGAGGATGCCGATCTCGATGCGGCGGTCGCAACGCTGATCGACGGGGCGATGTTCAATTCCGGCCAGTGCTGCTGCGGGATCGAGCGGATCTATGTCCATCAGAGCCTGTTCGATGCCTTTGTCGCGAAATCCGTGGCGCTGGTGCAGGGCTACAAACTCGGCAACCCGTTCGATCCCGAAACCACGCTTGGTCCGATGGCCAATATCCGCTTCGCCGCAGAAGTGCGCGCCCAGGTGGCCGAGGCGCTCGCGATGGGCGCGACCGCCCATATCCCGACCTTTCCCGAGGATGACGGCGCGGCCTATCTCAGCCCGCAGATCCTCACCAATGTCAGCCACAAGATGCGCGTCATGCGCGACGAAAGCTTTGGCCCCGTCGTGGGCATCATGCCGGTCGCCTCCGATGACGAGGCGATTGCCCTGATGAACGACAGCGAATTCGGCCTGACCGCCAGCCTCTGGACCCCCGATGTCGCCCGCGCGCAGGCGGTGGGCGACCGCATCGAGACGGGCACGGTCTTTCTCAACCGTGCCGATTACCTCGATCCCGGCCTGTGCTGGACCGGTTGCAAGAACACCGGGCGCGGCGGCGGCCTGTCGGTGATCGGCTATCACAACCTCACCCGCCCCAAATCCTACCATCTCAAGAAGGTGACGAAATGACCCTGACCGCCAACTGGTCCTATCCGACCGCAATCAAATTCGGCACCGGCCGGATTTCCGAACTGCCCGCCGCCTGCGCACAGGCCGGGATCAGACACCCGCTGCTCGTCACCGACAAGGGCCTTGCCAGCCTGCCGGTGACGGCGCGGGCGCTCGATATTCTCGACGCCGCAAGCCTTGGCCGCGCGATGTTCTCCGAGGTCGATCCCAACCCCAACGAGAAGAACCTTGCCGCCGGGGTCGCCGCCTACCGCGCGGGCGGGCATGACGGGGTGATCGCCTTTGGCGGCGGCTCCGGGCTCGATCTGGGCAAGATGGTGGCCTTCATGGCCGGCCAGACCCGCCCGCTGTGGGATTTCGAGGATATCGGCGATTGGTGGACCCGCGCCGATGCCTCTGTGATCGCCCCGATCATCGCGGTGCCCACCACCGCCGGGACCGGATCGGAGGTCGGGCGGGCCTCGGTGATCACCAATTCCGAAACCCATGCGAAAAAGATCATCTTTCATCCCAAGGTGCTGCCCACGGTCGTGATCTGCGATCCCGAACTGACCGTCGGGATGCCGAAATTCATCACCGCCGGCACCGGGCTTGACGCCTTCGCCCATTGCGTCGAGGCGTTCTCATCGCCCCATTACCACCCGATGTCCCAGGGCATCGCGCTCGAGGGGATGCGGCTGGTGATCGACTATCTGCCGCGCGCCTATGCCGATGGCACCGACATCGAGGCGCGCGCCCAGATGATGAGTGCCGCCGCGATGGGGGCCACCGCCTTTCAGAAGGGTCTGGGCGCGATCCATGCCATGAGCCACCCGGTCGGCGCCTATTTCAACAGCCATCACGGCACCACCAATGCGGTCTGCATGCCCGCTGTTCTGGCGTTCAACGCCGCAGCCATCCGCGACCGCTTCGACCGGGCGGCGGGCTATCTCGGGATCAAGGGCGGCTTTGACGGCTTTTGCACCTTCGTGCAGGCATTCAACGACAGCATGAGCATTCCGCGCGGGCTGAGCGCTCTGGGTGTCACCGCAGAGGCCATTCCCGATCTGGTGCGCGATGCGCTCATCGACCCAAGCTGCGGCGGCAATCCGGTGACTCTGACCGAGGCAAACCTGACCGCGCTCTTCGAGGCGGCGCTCTGACGGCTGGCTTTCTTCTGGCCTGAAATATCCCAGGGGGTTTGGGGGACAGCGTCCCCCATCCTCACCTCTCGGGAAGCGCGTCGCGACGGATCATGGTGCGCAGGGCAAAACTTGATCGCATGGCGCGGATCCCCGGCGTCTGCATCAACCCGTCTTCGAGAAACCTGTCGAACGCCGCGAGATCGGCGGCGACCACCCGGATCAGGACATCGCGGGTGCCGGTCATGAGGTAACATTCCATCACCTCGTCAAACCGTTTCAACCGCGTCTCGAGGGCGGTGATCGCCTCACGGGTGTGATGTTCGAGCTCGACAAAGACAAAGGCATTGAGCGGCAGGCCGAGTTTCTCCTGATCCACCCGCGCGGCATAGCCAGTGATCACGCCGGTGGATTCAAGCCGCGCGATCCGCCGTGCGAGCGGCGTGGGCGAGAGCCCCACCGTCGCCGAGAGATCGGCCAGCCGCTGGCGTCCGTCACGTTGCAGGGCGGCGATGATCTGGCGGTCGATTCTGTCCATTTTCCCCAATTTACCCCCGTTTTCTGGAGACTTCACCCAATCTTCACGCTCCGATCACCGATGTTTGCCGTTTTTTCGCGTCTGCCCGCCTCTATCTTGCAGGCGAGGAGGAGTCCAACATGCTCACACGACTTGCCTGCCCCACCCATGAGGAACTCTACCGCGTCGAGGACCGCGAGAGTGGTTTGCGCGGCTTTATCGCGCTGCACTCCACCCGCCTCGGGCCCGCGGCCGGAGGGCTCAGGATGCGCCCCTATGATGGCGACGACGCCGCGATCGCGGATGTGCTCAATCTCTCGCGGGGAATGAGCTACAAGAACGCCGCCGCAGGTCTGCCTCTGGGTGGCGGCAAGGCGGTGATCCTCGGTGATGCCGCGCGCGACAAGACGCCTGCGCTCTTGCGCGCCATGGGCCGTGCGATCGCGCTGCTTCAGGGCCGCTACTGGACCGCCGAGGATATGGGGATGAGCCCTGCGGACATGACCGAAATCGCCCGCGAGACCCGCTTTGTCGCCGGTCTGGACAGTGGCGCACATGCCAGCGGCGATCCCTCGCCGGTGACGGCGCGCGGGGTGTTCAACGCGATGCGCGCAGGGGCGGAGCAAGTCTTTGGCACGAGCAATCTCAGCGGCCGTCACGTCGCGGTTCAGGGGCTGGGCCATGTCGGCTGGCATCTCTGCCTCCTGCTGCACGGGGCCGGCGCGCGGCTCAGCGTTGCGGATATGGACCCGGTGCGCGTCGCCGGCACGGTCAAGGAGTTCGGCGCCAGCGTCATTGATCCCCGCGCGATCCATGCCACCGAGGCGGAGATCTTCGCGCCTTGCGCCATCGGCGCCGTGCTCAACGCCCATACGATCCCCGAGATCCGCGCCCGGATGATCTGCGGCGCGGCCAACAATCAGCTTGCCACGCCAGAGGACGCGGAACGTCTCGCCGCGCGCGGCATCCTCTATCTGCCCGATTATGTGGCCAATGGCGGCGGCATCATCAACGTCGCGGCGGAGATCCTGCAAATCGCGGATCGTGCCCCATGGGTCGAGGAGCGCTTGTCCGCGATGCGCGACCACATGACGGATCTGCTGGCCCGCGCGGCAGGCGAAAGCATCAGTCCGGCGCATGTCGCCGACCGGATGGTCGAGGCGCAACTGTTGAAGGTGGCGATCTGACGGCGCAGTCCGCGCGAGGGTGAATTGAGCCCCAGCGCCGGGCCTGCTAGTCTGACCTGACACAGCCAAAGGAGACCCCGCGATGCGCCTGTCCCTCTCTCTTGCTTTTGCCCTCATCCTCGGCCCTTTCGGCATGGCCGAGGCGCAAACCCTGCTCAGCGAGCGGGTAACGCTGGCGCATGGCAGCTTCACCTCGGGCGGCGGGCTGACCATCGCCGCTGAACTGCGCCCGACGACGACGGGCGGCACCGCGCTCTGCGGGGTCTGGGCCGAAAGTGCGAGCCAGTCGAGCTATACCGTGGGCGAGGCGCGGCGGATCGTGAAACTTGCCAGCGTGTCGGTCGATGGGCGGCGCGTCACGCAGGATCTGGGGTTCCTGCCCGAGGTCGCGCCGCAACTCGACTATGCCGGTCAACCCGCGCGCTGCCGGGCGCTCGATCTGCCCTGGCGAGAGGGCCGCGTGCCAGAGATCTTCATGCCGCGCCAACAGATCAGCAGCACAAAGGGCGGCGGCAGCGATCCCACGATCTCGTTTCGCCAGACCGGGACCGGCGCCATGGAACCTGCGCTCGATGTCGTTCCCCTTCTTGTCCGCAACATCGGCCTCGTGTCCCTGTCGCGCGCCGCGCGGGTCAGCGAAGGGCGCTATTCCTCGGGCGGCGGCCTGCGCGTCGCGGCAGAGGTCGTCCAGATCAACGGCCGCGCGCATCTCTGCGGCGTGTGGTCCGATCTTCCCCCTCAGGTAGAGATGACCGAACCGCTTGGGCGCGAGATCCTGCGCCGCAGCCGCGCCGAACGCGATGGACAGGTCCTTTTCACGGATCTGAGCGGCCTGCGCCGGGTGCGGGCGCGCACCGACTACACCGGTGCACAGGCAAATTGCCTCGACAGCGGGCGCCTCTGGACCCCGGCCGACGCCCGGGCGACGCTGACGCTGCGCCTGCCCACCGAGACCGTCTATCGCAACACGGCCCCCACGGGGCGGCAGGTGATCCGGTTCTTCGGATCATGACGCGATCGCAGCCTTCGGCCCGCGCCGTGGACAACCACATTCCGCTCAGCCCGATGGCCTATCCCAAGCGTCGCCCCGGCGGGTCAAACGGCAGGACTTCCACCGCCGACTGCTTGACCGGGGCGGGATAGAGTTTCATCAGGTCGAGCACCTCTTGCGGCAGACCGACAGTGATGGGCAGGCCCAGATCGGTCGCCTCGGCAGGCGTCAAGGCGTAATCATGCGTCCACTGGCCCGAGGTCAGCGCCTCGGCCAGAGCCTCGGCCTTCGCGCGGTCCATGCGCGGCGTCATGATCTCGATGGCTCCGCGTTTGACCTGCCGTGTGGCCTTGTCGCTCACATCCGCCAGCACCAGCGCCAGATCCGAGACATGCTCAACCGGCTTGGCATCGCGCGCAGCGAGGATCGAGGCCGCCGAAATCCCCATGATCTGTGGATCAATCGGTCCCAGCATGGAAAATTCGCCCATCACGATCTCGTCGGCCGCCAGCGCGATGAGCGTGCCCCCCGACATCGCGTAGATCGGCACAAAGACCGTCACCTTGGCCGGGTGCGCCTCGACCGCGCGCGCGATCTGCATCGCGGCAAGCACCAGACCGCCGGGCGTGTGCAACACGAGGTCGATCGGCGTCGAGTCCGGCGTGGACTTGATCGCCGAGATGATCGACTGCGCATCTTCGAGCCCGATCATGTTGGACATGGCAAAGCCGAACAGACTGCGCTTTTCCTGTCGGTGGATCATGGTAATGACCCGGCTCTTGCGCCGACGCTCGATCGCCCGGATCGCCTGGGCCCGCCGCAAGGCAAAAACCCGACCCGTCAGCAGCGGTTGCAGGACCATCACCAGAAAAAACAGGAAAACCAGATTGGAGAAATTGAAATCCATGGCGCGAGCGCTCTTTCCTGTCAGGCTGGTCTTGATCCACCATGCACTGACTGTTGCAGCACGGGGCACGGTTGTGAATTGAAAAATCCGCCCAGTTGCGGCATGGGTCTGCAAAACACGGCCAACACCGCACAAAATCACAGCACGAGGCACGAGCAATGAAAAGTATGCTGACCATGGCTTTGATACTGGCGCTTGCAGGATGTGGTGGATCGGAGCGCGCCACCGGGACCGCACGCGCCACGTCCGGCGTGATGCCGATGGCTTCAGGACCGATAAACACCGCCTGCCTGCAATCGGATCGCAAGGCACGCTCGCGCAGTTTGTGTGGTTGCATTCAGGCTGTGGCCAATGACACCCTGAGCGGCCCCGAGCAGCGCCGCGCGGTTCAATTCTACCGGGACCCGCAGAAAGCGCAGGGTGTCCGCCAGTCCGACCGCACGGGCGATCAACGATTCTGGAAGGTTTACGCCGCCTACGCGGCACGGGCCGAACAGGTCTGCACATGATCAGGCCTTGAGGCGATAGCCCGTCGCCAGCATCCGCCAGGCCAGCAACAAGATCGCGAGCGTCGAGATCAGGCTGACCGCCAGCCCCAGCAGCGGGGCGCTGTCCGAGACACCGATGAACCCATAACGCGCCCCGTCGATCAGATAGAAGATCGGGTTGAAATGGGTGATCCGGTTCAGCAGCGGCGGCAGCGCCTCGACCGAGTAGAACGTGCCGGACAGAAACGCCATCGGAGTGACGATGAAATTGGTGATCGCCGCCATCTGATCGAACTTGTTGGAATAGATCCCCGCCACGATCCCCAGACCGCCCAGCAAGGCCGACCCCAGCAGGACAAAGCTCAGCGCCCAGAGTGGGTGGCTGACCCCGAGCCCCAGCCCCAGATAGAGGCAGAGCGAAATCGCCAGCGCCACAAGAACCCCGCGCCCGATCGCCCCCGCGAGATAGCCCAGCAGCAACTCTCCGGCACTGAGCGGTGGCATCAGCGTATCGACGATATTGCCCTGCACCTTGGCAATGATGATCGAGGAGGAGGTATTGGCAAAGGCATTCTGGATCACCGTCATCATCAGGATGCCCGGCGCGATGAACTGGGTGAACGCAACCCCCATGACCTCGCCCCTTTGCCGACCGATGGCAATCGAAAAGATCAGCAGGAACAGCCCCGCCGTGACCAGCGGCGCCAGCAGGGTCTGCGTCCAGACCCCGAGAAAGCGGCGAGTCTCGCGCGCGGCCAGGGTCCACAGACCAAGGCCGTTCACGCGGCCAAAGCGGCGGGTGCCCATGGCCTGCACCAGACCTGTCCCGGACTGCTCTTTCGATCCTGTCATCGTCACCCTCCGTTTTGTCCGCAGAACGCGCAGGCAGGGCCGCTTTCGGATGCCGCGCCGTCGATTCGACGCCTTGTAACTCGGGCATCAGTGACTAGAATAGGGGCTTGATCAGATTTGCAAGGCGGCGGACCACGGGTCTGGACCGCCTGTTGGCCCAGAGGAAAGCCCCGATGTCCTGGAATGATGACCGCGTAGAGCTGCTGAAGAAGATGTGGGGCGAAGGACAATCCGCCAGTCAGATCGCCAAGGAACTGGGCGGTGTCACACGCAACGCCGTGATTGGCAAGGTGCATCGCCTCGGCCTGTCCAACCGCAACGGATCGGGAACCCCCGCCGCCGGCCCGACCAGCGCCGAGAGCAAACCCGATCCCAAGGAGGACGCAAAACAGGCCAAGACCGCAACGCGCCCGCCGTCCAAGCCTGCCGCCAAGCCCGAACCGGCCAACGATCCCGCCCCCGCCACGGCCACGGTCAGCCGGATCAAGGCGATCATCCCGGCCGGCCAGCCACTGCCGCCGCAGCCCTCTGCCAACGAGATCGACCCCGAGGCGCTTGCCAAGGTCAGCGAAATCGAGAAGAAGGCCCGCAAGCTGACGCTCATGGAACTGACAGAGCGCACCTGCAAATGGCCCGTGGGCGATCCGGCCACCCCGAATTTCTGGTTCTGTGGCCTGCCGGTGCAATCCGGCAAACCCTATTGCGAGGCCCATGTCGGCGTCGCCTTCCAGCCGATGTCGAGCCGCCGCGACCGCAAACGCTGAACCCGCCCGCCGCCGGACAAGAACCGCAACGGCTTAGATCTTTCTTCACGCTTTCATCCCTATGATCCGGCACGCGATCGGATCAGGGGATGACATGCCGGACTCCACGTCTTTGAAAGCGCGACACAGTCTGGCGGGCACAGGCGCGGCCGCGCATCTCACACGGGCGCAAAAGGCCGCGATCATCGTCCGTTTTCTGCTCAACGAGGGCGCGGAGGTGCCGCTCACCGATCTGCCCGAGGGATTGCAGGCGCACCTGACCACGCAGATGGGTGCGATGCGCTATGTGAACCGCGCCACTCTGGCCGAGGTGGTTGCAGAATTCGCCCAGGAGCTTGAGGGGATGGGCCTGACCTTCCCGCGCGGGGTGGCGGGCGCGCTGTCGGCGCTCGATGGTCGGATCAGCCCGCACACCGCTGCCCGCCTGCGCAAGGAGGCCGGCGTGCGCGAGGTCGGCGATCCCTGGGATCAGGTGCGCAAGGCTGCGGTCGGAACCCTCCTCGAGATGATGACGCACGAAAGCACGGAGGTTGCCGCAGTGATCCTCTCCAAGCTCGATATCGGCCGCGCGGCCGAGCTTCTGGGCAATTTGCCGGGCGATCTGGCGCGGCGCATCACCTATGCCGTCTCGCAGACCGGATCGGTCAGCCCGGAGGCGGTGGATCGCATCGGCCTGTCGCTTGCGGCCCAACTGCTTGATGTCCCCGAGGTTGCCTTTGCACAAGGCGCGGTCGAACGTGTCGGCGCGATCCTCAACTCCTCACCCGCCGCGATACGCGATAACGTCCTGACCGGGCTCGACGAAACCGATCAGGATTTTGCCGCCCTCGTGCGTCGCGCGATCTTTACCTTCGCGCATATCCCGGAGCGGGTCAAACCCACCGACATCCCGCGTGTTGCGCGCGAGGTGGACCAGCCGCTTCTGGTAACGGCTCTGGCGGGCGCGACCGCTGACGATCTGGCCCCGGTGGCGGCGTTCATTCTCGACAACATGGGCAAACGCATGGCCGAGGCCCTGCGGGACGAGATGACAGAGCGTGGCCGGGTGCGCCTGCGCGACGCCGAAGAGGCGATGACCGCCGTCGTCAACGCGGTGCGCAAGCTCGAAGCCGCAGGCGAGATCACCCTGATCACCCCCGCGGCAGAGGACGAAGACGCTTGAGACTGGACAGCACAGATCGCCTCGCCTAGGCTCCCCGACATGACCGATTGGGACGGACGCCGCTGGCATGACATGGGCGGACAGGCTGCGGGGCCTGTGCCGATGGAAAGCCATGACTTCGCGCTTTGGGAAAAGCGGGTCGATGCGCTGATGGTGCTCTGCGGGCAAAAGGGCCTCTTTACGGTCGATGGCCTGCGCCGCGCGCTCGAGGACATGGGCGAGGAGGCCTTCGAGACATACAGCTATTACGAACGCTGGATTGCCGCCGTGAACCAGAACCTGATCGAGGCGGGCGTCTACGCGACAGAAGAGCTTGCCGCGCGGATGGCAGAGATTGCGGCACGTGGCCCGACCTATGGCGAGGCACAGGATGGCTGAGCGCGTCCGCGTCAAGGCCCTCACACCCCCCGGCCATGTCCGCGCGCCATGGTATCTCCGCGGCAGGGAGGGGGTGGTCGAACGGTCCCTCGGGAACTTCCACAATCCCGAACAACTGGCCTATGGCCTGCCCGCCGAAACAAAGCCGCTCTACCGGGTGCGTTTCACGATGGCCGAACTTTGGGGCCCTGCGGCCGAAAACCCCACCGACACGCTCGATGCCGAACTCTATGGCCATTGGCTCGAAAAGGCCCGGACCCATGCCGCATGACCACCCCGACCATGATCACGACCACCATGACCATGACCATGACCACGACCATGGGCCTTTCCACCACGAAGGCATGAGCCCCTCGGGCCATCCCTACCGCCACGATAATGACAGCCCCCTGACCTACTGGCAACGGATGGAAATCGCGGTGCGCGAATTGCTGATCGACAAGGGCCGGATCACCGCCGCCGAGATCGCAAACCAGATCGAGGCGATGGATGCCCGCAGCCCGACCAATGGCGCGGCGGTCGTGGCCCGCGCCTGGACCGACCCGGCGTTCAAGGCGCGGCTTCTCCACGACGCCTCCGCCGCCAGTCGCGAAATGGGCTTTGACATCGGACCGCTCAATCTCATCGCGGTCGAGAATACCGCCGACACCCATAATCTGATCGTCTGCACGCTCTGCTCGTGCTACCCGCGCAACCTGCTGGGCCTGCCGCCCGACTGGTACAAGACGCGCGCCTATCGCACCCGCGCGGTGCGCGAACCCCGCGCGGTGCTGCGCGAGTTCGGGCTCGACCTGCCCGCCAACACCACCGTGCGCGTCCATGACAGCACCGCCGACATGCGCTATCTTGTCCTCCCCGCGCGCCCCGCGGGAACAGACACCCTGACCGAGCGCGAACTGGCGGCGCTTGTGACCCGCGACAGCATGATCGGCACCGGCCTGCCGCTTCGGCCCTGAGAACCCTCCGATCCCGAGCGGGTGCCGTTTTTGCAACGCAGGGCTCAGCGTCCCGATGACCGGATCGCTGCCCTTTCATCGTTCCCCGAAATACTCCCGCCGGAGGCGTCCTGTCTGCGCCGTCCTCAGATCCATTTCGCCAGCGGCGGCAGGCTCATCAGAACCGCATCGGCATCATGCCCGGTGGCAAGGCCGAACTTGGTGCCGCGGTCATAGACAAGGTTGTATTCGGCATAAAGCCCGCGATGGACAAGCTGCGCCTCCTTGTCGGCCTCCGACCAGTCCTGGCCCCGGCGTCTTTCGATCAGCGGCACATAGGCGGGCAGGAAGGCGCGCCCAATATCGCGGGTCAGCGCGAAATCGCCGTCCCAGTCGCCGGTGTTGTGGTCATCCATGAAGATCCCGCCGACACCGCGCGCCCGCTGCCGGTGCGGGATGTAGAAATAGGTATCCGCCCAGTCCTTCAAACGAGGATAGAGATCGGCCCCGTGCGGATCGAGATACGCCTTTTGCGTGGCATGGAAATGGCCCGTATCCTCGGCATATTCGATGCAGGGGTTAAGATCGGAGCCGCCGCCGAACCACCACGCCGAGGGGGTCCAGAACATCCGCGTGTTCATGTGAACCGCCGGGCAATGCGGGTTCTGCAAATGCGCCACAAGACTGATGCCCGAGGCCCAGAACCGCGGATCGCTCGCCATGCCCGGCACCCCACGCGCCGCCATCGCCCTTTGCGCGGCCTCCCCGAGGGTGCCATAGACCTCGGAGACGTTGACGCCGACCTTCTCGAACACCCGCCCGCCGCGCAGCACACTCATCAGACCGCCGCCCGCATCCGATCCGTCCTCGCTCGCGCGGCGGGTCTGCGCGACATCAAAGCGGCCCGGTGCCGCATCGCTCAGCGGTCCCGCCGCATGGCTTGCCTCCAACCCCTCGAATGCCGCGACGATATCGTCGCGCAACTGCCGGAACCACCCGGCGGCCCGTGCCTTTCGCTCTGTGAAGTCCTCGGTCATCGGCGCTCTCCCTTGGTTTCGGGCTTCAATGGGCCGGGGCATGGCAGGCATCGATCAGGGTGCGCCCGCCGTCCACCGTCATGATCTGCCCGGTCATGAAGGCCGCGCCGTCAGAGGCCAGATACTGCACCGCCTCGACCAGTTCCATGGCCGAGGCGATCCGTCCCAGAGGCGTGTGACATTCGATCTCGTCGCGGTAGTCGTCATGCTCGCGCAGCGTCTCCATGAGCGAGTTGCTCATCACCGATCCAAAGGCCACCGCGTTGACGCGGATGCGGTGCGGCGCCAGCGCCACGGCAAGGCTGCGGGTCATCTGATCGAGGGCGGCGGCGGAAATCGAATAGCCCAGCAGGTCAGGATGGGTCCGACGCGCCGCAATCGAGGAGAGGTTGACGATGGTGCCGGCCTGACCCTGACCCTGACCATCGCCCTCGCCCTCCGCCTGCTTGATCATCCGCCGCGCCACCTGCTGGCTCATCCGAAGCGCCGTCAACATGTTCTGCTGCAAGAGGATCTCGACCGCGTCGTCATCCGGGTTGAGCGCCTCGGACGACAGGATCTGGCGGCTGGCATTGACCAGAATATCCACCGACTCAAACGCGTCTATCGTCGCCGACAGCAGATTGGCCTGGGTCAGTTTCTGGCGCAGATCGCCCGCGAAATAGCGCACCGGGCTGCCCTCCTGATTCTCGCCAAGTTCCTTGATCAGGCGCTCTTCATCCATGTCTGCAAAGATGACATTGGCGCCCTTGTCCACGAAATGCCGCCCGATGGCGAGACCGATCCCGTTTGCGGCCCCGGTGATGATCGCCGTCTTGCCGGAGATGGAAAATGACATGAACCTTGCCTTTCTGGCTGTGGCTTGGCACTCTTGGCCTTGCGATCTCAGCGGGTCTGACGCGCCGGACGGCTGGCATGGAGGATCTTGAAGCGGCTGTCTGCGGTGATGTCCTCGACATGGGCAAAATGCTCTGCAAGACCCCCTTCATAGGCGAGGTGGCGATTGGCGACAAGCCACAGCGCGCCTGACGGCTTGAGCAGGCCCGCCGCGGCCCGGATAAAGGCGCGCCCCAGTTCCGGCGTGGCCGTGCGGCCCTCGTGAAAGGGCGGGTTCATGATCACCGTATCAACGCGGGTCTCGGGCTGCCAGCGCAGCGCATCCTGCCAGTGAAACCGCGCCCGCGGATCGGCGATATTGCGCCGTGCACAGGCCAGGGCGGCATGATCCGCCTCGACCAGATCAAGCCGCACGATATCGCCCCGTTCCAGCGCCCGCGCACCGAGATAGCCCCATCCGGCCCCCAGATCGACGACATGCGCGCCAAGTTTCACCGGCAGCGCCTCCGCCAGGAGCCACGAGGCGGGATCGATCGCATCAGCCGAAAACACGCCCGGTGCGGTGACGAACCCGCCCGCGATCGCCTGCGGCGCCGCCGACCAGTCGGCCAGGTCCAGGTCCGACCCCGGCACAAAGCTGAAGATCTTGCCATGCGCCTTGGAGAGCACCGCCGTCACCGTCCCGCGCCCGCGGCAGTCGCGCAGCACCGATTCGATCCCGTCGGTCTTGGCGCCGTCCACGATAACCGGCCCGTCGGTCACGGCCGCCGCCTGCGCCAGCAGCGCCCGCGCCAGCGCCTTGGCGCGCGGCAGACAGACCACCGAGGCGCCATAGCGGCCCTCTGGCGCCACGATGCAGTCATACCCCAGGGCCGCAAAATGATCGTGATCGGGCTTCAGCCCGGTGATCACCTGCACCAGGTGCTGCGGCAGCGCCGACAGATCATCGCCCGCACGCGGGGCAAAGACCGCGATGCGCCCGGCCTCTGGCAGGATGATATCGCCCGCCCTCAGGGCCAGCGTCAGACGGCTCTGCTTGGCCACCTTATTCTTTTTCCATGGTGCATTGCAGAGGATGCTGATGACGACGCGCGAAATCCATCACCTGCGCCACCTTCGTCTCGGCGATCTCGTGGCTGAACACACCGACCACGGCGAGGCCCTTCTTGTGGACGGTCAGCATGATCTCGAAGGCCTGCGCATGGGTCATGCCAAAGAACCGCTCGAGCACCGCGACGACGAATTCCATCGGCGTATAGTCATCATTGAGCAGCAGCACCTTGTAGAGCGGCGGGCGCTTGGTCTTGGGTCGGGTCTTGAGGACGACATTGGTCTGGCTCTCGTCATCCCCCGGCCCGGTCATTTGAATGAGATGCTTGATCATGTCTCTTGCACTATCGGCGCGGAACCAGCGTATTTGCGGCTTTTCAGAACCGGTTATATAACTTTTGACCCGGATTAGAAAAGGGGCGTTGCGAAAGAAGCGGCTCACGACTGCGCGCTCCAGGGCGCGATCAGGTCCGGCCCGCTGGCGCGGTTTGAATTGACCCGCGGGGTCACCGGCCAGAGCTCCAGCACGCTCTCCGCGGCCGGCCGCATCAGCCGCGCCGCGCCATGCCCCGCCTCGCCCAGCCAGAGCGGCCAGTCCTCGGGTTCAAGGATCACCGGCATCCGGTGATGCAGCCGCGCGATGCTCGCATTCGCGGCACAGGTGACGATGGCGCAGGTCTCCAGCACCTCCCCCGCGGCGCCCACCCAGCCCTGCCAGAGCCCGGCCATGACCAGGACCGCGCCGCCGCGGCGCCGGATATACCACGGCTGACGCGCGCCACCCGCCATCGTCCACTCATAGAACCCGTCCGCCGGCACGAGACAGCGCCGCGCCCGCGCGGCCTCGCGAAAGGCGGGCTTTTCGGCAATCGTCTCGGCGCGCGCATTGATCAGCGGCGGCCCGTCCGTCGGACCCTTCGACCAGGACGGCAGGAACCCCCAGCGCAGCGCCGAGAGCCGCCGCCCGCCCGCGCCCGCGCGCACCACATGCACCCGCGCGGTCGGGCAGATGTTGTAATTCGGCCCCTCCGGCAGGTCGTTGTCCGGCGCCGCCGCAAAAAGCCGCGCCAGCGCATCATTGGGCAGGGTCATGACAAACCGCCCGCACATCGGCTCAGCGCCCGCGCAGGAGGCCCGAATAGACCAGCAGACCCCAGGCCGTCAGCTCCCGCTCGATCCCGGCCCAGAGCGCGCCCATGGCGATCGGGTCGCTGCTCGTCCCGGCGGCGATCTCGGCCAGGCTGCGCCGCCCGTCCACCGCCGCGATCAGCGGCGCCGCTGCTTTCGGCAAGGTGAGCCGCGTCTCGACCCCGGCAAAGGTCAGCCGCGGCCCCTGCCCCTGCGCAATCGCCCGCGCAAGCTCTGCCGCGCGCACACCCTTGAGATGCGGCACCAGCGCGCGGTTGCCACCCCCGGCGGGCCCGCGCGCCTCCGCGGCCCGCACCGCATAGCCGACATGGGTCTTGATCGTGCCACGCAACCGTTCCGCCACGGCCATCCGCGCCAGGGCATCGAGATGCTCCGGCACCGCGGTGATCCGCGCCAGGTCATAAAGACCAGGCATGGTGAACCCGCTCAGATGCCAGCCCGCCGCCGTCATCACCCCAATCAGGGAGGTCACATCGAACGCCCGGTCCTGCGCGTGCAGCAAGAGGTCGTAAAACCCCGCATCGCTCTGCCGGTGATCGCCAAGGTTGGGATTGCAGCAGAGCGGATGGCCCTCGGGCAGGCCCGCCACCACCGCCTTTGCCGCCCTTAGCCGCGCCTCGGGCACCATGCCCTGATAGAGCGCGGCAAAGGCCTCCTGCAACGGATAGACGCCCGAGCGGCCATAGGGCGCATAGACCATGAATCCCAGCCCCCCGCCGGGCGCCAGCGCCGCCAGCAACGCCTCGAACCCGGCCTGCGGTTCCGGCAGGTGATGGAGCACGCCGCAGCAATCGATGTAATCGAAGATCCCCAGATCCGCGGCCTGCATCAGACTGCCGGTCAGAAACCGGATCCCCTTGAGTCCGCGCACCCGCGCGCGCGCCTCCGCCACCCGCCGCGCCGCAGCCGAGAGATCGAGATAGGTGATCTCGACCGGGCGCGTGGCATCGGCCATCTGCTGCGCCAACTGAAGGAGCCCGTCGCCGGTGCCGCCCCCCGCCACCAGCACGCGCAGCGGCTGCGACCAGTCGCGCTGCCCCTCAAACACGAAATGGTCGATCTCCAGCACATGCGAGGGCGAGCCGGTGATCAGCCGTCGGCGCTCATCTTCGGGATCGCGCGCGGGATAGGGATAGGCCTCGTATTGCGCCTGCACCCCGGACATCGCCCGCGCGCCGGGTTTCTTCTTGGCATAAATACCCAAATCCCCGGCCCGCCTCACTCGAAAAGCTTCTTGAGCTTGCGCATTGCCTTGTCCTCCAGCTTCTGCTTGAGCGCATCCTCGGTCGATTGCCCCTCCTGCGGCGCGAGATCGAGCTTCTTTTCCACCGCGCGGTTGAGTTTATCCTCCGCTTCGGCTTCCAGTTTCTTGCGTTCCTCCTTGAGATTGAGGTCAAGCGCCTTTTCCAGATCGGGGGTGATCTTGGGGTTGGCCCAGGGTCCGCGGATGCGCACCGGAATGGCCAGCCCCTTGCGGGTCTCGCCCTCCAGCAGGACGGGGGTAAAGAGATAGTCGATGTCGCGCGCGCCCAGCCCCACCCGCCCCTCGCCCGAGGCCCGCGCCAGCGGCAGGCTCATCGCCAGATCGCGATTGTAGAGATTGCCCTTGTCGATCGTGAAACTGGCGCTCATCGCATCAAACACCGTGGTGCCGCCGGTAAGGTCGCCCGAGCGCATCAGCCGGTCGAGATCAAAGCCGCTGATCACGCCGCGCCCGGTGCGCACAGCGCCCTTGCCGCTCAGGCTGTTCATGATCGCCTGCACCGAAGGGCCGGCACCGAGAAAGGTGAGATCGCCGCTGGCGCTGGCGGAAAACCGGCGGATCTCCATTGCGTCGCGCAGGAACGTCTCCAGATTGATGCCGCTCGCCTGCAACGTGCCGCCCACCGACAGGCCCGCACGGTTGTTGACCACGAACTCGCCGGTGATCAGCCCGTCATAGGCGCGGAGTTCGCGCAAGCCAAAGACCGCGCGCGCGGCGTCGAGCGTCATCAGCGTGCGCGTCTTGCCCAGCTTGAGATCGCCAAGATTGATGCTGTCGGCGACCAGCGCCACCTCGCCATTCACCAGGCTCAGGCCACTGGCGTCGATCGGCGCGCTCGACCAGCCGCTGTCGCCTCCCCCGCCGCCCCCGTTGCTGTCCGCGCCCGCGAGGCGCGACAGATCGAGCGCCCCGGCATTGAGTTGCGCGTTGATCCGGGGCACCGCACCCGAAAGATCGATATCGGCCGCCCCCGAGAGGCTGTTGCCGCCGAGGGCCAGCACCATCTCGCGCAGGCTGAGGCGCATCGCCTCGGTCAGCGTCACCTGTGCCGATCCCTTGACGCTCTGCCCGAAACCCTGCGGCAGATCGACCGCGCCCAGCCCGAGCCCCGCAAGGAACGCCCGCGTGCTCGACAGGTCGATCTCGAGCCGCCCGTCAAGCTGCGGCTGCACCCCGGCGCGCCCGCTGAATCCGACCGTGCCGCCCGGCCCGCGGATCGTGGCCGCGACATTGCTTACCGCGCCCTCGATGAAGGCGCCCACCCGATCAAGCGTGCCCTCGATCGTCACCGGATCGCCGGCCTGCCGCAGCACCGTCGCAAAGGTCGCGGTGCCCTCGTAATCGGGCCAGCGCAGATCGAAATCCATGTTGCGGAATTCCTGCGTCTCGCCCCTGGCGTGATCGGTATAGATCACCGAGGCCCCGGTGATCAGCGCGCGGTCAAGCGTCAGCGCCAACCGCTTTGACGTGGCCGGAGTGACACCATCCTCCGCCAGCCCAGAGGGTGCCACGCCCTCGACGCCCAATTCCCAGTTCACCCGCCCGTTCGCCGCCCGCTCCAGCCGGATCTCCGGGCTCACCGCCTCAAGCCCGGTGATGCGGATATCCCCGCCAAACAGCGCCTTGGGCTCGACCCCGATCTTGAGGCTTGTGGCGCGCAGCATCGGGCCGGAATCGGACCAGTCGGCATTGGCCACCTCGACCGCGCCGGTCGAAACGCCCAGAATGGGGTAAAAGCTGATCTTCGTGTCCCCCTGCATCGTGACCTGACGGCCGGTGGCCTTGCTGATCTGTTCGGCGGCGATCTTGGCGATGCGCTCGCCGGGCAGGAAAAAAAGCGCGCCAAGCACGATGCCCGCCACCACGATCACCAGCCCGATCAGCCTGAAAATCCACCGCATGACAACGCCCCCTCTAGACCTCTTGCGGTCAGTCTAGTCACGGCCCGGCGCGCGGGGCAACCGCTTTTGCCCCTTCCCGCGCAGGTGTCCAGCGGCTATATCGCGCCGCATGAGCACCAACCCGCCCAACCTGCGCCCCGATCTCGCGCCGCGCGCCCGCGTCAGCGTCAGCGTCGGCGAAACCCCCCGCAGCGGCCAGCCGACCATCGGCATGGTCTCATTGGGCTGTCCCAAGGCGCTGGTGGACAGCGAGCGCATCCTGACCCGCCTGCGCGCCGAAGGCTATGGCATCTCACCCGATTACGCCGGGGCCGATGCGGTGATCGTCAACACCTGCGGCTTTCTCGATTCCGCCAAGGCCGAGAGCCTCGAGGCCATCGGCGAGGCGCTCTCGGAGAATGGCCGGGTGATCGTGACGGGATGTCTCGGGGCCGAGCCCGACTATATCACCGGCGCGCATCCGCGCGTGCTCGCCGTGACCGGTCCGCACCAGTATGAACAGGTGCTCGATGCCGTGCATGCCGCCGTGCCGCCCGCGCCCGATCCCTTCATCGACCTCTTGCCCGCCTCGGGCGTGCGCCTGACGCCGCGCCATTACAGCTATCTCAAGATCTCCGAGGGCTGCAATCACAAGTGCCGCTTCTGCATCATCCCCGACATGCGCGGGCGCCTGCAATCGCGCCCCGCCCATGCGGTGATCCGCGAAGCCGAGCGTCTGGTCGAGAGCGGCGTCAAGGAATTGCTGGTCATCAGCCAGGACACCTCGGCCTATGGCGTTGACATCAAACATGCCGAGGAACGCGGCCACCGCGCCCATATCACCGATCTGGCGCGCGATCTCGGTGCGCTCGGGGTCTGGATCAGGCTGCATTACGTCTACCCCTACCCGCATGTGCGTGACCTGGTGCCGCTGATGGCCGAGGGGCGCGTGTTGCCCTATCTCGACATTCCCTTCCAGCACGCCCATCCCGAGACGCTCCGGCGCATGGCCCGTCCGGCAGCGGCGGCAAGGACGCTCGACGAGATCGCCGCCTGGCGGGCGATCTGCCCCGATCTCACCCTGCGCTCGACCTTCATCGTCGGCTTTCCCGGCGAGACCGAGGCCGAATTCCAGACCCTGCTCGACTGGCTCGAGGAGGCGCAACTCGACCGCGTGGGATGCTTCCAATACGAGAATGTCGCGGGCGCGCGCTCCAACACCCTGCCCGATCATGTGGCGCCCGAGGTCAAGCAGGAGCGCTGGGATCGGTTCATGGAAAAGGCACAGGCGATTTCCGAGACGCGCCTCGCCGCCAAGGTCGGCCACACCCTCGATGTCATCATCGACGAGATCGACCAAGACGGCATCGCCACCTGCCGCACCAGGGCCGACGCGCCCGAGATCGACGGCAACCTCTTCATCGACGAGGGGACCGAGGGGCTGTCAGTCGGCGAGATCGTGTCGGTCGTGGTGGATGAGGCGGGAGAGTATGACCTCTGGGGACGGCTTGCAAAGCCGCGCTGATGCGGCGGCCCCGACAACAGATCACCCGTTGCCCTTGACAACGCCGCAGCAGGGATCACCCTGCATCCGACATCACCCGAAAGGAGTCCGCCATGACCGAAACCCCCCGGATTGCCCAGAAATCACCCTTCCCGGTCGATGTGGAAGCGGGCAAGAGCTATTTCTGGTGCGCCTGCGGCCGATCGGCGAAACAACCCTTCTGCGACGGAAGCCACAAGGACACCGCATTTTCCCCGGTGAAATACACCGCCGAGGACTCGAAAAAACTGTTCTTCTGCGGCTGCAAGCACTCGGCCAACAAGCCCTTCTGCGACGGCTCGCACGCGAAACTCTGAGTCCCCGCGTTGACCGGCACCAGAAATACCGCACGATATCAATAAAAATAACCTCAAACCGTCATGATTCAGGATATAGTAAGGGATAGAGTCCAGAGTGACGGTATGATCGACATGTCCTATCCCAATTATTCCCGGGCCGAACGTGTGGCCGATGCAGCGGTCCATATCGCGGGGCTTCTCGCGGCCCTCACCGGCATCGCGGTCCTCTTTGCCATGTGGGCGCTCAGGATGGACGGGGTGACGCTGGCCTCGACCATCATCTATTCCGGAACCCTGCTGCTGATGCTGGTGGCGTCGGCCGCCTATCACATGGCGGCGCACACGGTTGCGCGCCCGATCCTGCGGCGGCTCGACCATGCCGCGATCTATGTCAAGATCGCGGGCACCTTCACACCGCTCAGCGTTCTTCTGGGCACCGCCTTCGGCTACGTGATCCTCGCGCTGGTCTGGGCGCTCGCACTGCTTGGCGCGGCGACCAAGATGATGGCGAAACGCGGTCAGATGACCACCGGCTGGCTGCCCTATGTGGCGCTCGGCTGGATCGGTGTCGCGCTCTTCGTCCCGCTCACCGGCCTTTTGCCCGCGAGCAGTCTTGCGCTGCTTCTGGCGGGCGGCTTGCTCTACACCTTCGGCGTGATCTTCTATGCTTGGGAAAGACTGCCCTTTGCCAATGCGATCTGGCACATCTTCGTGCTGCTCGCCTCGGCCTGTTTCTTCCTGGGGATCACGACGGCGCTCGCAACGCAGCTCTGAACACCGGCGCTATTGCGCATCCAGAAAAACCGCCTCGACGCGTCGATTGCGTCCGCGGCCCTCAGCCGTGAGATTGCTGGCCCTTGGCGCAAGATAGCCGATGCCCTGCGCCTCGACCTGCTCGGGGGAAACCCCGTAGCGGGTGATCAGCCGCTCGCGCACCGCCTCGGCGCGGGCGCGCGACAGGGCGACGTTGGCCTCGAACCCGCCGACGCTGTCGGTATGCCCGACCAGTGCCACCCGATGCTGCGCACCCGCTCGCAGAAACGCCGCCAGCGCCTCCAGACTGGCATATGGGCCCGCGCCCAGCTGCCCCGCGCCAGAGGCGAGATCGAGATCGTCCAGACTGATATGCCCCTCTGCCAGCAGGCGCGCGGCCAGCCCGGCCTCGTCCTCCGGCGCCACCGGGGCAGGCTCGGGTGGCCGAACCACCGGGCTTCCAACCGGACGCACATGCGTGATCTGGACATAGCCGGTCTGCCCGGCGCGGCTGACCATCAGGGCAACATGCTCGGTCGCCCCCCCCTCGCTCCGGCGCGCATGGAGATAGCGAAAGTCGAAGAGATCGACAAACATGTCCGGCGCCGTCAGCACGGGCGCGTTGACGCGGAAGTCGAAGCCGCCGCATTCCGCGGCGAAACAGTCGAGCAGAACCGTCCAGCCGGATTTTTCCAACTCGTCGCGCAGCGGCAGCAGGATCTGCAACGTGGTCATGCCGCTGACCGGCAGATGCCAGGCCCGCTGCGTGATCTGCCCCTCGAGACGCAAGCGCGGCACCGCGCCATCGGCAAAGGCTCCGGTGGGCAGCAGGATCGTGTCCGCCTCCCGCACGACCTCGCGCGCCAGCGTCGCCGTGACCGGCAGTTGCAGATCGAGCGCCGCCACCGGCGCCGCGATGCCGAGGCCCAGCAGGAGAAGGCTCGCCGCGCGCATCGTGCTCAGCGCGCCTGCGCGTGGTATTCGGGATTGGGCTGCATTCCGGTGGCCGAAGCGACCCGGTTCGACATGTTGAAGAACCCCGCGACATTGGCGATATCCCAGATATCGCGGTCGCTGAATCCCACCGCCCGCAACGCCGCCCGATCCGCCTCGACGATCTCCGCCGAGGCACGGGTGATCTTCTCGGCAAAGGCCAGCATCGCGCTCTGCCGCGCGTCGAGATCGGCGACGCGCCAGTTCATCACCATCGCCTCGCCCAGCGCCGGATCGCCCGAGAGCGCCCGCACCGCCGCCCCATGCGCGACCTGACAATACCAGCAGCGATTGATCGAGCTCACGACCACCGCGATCATCTCGCGCTCCAGTTTCGTCAGCCCCGAATCTGCCAGCATCAGCACGTTGTAGAGCCCGGTAAAGGCGTTCAGCTTGTCGATGTCAAAGGCATGTGCCTTGAGCACATTCGGGATCATCCCCAACTTTTGTGTGCAGATGTCGAAATATTTCTGCGTCGTTTCGGGCAACGGATCGACCATCGGCAGGTCAAGTGCAGTTGGCTCTTGGGCATGGGTCATGGTCTAATCCTTCTGGCGATAATGATACTGACCGATATGGACAAATCCCATCGTGGCATAGAGTCCGTTGGCGGCGGCATTGGCCTGCGTGCAGATCACCGCCAGATGCCGCGCGCCCTGCGCGGCGGCCCAATGCGCGGCTTGCAGCATCATCAGCCGCCCCATCCCGACGCGGCGATGCGCGGCGCGCACCTCAAGCGCATGCACCATGGCGATGCCCTCATGCAGGGCGACAAAGCCGGTCGCGGCGGGGTGGTTGTCATGCCGCCCCAAAAGCCCGGTCTTGGGTCCGCGCGCGCGCGCCATCACCGCGATGCGATCAGGGCCAATCCCGCCTTCGGCCCAGATCTCGCGCATGATTTCCAACGGCTCCCAGATCGTGAAGGTGCTGACGCGCGGCGGCCTCTCGACGATCAGGCCGGCAACCGGCGCAGCCAGCAGATTGACCGGATCAACGATACGATAGCCCTGCGCCGCCAGCAGCGCATCAAGCGCCGCGTCGCCGGCGCGGATCTGAAAGAGCAGGGTCTGATCGAGCGCGCGCATGGCGGCCTCGGCCGCTTGCAGATCGTCGGGGCGGACCTCCCCCGCCGCCGTGGCCGCCGAGACCCGCTTGCCCCCACCCCGGCCGTCGCGAATCACCACCGGGCCGATCCGCCGCTGATGCGCGGCAGGCCATGTCGCCTCGGTCACGCCATAGAGGGTCTGGACATCGGGTCTCATGCCGGAAACAACCGCGAGAGTTCCATCATCGCGGCATCGACGCGCGCCCCGTCGCTGCCCCGGATCACGATATGCGCCCCGTAACAGCCTTCACGGATGAACGGATAGGAGCCGATCGAGAGATCCGCGTAACGCGCCGCCAGATCTGCAAGCGGTCCCGCGATATCGCCCTCGCCGCGCCGGATCTCCAGCGTCTGCGACAAGAGCGGCGCGCCGCCCGTCAACCGCGGCAGCAGCGAGGCCACCATCGCCTGAAAGATCGCGGGCACCCCGGCCATCACATGCACATTCTCGATGCTGAATCCCGGCGCAGCGCTGATCGGATTGTCGATCAGCACCGCACCCTCGGGAATCCGCGCCATGCGCAGACGGGCCTCATTCAATTGCTGGCCGCGCGCGGCATAATGCGCGGCAAGGAGGGCGCGGGCATCCTCGCGCACCGCAATCGGCCGGCCAAAGGCCCGCGCGACATGTTCGGCGGTGATGTCGTCATGGGTCGGGCCGATCCCCCCCGAGGTGAACACCGAGTCATAGGCCGCACTCAAGGCCTTCACCGCCGCGACAATGGACGCGGGATCGTCGCGCACCACGCGCACCTCGTGCAGGTCGATGCCCAGCTTGGTCAACTCGCCCGCAAGATAATGCATGTTGGAATCGCGCGTGCGCCCCGACAGGATCTCGTCGCCGATCACCAGCATGGCGGCGGTTGGGTTGGGCATGGCGGTCCCCTTCTTGGCGCAGTCCGTTCCGGTATAGGCGCAGGCCCCAAGGCTTTCAAACCCCTCTTTTGCCCATGCCATAGCCGCGTTGACCCCGGCATCGGCGCCATCAAGGCGCATCACCCCTGTCATATCGCGTCGCTACCAACCTGCAAGGTCACACAATTGGTCAAAGTTGTCGCGGGTGCCGCACTCCCTCTGGTCCTCGCCTGCAAATGGACCTAAATAAAAAGAAAACGAAAAATCCCGTGAGGCAAGATGTGAGCGAGCAAACCCGTGGGCGATTGACACGCGAAGGAATCCGTATCCACGAGGCGGCGGATTTTACCGGAATGCATCGGGCCGGAGCTTTGGCTGCGACGATTCTCGATGCGATTGCCGAACATGTCTTTGTCGGCCAGACCACCGCCGCGATCGACAAGGTGATCGAAGAGATGGTCGAGGCCGCCGGTGCGCGCTCCGCCACCATCGGCTACAAGGGCTACCGCCATGCCAGCTGCATCAGCGTCAACCATGTGGTCTGCCACGGCATCCCGGGTGACAAGGTGCTCAAGGATGGCGACATTCTCAACATCGACGTGACCGTGATCGTCGATGGCTGGTTCGGTGACACCAGCCGGATGTATCTTGCAGGATCTCTCAGCCGCAAGGCAGAACGGCTGATCCAGGTCACGCATGAGGCGCTGATGACGGGGATCGAGGCGGTGCGCCCCGGTGCCACCTTCGGCGATATCGGCCACGCGATCCAGAGTTACGTGGAGGCGCAACGCATGTCGGTGGTGCGCGATTTCTGCGGCCACGGCCTTGGCCGGGTGTTTCACGCGCCGCCCAATGTGCTGCATTATGGCCGCCCCGGCACCGGGCCCCGGCTGGAAGAAGGCATGTTCTTCACCATCGAGCCGATGGTCAACCTCGGCCGCCCCGAGACCAAGGTGCTCGCCGATGACTGGACAGCCGTGACCCGCGACAAGTCGCTCTCGGCGCAGTTCGAGCATTCCATTGGCGTCACCTCGTCCGGCGCCGAGATCTTCACGCTCTCGCCCGCCGGTCGCTTCCACCCCACCTGGGGCTAGGCGCGCAGCACCGCACCGGGGTTCATGATCCCCAAGGGGTCGAGCGCCGTCTTGATCGCCCGCATCGCGTCCAGCTTCACCGGATCGCCATAGCGCTCCAGATCCTCGACCTTGAGCCGCCCGATCCCGTGTTCGGCACTGACCGATCCGCCCATCTCATGCACCAGATCATGCACCGCGCGCTTGATCGCATCGCGCTCGGACAGGTGATCCTCGCGCCGCCGCCCCGGCAGGGGAAAGACATTGTAATGCAGATTGCCATCGCCGAGATGGCCGAAACAGTTGATGCGAAACGCGCCGATCCGCGCGATCGCCGCCTGCCCCCGGACGATGAACTCCGCAATCTCCGACAGCGGCAGCGAGATGTCATGCGAACTGATCGATCCGACGCGGCGATTCGCCTCCGGGATCTGCTCGCGCACCTCCCAGAAGGCCTGCCGCTGGGCCTGCGATTGCGCGATCATCCCATCGCTCACCAGCCCCGCCGCGAGACCCGCCGCAAAGAGCCCCTCCAGCGCCTGCGCCGGATCCAGCCCGCGCGCCAGCCCCACATCGATCAGCACGAACCATTCCGGCGGCACGGCAAACGGCGGCCGGATCGCGGGCCCCGCCTCGGTGAGAAAATCGAGCCCGGTCCGGTGCATCAACTCAAAGGCGCTCACCCCCTCGCCCAGATGATCGCGCGCCAGCGCCAGCAGAGCAAGCGCCGCGCGCGGGCTCTCCACCACCATCAGCGCCGTGCCCTCGCCCATGGGGCGCGCAAAGAGCTTGAGCGCCGCCGCCGTGATCACCCCCAGCGTGCCCTCCGATCCGATCAGCAGGTTGCGCAGGTCATAGCCCGTGTTGTCCTTGCGCAGCCGTTTCAGCCCCTGCCAGATCCGCCCGTCCGGCAGCACCGCCTCGAGCCCGAGACAGAGATCGCGCGCATTGCCATAGCGCAGCACGTTGACGCCCCCCGCATTGGTCGCCAGATTGCCGCCGATCCGCGCCGATCCCTTGGCCGCAATGCTGAGCGGAAAGAGCCGGTTCACCTCCGCCGCCGCGGCGTGAATGTCCTGCAGGATCATCCCCGCCTCGACCAGGATCACGTTCTCCTCGGGCCAGATGCCGCGCACCTTGCGCATCCGCTCAAGGCTCAGGATCACCGGCAGCGGACCCTCGGGGCTGATCTGCCCACCAACGAGGCCGGTGCCGCCACCATAGGGCACCACCGGCACCCGCGCCTGCGCACAGGCGCGCACGACCTCGGCCACACCCTCCGTGGTCTCGGGCGCGACCACCACGCCCTGCCCCCGCCAGCGCCCGCGCGGCTCCTCGAGATAGCCGGCAGAGGTCTCGCGAAACGCCGCCGCGGGCAGGCGCGCGCGCAGGCCGGCAATGAAATCTGGGGTGGCGGAGTGCAGGGTCATGGCCTGATAGCTATCACGTCATGGCCGCCATGCCAGCCCTTTCATCGTTCCCCAAATACTCAAAAATCCGACGCCGCAGCCCTCACTCCCCCTGCCGGAGCCAGGCCGGCCGCAACACCACGATGGTGGGCCGTTCCGGCAACGACCTGAGCGAGACCTCGATCTCGCTCTCCCCCTTCCGCTCGATCGCGAAATCGCCCGCCATTCCGGCCAGGAACCGCTCCAGCGTGGCCTCCGTGAACCAGTGCATCGGGATCACGATGCTGGCCCGGATCCGCCGCAGCACATGCATCATGTTCCCGATCGCCATCGTATAGCCGCCATCGACCGGCGCCATCACCACATCCATGCGGCCAAGGGCGGCATATTGCGCATCCGAGGGTTCGTGGTGCAGATGCCCGAGATGCGCGATGCAGAGCCCCTCGGCCTCGAAAACGAAGATCGAATTGCCCTTCGGCTCCACCCCGTCGCCCGAGCGGATATCGGTCGAAACATTGCGCACGACCAGACCGCCCAGATCGAGATGATGCGCGATCCCCTGGCCATGCACCGGGCCCCAGCCGCGCAGCACATGCGGGATTGCCGGATCGGGATGGGCGGTCCAATGGGTTTCATGGGCATGGTTCATGGTGACGAGATCTGGGGTGAATTCGGCACTGCCGATGAAGCCGGTAAAATCCGTCACCGCATTGACGCCGCCCGCCTGAATCAGAAACGAGGCATGTGCGATATAGCGCAGCCGCACGGTATAGTCCGGCAAGGGATCGCTGAACCCGGCCCTGTGCAGATACTCCAGCCCCGGCACAGCCCCCGCAAGCGCGATGCAATGGCTCGGCTGCCGCCCCTCGGCCATGGCAGGCGCGGCAAGCAACAGGATGACAGCAAGCAGTCGGATCATCGGCAGTCCTCCCTTTGTCATAGAGAGGATAGCACGGTTTGACGCCGCATCAGGTCTCTCGGTTGAACCGGGTCGAGAAACGGGGCCATGCGGATAGGGCCGCGATCGAGGATCGGACAGCGAAGGTCTTTCTTGAAGATGAGTGTCGTTGAAATCAGCTGAAAATACTGTCGAGATTTTCGATAATACTGATGAGCAAAGCCACGCCGCAGATCAGGATCGCCAACCAGAACACATACTGCATGACAAAAGCCGAAACGCCGACGCCAACGGCCATGTACGACAGCCGGTGTGGTTCGTTTCGATATAGGCCTGTGGCGCCAAGCACGACCGCGAGACCCGCCACGCAGAGCGCAGCGATTGTGATGAACCGGCTGTAATCTCGGGGCGGCGGCGTGGGCTCTGGGGCTGATTCCCCCGCCAAGGCACGCGCGGCTGATTGCTTTATGTCTGCTGCAATCTCGCCAATGACGGAACCGCTGCGCTTTTCCTGCGGCTCAAAGAAAACTGAAAGTTGAATCAGGATAACGACGAGACTTGCGATCCCCAGCAGGAATCCAACCAACCCAAACGTCGCTGGTCGCTCTTCGATCGTCTGTTCCATCGCACTTCTTCATCGCCGTTTCGCGGCACTTGGATAGAACAAGGAGACGGCCAAATTATGGCACCCGAACGCAACCTGTTTAGGCGCACAGGTCCCCTTTACTTTCCCGGTCAACCGCAGAAGGCGAGGATGGCGACAGATGCAGCGGATGCACTTCGGCCCCCCGACCCACCATTCCTTACCAACCCATATCGCCCCAGCCACCCCCTCACCCCGCATCCGTCCGCCCCCGGCGGTCCGCCCGGAGTGCGGCATAGAGCACATGCGTCCGCCAGCGCCCGTTGATCTGCAGGTAACTCTGCGCCACGCCCTCGTATTTGAAGCCGCAGGTTTCCAGAAGCGCGCGCGAGGCGTGGTTTTCCGGCAGACAGGCCGCCTCGATCCGGCTGAGATCGAGCCGCTCAAAGGCGTAATGCACCACCCCCGCGATGGCCTCTCGCATGTAGCCCTGCCGCGCATGGCGCTCTCCGATCCAATAGCCCAGCGTGCCCGCCTGCGCCGGACCGCGCCGGATATTGTCCAGCGTGATCGCCCCCAACAAGGCCTGATCCTCCCGCCGCATCAGAAAGAGCGGCACGGCGCTGCCATTTGCGATCGACCGCTGCGCCCACCAGACCCGGTTGGAAAACCCCTTGCGTGCCAGATGATCGGCGGCCCAGAGCGGCTCCCACGGCGTCAGAAACGAGGCGCTTTCGGCGCGCAACCCGCTCCAGCCGCGATAATCGCCCATCACCGGCTGGCGCAGAGTCAGACGCTCGGTCTCGATCCTGAGCTTGCGGCGCGGCAAAAGCAGCATCAGGCGGCGCGCCTTGCATCAAGGCTGTTCAGCGTTGGGGCATCCTTGACCGGGCCATAGAGCGCCAGCGCCGCGGGCGCGTCCGCCACGGTGCGCTCGGCCACGCGGTGCAGATCGGCCAAGGTGACGGCGTCGATCTGTTCAACCACCTCGGGCAACTCGGGCACCCGGCCCCAGATCTGCACCATCCGCGCCAGACGTTCGGCCCGGTTCGACGGGCTCTCCAGGCCCATGAGAAGACCCGCCTTCATCTGCGCCCGCGCGCGCTCCAGTTCCGCCGCGCTCATGTCCTCGGCCGCGCGTTTCATCTCGTCGATGGTGAGCCCCGCGAGATCGCCCATCTGCGCCTCCGACGTGCCGGCATAGATCGTCAGCATTCCGGTATCGACATAGGCCCCGGCCTGCGCATAGATCGAATAGCACAGCCCCCGCCGCTCGCGGATCTCCTGAAAGAGACGCGAGGACATCGACCCGCCCAGCGCCGAGGCATAGATCTGCGACGCATAGATATCGGGATGCGCGTAATCCGGCGCCTCAAAAGCCAGCGCGAAATGCGCCTGTTCCAGATCCTTGATATGGCGCGTCTCGCCACCCTTGAACCGCGCCACCGGCGGCACGATGACGGCACGCGGGCGCATGTCGCCAAACAGGTCCGTCGCCGCGCGCACGAGGCTGTCGTGATCCACCGCCCCCGCCGCGGCCAGCACCATCTGGCCGGGGCTGTAATGCTCGCCCACGAACCGCTCCAGATCCGGCCGGACAAAGCCGCGCACACAGGATTCGGCCCCCAGAATGGTGCGCCCCAGCGGATGGTCAGGATAGGCGCTCTCCTGCAACCAGTCAAAGATGATATCATCGGGCGTGTCGGCGGCCTGCCCGATCTCCTGCAGGATCACGCCGCGCTCGACCTCGATCTCGCGCGGATCGAACACCGAAGCGCGCAGGATGTCGGCCACCACGTCGAGCGCAAGCGGCACGTCCTTCTCAAGCACGCGCACGTAATAGGCCGTGACCTCGCGCGAGGTATAGGCGTTGATATAGCCGCCAACATCCTCGATCGCTTCGGCGATCTGCAAGGCCGAGCGCCGCTTGGTGCCCTTGAACGCCATATGCTCGAGAAAATGCGCAATCCCGTTCTGCTCAGCGCGCTCATGGCGCGCACCGGCCAGAACCCAAACGCCGATGGCGGCCGATTGCAGCCCCGGCATCGGTTCGGTCACGATGCGAAATCCGTTGGGCAGGGTGGTCAGAGTCACACTCAATGATTGATCCGTTCCTTGATCAGGGTTTCAATGTCATTCAGGTCATTGCCGACCCGCGTCACGCGCTCGCTGCGCTCATACAGGTCCGCCATGCGCGCGGGCAAGGGGGCGCGCAGGCCGCTCGCCGCCTCTACCGCGGCCGGGAACTTGGCCGGATGGGCGGTGGCCAGCGTGATCATCGGCACGCCCGCGCGGCGCTGCTGATTGGCCACATGCACAGCCACGGCGCTATGCGGACAGAGCAACTCTCCACTCGCGTCCAACGTCCGCCGGATCGCGGCGCGGGTCTCATCCTCGTCACAGCGGCCGCTGTCAAAGCTCTCACGCAATGCCTCCAGCGCCCCCTGGCTCACGCTGAAGCCACCCGCTTTCAACTCGTCCATCACCTGCGCCACAGCCGCCCCGTCCTGCCCGTAGGCATAAAAGAGCGCGCGCTCGAAATTCGAGGACACCTGAATATCCATCGACGGGCTGATCGAGGGTGCCACACCATCGGGGCGATACGCCCCCGTGCTCAGACAGCGATGCAGGATGTCATTCTGATTGGTCGCCACCACCAGCCTGTCAATCGGCAATCCCATCCGACGCGCGATATAGCCCGCAAAGACATCGCCGAAATTCCCCGTCGGCACGGTAAAACTCACCTTGCGGTCCGGCGCGCCCAGACTGACAGCAGAGGTGAAATAATAAACCACCTGCGCCAGAACCCGTGCCCAGTTGATGCTGTTGACCCCCGCCAGCCGCACCCCGTCACGGAATTCGAAATCGTTGAACATATCCTTGACCCGCGCTTGGGCGTCGTCAAAATGCCCGTCGATCGCCAGCGCATGAACATTGGCCTCATTCGGCGTCGTCATCTGCCGCCGCTGCACCTCTGACACGCGGCCATGCGGATAGAGGATGATCACATCCACCGCGTCGAGCCCCCGAAACGCCTCAATCGCCGCCGAGCCGGTGTCGCCGCTCGTCGCCCCCACGATACAGACCCGTTTGCCCGAGCGCCCGAGCGACACCTCGAACATCTGCCCGATCAGCTGCATCGCGAAATCCTTGAACGCCAATGTCGGCCCGTGGAACAGTTCCAGCAGGAAATGCCCACTGTCCAGCTGCTTCAAGGGCGCCCGCGCCGCATGGCCAAAGCCCGCATAGGCCCGCGCGATGATGCCGCGAAACTCGTCGTCGCTGAAGGCATCGCCAATGAACGGCCGCATCACCCGGAACGCCGCCTCCTCATAACTCACCCCCTCCAGCGCGCGGATCTCCGCATCGCTCATCTGCGGGATACTCTCGGGCAGATAGAGCCCGCCATCGCGCGCCAACCCCGTCAGCATCGCTTCTTCAAAGCTGAGCACGGGCGCCTGCCCCCGCGTCGAGATGTATTTCATGCCCCTGCCCCTTTGGCGGCGCGGACCTGCCGCCAGATGAATATTCCGGTCATCGCGGCCCAGATCGCCGCCAGCGAAAACCACGTGATCGCGTAACTCAGATGATCGTTCGGGATCCCGCTCGCATCCACTGGCAGCGCCGTTATCCCCTCTTGCGCTGGCGAAACAGACCGCGCCACCACCAGAACCGGCTCGGTGCCCAGCACCTGCGCCATCTGCGCGATGTCGCGTGCGAACCAGATATTGCCCGCCACATCGTTCTCGGGCGTGGCACTCAGTCGCTCATCGGGCCAATGCAGATTGCCGATGACCGTAACCTCACCCTCAGCCGGGGCCGAAAGGGAAACCGCCACCGGGACAAAGCCCCGATCGAGCAGCACCCGCCGCCCGCCGCTATCCAGCGCGGAAATCACCCGGTATCCCGCGCCTACCTGCTTTTGGCTGACCAGCACCCGCAACGCCTCATCGCCGATCCGCCCGGTCACTTTGACCGGCAGATAGCGATCCGCCTGCGGGTCCGGTTCAGCCGGCAGATCGACGGGATCAGCCCTGATATGCGCCTCGATATCGGCCAGCACACGCTCTTTCCACGCCAGCCGCTCGACCTGCCACTTGCCCAGCCCGAGGAGCACCGCCACACCGGCGATACCGAAAATCAGGGGGACCATCAGGCTCTTTCGCATCTCTCACTCTCAAAAGGAAAATGCGGGGAACAAAAACCCCCGCATTTTCTTCTTGGTTCAAATACCCGCGCCGCAGGCATCCATCCGTTGCACGAGGATCGTCACGCGCCCCAGATATAGACGGCAGCAAAGAGAAACAGCCAGACCACATCGACAAAATGCCAATACCACGCCGCCGCCTCAAAGCCGACATGCTGCTCGGGCGTGAAATGCCCCCGCAGCGCGCGCATCAGACAGACGAACAGAAAGATCGTGCCGATGATCACATGCGCGCCATGGAACCCCGTCGCCATGAAGAAGTTGGCGCCGTAGATATTGCCGGAAAAGCCAAAGGCGGCGTGGCTGTATTCATAGGCCTGAAACATGGTAAAGAGCGCCCCGAGCGCAATCGCGATGACAAGGCCCCATTTCAGGTCGTTGCGGTTGTTCTCATGGACCAGCGAATGGTGCGCCCAGGTGGCCGCACAGCCCGACAACAGCAGAATGAGGGTGTTGATCAGCGGCAGGTGCCAGGGGTCAAAGGTCTCGATCCCGACCGGCGGCCAGACACCATCCACCGTCGGAGAGTTCTCGCCCATCGGATAAAGGGCATGTTTGAAAAAGCTCCAGAACCAGGCGGAAAAGAACATCACCTCGGACATGATGAACAGGATGAAACCATAGCGCAGGCCGATCCGGACCACCGGGGCATGATCGCCAGTCTGGCCCTCGTTCACCACATCAGACCACCAGCCGAACATCACATAAAGCACGCCCACGACGCCTGCGAGCAACATCCATGGCCCGTGGTCGTGAAAGAACAGGACCGCCCCGAAGAGCATGACAAACCCCGCCAGCGCGCCCAGAAGCGGCCAGATGGAGGGGGGCAGAATGTGATAGTCGTGATTTTTTACATGGGCCATTTTTGTTTATCCCTCGTCGAAGGCTCAGTTCAGATTTGTGCGGGGGCTGGGGTCCGTCTCCAGCGCCGCCTGCGTCTCGGGCAGGTCGATTTCGTGAAACGTATAGGACAACGTGATCGTGTGCACGTATTTTGCATCCCGGTCGCTGACGATCGCAGGATCCACGTAGAATGTCACCGGCATCTGCACCCGCTCACCGGGTTGCAGCACTTGCTCGGTGAAACAGAAACAGTCGATCTTGGTGAAAAACCCGCCCGCCTCGTAGGGCACGACATTGTAACTCGCAGCGCCCGCGACAACGCGGTCGGTCGGGTTGTAGGCCTCGTAAAAGGCCAGCCCGGTCTCGCCGATGCGCAGCTCCATCTGCCGCGCGACGGGCCGAAACTCCCACGGCATCCCGCGATCCTTGCTTGCGTCAAAACGGATCTTGATGGTCTGATCGAGCACTTCACCGCTCCCGGCCTCTGCCACCCCGGTCGTCCCGCCAAAACCTGTGACACGGCAAAACCACGAGTAGAACGGCACCGACGCCCAGGACAGCCCGCCCATCAGGACAACCACGCCCACCAACCGGATCACGGTTCGGGTCTTGGGATCAAGCGCCATCAGTTGCCCCCCTGGCTCAGGCTCGGCACCTTGAACGCGGTATTCGAGACCTTGGCGACCGTCAGGCCGAACACCAGAGCGACAAAGGCGGCCAACACCAGGCCAAGCCCGAGATTGCGCCCGAAGCGACGCTTGTGCAACTCATGCGGCGCCCGAAAACTCATGCCCAACCTCCCAGCCCGAACCCGCTCAACACAGCCTCTGCCAGAATGGCGGTGAAATGCGCGAAAAGATACCACAGCGACAGCCGGAAGGCGCGCTTTTCGACGCGGTAATTGTCCGCCTCGGCCTGTGCCTCGTCACGCCGCCAGATCGCCACCGCATCGCGCAGGAAGAGCGCGTTGAACACCACCGCAACGCCCAGATAGACCGGCCCGCCGATGCCGGTGAAGGCAGCGCCAAGCGCCAGCGCCGCCAGCAGCACGGTATAGACCAGGATATGCACCCGCGTCGCGCGCCGCCCATGTGTCACCGTCAGCATCGGCACGCCCGCCGTGTCGTAATCGCCCCGCATGAACAGCGCCAGCGCCCAGAAATGCGGTGGCGTCCACATGAAGATCAACGCGAACATCATCACCGATTCGATGCTGATCGTGCCGGTCGCCGCCGCCCAGCCGATCATCGGCGGAAACGCCCCTGCCGCCCCACCGATGACGATATTCTGCGGCGTCCAGCGCTTCAGACCGATGGTGTAGATCACCACGTAGAAAAAGATCGTAAAGGCCAGCAGACCGGCCGCAAGGAAATTGGTGGCCAGCGCCAGCATCACCACAGAGAACGCCGCCAGCGTGATGCCAAAGGCGAACGCCTCCTCGCGCGTCACCCGCCCCGCCGGGATCGGACGCTTGCGGGTGCGCTTCATTGCGGCGTCGATATCGGCTTCCCACCACATGTTGAGCGCGCCCGCCGCCCCGCCACCCACCGCGATGAAGAGGATCGCGGCCAGCGCCACCACCGGATGCACCGCCACCGGCGCCGCCAGCAGCCCGACCACGGCGGTGAACACCACCAATGTCATCACCCGCGGTTTGAGCAGGGCAAAGAAATCGCCAAAGCCCGCCTCCAGAGGCAGCGCGGCATTGTCGGTGTTCAGGCTTGCATCGCTCATGCGCTCATCTCTGTCAGGTCAGTTCTGTCAGGTCACTCTGTCGTCGCCCGCGCCGCACGGTCGGGCCGTCACCCTTACTCGGCCTGCGCGACGTTCACAGTGCGTGGCGTGCCGGCATATTCCGCAATCGCGCCGTCCAGCCATTGCTCATAGGCCGCCTCGCTCACCGCCTTGACGGTGATCGGCATATAGGCATGGGCCTGGCCGCACAACTCGGAGCACTGGCCAAAATATATGCCTTCCTTCTCGGCCTTGAACCACAGATGCGCCAGACGACCCGGCACGGCATCCTGCTTCACGCCAAAGGCCGGAATGGCCCAGCTGTGGATCACGTCCGATCCGGTCAGGGTCATCACCACCGTCTTGCCCACCGGCACCACGACAGACGTGTCGGTCGCCAGCAGGAACTCATCCTTGGTGAACCCGGCCTCGATCAGCTGCGCCTCGACCTCGGGCGTCATGCGGTTGTCGCCCCCGGTCGCGGGCGCACCGATCATGTAGCTCTCAAAGCCAAAGTCGTGATCGGTATATTCATAGCCCCAATACCATTGATATCCCGTCACCTTGATATTGATCTCGCCTTCCGGAATTTCCTGCTGCTTGAACAGCACCGGCAGGGAAAAGGCGCCGATAAACACCAGAATGACGATGGGGATGATTGTCCAGGCAATCTCGACCGGCGAATTGTGGGTGAATTTCGCGGCCGTCGCATTGACGCGGCGGTTGTAACGGATCGCCACCACCAAGATCAGCACCGTCACCAGCAGCACGATCGAGATGATGATCACATTGATCATGCCGTCGAGCCATTGCAGATCACGCGCCAGTTCCGTTCCGGCAGTCTGAAACCCCATCTTGCCCTGCGTGGGCGCCCCGACGATCGCAAGGCTGTCCTGCGCACGCGCCGGAAGCGAATAAAAGGCGGCCAAGAGGGCCAGGAGGCTTGAGCTATGTCGCATTTTTCACCCTGATCGGTTGAACGAAGTCTATGGTCGTGCCACGGTCTGCAAGAGAGCGAACGCAATTGCGTTGTCGCCTCTTTGTCTAAAACCATATTATGTCCCTGACGACAAGAACGACCATTGCGGCAAAGAGACGCTTTTTTGATCTCGATCAAATCAAATCGGCCCGACCTCCGCCACAGCCCAAGGAAACATCCCATGACCGACACGGCGTTTCGCCCCTTCGACTCGCATCTGGATCGCGACGCCACCCTCAAGCATCTGCAAGAGGCCACCCGCGGCGCCGAGGACGGCGAGGTCTTTCTCGAACGCCGCCGCGCCGAATCGCTCACCTTCGACGATGGCCGCGTCAAGACCGCCTCCTATGACGCCTCCGAAGGCTTCGGCCTGCGCGCGGTGCAGGGCGAGGTCACAGGCTATGGCCATTCCTCTGAACTCAGCGACGCGGCCCTCAGCCGTGCCGTCGCCACCGCGCGCCTTGCCGTGGGCGCGGGCGGCGGCACCCTCTCCGCGGGGCCCGCGCCCACCAATCGCCGCCTCTATACCGATGCCGATCCGATTGCCGGGGCGTCCTTCCCGGTCAAGCTCGACACCCTGCGCGAGATCGACGCCTTCGCGCGCGGTCTCGATCCGCGCGTCGTGCAGGTGAGCGCCACCATCGCCGCCTCCTGTCAGGAGGTCGTGATCCTGCGCCCCGACGGTCAGGAACTCAACGACACCCGCCCGATGACCCGCGTCACTGTCTCGGTGATCGTCGATCACGAGGGCCGCCGCGAGAGTGGCAACGCCGGGGGCGGCGGCCGCGTCGCTCTCGACGGCCTGCTCGATCCCGCAGATTGGCAGGCCAAGACCCGCGAGGCGCTGCGCATCGCACTGGTGAACCTGAGCGCCGAACCGGCACCGGCCGGCGTGATGGATGTGGTGCTCGGCCCCGGCTGGCCCGGCATCCTCTTGCACGAGGCGATCGGCCACGGACTCGAGGGCGATTTCAACCGCAAGGGTTCCTCCGCCTTTGCCGGCCGCCTGGGAAGCCGCATCGCCGCCCCCGGCGTCACCGTCGTCGATGATGGCACGCTCCCCGACCGGCGCGGCTCGATCACCTTCGATGACGAGGGCACACCCTCGCGCCGCAACGTTCTGATCGAGGACGGCATCCTCACAGGCTACATGCAGGATCGCCAGAACGCCCGCCTGATGGGGGTCGCCCCCACCGGCAACGGCCGCCGCGAGAGTCATGCCCACGCCCCCCTGCCGCGGATGACCAACACCATCATGCTGGGCGGCACCGCCAGCCCCGGCGATCTCGTGGCCGAGCTCCGGGACGGGATCTATGCCGTGGGCTTTGGCGGCGGACAGGTCGATATCACCAACGGCAAGTTCGTCTTTTCCTGCACCGAGGCCTACCGCGTGCAGAACGGCCGGATCGGTGCCGCCGTCAAGGGCGCCACCCTGATCGGCGACGGGGCCACCGCGCTCCAGCGGATCCGCGGCCTCGGCAACGACATGGCGCTCGATCCCGGCATGGGCTCCTGCGGCAAACAGGGCCAATGGGTGCCGGTGGGCGTGGGCCAGCCCACCGTGCTCATCGGCGGGCTGACGGTGGGCGGGTCAGCGGCGTAGCGGGGCGCGCGGTTCGGCACCCTGCGCTGTCACCACAGACCGCCTTGGCAGGTCGTCATCGTCCAAAGAAGCCCATGCCACCCAGGTCGGAGAGGCGCCTGGTTCAGGTTTCAAGCCGCGTCCGCGCGACCGTGGTTGCGCCTTCGGCGGCGGTGTCACGGCAAGCGATGGCCTTGCCCCGAACGCCCCGAACGCCGTCTTGCTCGACCGTCCCGTCGCGGCCGGGCATGGCCACCACCGCCGCCCTTTCATCGTTCCAAAAATACTCAGATCCGACTCCGCCCAAACCCTGCATTCCCCTCGACACAGCGCGCGCCCGGTTCACGACCGGCCGTCCGTTGTCACGCCACAGAACCGATACCGACGCGATACCGACAGAAAACCGACGCCATACAGACACCGGCCAATTTCCGAACACAAAAATAATTAACGCCACATATCAATGCCTTGACGGAAATCTCCGAAAAACCCGCGACTCATCCGAATCCGGTTTACCGCCCGTTAACCCTGACCGCGCTATCCCTGATCCTGCAAGCAGACGAGGTCATGGATGCCCGAGGTTAAACATCCTTCCACTCACCCCCAACTCCCACCCACCACGGAAGATGATCGGGTATCGTGGCTTCGTCTCTTGCGCTCGCGCCGGGTTGGTCCCTCCACCTTTCACCGGCTGATGGCGGAACATGGCAGCGCCGCAGCCGCGCTCGCGGCCCTGCCAGAGATCGCGCGCGCGGCCGGTGTCGCCGACTACGCGGTTTGCCCCGAAGCTGTGGCGCAGGCTGAGCTGCGCGCCGGCGGCAACGCTGGCGCGCAATTCATCACCCATGAAAATCCAAACTATCCCAATACCTTGCGCGACCTCCCAGATGCTCCGCCAGTGCTCTGGATCATCGGCGACATCGCAGTTCTCGACCGCCCCATGATCGCCCTCGTGGGCGCGCGCAACGCCTCGTCGCTCGGCACGCGGATGGCCAAATCGCTGGCCATCGATCTCGCGTCGGCAGGCTATGTGATCGTCTCGGGCCTCGCCCGCGGCATCGACACCGCGGCCCATCTCGCCAGCCTTGCGACCGGCACCCTCGCGGTGATGGCGGGCGGCGTCGATGTGATCTATCCGGTCGATAACACGCGCCTCGCGCAGGACATGCTCCAGACCGGCCTGCGTCTTTCGGAACAGCCCATCGGCCTCGTGCCGCAGGCGCGCCACTTTCCCGCCCGCAACCGTCTGATCAGCGGCCTCGCACAGGCTGTGGTCGTGGTCGAGGCCGCCACCAAATCTGGGTCGCTCATCACCGCCCGCACCGCCCTCGATCAGGGGCGTGAGGTGATGGCCGTGCCCGGCCACCCGATCGATGCCCGCGCCAGCGGCTGCAACATGCTGATCCGTGACGGCGCCATTCTGGTGCGCAACGCCGCCGATGTGATCGAGGCGCTGCCTGCCCGCCCCCCCGGTCCGGCACAGCACCGAATGCCGATTGCGCCACCAGACCCAGCCCCTCCCCCCGAACCCAACCTGCGCGGGGTCGCGGCACTCCATGAGCAGATCCTCAACCGACTCGGCCCCTCGCCACTGGCCGAGGATCAACTCATCCGCGATCTCGCAGCCCCCGCCCAAAACGTCGCGCCCGCACTCGTCCACCTCGAACTCGAGGGCAGGATCACCCGCCAGCCAGGTGGCCTCCTGTCGCGGTTAAGATAACCCCCTCTCCTCCGCCCGCGCCGCTCGAGACAGCAGAACACAAAGCGTCTTTCGAGCGGGGCCGTCGCCTTGCCACGCGCATTTCCGTTGCGATTGCATGCCGATCTGCGTCGTTTGAAAGGACAAAGCGCCTCGCCCCGGTCGCATTGACAATTCCCCTTGCCAGCGCACATGGTCCGCCGCCATAAGCCTCGACCAAAGCCGGAAGGAGCGTCCATGCCCGTTGTCGTTGTCGAATCGCCCGCCAAAGCCAAGACGATCAACAAGTATCTGGGTGACGGTTACACGGTTCTGGCAAGCTATGGTCATGTGCGCGATCTGCCCGCCAAGGATGGCTCGGTCGATACCGAACACGGGTTCGCGATGATCTGGGAAATCGGCGCCGACAGCCGCAAGCACGTCAAGGCGATTGCCGACGCGCTGGCCAAGGATAATGCTCTCATCCTCGCCACCGACCCTGACCGCGAGGGAGAGGCAATCAGTTGGCACCTGGAAGAGATGCTGCGGGCCCGCAAGGCCATCAAGAAAGATACCTCCGTCAGCCGCGTCGTATTCAACGCGATCACCAAATCCGCCGTCACCGAGGCAATGAAGAATCCCCGTCAGGTCGATGCCCCTCTGGTCGAAGCCTATCTCGCGCGCCGCGCGCTCGATTACCTGGTGGGCTTCAACCTCTCCCCGGTGCTCTGGCGCAAATTGCCGGGCGCGCGCTCGGCAGGCCGGGTGCAATCAGTCTGCCTGCGTCTCATCGTCGAGCGCGAGATGGAGATCGAAGCCTTCACCGCCCGCGAATACTGGTCGGTGAAGGCACAGCTCACCACCCCTCGTGGACAGGATTTCGAGGCGCGGCTTGTCGCATTGGCCGGCAAGAAGCTCGACAAGTTCGACCTTGAAAATGCAACGCAGGCGGAACTTGCCGTGCAGGCCATCAGCTCGCGAGTCCTGACAGTGACCTCGGTTGAGGCAAAACCGGCGACGCGCAATCCCTCGGCCCCGTTCATGACCTCAACCCTGCAACAGGAGGCCAGCCGCAAGTTTGGCATGGGCGCAAAGCAATGCATGAACGCCGCCCAGAGACTCTACGAGGCGGGACACATCACCTACATGCGGACCGACGGGATCGACATGGCGCCCGAGGCAGTGATGGCCGCGCGCGACGCCATCCGCGACCGCTTCGGTGACGCCTACCTGCCCAAATCTCCGCGCATCTACAAGAACAAGGCCAAGAACGCGCAGGAAGCGCATGAATGCATCCGCCCGACCGAAATGACGCGCGATGCGAGCCAGATCAAGACCACCGACGCCGATCAGCGCAGGCTCTACGATCTCATCTGGAAGCGCACGCTGGCCTGCCAGATGGAGGCCGCACGGATGGAACGCACCACCGTCGAGATCGGCAGCGCGGACGGTCAGGTGGGCCTGCGCGCCACCGGTCAGGTCATGCTCTTCGACGGGTTCCTGAGAGTCTATGAAGAAGGCCGCGACGATGTCACGGGCGAGGAGGATGACCGTCGTCTGCCGCAGATCATGCAGGGGGAACCGGCCACCTTCTCACGCGCGTCCCTCAAGCCCGAATTCCTCGTGGCCAGCGACGGCGCCGAACAGACCGCCGCCGTGCTATCGGACGACGAAGCCATTCTTGCTCTCCAGCATTTCACCCAGGCCCCACCGCGCTATACCGAGGCGACGTTGGTCAAGAAGATGGAAGAGCTGGGCATCGGCCGCCCCTCGACCTATGCCAGCGTGCTGAGCACAATCGAGGACCGCGAGTATGTCCGCAAGGAGCAGAATCGCCTGATCCCCGAAGACAAAGGCCGGATCGTGACCGTGTTCCTGCTTAACTTCTTTCGCAAATACGTGGGATATGAGTTCACCGCCGATCTTGAGGAAGATCTGGACCGGGTGAGCGCGGGTCAGGCGGATTACAAGGACATTCTCGCCCGCTTCTGGCGCGATTTTTCCACCGCAATCGCCGAAACCTCGGAGTTGAGGATCAGCGAAGTGCTCTCGGTGCTCGATACCGCACTCGGCCCCACGCTCTATCCCGCCCGCGAGGATGGCGGCGACCCGCGGCAATGCCCGCTGTGTGGCACAGGGCAACTGCACCTGAAAACGTCGCGCACGGGCGGCTTTGTGGGCTGCGGCAACTATCCCGAATGCCGTTATACTCGTCCGATCGGCGGCGAGGCGGCGGACGGCGGCGACCGTATCTTGGGCCAGGATGATGCAGGCAATGAGATTTCCCTGCGCTCTGGCCGCTTTGGCCCCTATGTGCAGCGCGGCGAAGCGACCGAGGACAATCCCAAGCCTGACCGCGCCAGCCTGCCCAAGGGCTGGAAGGCCGAGGAGATGACACTTGAAAAGGCGCTGACCTTGCTCAGTTTGCCGCGCGCGATCGGAGAGCATCCCGAGGGCGGCGTCATCACCGCCAACTTCGGGCGTTTCGGGCCGTTCCTCATGCATCAGTTGCCGGATGAGGCCAAGCCGGTCTATGCCAATCTCAAGGATCCGGCGGATGTCTTTGAGATCGGGATGAACCGTGCTGTGGAGATCCTGGCCGAAAAGCGCAGCAATCCGGGGGGGCGCGGGCGCGCGACCGCAACCAAGCCGCTGCGCGATTTGGGCGTGCACCCGCAGAACGGCGGGCCGATCCATGTAATGGAGGGTCGCTACGGGCCCTACATCAAGTGGGACAAAATCAACGCCACGCTGCCCAAGGGGGTAGAGCCGGACAGCCTGACCCTCGATCAGGCCCTTGAACTGATTTCCGCCAAAGCCGGCAAGGCGGGCAAGGGACGCAAACCGGCCAAAAAGAAATCAGCTCCGAAAAAGACCACCGCTCAGAAAACTACACCGAAACGGGCCGCTGCGGGGAAGTAGACCAACCAGACGGCCGCCTAGGTCCAATGTCACGCTTCATGCTGCATCGCGGCAGGAGGCGCGTTGACTTGCCCCCCCATTCCGACGCATATCGGACCGGACAACGTCAGGAGGAATTGCGCGATGAAAAAGGTCTATGGCTCGGCCGCCGAGGCGCTGGACGGGCTGCTGTTTGACGGGATGCTGATCGCGGCGGGCGGGTTTGGCCTCTGCGGCATTCCCGAATTGCTGTTGCAGGCCATCAAGGACGCGGGCACGAAGGATCTGACCTTTGCCTCCAACAATGCGGGGGTGGACGATTTCGGCATCGGCATCCTGTTGCAGACCCGGCAGGTCCGCAAGATGCTCAGCTCCTATGTCGGCGAGAATGCCGAATTCATGCGGCAATACCTCTCGGGCGAGCTGGAGCTGGAATTCAATCCGCAAGGCACGCTCGCGGAGCGGCTGCGCGCGGGCGGCTGCGGCATTCCGGGCTTTTACACCAGGACCGGGGTGGGCACGGTGATCGCCGAGGGCAAGGAGCACAAGGTGTTCGACGGCGAGACCTATATCCTCGAGCGCGGCATCTTTGCCGATCTCTCGATCGTCAAGGCGTGGAAGGCCGACACCACCGGCAACGCGATCTTTCGCAAGACGGCGCGCAACTTCAACCCGCCCGCGGCGATGTGCGGCAAGGTCTGTGTGATGGAAGTGGAAGAGATCGTCGAGCCGGGCACGCTCGATCCCGATTGCATCCATCTGCCGGGCATCTATGTGCATCGCCTCATTCAGGGTGAGCACGAGAAACGGATCGAACAACGCACGGTGAGGGCTGCATGATGGCTTGGGATCGCAACCAGATGGCGGCACGCGCCGCGCAGGAACTCAAGGACGGGACCTATGTCAATCTCGGGATCGGCATCCCGACGTTGGTGTCGAACTACATCCCGGAAGGGGTGCATGTGACGCTGCAATCGGAAAACGGCATGCTCGGCATGGGCCCCTTCCCGGTCGCGGGCGAAGAGGATGCCGACCTCATCAACGCGGGCAAGCAGACCATCACCGAACTGCCGCACACCGCCTATTTCGACAGCGCCACGTCATTCGGCATGATCCGCGGCGGCAAGATCGCGATGGCAATCCTCGGCGCGATGGAAGTGGCCGAAAACGGTGATCTCGCCAACTGGATGATCCCCGGCAAGCTGGTCAAGGGCATGGGCGGCGCGATGGATCTGGTCGCGGGCGTCGGCCGCGTCGTGGTGGTGATGGATCACACCAGCAAACATGGCGAATCGAAGGTGCTCAAGCGCTGCACCCTACCGCTCACCGGCACCGGCGTCGTCGATCGCATCATAACCAATCTCGGCGTGCTCGATGTGGTCGAGGGCGGATTGCGCATCCTCGAACTGGCCGACGGCGTCTCCGAAGCCGACCTGCGCGCCGCAACCGAGGCAACAATTGTCGGCTGACCGTGCCGGCCTGGCCACCGCGCGCGGCCGGGCCGGTCATTTCATGGCAAGATTGAGCGCGCAGGCGTCGGTGATCAGTTCGGGGCGCGTCTTGCAAAGGCCGCGCGCCACCTCGAAGGCGGCCAGCACCTTGGGAATGTAATCGCGCGTCTCGGCATAGGGCGGCACGCCGTTATGGCGCTTGACCGCGTTCTCGCCGGCATTGTAACCCGCCAGCGCCAGAACCACATCGCCGCCAAACTCCGCGATCAACCAGTCGAGATAGGCTACTCCGCCACGGATGTTCTGCTCGGGGGCGAGCGCATCGCGGACACCGAAGCGGGAAGCTGTATCGGGCATGAGTTGCATCAACCCCTGCGCGCCTGCCGGGCTAAGGGCGTTTTTGCGACCAGACGATTCCACCGCGATCATCGCGAGCACCAACGCGGGCGAAACTGGCGTGCCGATGGTTTCGCGCAGGATATGGCGCCCCTCTGCGCGGGCAATGTCTTGCAGAGTCTGAAGCCGCGGCGCACCAACCGCCTGACCGGCGGGCGGATTGGCCAGATGGTCCATCGCCAACTTGAGGCGATCCGCGCCGGCAATGCCAAGTTGGGACGGGACGCCTTGCCAGAACCAATCATAGTCAGCAATGCGTGGACTGTCCGGCAGCGGCTCTTTCTCGAGCGCTTCCTTCGGTCGCTTGACAGGAGCGACGGGGGCCTGCGCCTCGATCTGCACGGTGATGAACTTGCGTGTGCCGGCCACAGGTGGCCTTTCCCGCTTGAAGGTGAACTCCGGAAAGGGCGGCGGATCTGCCGCCAAAGCAAAGCCCGGTCCAGACAGAATCACAACCGACATCAAAAAGGTTAAGACTCTCATAGTGGGCCCTGCTCTGCCTCTCATTGATTTGAAGTAGTATTGCAAAAATCGGCATTTCGCACCAGCATTGTGTTTGATCGGGCAACACGAAGCAGGTTTCAACCTTTGGAGTTCTGCCTCCGAGGCAGTTATCCGAAAAAAAATTCCCATTTGTTTTGTTTATTTTCAATGTCTTATGAAAAACTTTAGCGGGACCTTAAACTTCACAAAAAAGGCTTTAATGCCGCCCAAATCCCGCCCGATTTCAAAGGCTTTATGGTCTCACACCACGACGACAGCGGGCCATTAAAAATCGACGGGCCTCAAATCAGAGTGGATGTGACAACGTAGCAACTGATCCTTTGGAGGGACCAAACATGATCAATTTCTTCAAGACTTTCACGAAAGACGAAGACGGCGCCGTCACGGTTGACTGGGTCGTTCTGACCGCAGCCGTTGTGGCCCTGGGTGTGGCCGCCGTGACGACCGTTGGTGGCAGCATCAAAACCGTTGCCACTGGTATCTCGACCGCAGTGAGCGCACAGAACCCGACTCCGTAAGTTCCGGTCTTGCACGCATGACTTCGGTTGGCCGCGGATCGAAAGGTCTGCGGCCAATCGTCACCAAGGCACCCAAGGTCTTGATTTCGAAACCGGTCGCGGCGGGGGCGTGACACGAGTGTGAGATGGGAATGATGATTGGATCGCGTTTCAAAACCTGCATCGTCAACCTCCTCAGAGAGGACTCTGGGGCCGTGACGGTTGACTGGGTTGTGTTGAGTGCCGCCGTGGTTGCCTTGGCCATTGCTGCGGTGAACGTCATTCTTGGTGACGTCAGCGGCCTGACCAACGCCATTCTGAATGTGCTGACGCTGTTCTGACGGGCAAGCACGTCAGGGCGAGAAGTGCACATAGGGTGACTGCCGTCATCGTATAAAATGAGCGGCCCGAGTGGTCGCCTTTTGGCGTTGTGCCGCATCAATTAAGCCCGGATGCCAGATGCAGAACGCCGGATTCAATCCCAAATCAACCCCCATCGATCCATTGTTTCGCCATAATCGCATGTCAAAAGTCGATGGAATGTCGGGACAGGACTAACGTCTTGGTCCGCAACAGCAGAACATCTTGAAAGGATTACCCATGCGCATGGTTTTCGGACTGGTTCTCGTCATCGGCCTGGGGCTAGCCGGGTTTGCGGTTTACATGGCCAAATCCTATATCGAAAGCTATCAGGCCGAGCTCGAACAGGAGCGCAAGCAGCGCGCACCCAATATCGAAACGGTCGACATCTTTGTGGCAACGCGGACACTGAAATACGGTGAGCCCCTCGTTTCCGACGCCGTCCGCCTGACCGCATTCCCAACGGCTTCGCTGCCCGAAGGCGTGTTCACCAAGAGCGAAGACCTGTTCTCAAAGGGTGAAACCGTGCCGCGCATTGTGCTGCGCGGGATCGAAGCGAACGAGGCCATTCTTGCGGTAAAAGTGACCGCACCTGGCGAGGAAGCAGGGATCACCTCACAGCTGAAACGCGGCGAGCGTGCCTTTGCGATCAAAGTGGACGTCACCAGTGGCGTTTCGGGCTTCCTGCGGCCCGGTGATCGGGTTGATGTCTACTGGACCGGAAGTGTCGGGGGCAACAACATGCGTACCGAGGGCAATTCCACCGGCGAGGTCACAAAGCTGATCGACACAGGTGTGAAACTGATCGCCATCGACCAGGTTGCGAACACCGAGATCACGGAGGCCGTGATTGCCCGCACCGTGACAGTCGCGGCCACTCCGCAACAAGTCGCCGCGCTGGCGCAGGCTCAGTCCACCGGACGCCTTTCTTTGTCACTGGTCGGAGCGATGGACGATTCCGTATCCGAGGCTATCGAGATCGACCAGAAGCGGCTCTTGGGCATTGCAAGCCAGACCGTGGTCGAAAAAGCGCCTGCCGAGGAAACCTGCTCCATCCGCACCCGTCGAGGGGCAGAAGTGATCGAGACCCCTATCCCTTGCACGAACTGAAATGGCAACAATGACCATGAGAGGGGCATCCAGCGCGGGTGCCCCTTTCCCGTTGGCGCAACCATTTCGCCACAACTGAAAGAAAAATGTGTGAATTTGCATTGATTCTTGAAAAAAAACCGGAACTACCGCAGAGTGGCGCAAAATCCGGGCGTCAAGACCCGACAAATGAGGCGTGATCGGAAAGGCAGGTCACATGAAAAAGAGAACCTATTTGTGGGCGGTCCTCGTCGGGCTCGCTCTTGCATCGGGGCCATTCGTGCCTCCGGCACAGTCCGAAACCGTTCGCGTTGTTGGCAACGGCACGTCCAGCAATCTCAATGTCCCGATGAACCGGGCCATCGTCGTTGAAAGCGACGTGCCATTTGCCGAGTTGAGCGTGGCCAACCCGTCGATCGCGGATTTCTCCACCCTTTCGGACCGCACGATCTATCTCTTGGGCAAGAGTCCGGGACGCACGACGCTGACCTTGCTCGATGGCAGCGGGCGGCTGATTACCAATATCGACGTGCATGTCAGCGCCGACGTCTCCGAATTCAAGGAACGCCTTCAGCAAATCCTGCCCGGCGAGACCATCGAGGTACGCACGGCGAATGACGGGATCGTGCTTTCCGGCACGGTGTCGAGCATGGCGCGGCTGCAACGCGCCCTCGATCTGGCCGAACGCTACGCGCCCGAGCGCGTCTCGAACCTGATGTCGGTCTCGGGCAAGCAGCAGGTCATGCTCAAGGTGCGGTTTGCCGAAATGCAGCGCAGCGTGTCAAAAGCGCTCTCGACCTCGCTGGCGGTCGACGGGTTGGGCGGCAGTTCGCGCCTCGGCCTGGCGGGTAGCAACCTGAACTCGGCGCAGACCATGCCGGGGATCGTGAACGCGGGTAACAATGCCGGTGCGCTCTTCTTCGGCTTTGACATCGGCTCGACCGAGGTCGGCATCCTACTCGAAGCGCTTGAAACCAAGGGGGTCGTGCGCACCCTGGCAGAGCCGAACCTGACCGCGCTTTCGGGACAAGAGGCCAAGTTTCTGGCCGGCGGGGAGTTTCCCATCCCAGTGGCGCAGGACAACAACACAACGACGATCGAGTTCAAGCCGTTCGGCGTTGAGCTGAACTTTATCCCCCGGGTTGTTGATGATGGCATCATTAACCTTGAAATGGGCGCCGCAGTGTCATCGATCGACACAGCAAACGCGCTGATCTCCAACGGTTTGCAAGTTCCAGCGTTCCGTCGCCGCGATACCTCGACCACCGTCGCCCTGCGCGACGGCGAAAGTTTTGCAATCGCCGGTCTTTTGCAGGATGATTTCCGCGACAACAACGCGCAGGTGCCGTGGATCGGCGATATTCCAGTTCTGGGCGCCCTGTTTCGCAGCGCCGATTATCAGCGCGCGCAGACCGAGCTTGTGATCATCGTTTCGGTTCACCTGGTCTCGCCAACACGCGGCGAGGCGCTGGCTCTGCCGACAGACCGTGTCAGATTGCCCTCGGATGCAGACCTCTTCCTCAATGGCCGGGTCGCCAAGGGAATCCGCCAGAGCGGACCAGTCGGAGAAGTGGCAAAACAGGATTTCACCGGGTCCTATGGCTATGTCATGGAATGATGGGAGGGCAGGGCCAATGAAACACATTCTTGCAATTGCCGGTCTGATCGCTGTCTCGGCCTGTGCAGACAACGGCGAGGTCTACCGATCCTATTCAGAAGCCGGATCGCTCACCGACAACGGCACTTTTGGCGATGCGAACATGAACAACCATCTGGTGATGACGCGCGAGGACGGCTTTGCCATCAGCCTCGCAAATCGTTTCGCTGAGGAGGTGCCCAGCACGATCAACTTCGCCTTCGACTCGGCGGCTCTGGATGCCGATGCCCAAAGGATCCTGCGCCAGCAGGCGGATTGGATACGGCAGTTCCCCGAAGTGCGATTCCGTGTCTATGGGCACACGGATCTTGTGGGTTCTGCCGCCTACAACAAACAGTTGGGTCTGCGGCGCGCGCAAGCGGCCGTAGCCTTCCTCACCAGTCAAGGCATAAGCCGGACACGGCTCGAGGCCGTGGCCTCGTTTGGCGCCACCCAACCAGTCGTCCAGACCCGGGATCGCGAGCGTCGCAACCGGCGAACTGTAACCGAAGTTTCGGGGTTCGTGAAATCCAATCCGATCATCATGGATGGCAAATATGCCGAAGTGGTTTATCGCGAATATGTCGCAAGCGCCGTGCCGGCCTCGACCCTTATAATAGTAACGGACGGCACCGAAACATCGGCGCAATGAAGCGCCTCTGAATTCTCCCAGTCCGGCTCAGGCCGGGCCACCTGAAACCCGCCCCGATTGGGCGGGTTTTTGTTTTTAAAGATCGCATAATTACGATTATTTGGCCCCAATATCGCCCAGATTTCCAGCGATTGTCCATCAATGCAGAACGTACCTCACGCTGTGAATGTGATGCGACCGAACCGGAAGTCTGGCGAGGTCTCGTCTCCGACGTGAGTGGTGTGGCGAGCTAGAGACAGGATCACTTCAATGACCAGTAGCGTAACACGACAAACCGACCCCAGCCCCCTAGTCGCCTGCACGATCAGTCGCGACGTCCAGAATTTTGACCTCCTGATCGAGGATATGGAAGCGATCCTTGGTGAGGCATGGGGTGATCTCGGATTTGCCGAAGCTCTGGCCTTCATCGGTCAACCTGAGGCCGAGACACTCGAATTCGTCGCAGTGGCAATTGACGAAACCGACGAGGACGATCTCGTGATGCTGGGCGAAATCATCGCTCTGGCCAGTCGGAAGAAGATCAAGGTCATCCTGATCGCCGAAGATGTCAGCCCGGCGGCGCTGCATCAGTTGCTGCGGCAGGGCGCTGATGAATTCGTGCCCTACCCTCTGCCGGAAGGAGAACTGCAAGCCGCCATCGAAAGGCTGAAGAAGGCGCCCGTTCTCGTTGCTCAGAGCCCAACAATGCTGGCGCACCCGACCAAGGGAGACGGCGTGGTATTGGCCGTGCATGGACTTGCGGGCGGCACGGGCGCAACCACATTGGCGGTCAATCTGGCCTGGGAGCTTGCAACGGTCGAAAAGGTGAACCCGCCGCGTGTTTGCCTTATGGATTTCAGCCTTCAATTCGGATCCGTTGCGACCTATCTAGATTTGCCGCGCCGCGATGTCGTCTTTGACATGTGGTCGGATACCGAGAACATGGATGACGAGATCTTCCGCCAGGCGTTGGTGGCCTTCGAGGACAAGCTCTGGGTGCTCACGGCGCCGCCCGACATCATTCCGCTCGATCTGATTTCCTCGGACGACGTGCGCCGGGTTCTGGATCAGGCCCGCAAGCATTTCGACTATGTGATCATCGACATGCCCGGCACGCTGGTGCAATGGACCGAAGCGGTGCTGAACGCGGCGCAAATCTATTTCACGACACTCGAGCTTGACATGCGATCGGCGCAGAATGCCCTGCGTCTCAAACGCGCTCTGACCGCAGAAGATCTGCCGATCGAGAAGCTACGTTTCTGTCTGAACCGGGCCCCGAAGTTCACTGATCTCAGCGGCAAGAGCCGTGTCAAGCGCATGGCTGACAGCTTGGAGATCAACATCGAGTTGCAGCTAGCAGACGGCGGACGGGCTGTCTGCCAGAGTTCGGATCATGGACAGCCGCTGGCCTCGTCTGCGTCCAAGAACCCGCTGCGCCGGGACATCGCAAAGTTGGCCCGTTCGCTGCACGATTTGGGCAAAAGCGACGCTGAGGCCGCTTAACAGAGGGTGAAGGCAGATGTTTTCCCGTTACAAGCAAGGGGGCGCAGGCTCCAAGTCCACAGCCAAGCCAATGGCAGCTTCGGCCCCAAAATCCGTCCCTATCAATGCGGCCCTCGCGACATCTTTCCGCAAACCGGCACAGACGACCGCCGCAGTTCCAGTCGGGGTGGACAAGGAGCGCAAGCGCAAGGAGCGTATCAGCGAGATCAAGATCGAATTGCATCGCGCGCTGCTCGACAACCTGAACCTCGCGGCCCTCGACACCGCAACGGAGAACGATCTGCGTGCCGAGATCAGTTCGATCACAGGCGAAATCCTTCAGGAAAAAGGAATTGTCCTCAATCGCGAGGACCGGGCGCAGCTGACCCAGGAACTCTATGATGAAGTCAAAGGTCTTGGGCCGCTCGAGACGTTGCTTAAGGATGATACGATCAACGACATTCTGGTCAATGGACCTCATCAGATCTTTGTCGAGCGTGCGGGCAAGCTTGAACTCAGCGACGTGACGTTCAAGGATGAAAGGCATCTTTTGCGGATCATCGACAAGATCGTTAGCGCCGTCGGTCGCCGGGTAGACGAATCAAATCCCTATGTCGACGCACGTCTCGCGGACGGCTCGCGGTTCAACGCGATGGTTCCACCCGTTGCCGTTGATGGTAGCCTCGTCTCGATCCGGAAGTTCAAGAAAGATAAGCTGGGCATCGACGATCTGGTCGCCTTTGGAGCCTTCTCAGAAGAGATGGCCGCCTATCTGCAGGCGGCCGTTGCCACGCGACTCAACGTGATCGTCTCGGGTGGAACCGGGTCCGGTAAAACCACAACGCTCAATGCCTTGTCGTCCTTCATCGACAATTCCGAGCGGATCCTGACCATCGAGGACACCGCCGAACTGCAATTGCAACAGGTCCATGTAGGCCGCATGGAAAGCCGCCCGCCCAACGTCGAAGGCAAGGGCGAGGTGAGCGCCCGCGACTGCCTCAAGAACGCCCTGCGGATGCGTCCCGACCGCATCATCGTTGGCGAGACGCGCGGCGAAGAGGTCATCGACATGTTGCAAGCCATGAACACCGGCCATGACGGCTCGATGACCACGATCCACGCCAACAACGCCCGCGATGCGATCAGCCGTCTGGAAAACATGGTCGCGATGGCCGGGATCGAGATGCCGCTCAAGGCGGTTCGCAGCCAGATTGCGAGCGCTGTGAACCTCATCGTGCAGGCCAGCCGCTTGCAGGACGGCTCGCGCCGCATGACCTCGATCACCGAGGTGACAGGCATGGAAGGCGATGTGATCTCGATGCAGGAAATCTTTCGCTTCCAGCGGGTCGGCCTCACACCCGACAACAAGATCATCGGCCATTTTACCGGCACAGGGGTGCGTTCCCATTTCTCCGAACGGTTCCGGCTCTGGGGCTACGATCTGCCGCCACATATCTTTGAACCCATCGCAGCGGAGTGACGCAGATGACTATCAGCGCAGAACCAATCATTTATGGCCTGATCTTCGTCGGTGTGCTGGTCCTCGTCGAAGGATTGTACCTCACTGTCTTTGGCCGCTCGATAAGCCTGAACAACCGCGTCAACCGACGGCTTGAAATGCTGGACAAGTCCGGCAATCGCGAAGAGGTGATGGAGAAGCTGCGCAAGGAAATGCGTCAGCATCTCAAGGCGCGAAAGGTGCCGCTCTATTCTATTTTGTCCACCAAGGCGCAAAAGGCGGCGATCGCCTTTTCACCCAGACAGTTGATCATGCTCATGGGGGCGCTGAGCCTTCTTGCATTTGTCGGCCTCTCGGTTGGCACCAACACCTCGGTTCCGGTGCGGGCGCTGATTTCCGTGGTGATGGGTGTGGGCGGCATTTTTACGTGGATCAGCATGAAGGCTGCAAAACGCATGTCGATGATGGAAGAACAATTGCCTGATGCGATCGAGCTCATGGTGCGATCGCTTCGGGTCGGGCACCCGTTCTCATCGGCGATCGGAATTGTCGCCACCGAAGTGTCAGATCCTCTTGCAACAGAGTTTGGCATCATCGCAGATGAGGCGACCTATGGCCGCGACATGGGCGAGGCGCTCAAGGATATGGCAGAACGACTTGATATGCAGGATCTTCGCTTTCTTGCTGTAGCCGTGACCATCCAGCAACAATCCGGCGGCAACCTGGCTGAAATCCTCGCTGGTCTGGCCACGGTTATCCGGGCGCGCTTTCGTCTGTTTCGGCGGGTCAAGGCGATCACCGCAGAGGCGAAATGGTCGGGAAAATTCCTGTCTGGTTTTCCGATTTTCGCGCTGATCGGTATTCAGCTGCTCAAGCCGGACTACTACGACAAATCAATCGACCACCCGCTCTTTATTCCCGCCACGCTCGCGGTTGGCACGTTTCTTGTGCTCAATCTGATCGTCATGCGGGCGCTCGTGAACATCAAGGTATAACAAGGATCAAACCATGCAAATCCTGAGCCTCGTGAACGATATCCTGACGGGCGCACTTGGTCCCTTCGGGCCCCTGATCGCGGTCGGCGGTCTAGGTGTGATGCTGGTTCTGATTACGCTCTCCTTGCTGTTGAACAGGCCGCAGGATCCCCTTGACAAGCTCAAACAGCAGGCCTCCGGCAAGAACATCGAACAACCCAACAAGGCGCGGCTGAGGTCCGGCAACCGGAATCAGAAACTCGACCGATACGCCACCTTTCTCGAGCCAAAGGACGAAAAGCAGCTCAGCCAGATTCGCCTGACCCTCTTGCAGGCTGGCTATCGCAGTCGGGATGCCGTGCGGTTTTTCCACTTCGCACAGCTTGCATTCGGGATCGGTTTTCTTGTGCTGGGCGTCATCTACTTCATTCTCTTCAAGGCAGGGGGCCAGACCTCTACCCAAGAGACCATGATGTACATCCTTCTTCCAGGCTTTGCAGGCTACATGCTGCCGAAATACTGGGTCAACAAACGCAAGCAAAAGCGTCAGGAGGAAATCCAGGACGGTTTTCCGGACAGTCTCGACATGATGCTCGTCTGCATCGAGGCCGGTCAATCCATGGATCAGGCCATCATCCGTGTCGCCAACGAGATCCGCGCCTCCTATCCGGCTCTGGCCGAGGAATACGAGATCGTGTCGTTGCAGATCAAGGCAGGTCGCGACAAGCCTTCCGTGCTCAACGAGATGGGCGAACGCTGTGGCGTGCAGGATATTTCGAGTTTCGTCACGGTGCTGATTCAATCCCAGACTTTTGGCACCTCGATCGGCGATGCACTGCGCGTCTATGCGGCCGAAATGCGCGACAAGCGGGTGATGCGGGCAGAAGAAAAGGCCAACAAGCTCCCAACAAAGATGACATTGGCAACAATGATGCTTACAGTCCCGCCATTGTTGATCATTCTCGTGGGTCCGTCTGTTCTGGGCATTCTGGATCTGGTCAACATGTAGGTCGCAAGGCGACTGGCCAGACAGATGCGGGGGGAAGATGCGGCGTGCAGCATGGATCTTGACGACAGTTTTGAGTCTTGTCGCCTGTGCTCAAGATCCGGTGCATCAAGGCCCCTACGCTCCCGGCATTGCCAAGAATGGCCCTTCAGTTGATCCCCTTTTGGTGGCGCATCGCTTGATGGATGCACATGAATATGAACTGGCGCTCAAGACCTACACTCGCGCCGCCGCTACCAACGGCATGACGCCTGATGTCCTGGCAGGCCTCGGCAGCACCAACCTTGCTCTCGGACGGCTTGGAACCGCAGAGCAGTTGTTGAGGCGGGCCATCAAGGACGTGGATGCCACCCCCGAGACATGGAACAATCTCGGCGTGGTGCTGGTGGAACAAGGCAATTATGCCGAGGCTGAACAGATCTTTCGCCGGGCCTATGCGCTCGACAATGGCGAAAGTGACGCAATTCGCGACAATTTGCGCTTAGCACTCGCAAAAACCGAAAAATCCGATTACACTCCCGCCGAAGAGCAAGACTATAAAGTGGTACGGCGGGGCACCAGCGACTATCTGATCCGCAAGATACCGTGATGAGGCAGAGGCAGTAAAAGGACGCAAAAATGCGCCACCCAATTCTTGTTTCCCTGTGCGTGGCAGGCACTATAGCCTTGTCGGCATGTGATCAATCAAACAAAGATGAAGTTGAGCGCGCCTTTCAAGACGTGAACGTGGTCGATGAAACCAATCTGAACGACGTCATGTTGAGTTCCGCCGATCCAAATGAAGCGGTCGCCTATTTTCAGCGCACACTGAGCGAAAAACCTGACCGGATCGACCTGATGCGCGGCCTTGGGACATCTCTTGTTCGGGCCAAGCGCAACACCGAAGCCGTGGCGGTCTGGTCCACGGCGACCGAGCACAAGGATGCCACGAACGAGGACCGGGTTGAATTGGCAGATGCGCTCCTTCGCAACAATGAATGGGCCCGCGCCGATCAGGTTCTCGACAGCATCCCGCCAACCTATGAGACGTTCAAACGCTATCGGCTGGAGGCGATGATCGCCGATAGCAACAAAGAATGGAACAAGTCAGACAGTTTTTACGAAATCGCCGTCGGACTGACCACGCAACCTGCCAGCGTCATGAACAATTGGGGATATTCCAAACTGTCACGTGGAGATTTTGCAGGTGCTGAGCGGCTGTTTTCCGATGCGGTGCGGCAAGATCCCTCGCTCTTTACCGCAAAAAACAATCTTGTTATGGCGCGGGCGGCGCAGGGCAATTATTCGGTGCCGGTCCTGCCTGTCACTCAGGCGGAGCGGGCGCAATTGCTCTATACGCTTGGTCTTTCGGCCGTCAAGCAGGGCGATACAGAGATCGGAAAGGGGCTGTTGCGCGATGCGATCGACACCCATCCTCAACATTTCGAGGACGCAGCCCGCAGCCTGCGCGCGCTCGAAGCCAACGTCGCCAGCTAGAGCGGTTCGATGACGCTGACGATCACGGCTTCTTCGGCGCTCTGGTTTTTGCCCTTTGTGCTGCCGGTCTGCGCCTGGGTGGCCTGGACAGATCTGAGCCGGATGAAGATCCCCAACACCGCTGTGCTGACGCTGGCAGGCATCTTTATGGTTGTGGGTCTGATGGCGCTGCCGCTGGCGGAGTACCCATGGCGGCTGTCCCACCTGGCGGTAATGCTTGTGGCAGGGGTGATCGCCAATGCCGCAGGGTTGATGGGCGCGGGAGACGCCAAATTCATTGCCGCCGCGTCGCCCTTTGTGGCCCTTGGCGATGCCGCAGCCCTCAGCCTCATGTTCGCCGCGACACTCCTCGCCGCTTTTGCCACCCATCGAATTATCATGCACAGCCGGCTAAGGCGCATGGCCCCGGACTGGAAGAGTTGGTCAGAGAGCAAGAAATTCCCCATGGGCTTTGCCTTGGGCGGCACTTTGGTGCTCTATCTCAGTCTTGGTGCAATCTACGGCGCTTGATCATATGCGCCCCACACCTGCCCGACGCTGACCATAATTTCTGCACCTTTGCGGGGCATCTTCAAGCCTACATTTGCATGCAGCAGACAGGCCGTTTCGATGAATATGCAAGTCGCTAGCGGCGTTCAGCCGCCGCCGCCTCCCAGCCGTATAGAGGAGATGCAGATCCCGATCGTGATGATGCGGGATATTCTGCTGAAAACCATGTTTCGCAAGAATGTGGACATGGTCACGGGCGTGGCAGAGGCGATTTGTCTGCCGCGCGCTGTCACGCAAGAACTGATCGACATGGCGCGCGGCCAGAAACTGCTTGAGGCAACCGGTACGCTCAATGCCAATTCTGGTGGGGAGATGGGCTATCAACTGACCGACGCGGGCAAATCGCGCGCCCTCGACGCGCTCAGCCAGTCGGAATACTACGGCGCCATGCCCGTGCCGCTGGCCGTTTACCACGAGCAGGTCAAACGCCAGTCGATCAGGAACATCCAGATCACCCGAGAGCAACTGACCACGGCCATGGGGCACCTCATCCTGCCTGACAGCCTGCTCGACCATCTCGGCCCTGCGGTCAGCGCTGGACGCTCAATCCTGATGTATGGACCTCCCGGCAACGGAAAATCCTCGATCTCGAACGGGATCCGAGATGCCATGGGCGATAAAATCTACGTGCCCCGCGCCATAGAATATTCCGGTCAGGTGATCACAGTCTATGACCCGATCGTGCATTCATCGGCAGAGGTCGAGGTGGACGATCCCAATTCGCTGCGCCGCAAGCGGACCTTTGATACGCGCTATGTCCGCTGCGAACGACCCACGGTGATCACCGGGGGCGAGTTGACCTTGTCGATGCTCGATCTGGTCTATAACCCGACGGCACGCACCTATCAGGCGCCGCTGCAACTCAAATCCACTGGTGGCATCTTCATCGTCGATGACCTTGGCCGCCAGAAGGAACCGCCACAAAGCCTGGTCAACCGCTGGATCGTGCCGCTGGAAGAGAGCAAGGATATCCTCGCGTTGCAATCGGGCGAGAAATTCGAGGTGCCATTCGACACGCTGGTGATCTTCTCCACAAACTTTCACCCCAACAAGATATTCGACCAAGCCGCGTTGCGCCGCATCTTCTTCAAGATCAAGATCGACGGGCCCTGCCAGGCAGATTTTCTCAAGATCTTCGCGATGGTAGCCCGCAAGAAAGGCATGCCCCTCGACGAGGCAGCTCTGGTCCATCTGATCCGAGAAAGGTATCCTACAATCAACAATGTCTATGCAAACTATCAGCCGGTCTTCCTGATCGATCAGATGATCGCGATCTGCGAATTCGAAGGAATACCCTATCAGATGACCCCCGACCTGATTGACAGGGCATGGGCCAACATGTTCGTCAAGGAAGAGGACATCGTTCGCTGAGGCGCCGCAGGCTTTGAATCGGTCCTGCCGACGGCTAGATTGCACGGCATGACCCCCCTGCCCCCGCCCCTTGAACAATGGTTTTCCGCCCGCGGCTGGCAGATGCACCTGCATCAACAGGCCATGCTGGAACGGGCAAGGGATCCCGCGACGCTGCTCATTGCGCCCACAGGCGGCGGCAAGACGCTGGCCGGATTTCTGCCGACGCTTGTCGAACTTGTCACTGGTGTCCACACGGGCTTTCATACGCTCTACATCTCGCCGCTCAAGGCACTTGCAGCGGATATCCGGCGCAACCTCACGGGTCCGATTGCAGAAATGCACCTGCCGATCCGGATCGAGGACCGCACCGGCGACACATCGGCCCACACGAAACGGCGTCAGCGCGCCGATCCGCCCCATATCATGCTCACCACGCCAGAGAGTTTGGCCCTCCTCACCTCCTACGAGGATGCGCCGCGCATCTTTGCCGGGCTCAAGCGCGTTGTTGTCGATGAAATTCATGCCCTCGCCGAGAGCAAACGCGGTGATCAACTCATGCTTTCCCTGAGCCGGCTTCAGGCTCTGTGCCCTGACATGCGTCGCGTCGGACTGTCCGCCACGGTCGAGGATCCACCGGCCCTTGCCCGCTTTCTGGCAGATGGGTCCGCGCGATGCGAGATCCTGATGGCCGATCCCGATCCTGATCCTGATATCACCATGCTGGAAACGACCGAGCCGCCGCCATGGGCGGGCAGCGGTGCGGCCTATGCGATCCCCGCGGTCCTAGAGCAGATCCAACGCCACAGATCGACGCTCATCTTTCACAACACCCGCGCGCAGGCCGAGATCTTCTTTCACAATCTCTGGCTTGCCAACGAGAATGAGCTGCCCATCGCGATCCATCACGGCAGCCTCGATCGAACGCAACGCGCGCGGGTTGAGGCGGCGATACTGCGCGGCGAATTGCGGGCTATCGTATGCACCGGCACCCTGGATCTGGGACTGGACTGGGGCGATGTCGATCTTGTCATCCAAGTCGGCGCACCCAAGAACGTCAAGCGCCTGGTGCAGCGGATCGGGCGGGCCAATCATCGATATAACGCACCCTCGAAAGCGCTGCTGGTGCCCGCCAACCAGTTCGAGGTTGTCGAATGTCGCGCGGCGCTCGAGGCCATGATGGCCCATGACCTTGACGGCGCCCCACGCGGACCGGGGCCGCGCGACGTTCTCTGCCAGCATATCCTCATTCGCGCCTGTTCCGGGCCGTTTTCGACAGAGGAACTCTATGCCGAGGTGGTTCGTGCTGGCCCCTATACCAACCTGACACGTTCGGACTTCGACGCCTGTGTCGATTTTTGCGCGACCGGCGGCTATGCCTTGCGCGCCTATGACCAATGGCGGCGATTGCAACAACGGGCCGATCGCCTCTGGCAATTGCGCGATCCGCGCGCCGCACGCCTCATCCGAATGAACATCGGAACGATTCAGGACACCGATACGCTCAAGGTGCGGATGCGTCGGGCCAAGGGGGGCAAGCCCTTGGGCGAGATTGAAGAGGCCTTTGCCGCCACGCTGGTGCCGGGCGATACCTTTCTTATCGGCGGTCAAGTCGTGCGCTTTGAATCGCTGCGAGAGATGGTTGTCGAGGTCAGTCGCGACGCCGGGCGCAAGCCAAGGATTGCGACCTTCATGGGGACCAAGTTCGCAACCTCGACGCAACTGTCCAAACGTATTCTTCGTATTCTGACAGAGCCCGACTGGCCCGATCTGCCACACCACACACGTGCCTGGCTGCATCAACAACGCGCTGTTTCCCAGATGCCGCAGTCCGGGCGCCTGTTGATCGAAAGTTTTACCCATGAAGGCCTCGAACATGCTTGCATCTATGGCTTTGCCGGGCGCAACGCGATGCAGACACTAGGCCTTCTCGTGACCAAACGCATGGAAGAGACGGGCCTTGCGCCGCTGGGCTTTGTCGCCACCGATTACGCCACGCTGATTTGGGGACTGGAGCCGTTGAAGGATGCAGAGGCCCTTCTTGACGCGAAGGTGTTGCGCGATGGACTTGAGAGGTGGCTGATGTCCAACGCGGTAATGAAACGCACCTTTCGCGCCTCGGCCACCATCGCGGGGCTCATTCAACGCAATCAGCTACATGCGCGCAAGAGCGGGCGGCAGGCCACTTTGTCCTCTGACATTCTGTATGACACACTTGCCAAGTATGATCCCCGTCATCTTCTGCTTGAAATCACAAGGCAAGAAGCAATGCGCGGTCTGGTCGACTTCGGCCGGATCGAGGAAATGTTGGCCCGCATCTCTGATCGGATCACGCTCTGCCGACTGACAAAGGTAAGTCCGCTGGCAGCGCCACTCCTTCTCGAAGCCGGGCGCATTCCGGTTCAAGGTGCTGCGCAAGCACGGCTCGTCGCCGAGGAGAGCGCGCGACTGATGCGCGCGGCGGGACTTGCAAATTGAGTGCACACCCCTTGCCATTCCAAACTCAAATCGCCACCAAGTCATCATGAACAGCTATACCTTCACTTTGGCAGGCGCTGGCCTAAGCGCGCTTGCGTCCGGTGCGCTCTACTGGCCCGAGCGCAACCTGCTCTGCGTCTCTGATCTGCACTTTGGCAAATCGGAGCGGCGTGCCCGGCTGGGCGAGCCTCCCCTTCCGCCCTACGAGACGCGCGACACACTCACCCGGCTGGAGTCGGATCTGAGGCGAACAGGAGCAACAACCGTAATCTGTCTAGGCGACAGTTTTGACGATGCCTTGGCCACCCATGCTCTGCCTGAGGCCGAAAGACTATGGATCGCAAGATTCCAGGCGGGTCGCCGCTGGGTCTGGATCACAGGTAATCACGATCCCGGGCCACTCGAGCTGAGTGGCACATATCTGGCCGAACTGTCCAGTCCACCACTTGCCTTTCGCCACATGGCAAAGATTGGACAAAGCGGTGAAATATCGGGGCATTACCATCCCAAGGCACGGCTGGCCCTCAAAGGAAGCAGCTTCAGCCGACCGGCCTTTCTGATCGACAGCGACCGCGTGATCCTACCTGCCTATGGCACCTATACCGGTGGGCTTTGGAGCGATGATGACACCCTGAGCGGCCTGATGCGTGCCGAGGCGATCGCGGTCCTGACCGGGCCGATGGTTCACGCCCTGCCGATGCCGCGCAGCCGCGCTCATCGCTCCGGAAGGTCATGATCCCTCTCGATCCACCCCGCCATCTCCAATCCTGAGCGATACTTGCGGCTGACCGGCACACGATCACCATTGCTGAGACGGATAAAGACCTTGCCTCCGTTCTCGCGCTCTAGCCCGGTAATCGCCGACAGCGCCACCCAGTGTGATCGATGCGTGCAGATGCCCCTCACCGGCTCCATCTCTGCGATGGCATCCGCCAGCCGAAGGCGCAAGGTTTCCTGCCCTGCGGTGGTTGCGACATCGACAAAATGGTCATTGGCCGACAGGCGCAGAATTTCTGAGCCGATCCCCCCCGACAAACGCCGCTTGAGTCGCGGCTCGGGCGCGTCCTCGGGCGTTTGCCCGCCATATCCTGTAGGGTGCTCAAAGCCGATCAAGCGCCGCAGCACAATGATACCAGCCACGATGAGGAAAGTGTTGAGCGAGATGCTCAGGAGGCTGAGATCCGAATGGGCAAGCATGGGATCAAGCCAGCCGCGCAAAGCCCAGATTATCGGGCCAAGAATGCTACTTACGATGAGGCTGACCCCAAGATCGAAACGCACCGGGGCCCGGGTGCCGAACTTCGCCATCATCAGGCCTCGGGCGATGATGCCGATGACCAGTCCCCCAGTGATCACCGATCCCCAATACATCAGCCTGATCTGCCAAGCCATCGTGGCATAGGTGCCGAACGGCCCTGCCAACACCGAAAGGCACCAACCCGTCAACCATATGAAGAGCGTCAGAGGGACCTTGAGCCCCGCGAGGACACCGGCAATATGCTCTCTGAGTTCGAACCACCTCAAATGACCCACCCTCGATACTACCGCTATACGTGTATTTCATTCATCTGAGTTGTCAAATTTTCATCATTTCCCAGCTTCGGCAACAGCGCTAATGTCGGCTTCAGCTAGATCCATAATCAATGGGAAATCCAGTGAACTTGTCCCCCGAGACCGAAAAACGGATTTATGCCAGTTTTTCGGCACAAGCGATGATGACCACACTGGGAGCGCGGCTTGTGTCACTTGCACCGGGCCTGTCCCGTATCGAAGCCCCGATCCTGCCCGGCAGCCGCCAGCAGCATGGCTTTGGCCATGCCGGCCTGACTTTTGCGATCGGCGACAGTGCGGCTGGTTATGCCGCGTTGAGCGTCATGGCTGACAACCATGAGGTGCTGACAAGTGAGATGAAGATTCACCTTCTTGCCCCGGCCAAGGGCGACCTCCTGATTGCAGAGGGCCGGGTCATCAAGCCGGGACGTCGGCTGGTGATCGTTCAGGCGGATGTCTATGCGCTGGACGCGGGACAGCAGACCCATGTCGCACTCTTGACCGGCACGATGATCCCTATTGCTCAAGGGTAATTGGACTATGGCCGATGATGACCGGTCGCCCGTCAGCGCAACTCCGCCTAAGCGATCAACCCCTCGGGTTCTGGCAGACCATTGGCCCGGCAGCAGGCCGTCAAGGTATTGGCCAGAAGGCAGGCGATGGTCATCGGTCCGACACCACCCGGTACGGGCGTGATCGCACCCGCAACAGCGCTGGCCGAAGCGAAATCCACATCCCCCACCAGCAGTTTGCGACCATCCCTTTCGATCCGGTTGATACCCACGTCGATCACCGTGGCCCCCGGCTTGATCCAGTCGCCCGGCACCATTTCGGCGCGGCCAACGGCAGCTACCACGATATCGGCGCGGCGCACCACGTCCGCAATATTACGCGTGCGGCTATGGGCGATCGTCACCGTGCAACTGTCGCCCAGAAGCAACTGCGCCATCGGCTTGCCGACGATATTGCTGCGTCCGATCACGACAGCATCCAGTCCCGAGAGGCTCCCCAGATGGTCGCGTAACATCATCAGGCACCCGAGCGGAGTGCAGGGTACCATGGATTTCTGACCGGTGCCAAGCAATCCGACATTCGAAATGTGAAACCCATCCACGTCTTTGGCAGGGTTGATCGCGTTGATCACCAGATCCTCATCGAGATGCTTCGGCAGTGGCAATTGCACCAGAATGCCATGCACGGCCGGATCCCTGTTCAGCTGATCGATCAGCGCCAGAAGATCGGCCTCTGTCGTGCCCGCCTCAAGCTTGGACTCATAGGAATTCATACCCGCCTCGACGGTCTGCTTGCCCTTCGATCGCACATAGACCTGACTTGCGGGATCTTCTCCCACCAGCACGACGGCAAGTCCGGGCGTGATTCCATGTTCGGCCTTGAGGCGCGTTACATATGCTTCTACCTGTCCGCGGATAGTCGCCGCAAAGACCTTGCCATCTATGATTGTCGCACTCATTCCATGCCCCTTCATCGTTCCTGAAAATACTCCCGCCGGAGGTGGAGCCACACCGCAACGATAAGATCACGCCGCGTCGCGGTGCAGGGATAGGCTCTCGCCTCTTCAGAACAACCCTTCGATCTGGCCTGAATCGTTCAGTCGGATCGTCTCGGCCGCCGGTCTTGAGGGCAGGCCCGGCATGGTCATGATCTCTCCGCAAACCACCACCACGAATCCCGCCCCGGCGCTCAGGCGCACCTCGCGCACCGGCACGGAATGGCCGATCGGCGCACCACGTCGGTTGGGGTCAGTTGTAAAGCTGTATTGCGTTTTGGCCATGCAGACCGGAAGATGACCATAGCCTTGCGCTTCCCACTCCTTGAGTTGGTTACGGATCTTCTGGTCTGCCAGCACCTCATCGGCCCGGTAGATTCGCTTGGCGATAGTCTCGATCTTTTCGAAGAGAGGCATTTCGTCGGGATAGAGCGGCCCGAAATTGCCGATGCCTGCCTCTGCCATCTCGACCACCTTGCGTGCGAGCGGCTCCGAACCTTCCGAACCCAGTTCCCAATGCCGTGCGAGCACCGCCTCTGCCCCGTGGCCCGCCGCATAGGCCTTGACCGCTGCGATCTCGGCCTCGGTATCGGTCACGAAATGGTTGATCGCCACTAACACCGGGACGCCGAAGCTCTTGACGTTCTCGATATGCCGTCCAAGGTTGGGACAACCCTTTTTGACCGCCTCTACATTCTCAGCCCCAAGATCGGCCTTGGTCACGCCGCCGTTCATCTTCATCGCCCGAACCGTGGCCACGATCACCACGCAGTCAGGTGCCAGCCCGGCCTTGCGGCATTTGATGTTCATGAACTTCTCGGCGCCCAGATCGGCGCCAAATCCGGCTTCGGTGACGACATAGTCGCTGATCTTCAGCGCGGTCGTCGTGGCGATGACCGAATTGCAGCCATGCGCGATATTGGCGAACGGCCCGCCATGCACGAAGGCGGGATTGTTCTCCAGCGTCTGCACGAGGTTGGGCTGCATCGCATCCTTCAGGAGCACCGTCATCGCCCCCTCGGCCTTGAGATCGCGGCAAAAGACGGGGCTCTTGTCGCGCCGATAGGCCACAATCATCGATCCCAGCCGATCCTCCAGATCCTTGAGGTTGCGCGACAGGCACAGGATTGCCATCACTTCGGAGGCGACCGTGATGTCATAGCCAGTCTCGCGCGGGAAACCGTTTGCGACACCGCCGAGGCTGACATTGATCTGCCGCAGCGCCCGGTCGTTCATGTCCACCACTCGCCGCCAGACCACCCGACGCACGTCGATGTCCAGCTCGTTGCCCCAGTAGATATGATTGTCGATCATCGCCGACAGCAAGCTGTGGGCGCTGGTGATGGCATGAAAATCACCCGTGAAATGCAGGTTCATGTCCTCCATCGGCACCACCTGCGCGTGGCCGCCACCCGCGGCGCCGCCCTTCATCCCGAAGTTCGGCCCGAGCGAGGCTTCGCGAATACAGACCGTCGCCTTCTTGCCAATCCGGTTGAGACCATCACCCAAGCCCACCGTGGTGGTGGTCTTACCCTCTCCGGCAGGCGTCGGGTTGATCGCGGTCACGAGAATGAGCTTGCCGTTCTTGTTGCCCTGCACGGAGTCGATAAACGCCTGGCTCACCTTGGCCTTGTCATGGCCATAGGGCAGCAGGTGATCGCTGGAAATTCCCAGCTTCTCGCCGATCTCCTGAATGGGGCGCTTTTTGGCCTCGCGCGCGATCTCGATGTCGGATTTATAGCTCATCTTCGGTCCTCATTTTGTCCGCGGGGCGCGGCTGGTCTTATCCGGCTATAGCGGGTCTACGGCATCCCGCAGCATGCAAATCCGACATATCCCGCGCTGCTTGCGGCGGCTTGCCGCAGGCCGGTTTCTGATCGGAAACCATGGCCCGAGGCTCAGAGCAGTCAGCTCCTCCCCTGAGCCAACTCACTCCAGGCGGGCTGATCGGGGATGTGCAGGCGCAGCATGTCGCCTAGCCGCAGTCGTCCCTCGCGCTCGACCCAGGCGGTAACGCCGCGCCGCCCGGATGCCGCGCGTTTGAAGCGCGCGCCAAAACCGGGCAGATAACCTTCGATCACCTTTGCGGGCAATTGGCAGGGGCGGTTTTCCATATCCACTACGAGTGTGGTCCCGTCCGGCCCTTGCAAGCGCGAGGACGGTGGCAGATGGCTGAGATCAGGAATACCTTCGATCACCAGCGAGGCCCCGACCCAAGCCGGATAGAGGCGCGCGATCCCCATGGTTGCTGCGATGGCTGTCAGGTCGTCGGTCGAGAGCACTGAGAATTGCCGTACATTGCGGATTTCGGTGTTGCGGGGATGCTGCGACAGCACGCGGCTACAGGAGGGGCGGGTGAGGCCTGCGTGTTCTTCGCCCGCGATCCCTGCAAAGGTCACTTCGACGCTATCGAGGGGTTCGGCCTCAAGCGTGGTCTCGCGCTGCGCCACCCTCCCCAACCAGGTGATTTTGCCCCTATACTCGGTTGCGATCAATGCAGGCATCCGTGCGCTCCGTTTCCATCTGGTGACAATTACTTGCGCCGTTGGGCCGCTCTTGGTCCCGGTCACACGATGAGGGTGAAGAACATGCGACGGAACGGGAAGAGTACGGTGCCATCGGCGCGCACCGGATAGGCGGCGTGCATCACCTCTTCGTAACGGCGAATGAGATCGGCTCTTTCTTTCGGTTCCAGCGCCGCAAGGATCGGGCGCGCATAGGTGCTCTCGGTATATCGACGGACAGGGTGGCTGCCGGGCTCTGCTGTCAACCGCTGGTAATAATCGGTTTCCCAGAGGCGGAACTGTCCCAGAGGGGCGAGCAATTCCTCATATCTCACCGGAGACATGACGCCGGGCGTGCCCATCTTCTCGACGCGACCAGAAAAGAACTCTTCGGCGAGGCTCAGCCAAACGCGATGTGACGGGGCCTTGTTCTGATGCGGCATTTGCACCGCCAGCGTGCCACCCTTGGCCAACATGCTTGCCAGCCGCGGCATCAATGCCGCATGACCACCAACCCAATGAAGCGCAGCGTTTGAAAAGATCAGTGCAGGGGCACGACGGGGGTGCCAATCGGTAATATCGGCCTGCTGGAGTGCATCATAGGCTCCCGTCGCCCGCGCCTTTTCCAGCATCGCAGGACTCGCATCGACGCCGACCAGCGTTCGGCCTCCAGCGCGCGCGCAGAGCGCTTCGGCCATCACGCCATTGCCACAGCCCAAATCGACAACATCGCCTATTCCCATCTGCCCGACCGCATTGAGAAGATCGAGAGCGGGTCTCAATCTGTGATCCCGAAACCTGGCATAGGCTCCGGGATTCCAGTCAGTCTTTGAAGATGCCGCCCTCACCTCGAGGGTTCAGGCTCCAACCCGCCCGCATCAGGCGAAGATTTCGGTCTGGTCTTTGGAATGGCCGTGACCGAGGGCTTGCTGGTTTCGATCACGTCGCCTTCATCATCTCCCGCCTCAGGCGGGTCGCCGCGGATGACCCGGCTGATTTGTTCGCCCGTCAGTGTCTCATATTCCAGCAGACCCTGCGCCAGACGCTCCCATTCATCACCTCGTTCCGTCAGAATTTTCTTGGCTCGCTGATAGGCCTCGTCGATCAGGCGCTTTACCTCTTCCTCGATCAACTCCTTGGTATGGGCCGAAATCGAAAAACCGCCAGCCCCATTTCCCATGTAGCCTTCATGCGCCTGCTCGTAATCGACATTGCCCACCTTGTCGGACATCCCCCATCGCATCACCATGGCGCGCGCCAGACCGCTGGCCTGCTGGATATCGCCTGCCGGGCCGTTGCTGACATTGTCCTCTCCATATTTGAGGATTTCAGCGGCCTTTCCGGCCATGGTCATCGCCAGCTTTTCCTCGCATTCGGCGCGGTGCCAGTTGAGACGGTCGATTTCGGGCAGGCTGACCACCATGCCCAAGGCGCCGCCGCGCGGGATGATCGTCGCCTTGTAGACCGGATCGCATTTCGGCAAGGCAAGACCCACGACCGCATGCCCGGCCTCGTGATAGGCTGTCTTTTCCTTCTGATCGTCGGTCAGCACCATCGAGCGGCGCTCGGCCCCCATCATCACCTTGTCCTTGGCGTTCTCGAAATCGACCATCGTGACAAACCGCCGACCGACCCGCGCCGCCGTCAGCGCCGCCTCGTTGACGAGGTTGGCAAGATCCGCCCCGGAAAATCCGGGCGTGCCGCGCGCGATCAGGCGCAGGTCCACGTCCGGACCAAGAGGCGTCTTGCGGGCATGCACGTTGAGGATCTTCTCGCGGCCCTTGATGTCGGGATTGGGCACCGTCACCTGGCGGTCGAACCGGCCAGGACGCAAGAGCGCAGGGTCGAGCACATCCTTGCGGTTGGTGGCGGCGATGATGATCACGCCCTCATTGGCCTCGAACCCGTCCATTTCGACCAGAAGCTGGTTCAGCGTCTGTTCCCGCTCGTCATTGCCGCCGCCATAGCCCGCGCCGCGGTGCCGCCCCACGGCGTCGATCTCGTCGATAAAGACGATGCAGGGCGCGTTCTTCTTGGCCTGCTCGAACATGTCGCGCACACGAGACGCGCCAACCCCAACGAACATCTCAACAAAATCGGAGCCGGAAATGGTGAAGAAGGGCACACCCGCCTCGCCCGCAATGGCGCGCGCCAGAAGCGTCTTACCGGTGCCCGGCGGGCCGACGAGCAACGCCCCTTTCGGGATCTTGCCGCCGAGGCGCGAGAATTTCTGAGGGTTGCGCAGGAATTCGACGATTTCCTCAAGCTCTTCCTTGGCTTCGTCGATCCCGGCCACATCGTCAAACGTGACGCGGCCATGCTTTTCAGTCAACATCTTGGCCTTGGATTTGCCAAAGCCCATGGCACCGCCCTTGCCGCCGCCCTGCATCCGGTTCATGAAATAAACCCAGACTCCGATCAAGAGCAGGAAGGGCAACAGCGACACGATGAAGGTCTGGAACCCCGATTGCTGCTGGCTTTCGGCCTTGACTGGGATACCCCGCTCGATCAGGCGCTCGGTAATCTGGGCATCTTCTGGCCTGATGGTGGTGTAATCGGTTCCGTCCGTGGTCCGGTAGCGCACCGTCTCACCATCGAGCGTGACCTGCCCGACCGCCCCCGTATCAACCGCTGCCACAAACTCGGAATACGGCACCGACCGGCTTTGCAATGTGTTGCCCGAACCACTGAACAGGTTGAACAGCGCCAGGATCAACAGGAACAGCACCAGCCAAAAGGCGATATTTTTTGCGTTGCCCAAGGATTCTCTCCCAAAAATCGGTATTTTTGCATCTATCACAAGACCGTTGTCTCTAAAATAGAGATCACAGCCCTATCTTCAATGCGATAATAGAGCAGACGCCAACTCTTCTCTGCCCCGAGTCAGGTCAAGGCGCCATCCATTGGCTTGGCCGAGGAGCGGCGCGGCCAGCAATTCGGTACCCAGCCAGATGCCCGGACAAGCCATCGCCGACAGATGAGGCAATCCAACCGCCCGCCAATCCGGACAGGCTCGCAAGCCTTCCACACCGAGCGCTGCAATCTCGGCCCCTTTGATGGACGGGCCACTGGCTTGCCAGCGTCCATCCCAGATTGCGTCCACCGGCGCACGTAAACTCGCAACGGAATTATATTCCCGGGTTACGCGCAAATCACACCCATCGGCAAGCAAAAGACATCCCTGCACCGTTACTGTTCCAGCTGACCGCGCGGCGTCGAGCGCATGTGTAACGGCTTGTCCGCGCGGCCCGTATTCCGCGCCGCTGATCCATGCCAAAATGGCCTGCAAAAGCCGTCGGGCCACCTCGTCCGGGAGAGCCGCAAGAGACGCGCGCGCCATCACAAGATCACCGCCCTCCAGCCTCACATGATCCCGCAGGGCGTCGTGCGCAAAACCATAGAGCGTCCACCGCACGTGGGCGAGGTGTTGCGCCACCGCTGACAAGCCATCGACCGTCACGCCGAGAGGGGCAAGAGCAGTCAACGCGCGGCGTGCCTGCACCCGAGCAAATGTGGGATCATCATTGGTCGGATCTTCGACCCATCCGAGTCCGCGTATCTCAAGAACGGTGCGGAGTCGCGCGCGCCTCTGGTGCAGCAGGGGGCGGTGAAAGCAGATATTGTCCTGTGTCCAGCGCGCGCGCATTGCCGCCAAACCGTCCACGCCAGCACCACGCGCGAGCCGCATCAGAAAGGTCTCCGCCTGATCGTCGAGTGTGTGGCCGACCGCGACATCGGCCAGACCCCGCGTCCGCGCCCAATCTGCCATCAGGCTGTAGCGCGCGCGTCGCGCCTGATCGGGGAGGTTTCCCCGTCCGTTCCAACCGCTCCAGTGCAAGGTGTCATGTGTCACACCGATTGTGGCACAATGGCGCGCTACATCCGCCGCTTCGACCGCCGCCTCCACGCGCAACCCGTGATCGACGGTGACGACATGGAGGCCCGGCCCGCCCGCGAGTCGCCAATCGTTCAAGAGCATCAGCAGGGCCAGAGAATCACCCCCGCCCGATACGGCCACTCCGAGCCGGTCAGGCGCAGCGGGCAAAAAATGTTTCGCAACCTCCTGCCAGCCCGGTCCGGTGTCTTGCGTCACGGACACTCCAGACGGGTCATTTCCGCCTGCGCGCTAGCCACCGCCTCTGCTGTTGGATAGCGCGCTTCTACCTGCGCAAGGGTCAGACAAGCATCGTTCTTTTGACCAAGCGCCCCCAGTGACCGCCCAAGCCGGAAGAGCGCCTCGGACGCCTCTGTCGCCTCCGGGGCAGCGCTGAAGGTATCGAGATAGGCGCGCGCCGCATCGCTCTGGCGTCCCGCGCCCTCAAGTGCTTCGCCCATCAAGAGACCTGCGCGCGCACTCAGCGGTCCGCCGGGATAGGTGTCGCGGAAGATGGTAAACTGTTCGGCCGCTGCCTCGTAATCGCCGGCTGAAAGAGCCGACTGAGCACGTTCGAAATCGACCTGTTCGGCCGCTGCCAGTTGCGGCGCGTCCTCTGACGTCGACGCGGGAACATTCCCGGTGCCAATTTCAGGTTCGATCCCGCCAAGGGTGCTACCCGGCTCCAGCTTGGAAATGTCGCAGCCCGGCTCCAACTCACAGAGGCGGAACTCCAGATCCCCAACCCGATTGGTGCCATCGCTCACCACCCGGTCGATCCGAAACTCCAGATCCTCTGTCTTGGCGGTCAGGCGCTGCACCTCGCTCTCGATCGCATTCACCCGATCTACCAGCGACCCGCCCCCTGAGAGCTGCCCAACACCGCCCGTCGTGCTCAATTCTCTTTTGAGCTTTTGCAACTCGACGAACAACACGGACAATTCCTGCCGGATATCGGCCAGCGTCTGGCTGGACTGCGCCACCGCTCCGACCGGGGTCAGAAGCAGGGCACAGATCAGTAATCTTGCGACATTGCGCATCACGGCCCCCGATCCCGGATCAGCTACCAAGACCGGCCGCGAGCACCGTCACGGCGCGTCGGTTCTGGGCATAGCAGGCCTCGTTGCTACAAATCTCGATCGGCCGCTCCTTGCCATAGCTCACCACCCGCAGACGATTGCCGGCAACGCCGCGGTTGACCAGATATTCCTGCACCGCATTGGCCCGGCGCGCGCCAAGGGCAAGGTTGTATTCGCGCGTCCCCTGCTCGTCGGCATGGCCCTCGATCACGGCGGTATAATCGCGGTTGGTCATCAGCCATTGCGCCTGACCGTCCAGCGTCCCCTGCGCCTCGGAACTGAGCGTGGACTGATCCACCGCAAACAGCACCCGATCCCCGATAGCCTGCTGGAAATAGGCCGCCGAGGTCGGATCCTGCGCCGAACCGGACAGCCCGCCCGCGCCAGTGCCTGCACCACCTGCATCGTCAAACCGGTTGGGATTGGTGCAGGCGGCCAGTGCCAGCCCTGCACAAAGTATGAGTGTCTTGCTCAGATAGGTCATTTTTGCCCCGTTTGTTGTCATGCCCTTGGTTCTCAATACCACAGCCCGCGCTCCAAGGAAACGCGCGCCTGTGCGTCAGTTCTGCAAGGGCGACCAGGATGGATCACTGGCCCCCGTGCCGGTTGGCACCTGCTTCAGGTTGCGCCCGCTGATGTCCACGGAATAGAGCCGCGCCTCTCCAGTGGCCCCTTGCGTCTCGCGGGTGAACATGATCACGCGGCCATTTGGCGCCCATGTTGGCCCCTCATCGAGGAAAGATGCTGTCAGCAGACGCTCTTCGCTGCCATCAAGACGCATCACGCCGATATGGAACCGGCCCTTGGATTGCTTGGTGAAGGCGACCAGATCGCCGCGCGGGGACCAGACCGGCGTGCCATAGCGCCCCTGTCCAAAACTGATCCGGCGTGCTTCACCGCCACCTGCGGCCATGACGTACAGTTGTGGCGTTCCCGAGCGATCGCTTTCAAACACAATCTGGCTACCATCCGGGCTGAAACTCGGCGCGGTCTCGATCGAGGGTGCCGTGGTCAACCGCGTGCTGGCGCCGCTGGCGATGTCCAGCCGATAGATATCGGTATTGCCCCCTTGGGTCAGCGAATAGACCAGACTGCGCCCATCGGGCGCAAAGCGCGGCGCAAAGCTCATCGTGCCTTGCGGTGTGGGCAGCGCGCGTCGCCCCACGCTGGCCACGTCGAGCACATAAATCTGCGGGAACCCGGTCTCGTAACTGGTATAGAGCACGCGGTCGCCAGTGGGTGAGAATCGCGGCGCCAGAACGATGCTGGAACTGTCGGTAAGATAGCTGAGATTGGCCCCGTCGTAATCCATCAGCGCCAGCCGCTTGGCGCGCTGGTCCTTGGGCCCGCTCTCGGCGACAAAGACGACGCGGCTGTCGAAATACCCGCCTTCGCCCGTGATCCGCGAATAGACCTGATCGGCCACCTTATGCGCCATGCGCCGCCAGCCGTCCTGCGTGCCGACGAATTGCAACCCATTGCCCAATTCCTGCCCGGCAAAGACATCGTAAATCCGGAAGCGCACCACCAGACGGCCCGCGCCATCAAGGCCGACCGCGCCGGTGATCAGCGCCTGCGCATTGACCGCGCGCCAGTCGGCAAACTGCACGGGGCTTTCAAAACTGGTGATCCGCCCGATATGCGCCTGAATCGGCACTTCGCGAAAAAGACCGGTGCCGCTGAGGTCCGAGGCGATGACCCGGGCGATGTTGCGGCCAAATTCGGTCGCCGCCGCGCTGTCCGCGACGAAATCGGGCACCGCATAGGGCATCGGCTCGATCACGCCCTCGGTGATCTCGATCCGGAGCGGGCCACTGCTCTGCGCAAAGGCAGGCATCACCCAGAGCATCAGGGCCGCAAGAAGGCTCGGTATCATCCGCATCATTTGATCCTCATTCTCTCGGGATTGAATGTCATTTCAATGTCGCGCCACTGATCGTATTTCGCAACTGGCAGATCAAAGCCATTAGCGCCACAGCGGATGATTGCACGACGCGCTGCCTCAAATGCCTGCCCTGCCGCCACATTGCTGCCGCCCGAGGCACTCAACATGCGAATTGTGCCGGCATTCGGCCTGCCGTCTTCGGAAAGACTGACCGCCACCACAACCGTCGTTGCCAACGCCTCGGAACTTAAGCTGCCAACGTTCCAGCATTGCTGAACTGCCACCCGCAAAGCGTCTTTCTCGCCGCTTGTGAGCGGTGGCCCGGCGGGCCGATCCGGGGTCTGTTGTCCGGCACCAAGCGCCGCCGCAAGGGCCGCGTTCACGGCATTTTGATCGGTCGCCTGCTGAACAGGTGCGGGTTTCGGGGTCTCGGCGGGTGCTTCCTTCTCGGCAACCAGCGGACGGGCAGGTCGCGGTTTCGGCCGCAACGAAGAACTTGGCGCCGTCTCTTTCGGCTTTTCAGCTTCGGTCACGATCTCGGTCGCGGCCTTTTCGGGCGCGCTCGCCTCAGAGGGCTCCTCGACCACATCGGCGGCTTCATCCGGGGCCACTTCGGGGCGCGTCACTTCGTCCACTTTCACATCCGGCTCGGGCGGTGCCACCGGCTCGGGTGCCACACGCGGGGCGGGGCGGGGTTCGGGCCGGGGCGAAACCTCCGGAGCCAGAACCGCGACATCCTCCTGCGGTACCTCAAGCACGGGCGCCACATCTTCGACCTCAGCGGGCGTGGGCGTCGTGATCTGCGGCGCGTCCGGGGTGGCATCAGGCGGCGGAGTCTCGCTGGCCTCGGGCTGCGCAGTCTGCGGTGCCGTATCGGTCTCTGATGTCAGAACTGGAGGCGCATCACCCGCTGCGGGTGGTTCGGGTGTGTCAACGGCGGCCACTGCCTCGGGCGCACTTTGCCGGGCGATGAGCGCGGCATATTCCTCGGTCGAAATCACCGTAGCTTCCACGACCTCGAACGGTGGCGGATCGGAGCGGAACACGCCCCCGAACAGGGCCCAGCCAATCAATGCAAGATGGCCTGCCCCGGATATGATCTGCCCGGTGTTCACGCGCCCGCGCCCCTAGCCGCCCGATCCGTCCAGCGCGGGGCCGCCAGTATCGGTGACTAGTCCGATATTTGCAAACCCACCGCGATTGAGCGCGCCCATGACCTGCATCACCTCGGCATAGGGGACAGCACCGTCGGCCCGCAGAAAAATCCGGCTGCCCTCCCGTTCGGCGGCAATGGCACGCAACCGTGCAATCAGTTCATCACGCGCCACCTCGGTGGTCTGGATCATCACCACTCCATCGGCGGTCACCGTCACCGTCAACGGCTCTTCCTGCTCTGCAGCAAGTGCATTGGCTGCGGTCTTTGGCAGTTGCACGGGCACGCCCACAACCATCAAGGGCGCGGCCACCATGAAAATGATCAGCAGCACCAGCATCACATCGACAAAGGGCGTGACGTTTATCTCGGCCATCGGTCGCGAGCGGCCCCGCCCACGCCTGCGACGTCCCCCGCCACCGGATTTCTGAACGACACCGGCACCCATCGCCTAACTGTCCAGCTGACGGCTGAGAATTGTTGCAAACTCATCGGCAAACGCCTCATAGCCCGCAACGATCCGGTCACTATCGGAACTTAGCTTGTTGTAGAAGATCACCGCCGGGATCGCCGCGAGAAGCCCAAGGCCAGTAGCTAGAAGTGCCTCGGCAATCCCCGGCGCCACAACGGCAAGATTGGTGTTTTGCTGTTCGGCAATGCTGATGAAGGCATGCATGATGCCCCAGACCGTGCCGAACAGCCCGATGAAGGGCGCGGTAGACCCAACCGTGGCCAGAACCTGCAATCCGCTTTGCAGCCCTTCGGCCTCCTTGGCGATGGCAACATCCATGCTGCGGTCGATCCGCGCGGTGGCCCCGGCGATCAACTCTCCGTCATTGCGGTGACTGCGTCGCCATTCCATCATGCCGGCGGCAAATATTCGCTCCGACTGGCCTCCGGGATCCGGTCCGATTTCTTCAAAGAGGCCATCCAGAGGCTCGCCTGACCAGAAGCGGCGGTCAAAGATATCTGCTTCGAGATGCGCCTTGCGGTAAATGATGATCTTTTGAATGATGATCGACCATGCCCAGAACGAGGCGATGATCAGGATCAACATGACCAGTTTCACGATAAAAGTTGCCCGCGCGAAAAGCGCCCACATGGAGAAATCCATCTCCTGTGCCAGTGCCAGGGTATCTGCTTCCATCTGCCTGCTCTTTATGGGTGTGGCCGTTGTTCGACCTTATCGAGCGGCAAGCTAACCTAATTCCGGATGGAATGCCAACACATCCGCGCGATTGCCCAGACTTTCACCACTGTCAATGCAGCTTCTGGCGAATATTCGCCGGAAGCCGCGTGGGCTGCCCATTGTCCGCCAGGCAAACCACCGTAACCACCGCCTGAAACAGCAGGTCAGGCCCACGCAAGACCCTTTGCTCCATCACCAGGCGTGCCCCGCTGACCGACTGCGTTCGGGTCTCGACCTCGAGCAAATCGTCGAATCGTGCAGGTCCAAGAAAATCGGCTTCAACCCGGCGCACGGCAAAGATAAGCCCCTCCCGCGCGCGCATGGCGTTCTGATCAATCCCCAGTTCGCGCACCCAAGCGCTGCGGGCGCGCTCAATGAACTTGAGGTAGTTTGCGTGATAGACGATCCCGCCCATATCGGTATCCTCGTAAAATACGCGGATTGAAAATCGATGGATCATGGCACAAGCCTCTTGACGACCTGAGCCGAACCCTAGGCCGCAACCTGCCGGCACACAAGCAGCGGTCCCTTTCACTGTTCTTCAAATACTCAAATCCATGGACATCCCCGGGCGCTAACGCCCATGATAATCCAGATACCACGCCACAAAGCGCGCGATCCCCTCGCGGACATCCGTCTGTGGGCGATAACCCGTGAGCCGTTCCAGCAGGCCCGCATCGGCCCAGGTCGCGGGCACGTCGCCTGGCTGCATCGGCATCATGTTGTGCAGCGCGGGCTTTCCGAGGGCCGCCTCGATCGCGGCGATGAATTCCATGAGCCGGATCCTTTGCGAATTGCCGATATTGACGACGCGATAAGGCGCCACGGGCGAGAGGCTGTCGCCCGCGGCAATCTCCTCAGGACACTCTGGCCGCACCGGTGCCGCGTTCATCAGGAGTCCGATGGCGCACACCAGATCGCCCACATAGGTGAAATCGCGGTACATCTCGCCGTGGTTGTAGATGTCGATCGGCCGGCCTTCGAGAATGGCAGAGACAAATTTGAAATAGGCCATGTCAGGCCGCCCCCAAGGGCCATAGACGGTAAAGAACCGGAACATCGTGGTGGGGATGTTCCACAGATGCGCATAGGCATGGGCCATCGATTCCGCCGCCTTCTTTGTGGCGGCGTAAATCGTCATCTGCGTGTCAGCCTTCATCGTCTCGACATAGGGCATCTCGGTATTGGCGCCGTAAACCGAGGAGGTGGAAGCCATCAGAAGATGGCGCACGCCATGCCGACGGGCCGCTTCCATCACGTTGAACGTGCCGATGACGTTGGCATCAAGATAGGCGCGCGGGTTCTCGAGGCTGTAGCGCACCCCAGCCTGGGCGGCGAGATGGACGATGATCTCGGGGACGCAGGCGTCAACCGCCGCATTCAGGGCCGCCTGATCTTCAAGCATCGCATGTGACGCGACGAAGCCGGGCCTTTGCATCAACATCTGATGCCGCCGTTCCTTCAACCGCAGGTCGTAATAGTCTGTCATGCCGTCGAATCCGTGCACGACATGTCCCTCGTTCAGCAACAGATCCGCCAGATGGTAGCCGATGAATCCGGCCGTTCCGGTGATGAATACTCTCGTCATGCGCCCCTGAAGATGTTGTTGCTGTTGGTGAGCATTACCCCGGCTCAGACCGCCACGACAACGATTTCACCAAGACAGTCTAATGCTGACCGGAGCCTAGCATCCTCCCGCGTCCCGATCCAACCGCATTTTCCGGCGCCGGCGGTGGCGGGGATCTCGCGGACAGACGACAGGAGCCGCCTCACCTGTCGGCAAACGGATCCCTGTAGAGCCCCAGCTTCTGCTTGAGCACCGCCCAGAGGAAGGGTGGTTCGTGGATCAAATAGCGGTGAAAGCGCGCGCGTGGTTCCTTCAGGAGACGGTAAAGCCATTCAAAGCCACACTCGGTGATCCATTCGGGTGGGCGGGCAAAGCTGCCGCTTTCATAATCTATGGTGCCGCCAAGCGGCAACCAGAGGCGGACACCGGGCATCCGGTCACGATAGGCCATCACAAATTTTTCCTGCCGCCCGCCACCCAGTCCGACCAGACAGACCGTGGCCCCGCTGTCATTGACCGCGGCAATCATCCGGTCGATCTCACCCGGGCGGGTCTCGTAGTCGAACGCTGGTGCGTCGGTGCCCACGATCATCCGGCGACCGACCTTGGCGTTGATCCGTTCTGCGGCCTTGTCCGCCACCCCCGGCTTGCCGCCCATGAGAAAGACGGTGACGGACGGATCTTCGCGATAGCGCATGTAGAAACGCGGGAAATAATCCGAGCCCGAGACGCGTTCGCGCACCGGTGTGCCGAGAAACTTCGTGGCGAAATACATGATCTGGCTGTCGCAGGTGATCACGTCGAACTGATCCAGCAGAGTGTAGAACTCACGATCCGTCTGCAGCTTCATGATCATGTCAACATGCAGCGTCAGCATGACGCCCTCGCGAAAATGCTCGACGATATCCTGCAAGGAAACGTCATGCACCCAGGCGTTGAGCATCTGCACCTGCCGCGCCCGGCTTACTTGCCCCACCCCTTCGATCTTGCTGCCATCCGCCATCACGCTGCCACGCCCATGTATTTGTCCACCAGCGCCTTCGTTCCCCGGATATTGCCCGCCGAGGAGGCCCCAAAGACGATGGATTCCACGCCCGGCAATTCGCTGATCCAGTGGATGGCCTCATCCGCCGGGATCGCCCCCGAGGCATAGACCGACATCGCCACCGCGCGCACCCGGCCTGATCTCAGGGCGTCGAGATAGGCATCAAACCCGCCCGACATGCGAAACCCGATCTTGTTGATGTTCGAGCAGATGATCGGCCGTTCGATCCCTTCGCGCTCGAGCGCATCCAGCAGCATCGGCATGTTCATGCTGATATAAGCCGGTTCCGCGCCGTATTTTTCCCGGATGTGATCATCAAAGATCCGCAGAGCACGGGTGAAACCCATGCCGAGGAGAAGATCCGTAAAGACGTTCTGGATAAAGATCACTGGCGTCCTCGTGCCCACGAACATCTTCATTTCCATGTCGATGAGCACCTTTGCAATGCTGTCCACCTCCTTGGTGGCCAGCGCCTTGCCGCCCGCGAGCGCGGTGGCAAGCAGCCCGTCGGCAGGCATGAAATGGCGCAGCGCGCCGACCATGCCATGTTCGGTGACCGCGTTGGCATATTTGTGGGCATAGGGCATGCAGGGATAAAACTGAAAGGCTGCATACCGCGTAGGATTGCCGCGCACCCTGTCCGCCACTTCGGCAATGCGGTCATGCGTTGTACACATGAAGGTGCGGATGCCCTCGTCATAGGCCACATCGAGCACGTCCATGATGGCCTGAGTAGACTGAAACCGCATCGCCTGGGCGCGAGCTTTTTCTTCGGACATGTGATTGATGCCGAAGAACTGATTGTCGCCAAAAAGCAGTCTGTCCATCGTCGCCATGCCTCACGCTCCTCTTGCAAACCAGCCGCGCTTGCGCGGGCCGTTGGCAGGTTTTGCCACCAGCGGAGGCGCGCCCACCGGCGCGCCTGTTTCGGCATTCGCGATGACCATCGCCATGGTCCGATCGGTCTGAGCGGCGGAGGCAAAATCGTTCTCCGCCGCCGCGCCGCGCCTCTCGGCCACGGCCGTGATGAAATCCGCAAGTTGCGCCGAATATTCCTCGCCGCGCAGATAGAACCAGACATCTTGGGTCAGATCCGTCGTGTAGCGCAGGTTCCAGCCCGCCTGATACCCCGGCAGGGCCAGGTCGGAGGCACGCAGGAAAAGCTGACATTCCTGACGATCTGCGAAAAGCCGCCCGTTGGTGCCGATCATGGTGATCCGGGTGGTCATCTTGCGATGGCTTTCATCCGACCAGTTCACCGAAAGCTGCGCGGTTGGCCCATTGTCCCATCCCAGCGTGGCAGTGACCTGATCGTCGATACCCTCGGAATAGATCGGCGTGAGCACGGATCCCGAAACCCGAGACGGTGTGCCAAAAAACCAGTTGAGCAGGTTGATGGGATGCGCCGCGTAATCATAAAGACACCCGCCACCCTCGGATTTCTGGGTCCGCCATGTGCCACGCTTGGGACGCAGAACGACCGGACCATAGGCTTCGGCCAAGACATGCGTAATCCGGCCAAGCGCACCAGAGTCGACGATCCGCTTCATCTCCTGAAACGCCCCGACATAGCGGTAGTGATAGCCCACCTGCGCCACGAGGCCCTTGTCGGTTGCCACCTTGGTGAGCCGCTCACTGTCCTGCCAGTCAAGGCAAAAGGGCTTTTCGCAAAAAACATGCAAACCCTGTTCAAGCGCCGCTGTCACCATCGGCGCGTGCAGGCGCGACGGTGTCGCGATCACCACGGCATCGAGCCGCTCCTTGGCAATCATCGTTTGATAGTCGCGGTGGATCGGAACCGAAATGTTGCGGCTGAGCACATCGACCATGAATCCCGCGCCATCGCACCCAACTGCTTCTACCCGGGGATGGGCGTTTACCATCGCGAAATGCGACAGCCCCATCTTGCCCAGACCAACCACCGCAATCCTTATTCGATCCGTCATACCTGCCCGCCTGTCATAACTCTGATCCAACGTCTTTGTATCGTGAAATGGATTCGTGAAAAGCGCGTGACCCTAATCGCATCTCGTAATTCTCTGCAATGCCGATAAGGCCAGAATGCGGCAACAATCCGGGATTAAGAGGACTTTTGACTTGGAAATCAGACCATATGTCCTCGAACTCGGGTAATCCCCGATAATCCCCCTGACTTTGAGGGCTGCGAAAATAGAATATTCTCGGCAAGATGAACGAGGAGAATTCGAATGAAGACAAGCAGGTACACAGAGGCGCGGATCATCGCGATCCTGCGGCAATGAGGCGGATCAGGAATTGATCCAGTGGATCAATTCCCCGCTGAATGAAGGCGGTGTGCCGGTGGCCGAACTTTGCCGTGAACACGGGATGAGCGATGCGTCGTTTTACAAATGGCGGGCGCAGTATGGCGGCATGGATGCGTCCATGGTCAGCCAGATGACGGCGATGGAAGACGAGAACCGTCGGCTGAAGCGGATGTATGCGGACCTGAGCATGCAGGCGGATTTGCTCAAGGAAGCCCTTGGAAGAAAGTAGATCGGCCATCTCAGCGCCGCGAGATGGCCGAAACGGCGGTGGAACGACGAGGTGTCAGCATCGCGCTGGCCTGCCTGGCTTTCGGGGTCAGCGAGACCTGCTATCGCTATGGCCCGAAGCTGCGCGCCGAGAACGAAGAGATCGCCGATCTGTTGGTCGGGCTGACGGACGCCCGCAAGACCTGGGGGTTTGGCCTGTGCTTCCTGCATCTGCGCAATGTCAAAGGCCACCCTTGGAACCACAAACGCGTCTATCGCATCTATTGCGAGCTGGAGCTGAACCTGCGGAGTGAGCCATTGAGACGCCATTGGTTCAAGTCCAATGGCGAACGCCCCGCAAGCGGTTGAAGCGGGAGAAGCCTGACGCCTTGGCAGTGCCGGAGGCCCCAAACATGACCTGGTCGATGGACTTCATGGCCGACCGGCTGGGGGACGGCCGGGCGTTCCGGCTGTTGAACGTGCTGGACGACGTCAACCGCGAAGGGCTGGGGATCGAGGTCGACTTCTCGTTGCCTGCCGAGCGTGTGATCCGGAGCCTTGATCGGATCATCGAGTGGCGGGGCAAACCCCGACGGCCAAGCGCCGGGGAAAGATCAGGCGCAGTTCAAAAATGATCTCAGCCATCCCTGCCCCCCTCTCTTGTCGGCCATGCGAGGCGACTCGCCCTATGGATGAAACCCGGAACAAACAGAAAACACAATCGAACTCCGTTCTTGACACGCGGGTACGAGCGCCGACTCGGCAGGTGCTCGGAACACAAATTTTAAAACGTCAATAAAACAAGGGGTGGCACTGGTCCCGGCATATGAGCGCCACCCTGCGCCACCCCGCCACCCCGACCGATCTGCTCTCGCTGCCTGACGACGTCCGACCATCCCGGACGGAGATCAGGAGGCAGAGATGATTCAACCACAGACAGAAACGGAACCCACCAGCGCGGCCCTGCTTTCGGGCTGGATCACCCGCAAGGATTTGGCCGATGCGCTGAGCGTGACCGTCGACACGCTGGGGCGCTGGGAAGCGCGGCGCTTCGGTCCACCCTGCGTCCGCGCTGGGCGAATGGAGCTCTATCGCCGCCGGGCTGTGCAGGACTGGCTGGCCGCGCAGGAGATGCCACGGGCAAAAGTGGCGGGAGGGCGGAAATGACCCATCCCCCCATAATGCCGACTGGCCCGCTGACCGTGTCGCCGAGGCCCGCGCTGCCATCGCCGATGTCGCCCATCACACGGACCACCTGATCCGGCTCGCCTGCAAGGTGCTTGCCACCCATGGCGAGACGGCGGCCGAGCGCGAGGACGCCCGGGTTCTCCTTGTGGTCATCGATGCGCGGCGCCCCATCCGCACGGCTCAACGCCAGGACGATGCTGGGAGGGCCGCAAGATGAACCGCAGGACCATCCCCGAAGCCGATGCCCAACGCGCCATCGTGCAGGCCCTGCGTTTTGCTCTGCCCCGTGCGCATCTTCATCCTGGCCCACACCGATGAGCCTGCATCCCGGCACCGCCAGCTACAACCCGGCCGGAAACAGCGACTTCACCCGCAAGGCGGATCCGTTGTGAGCACGAGAAGCGTCTCACCGATCTTTAGCAATTTCAGGTTTTTCTCTGCTCTCAAGACGGGAAGCGGGCAAAGCATGCCGTGTACGTCCAGAGTTGCGCTTGGGGCTGCTTCTTCGTTCATTAACTGCTCGACCTTCGGTTGCTAGTGTTTCCCACCTGACGAAGGATTCCCAAGTAGGGTTAGGTGTGTCATTGTCGAGCCATGAGACGCGATGACATTTGCCTTTACCTTGGCCCCGATGACCGCCTGCAGCTTCAGGCACTGGTGA